>Ga0268298_10000105_pt1 | contig 103060 bp, 83 predicted proteins | sample WWTPWeurt_MetaG_FD_194462 | JGI IMG/M metagenome (GOLD analysis project Ga0268298, IMG submission 194462) | Activated sludge microbial communities from WWTP in Nijmegen, Gelderland, Netherland - WWTP Weurt | ecosystem: Engineered > WWTP > Aerobic digester > Activated sludge | place...
ATTAAAATGGCAATATCTGGTCGAAAATTAAGTATGGTATCCAATTGAAAACTACTCAACTCCAAAATATAGAATTCATGATCCTCCATGGCCAAACTTCTGGCAAAAGAAAAACCAACATTCCCAACCTTCGCAACATTGTAACCATTAGATTGCAACATATGATAACAAAGATTGGTAGTGGTCGTTTTTCCATTACTCCCGGTAATCGCAATTATTTTTCCTTTACAGTAGCGATATGCAAATTCAATTTCAGAAATTAATTCAATTGTACGATCTACAAAATACTTTATAATTTTTGCGCTATCAGGTATTCCAGGACTTTTTATTACTAATGTGGGTATTATATCATAAGCAATTTCATGTCCTCCTTCCTCAAAATCAATTTCAAGATCGATAAACTTTAGTTTAAACTCCTCCCGGATCATGGTCTGATCACTTACGAATACCGGCAATCCATGTTTATGGGCCAACAATGCTGCACCAAATCCACTCTCTCCGCATCCAAGAATTAATACCATTTATCGCATTTTTAGGGTAATAATGGTTAGTACTGCGAGTAGCAAGGTAATGATCCAAAATCGAACTGCAATCGTAGCTTCATGCATTCCCTTTTTTTGAAAATGATGATGCAACGGTGACATTAAAAAGATCCGACGACCTTCACCATATTTTCTTCTTGTATACTTAAAATAAGCTACTTGAAGAACAACGGAAAAATTCTCTATTAGAAACACACCACACAATACGGGAATAAGTAACTCTTTTCTTAACAATACTGCGAGGACAGCTATAATTCCTCCTAAGGTAAGGCTACCGGTATCTCCCATAAACACCTTAGCCGGATATGAATTATACCATAGAAACCCAACACAAGAACCGAGAAAAGCAGATGCAAAAATTACTAACTCTCCAGTGTATGGGAGATAAAAAATATTTAAATACTCCGCTATTATTGAGTTACCGGAAACATAGGCTAAAATAGCTAATGTTGCAGCAATTATCGCAGATACTCCTGTAGCTAATCCATCTAAACCATCTGTAAGATTTGCTGCATTGGACACGGCGGTAACAATAAAAATAACAAACGGTATAAAAATTACCCAAAGCATGGAGGCTGCATTATCATCCATAAAACTACAAAGCCATGCATAATCAAACCGATTACCCTTTAAAAACGGAACATTGGTCAATGCCGTTTTAACATATACATATTCTGAAATTTTATTTGAATTTTTGTCAAAAGAAATGATTTCATCTTCAATGCTATATTGAAATTTTAATGCTTCTGTTTTGGTCATTCTGACAACTACATTTTCATGATACAGCATAACCACCGCTACAACCACACCCAAAACGACTTGACCCAAAATTTTAAAAATAGCTTTCAAGCCTTCTTTATCCTTTAGAAACACTTTAATGTAATCATCAGAGAACCCAATTACACCCATCCACAATGTTGTGAAAATCATTACTTGAATATATACATTGTCTAACCTGGTTAAAAGGAGACACGGAACCATAATACCCAAAATAATGATCAGGCCACCCATGGTAGGAGTACCCTCTTTTTCTTTTTGACCTGCAAGCCCTAAGTCGCGAACAGTTTCTCCTATTTGCAGTCTTTTCAAAGAACGAATGATGCGTTCACCAAACAGCATCGTAATAATCAAAGAAATAATTATAGCCAATCCAGCCCTAAAGGAGATATAATTAAATAATCGTCCCCCTGGGAGATGGAATAATTTTTCTGTAAATTGAAATAAATAGTACAACATGGTTTTTCATTAATCGGAAATTTAACAGTACAGCAGGGATCCAATCCCTTTGGTTGCAATACTCCTGCTGTAACTGTTAAAACCAACCTGAGAATGATAATAGAACCTACTCTATAATCTTTTATATGTTAAGTAAATACTTTCTTAGTTTTTCTTTGTCGTCAAAAAAGGTCTTTACCCCTTTGACTTCCTGATATTTCTCATGGCCTTTTCCTGCAAGGAGAATAATATCCCCTTCATGGCTAAAGGCGCATGCCGTTTTAATAGCCTGTTCGCGGTCTACAACCACTATGTATTTATGGAAATTTTCAGAAGTAATTCCGATTTCCATTTGCTTTATTATATCCTCAGGATCTTCATCTCTGGGATTATCCGAGGTAAGAATCAACTGATCACTCAACTCTGATGCAATGCGCGCCATTTCTGGCCTTTTATCACGATCTCTATTTCCTCCACAACCTATTATGGTTATGATCTTCTGATTTGGCTTTCTTAGTTCTTGAATATTGAGAAGAATTTTTTCCACAGCATCTGAGGTATGTGCATAATCCACAATGCCAACTCTCCCGTCCACTTCATTTCTCATCCAATCAAATCTGCCTTCTACGGATTTCAAATCCGACATCTTTGGAAGGACATGATTTTCATCTTCATTCAATAAAATTGCTGTTCCAAGTACTGCAGCCAAATTATATCCATTAAAGACGCCAACTAATCTTGAAAACCATTCCTGCTGCTTATATTTCAGATGGAGACCATGCAAATCGTTTCCAAGAATTTTTAATTTAAAATCAGCCATCCCCATTAAAGCATAAGTATAAATCTTTGCTTTACAATTCTGAACCATTACCTGACCATGCTTGTCATCGGAATTGATTAATGCAAAAGAGGATTTTGATAAACCATCAAAGAACTTTTTCTTTGCTTTTAAATATGAATCAAACGTTTTATGATAATCCAGATGATCATGCGTTAAATTGGTAAAAACTGCACCAGAAAAATTTAGCCCGGCTATTCGGTTTTGATCAATTGCATGAGAACTTACTTCCATGAAAACATAAGAACAACCTTCCTTCACCATTTTGTCTAACAAAGAATACAACTTTATTATATCCGGTGTTGTATGTGTTGCCTTTTCTTCTGCAAGATGTATTCGATTTACAACTGTGGATATTAGTCCAGCTTTATATCCTAATGATTTAAACAAATCATAGCATAATGTTGCAGTAGTTGTTTTACCATTTGTGCCAGTAACGCCAATAAGCTTAAGTTGGTCTGATGGATGATCATAAAACTCATTCAACATTTGAGACAGAACGTCGGTTACATTCTTACTCTGGATATAAGTGACATCCACTAGAATTTCTTCCGGCAAGGCTTCACAGAAAACAATTTTTACTCCTCTTTCGATAACTGCTGGTATAAATTGATGACCATCTGCTATCAATCCCTTCCTTGCCACAAAGACCATCCCTGATCTTACTTCCCTTGAATCAGAAGAAAACCCTTCCACTTTTTGATCTAACATTCCAACTATTTGGAATCCGCCAGAATGAGGTAGAATTTGTGATAAACTTTTCAATGAACTTTTATTCTAAAAATATTTCAATTCTCTGATCACCACCAGGCAATAATGTACCCGGTGAAATGCTCTGATATTTTACTTTCCCAACTCCGTGTGCCACCACACCGATGCCTAATTTGTCTAATACAAACATGGCATCTCGTAATCCCATTCCTCCAAGATCAGGAACCTTTCCCTTTTCCTGATATTGTGGCAAGGTATACACACCCTCCTTATTGGAAATGGTTCTTATCCAATCACTTTTCTTTGGATCATTATAAGGCAATCCTATAAATCCAAAAAGATTTTTAAAGTCACCTGCATATCCATGATTACCCACCGGTAGTACTTCCATGGCCAGTGCCGGCTTTGGTTGATCGTTAATCTGAACAGCAATCCTGTTCATATCTCTCATACAACGATCCGCAATTCTTTTAAATACCGGTGCGGCAGCTTGTCCTCCATAATACCCACCCTTGGTTGGATTATATATAACAACTATACAACTGTATGCAGGATCTTCACTTGGAAAATATCCGCAGAAAGAAGCCTGATAATCTTTTTGCTCCATTCCGGTGACGAAATAGTTGGTTACCGCTGTACCGGTTTTTCCGGAAATAGAATATTGGTCTGTATAAATAATTTTTGCTGTCCCATTATCCACGGCGCCCTTTAATAATGCCTTTGCTTGTAATAAAGTGTTGTTAGAAACTATACTGTCGCGCAATATTTTTGGTTCAATTTTCTTTACTTCTACATCATTATCAAGAATCCCTGATACAATATATGGTTTCATCATTCGACCATTATTTGCCACAGTATTATAAAGATTTAGGATCTGCAGAGGGGTTAATTGCAATTCATACCCAACACTCATCCATGGAACAGAAGTGCCGTACCATTTCTCTTTATCTATTTCCGGGTGCTTAATAACAGGTTCTGGTTCACCATCCAATTCAATTCCGGTTTTCTTGTGTAGTCCAAATTTTCTATAATAATCTGCAAACTGCTTTTGCCCTTGGTTACTGCTAAAAATGGCATTTGCCAATTTTGAAATTCCTACGTTGGATGACTTTTCAAAAGCATATTGCAAATCACTCATTCCTACACCATGACTCTCAGAATCTTTCATCTTTTTATTATAGAAATAAGCTTCCCCGCCATTCAAATCCACGGATGTTTTTAGGTCTACTTTTCCTGTTTCAAGCATCGCTAAGGTGGAAGCGAGTTTCATGGTTGAACCTGGTTCTGTGGAACTGGCAATCGCATAATTAAAGTTCTCCACAAGGTTTCCTTCAGCATCAAATCCAAGATTAGCCATGGCTTTTATTGCTCCGGTTTTGACATCCATTACTACGGCACAACCTTTTATTGCACCATGTTTCAATATTGCTTCTGCCAATGCATCTTCTGCAACCTCCTGAATACCTATGTTTATTGTGGTCACTATGTCCTTCCCTCTCTTGGCTTCAATTTCAATGACATCGTCAACGGGTAAGTAAATGTTGTGACCCACTTTTTTCATCAATCGCTGACCCTCTTCCCCTTTAAGATACTGATTAAAAGAACTTTCCAAACCAATGGATTGTGCATTTTCTCTGTTAAGTCCTATTGTTCTGCTCGCCAAAACTTTAAATGGTTTCTCTCTTTTATCTTTTCTGATCACGATAAGTCCACCCTTGTTCTGGCCATCCCTGAAAATTGGATATTTCTTCAACGATTCCATTTGCTGATAATCAATAGACCTTGCAATCAAAAGATATCGGTTCCCATCTTGTCGTTCTTTAACAAGCATATTTTTAATTTCTCTGGGACCTTTATCTTGCATTAAATCTCTTGAAAGAAAATAGGCTAAAGAGTCCACATTTTTCTTGAATACCTCTTTGGTCAAACCCCTAGCTCTGGTATCCATCCTGATTTCAAAGAACGGTAAGGAAATCGCCAATGGACTTCCATCATCTGCTAATATTTTTCCTCTCTCTGCCTCAATGGAGACGAGTTTGAAATACAACTCCTCCCCTTTTTGTCTCCACATATCCCCCTCGATCGTAACAATCTTGATTGCCTTCCAGGACAATAGCGCTCCAGCAAGCAGAAAGACTGCCAAAGTCACATATACCCTGAGTAAAAATTCCTTCTTACGATCCATTTTTTCAATTCTCTACACGAATCAACTTTTTTGGTGCTTGATCCGGCACATATATTTCTTTTTCTTGTACTTTTTTTAATATCTGTCCTTCTGTACTGTTATACATGATACCAGATTTCAAAGACCAGTAATCCCATTTTAATTCTTTAATTTCTTCATTCAAAACTTGCGTTGCTCTTAAGTGTTTTTCTGCATAATGAACATTGGCTACATAAATGAGCGCTAAAACAAACAACAAAGAGATATAAGGCAAATTTTTATAAATCAACATGGTATTTACACTACTGAATTTTTTTCTATCAATCTTTGGCGGTTTGTTGTATTCCATATTTTAATCATTTAATCTTATACCTACCCTCATTTTGGCTGACCGTGATCTGCTGTTTCTCTCTAACTCATTTTCAGAAGGTACAATAACATCTTTCGACGACTGTTTCATTGTTTTTTTATGCCTGTTCAATGAATAATCATTTTCTAAATCCAATAATCCCGTTTTGATAAAATTCTTAACCATTCTATCTTCTAAAGAATGGTAGCTGATCACAACCAATCTTCCTCCTGGTTTCAATAAATCTGAAGCTTGCATTAAGAATTCGCCTAGACTTTCCAATTCCTGATTTACTTCGATTCTCAGAGCTTGAAACAGTTGTGCCAAAAACTTATTTCTTTTTCCATAAACAAATGGACTCACCCACTCCGCAAATGAAGCACATCCATTAAGCCTTGTGCTTTTTCTGTCTTGGATCCATTTTTTAGCAATCAAATGCCCATTGGTAAGCTCACCATATTGAGTAAAAACTTTTGCAAGTCTCACTTCTGAATAAGTTTGCAATACACCTTCCGCATTTAACTCCTGTTCCTGATTCATTCGCATATCCAAAGGATAATCAGATTGAAATGAAAAACCTCTGTCATCCGTATCAAAATGAAAAGAAGAAACACCTAGATCTGCAAGAATACCATCCACTTTTTCCACTTTATAATATCTCAGATATTTCTTTAAGTACCTGAAATTTGACCACACCAAAGTGAGTCTATTGTCTTCAATTTTATTCTTTATTGCCATTTCATCCTGGTCAAAACCAAAAATCCTACCACCAGGATTTAGTTTGTCAAGAATCGCGCGACTATGTCCTCCACCTCCATAGGTCACATCCACGTAAACCCCATCTGGATTACTTACCAACGAGTCGACAGATTCGGTAAGCAGTACGGGAATATGAACATATTTAGAATCAGACATCTTTATGTCTAAAAACTTCCTGAGCCAACTCGGCAAAATTTTCAGGCTCGTTATCTACCATCTTCAAATATTCGTCCCTTGACCAAATTTCAATCTGATCATTAAATGCCAACAACATGACTTCAGTCTGAATTCCCGCATGCTCCATAAGGGTCTTGGGAAGCACAATACGGGAAGCCGCATCGGGTTCTAATTGAGTTGCACCCCGGTAAAAATACCTGGCAAACTCCCTATTCTTAATGTTGTACGGATTGAGCTGGTTAACTTCTTTCGTCTTTTCTTCCCACACTTCTTGCGGGTAGAGTATCAAGCATTTTTCAAAACCACGGTTTATCACAAGGCCCTTTCTGTCACTAACTTCGAGAAGACGCATCAATGCTGAAGGTAATCGCAATCTGCTCTTATCATCCAGTTTAATCTCATATTCGCCACTTAGCTTATACATTCTTTGGCCTCATGTTGGTTTGTTGGGTCAAATATATAACCTATTTCCACTTTTTCCCACTTTCTCCCACTAAAAATATAAAAAATCTATATATTATTTCCACTGAGAATCAGCATGTAACCAAATTAGTTACAATTTATAAGCAAAATGATTACACTTCTGTTTTATAATGTCCTCGAAAACCCTCATATACACATTAATATTACTCAAATATATAAGAATTGTATAACCTATTGTTTAAAGATTATATAAATATATATATAAACTTCCCGGTTAATGGAATCAGGGTTCCGGAATAGGGTATAAAAGTCTTTATTAGGGAGAATGTTGTGGATATTATCCTAGTCGATAGGTAGTGAACCATGCCTGTGTCATCCTAAATATTTGTCCATAATTTGAATAGGTCTATTGGTGACTTGACTAACAATTTACCAATATGTAAACTTAATTCCCGAAACGCATTTTAAATACGCCTAGTAATGCTTCACGAATAATCAGAATATTCATTTTAGACTTGCCTTTTACACGGTCCGGAAAAATAATCGGGATCTCTTTAATCCGGTAGCCAAGCTTAAAAGCATTGTATTTCATCTCGATTTGAAAGGCATAACCAACAAAACGGATTTTATCTAGTTCTATTTGTTCTAAAACCTTTCTGGAGTAACACACAAAACCTGCAGTAGGATCTTTGACTTTCATCCCGGTTATCCACTGAACATAAATGGAAGCAGATTTAGACAAAAGTAATCGCAAGAACGGCCAGTTCACTACGCCCCCGCCTGGAATGTATCTGGACCCAACAGACACATCTGCATTTCCGGATGCGCAGGATTCCATAAGTTCAACCAGCTTAGCGGGAGGATGACTAAAATCGGCATCCATTTCCAGAATATATTCATAATTTCTGTTTAAGGCCCATTTGAACCCAGCAATATAAGCAGTTCCTAAACCGGACTTTTGCGGTCGTTTCATTAAAAACAACCTATCGGGAAATTTTGAAATCAAAAGTTCAACTTGGCTTCCTGTTCCATCGGGTGATCCATCATCCACTATCAGAATATCAAATTCCACCGGCAATGCAAAAACGGCACCAATAATCGATTCGATGTTCTCGATCTCATTATAAGTAGGAATAATGACTAAAGAAGTGGACAATGATTAATAATTAAGTTCCAAAAATACTTTGATTAACTGAATATTCCGCAACCAATATCAACCCGGATTAAATGTATTTACTGGGTTCATATTCATGCATGAGTTGGTAAATCCTCTCTGTTACATCCTCTGCATTTGGCTTACTAAAGTAATCTCCGTCGCTCCCATATGGCGGTCTATGCGCAGATGCAGTAATGCTTACCGGATTACAATCCAATAATCTAAATGCATTTTGCTCTTCTAAAACTTGTTGTAAAATATATGCGCTCGCACCTCCTGGCACATCCTCATCCAAGATTACCAGCTTGTTGGTCTTGCGAAGAGATTTTAATATCCCTCGATCCAAATCAAAAGGAAGAAGTGTTTGGACGTCAATAAGTTCTACCTCGATTCCAAATTCGGAAAGTTGTTCGATTGCCTTTTCAGCTATCCGGACACAAGAACCATAAGTAACCAATGTGACGTCATTTCCTTGACGTAATACTTCCACCCTACCCAAAGGAATGGTATACTCTCCCAAATTATCAGGCATTTTTTCCTTCAACCTGTAGCCGTTAAGGCATTCAATAACCAAGCCGGGATCATCAGATTGCAACAAAGTCTGATACATTCCGGCCGCCTGAGTCATATTTCTAGGTACACATACATGTACCCCTCTTAATGAATTTAACAGCATGCCTATTGGTGAACCTGAATGCCAAATTCCTTCCAACCGATGTCCGCGTGTTCTAATTATAGTGGGCGCTCTTTGAATTCCGTCTGAACGATATCTTAAAGTGGCCAAATCATCCATCAAGGGGGACAAGGCATACACTATATAATCCAGATATTGTATTTCAGAAATCGGTCTAAGTCCCCGCATGCTCATACCAATAGCCTGGCCAATAATCGTCCACTCACGTATGCCGGTATCAAAAACCCGAAGGTCACCGTACTTTTCCTGTAATCCAGCGAAACCTTGATTCACATCTCCAATCATACCTACATCTTCTCCAAATGCAACTACTTCCGGATATTTTGCCAATAACTGATCAAAATATTGGTTGATGATCTGGTAACCATTCATTTCCTTTGTACCTTCACTGAACTGAGGTGGTGTTTCTTTTACTTTTAACGCTGAGAAAGCTGTTTCAGAATATAAATGCGCATGATAATCCACTTGTGCTTGTTGGAACTGGTTTGAGATCCATTCATCAAGTAAGGTTAAACCAGAGGACAACCCATGCTTTCTTGATTTCCCAATGCAATTTCTTGCAATTTGGACCAACTCATGCCAGGAAATGTCTTTGGTTGCATGAATGACTTTTACTGCCTGATCTACAAAAGGAATGTCTGCCTTACTCTCCAAAATATTTAACAATTCCCTTTTTCTACTTTGTCCTGAAGTGAGAAAATCAGACCAAGCTTCATTTTTTTGATCCCGAACATGAATTTTAGATAACTCTTTTAACTCATCACATAATTCTTTGGAAGCAATCCCTTTTTCTGTGATCCACTCAGAAAACATCTTAATACAATCAAATTTTTCTTCCCAATCCAATCTCTTCTTAGACTTGTATCTTTCATGAGAACCAGATGTAGAATGACCTTGCGGTTGTGTAACCTCTTTAATGTGAAATAACCCAGGAACATGTTCTCTCCTCACTTCTTCTACCCCTTCATGGAAAAGCTTCACTAAAGAAGGATAATCCCATGCTTTTGCAGTAAAAATTTTTAATCCGTTTCCATCTTTGTTTTTTTCAAAACCACTTAGGGCTTCTGAAATATTTTGCTTCACTGTTTGTAAGGCAATAGGTACAGAAATTCCATAACCATCGTCCCAAACACAAACTGCCAATGGCACCTGAAGAACAGATGCTGCGTTCATGGTTTCCCAAAACACGCCCTCTGAGGTAGACGCATCCCCGATGGTGACAAACGAAACCTCATTGCCTTTATTGGAAAAGCTTTTTCTATATGATTTTAGTTCTTTGTTCTGGCGATAGTGTTTCGAGGCTAAAGCCAGTCCCAATGCCCGGGCCATTTGACCACCAGTACTCGAAACATCTGAGGATACATTATACGTTTTTGTGTGATCTGTCCAATTCCCTTCCTGGTCAATAAGTGGCGTAGCGAAATGAGCATTCATTTGCCTGCCACCGGAAAATGGATCATTTTGTGGGTCCGCGTACAATTGCCCAAAATACTCTTTTACAGAACACAGCCCAAGTGCAAACATGAAGGTCTGGTCTCTATAATACCCTGATCGAAAATCGCCTTTTTTGAAAGCCCTGGCCATAGCAACCTGGGGCAACTCCTTCCCATCTCCAAGAATACCAAACTTCGCTTTACCCGTAAGTACTTCCTTTCTCCCCAGGAGGGAAACTTCTCGGGATACCAGGCATACCCACAAATCTTTAATTACTTCTCTTTTATATTCTGCTTCAGGACCTTCAATTTGATCTAACAGATTTTGGATGATTGAGTAGATAGACATGGCTCAGATTTACCAGGCAAAAATAAAAGATTATATGGCTCAAACATTGTTTTTCACCTTTATATATATATGATAAAAATAAAGTTTTATATTTAACACGGCTTTAACACACAAAATCGAATACAACGGGTCTATGTATTGTTAACCTACCTATATTTGTATAACAAATTCAAAAAAACTTTTTGCATGAAAAATTTATTCTTCTTAGTATTTGCTCTGCTGGGTTCAGTGGCAGTTTATGCACAGACAGCTACCCCGGTTGCTACTCCTGCTAAGTCAACCAATGGTCCTAAAATGGTGTTCGACAATACCACTGTGGATTATGGTGACATTAAGAAAGGTTCTGAGCCGCTTAGAACTGCTTCTTTCACTAACAAAGGGAACGAGCCTTTGGTCATTAAAAATGCACGCGGATCTTGCGGTTGTACAGTTCCTACCTGGCCTAAAGAACCAATCATGCCTGGTGAAAAAGGGGTGATTGAAATTCGTTATGACACCCAACGTGAAGGAGCCATTAACAAAACGGTAAAAATTCAAACCAACGAAGGCGAAGAAGAAGTTACTTTATTTGTTAAAGGAAACATTTCGGCAGAACATGATGAAACTGTACCTAAAAGTACTGGTAACGTCCTTACTCCTAAAGGCTAATTTAGTCTAAAAATTTACGATTATATTTGGGACCCATTCAAGTTTAGGCTTGGATGGGTTTTTTATTAGCTTTTATCAAAATCGTTTTTGCCAACGATCTTTTTTAATCTAAAAAAAATAGGTCAATTACATTGATAAGTCTGTAAAATTTAAAATGATAAAGTATTTAAAATACCCCTCCTTAAGCTTAACTTCTTACAGAAACGGAATTTAAAACAAAGTTGTTATTCTAAAATAACCTCACCCCAGAGGGGTCTAACACTCCCTGGAAACTTTCAGATCAACCAACAATCTTCTTCATAAATTACTCTAGCTCCTGCTCCCGTCCTTTCGCACCAATCAGGACAAGAGCCACCATGATCCTTTAAGGAAGAGTTATATTTAATTATGGCATCAGAACCAGGTAATTCCCTTAAAAATGCTTATGTTCCATTTCCATGCAAACCAATAATCAATACTAGATCCGGAGAACCGTCCTTATCTGGATAGAACCTGAAGCCAGCTAATAGATCATTTACCTCACATGGTACACCATGGAAATTATTTGGCATAAAGGTATTGCTCATTGGAATATTGTTTCCGCTCCACCATTGGGTAGAAAAAAAAGTAATACATTTTCTCCTACACAAACGTTCGGAGGGCGCTGCGGTAATCAATATTAATTTTCAATCCATCAGAACTTGGTTTAATAAATTTAATGAAGAAGAATAGTTTTTTTTTCAAAAAAAGATTAAAAAAGTAACCAATTGTTTAAGGAAAATTATTTAATCATGGTGATGAAATGTTCATACTATATAAGTTTTATAAATTCCTTATTGTTATTAAAAAATTTAATTAATAACTTTAATAGTCCGCTTAGGATAACTAGCAACTCAACTTCAGTGAAATTTAATCGTCGTCAATGGACTCATCTATTGCAAACTCATCATGTTTTACCCAAAAATTATCATGGACATATTGATTGGGTTGTATACACATCATGAAATAAAAAGAAAATTTAGGAAGTTAGTAGAAGTTGAAAACGCAACTTTAAATTCTTTAAAAAATTTAAAATAAATCTAATTCCTGTCACTTTTTATGATACGCTTTAGACAAAAGCTCTCTCACCTCTTCATCTGATTCCAGTTGACTCATTTGTTGTAAAACCCAGGGTTTGCGGAGGGAGACCCAGGCAGATGTGGGTTTAACTTTATACCGCTTTGGGTTTGGTAAGCTTGCTGCTATCATGGCAGCCTCCTCCCTGGTTAAAAAACGTGCAGATTTTCCAAAATACTGCCTGGCCGCTGCCTCGATTCCAAATACACCCTCTCCCATTTCAACAGTGTTGAGGTACATTTCAATAATCCTTTTTTTACTCCAAAGTCCTTCTATCATAAAGGTAAAGTATACTTCTAGACCCTTTCGTAACCAACTCCTTCCTTGCCATAAGAAAATGTTTTTGGCAACTTGCTGACTTATTGTCGATGCGCCCCTCTTGCGCTTTTTCTTCAACTTATTATGCTCCATTGCCTTTTCAATACTGTTTAGATCCAGGCCGAAATGACCCATAAACAATTGATCTTCAGCGGCTATTACTGCCAATGGTGCCATTGGTGAAATATTGCAAAAGGATACATAATTTCTCTTTATTCCATACCCATCTATCAAACTTCCTATTTGGGTAGTCGTAATCGGGGGATAAACTACAATTAGTAATAAAAGATATAACCAGTGTAAGGATAAAGTAAATACAATTAAAGCCAGCACCTTTTGCCAGGCCCTGAGACGGATGAATTTTTGCAATAGTAATTCAAATCGATGCTTCACTCGCCTAAAAATAATTCATTTTATGATTTTTCATTCTTTTGTGTAAGTTTGATCAAAATTTATCTGGTTAAATGTGGTATTACCTTAAGTTTTCGCTTGCTTTTTTCTTGCTGTGCTTCTTCATATTGCCCCTTTTCAATATTGAAGATCCCTTCAGAACCATTGCATTAAAGTACTTTTACAAGGAGTCTGACGCCTTAATTGTTGAACATATTTGCGCACCTGACAGAACTTATTGGTATGAATATCAAGCACATGCAACACAATATCGACAAAGATATGATGGCTATGTTGAAGAATTGGACAACAGAATATCTCCTGATCTCAGATGTAAGGGTGTCCTGAAAGATGGGGTTCCTATAAAAATTAAATATTTTCCCTATTTTTCCTATTGGAGCGAACCCCTGGAAAGTATACAATCAAAACCTATTATTGTCTTAATGTACATATTAGTCAAAATAGGAGCTATCTTTATTTTACTTTGGACGTTCTTAAGAAAATAGTCCCTTAACCGTTTTCATTTTTTTATAAAAATCTGGTGACAGATTTATCTTATGATTTATGAAAACTAAATTTTGTATTGTATTGTGCATTTTATTCCTTAATGCAGAAACTTCGCTTACACAAAATTTAATTATCAATCAAGTTGATCCCTTGATTTTTAATGTTTGTGGAAAAGGGAGCTTTGGTCTGATTCTACAAAATAATACCGGAGCAGATCTGAGCAATATTAAAGTACAAGGTTATTTACCTCTTGGGATGGCATATCAATCTGGGAGCCTTACAGGAGCCCTAGAGGGAATCATTAGCTCTTTCAACGAACCTGAATTTATAGTAGTATCTCTTTTAAAAGGCAAACAAACCACAATTAATTTTTCATTGCAATCTGATTGTCAAATTTACGACGCAGTGAATAATGGCAAGGTATTCCAGAATAAATGGGTTGTCGATTATTTGAATACCAGGGACTCTTTTGTTTCTTCTCCACCATTCAAAATTGAGACTGGGTTTTTAGTCATTGAAAATCAACCATCAATGGTTAAAGAAGTTGGAGCCTCCTTTAAAAGATTGGTAAGAATCCGAAACACCAGACTTGGCGCATTGAGTGAATTTATTTTTGAAGACAAGCATGACCCTCTGGATATTACAAGTACGTTCGGACAAACACTTTTTAGTAATGATACCTTGCTTCGATTGAGATTAGGACCGGAAGATTTTAAAAAAACAGGTGACGGGGATGAGTCCTTTGAAAATGGTGAAATCATTATCATTGAAGAACAAATTAATCATGCACGTTGTCTTAAAGAATTCGTACAATCTTTTTTTAATGCTTCTTGGGGTTGTAACAACATCAATTGTCAACTTTATGAAGAATCCTCAGGAATTGATTTTGTAATTCCAAATAAAGAAGCCAGTCTTAGTTTCAATCCTATGCCACAATTCCCGGAATGCATTTGTTCAAAGGATGGTGCCTTACAAATGCTTACCGTTTATAATACCGGTGGGGCTGTGGCAGAAAATATTGTTTTGACTTTAAAAGCAAGTAATGTACTGACTGGACCATATACTTTTGGATTCTTGTACGATAGTTTCACCATAGTCGGCAATGCTACAATTGATTCTATTGAATACAAAGACCATCTGAATCTTATTGGATGTAAAATGGATTCCGCCTTCCATGAAGTCAAAATCATAATAAGCAATCTTAATCCTGGTGAATCATTTAAATTAAATTTTAGATTTGCAACTTGCCTTACTTCTTCTCCATCCATTCCGACAAATTTTCCTTGGTTCTACAGTTACAAATATAACTCATTGTGCATCCCGGGTAGTGACCGAATGACGCAGAACAGACAGGTTGACAACTTTTCATCTGCCACTTCAATTTCAGCCAATATGGTTATGTCACCGAATGACGGCATACTGGTAGACAAAAAGGTTTATTCCTTAGAATCTCAAATAAAATTAAACCCGGTTCCTGTTGACAGAAATTTAATTATAAGAATCCAGATCCCTTGTCCCCTTGTTTTGGTAGATTCAAGTTTTCGACTAAACGGTAAAAGTCCAGTATCGAAAATTATTGAATTCAATAATTTCACTTCAGTTTTACTTGAATTTACACCTCCTTTTACATCAACTATGAATCTAACCTTTCAAGTAAAATTAGATTGCGGCTCATCATGTTTTAAAGAATTTATAGCTTCTAATATTGAATTCATTTCTACCTGCCCAAATAAAATAAAATTAATGCCTGACCTCATTGCAAAAATTTGCCTTGAAACTCATCTTACATGCATGAATAAAATTGATGAGTGCGGTCCTGCTTCTTTTGCTGAAAAGCTTGTTGAATTTCCTTGTGTTTCTTCCGTATATGTTCAGGACACGATTTCAGCTTATGTAGATTTTGAATCCAATATATTCAGACATAATTTAGGAGAGGGGGATCCTGACAATGATCGTTTTAAGTCGAATAATATAGCAGATTTGAGCAAAGCAGAGCTTAAGCACTTTATCACCGGAGATACCATTATATTCGATTTCAAAGCCCGCTTAAAAGTAGATAATGAAAATTTAAACCATGATTCTCTGAACTTCTATATTTTCTCAGACTTAAGTTATTCGGACATTTATTCCACAATAAAAATAATTAAAAATAATTCTCAAAAATCCTACGAATTCCAATATCCGCTATATAAAGAGTACTTTAATAAGGAAGCTTTACCTTCTTGTACTAAACCTACTTTAATTGAAGATGGATTTGGTACCGGTATATACATACCAATAACACCTGAATTAGCCAACCAGTATGGAGCCGGTTTACCCCCTGGCTATAAATTTGAAAATGGGGATAGTGTTTACATAAATACAACTGGAGTAATAAGTTCATATACAGGGCAACGAATTGCTAAAGTAATTATCCTTACAAAGTCCTCTTTAATAGCTAAATCTGCACCACCTAAAAATCCTTACTCATGCTACGAAAAACAGGACACGATTAAGTTAACATCCATGGGGATTGAAATCACCCAGGAAGGCGTAAAGAAATTTATCTGCACGGATAAAATTACCTTGCCACAGTTACAAATAAGAGTACTTCCAAATTTAGATAACTTTTTTCCTTTTGAATACCGATCCTTGTTTAAAATTGACTCCTTCATTTTTCAACAAATTGATGGTATAATCATTGACAGTTTTATTATGGAAATACATTACAGTATTTCCGGCCAAAGCACACTCTACAAGACCTTAAAGCTCCCTTCCGTATTCAAAAATAATCGTTGGTATGCACCACAAGCCGGTCTTGACAGCATCAGGTTTGATGAAGCGTACACGTTGAAAATAATTCCCATTGGTTATATTGAAGACTGTAAGAAACTTACTGAATCCACTGCACAATTAATCGCAACCTACAATTTTAGCGGAGATAAAAGTGCACATTTCTATATTGATCCAAGCACCAGTATTTTCTTTACAAAAAATATTTTTTCTAAACTTACTTCAATTGAAATACTCAATGGCAATAAATTCATATTTCAACCTGTAAAAACGATTTTTGCTTCCGGAAAAAAAGTTGGGTGGGATTTTGAAATATCAAATTTTCCAATATCGGGGAGTTTCAGATTCAAAATTACATCCAGAAAAAATACGTTTTCAAATTTAAACCTATCTACTATTCCGTTATTAAATGTTTCCAAACTAGACAGCAATTTATTTGTGGTCAAAGGATTTCAGCCTAATACTTTTTACAGAATTTATTTTCAAATTGATTTTAATGCTTGCGAGATAGATACTCTGGATATCATCAGCACCTGGATTTGTGAAGGAGAAGAACAAAGTTCCGGGGCTTGCACCACGGACAGTTTTTCAGTAATTATTAAACCTGAAAATCCAGAATTGGAAATGGATTTAATGCAGATGGAAAGAAACCTGGACCTTTGTGATACTCTTCCGCAAATAGATTTGGAAATTTACAATGCGGACAGAGGCGCTGCAACAGATGTGTACCTAATCGTAAAACTACCAGAAGGAATTACGTTTATTGATCAGGAAATAAAATTTAGTTACCCTAAAGGAAGTCCATTCAGAATATTACCTCCCCCGCAAATAATCAGCAAAAATACATTCAGATGGAATTTAGCAGATTTAGATCCTATACTAAGATCTTCAGGTTTAAAAGGAATTCTCCTTGCGCCTGAAAATAGCATAGTTTTCAAATTCCTTGCGATGACAAATTGCAACGCTACTGTAAACAGCTATATTGAATTTAAAACGAATGGCACTAATCTTTGCGGCCAATTGCAAAACATCGTAACAAAAAATAGCAAACAGATAAGGATAAATGATATAAAATCGAACACAATTACGAAGATTAACACATTGTTAAAAAATGAAACAGATTGTGTAGATTCGGCCACAATCAAGATAAGTATACAATCTAATGATATTACCCATGGAGATGAAAGTTTAAAAATCATACTCCCTGATCCATTAATGTATGTATTAAATTCTGTGCGTAATCTTTCTAATCATAATCAAAAAAATCCAAATATTTTTCAGTCAACAGGACAAAGCATTTTATACTTTGATCTTGAGGACAATATACCCGCTGGAAATTTAATTGAATTCGAATTTAAAATATCCGGACTAAATAATATCAATTGCAAAGATCTTGAAATTGAAGTAAGCAGTTATAGTAGTAAAATTTCCAAATGTAAACAAAATCAAATAACCTGTCCCGTATTCTATGAGACCGGTTTTAATAGATTACCTATATATAGAAAATTACTTGGTATTGATTTAATTAATTTGGACATGGTTTCTATTTCAAGCAGCTCGGAAACAGAAGTCAAATTTGAATTTCAATTGACAGACCTTATTGAATTTGGAGGTGATGAAATATGCTTTGGTTTGTTTGAAGACAAAAACGGAAATCATGTTTTAGATTCAATCGACAGCCAGATTGTTACAATTAACTTAAGAAAAAATGAATTTAATACTGATGGAATATACACCAAATCCATTAGAATAAATAATCTTCTTTTAAACTTTTGTAGTTATCTTCTAACAGTACTACCTAAAACCTGCGTTTGTTTTAGGGATACTATAAACTATAATTTTAAAGAAAATATAAAATATGAAATTAAGGACTCTGTTTGTTTCGGCACAGATCTGTTGCTTGGAAAAGATCCAATTCAGGGTAAGCATTATTTATGGTCCGGAACCAAACTTACCTGCGACACTTGTAGCAAAAATATTTTTTCCGCCCAAGATGTTGACTCCTTGTCTATCTTTAATTTTGAACTTATAGAATACTCACCGGACAGTTGCAACAAAAGATATTTGTATCAAATTGTAGTAATTCCAAATAAAGAAGGATTAAAAATTGTGGATCAAGTATGTATAAATGATACGATTATGATCCAGGCAAAAAATAAAGTTAAATATAAATGGCGAGGCGATGATGTGCTAAATCCTGAACTATTTACCCAAACAGTAATAGTGGATAAATCCAAAACTTTGTACTTGGATTACTTCAACGAATATGATTGTATTTCAACAGATACTTTCTGCTTAATTCCATTTTTAGATACAAATTCTATCTCCATTTCAAATGACACTATAATTCCCGCAGGTGCAAAAGTCACTCTTTGTGCCAATGGAGGAGATAAGTATAAATGGTCACCGGAAGATGGCCTTATTTGCTCTACTTGTCCTTGCATAACTGTAAGCCCCACCCGCAACATACGATATATTGTGCGTGTTACAGATACATTTGGATGCTCTAAGTATCTTGAGGTTTTGGTGAGTGTAACATTACCAGTTTGTGATTCTTCAACCATTTTTCTTCCCAATGCATTTTCTCCAAACGGTGATAGTCATAATGACATCTTGTATGTGAGATCCACTCAAATAGATAAGATTCTACTTAGAATATACAATCGATGGGGGCAATTGGTATTTCAATCAAATAATATAAATGTTGGGTGGGATGGCTATTTTAATGGTAAGCCTTTACCTCCAGATGTCTTTGGGTATTATTTGGAAGCGTATTGTATCGGAGGAGAAAAGTTTATCAAAAAAGGAAATATCAGTCTTTTAAAATAAAATAAGGACACAACAAAATCTATGGTTTGGGGCTCTGACTGAATAAAAAATATTGCTGCCCAATCGAATCATTTCATTTTTTATTGGATTCTAAAGGACGAAGAAATTATAAGAATTTATGTTCTATTTAATTTCTTCTACCTCTGACAATTGGTACATGAGCCTGTTTATGTCCGTGTTATTCAATTTTAACTTTCCCCTGATCTCAATTGGTTCAGAGGTGTAGGTAATTGGAGACTTTGCGGCCACTTCCAAAACAGTCTCTGGACCCGCTTGACCACAAAAAAAACAACTGCTGTATGGAAACGCTGAAAAAACAAATTCCTTATGATTCTTATACCCATCTGTTGGAATAATGTAACCTTTTAATTGAATGAACTTACCCTCTAGTCCTTTTACCTCAGGACTAAAAACCGGTTTATCTACTTTTAATCCAAGCAATTCATCATATTCCTTTTTGTAGGCTACCTTTCCTAAAATTGGCCAATAATTCTTATTTACCTGGGCGGAGATACGCTCTCCACCCGCAATAATCAGGCAAACTGAAACTATTCTAAAAATAAAAGTATAAGTCAAAATGTTACCACTAATTTTACACAAAATTAGAACAATAAAATTTTAATCCCGGTTCTTAATCCTTATTATTGAACTGTTTAACAAAATATTAATCCTTGGAAACATTCAGAACAACGTTCCCGGAGTATAAATCGGGTTTATCCATCCAGCATGAAAATAGAATATTATGCATGGGTTCTTGTTTTGCAGACAACATTTTTCAGAAATTCAATTACTATCACTTTGATTCCCTGGAAAGCCCCTTTGGAATTTCCTTTAATCCATTAGTTCTGGCAAACCAATTAAACAAGCTTAAAGAAAATAAAATATATTCAGCATTGGATCTCGACTTCCACCGGGATTTTTATCATTCCTTTGATCATCATGGCAAATTTTCACACCCAAATCTGGAATTTTGCCTTAACCGAATAAATGAATGCATTTCCAAAGCATATAAATTTTTTCTTACAACGGATTACCTGATCATCACTTTTGGTTCAGCTCATTTTTACAGATTAAAGGAAACTGGTCAGATTGTCTCCAATTGTCACAAACTACCTCAAGATAAATTCATTAAATCTATAGCAACTACAGAGCAAATCATAAATGCCTGGAGTGAGACCATAAAAAACATTAAAACATTATTTCCGGATTTAAAAATCATCTTCAGCATAAGTCCGGTAAGATATCTCAAGGATGGCTTTATAGAAAACACACGAAGTAAGGCATCTCTAATTTTGGTTGTCGCGCATCTTACCAACATGTTTCGACATGTTCACTATTTTCCGGCATATGAAATTTTTATGGATGACTTAAGGGATTATAGATTTTCAAAACCGGATAGGGTTCATCCTTCTGAAGAGGCATTTGAATACATCTGGCATTATTTTGAGAATAGTTTTTTTAGTGACGAAACCAAAAATGTCAACTCAGAAATTGCATCGTTACAATTGCAAATAGGTCATCGCCCTTTATATCCTGAGAGTCCATCTCATCTTAACTTTGAGAAAAAAATAGAAGCTGCCAAAAAATCAATAAAAATAAAATTCCCGCAAGTAAAATTTCGATGGGATTAAGGTAATATTAAATCATAAATTAATATCTTCTTCCCTTTGACGAAACTCTTCTTCCTCCTTGCGCTGTTGTAAGGTTTTGTCAAACAAGTCCTTTGAAAAAAAATATTCTTTTGAGTTATTTTCACCACTCCAGGAAGGCTTTTGGATCTCTTCATCGTGCTCTCTGAAATCTCTAAACACAAAAGCCGTCCATAGACCGGCTAATGCCCCAAAAATATGACTCTCAAAGGATACTTTCTCATCAAGAGGTAAGAATCCTGCTGTATAACTGCCATACATCACTGTCATAATGATCATCAGGACAATTGACTTTGCATTTCTTCTAAAAATTCCGGAAAAAAATACGAATGCTATCAGGCCATATACCAGACCACTGGCTCCAAGATGTGAATTGCTTCTGGCAAACATAAAAACTGCAAATCCGGTAATTATCCAGATCATAAAATAAACAGCCCAACCAATACTTCGATAGAAAAAAAATATCATCGTAAGGCTGACGAATAAAGGTGTGATATTACTCAATAAATGATTCCAACTGGCATGAATAAAATGTCCTGTGAAAACACCATACCATTGAGACAAATCACGCGGATAAATACTCCAACTAAACTTATCTGCAGGAATCAATTCGAAAAATAAATGAACCAGGGATATAAACAAACAAATACAAAAAGCAATCAAAAGACTATTTAAAAAATGCCCCTTTTGTAATTTATAGTTTATGGTCATAAATACCTTCTCTGCACCAATTTAATAAAAGAATCAACAAATCTTTCCTTATCCGGTTGATCCCAGTGATACACTGGAATTATCCTTTCACATAATAAAGATCGAGCTTCTTCAAAATTACCACAATTATTTAGGTCATTTAATGTCTGATCAAAAGCAACCTTGTCTCCCCCAAAAAGTTCATTTTGGGCCAAAATACGCTCATTCAATCCCATTCCTGAGCGAATATCCTTTAAGGGTACTAATTCTAATTTATCCGATAAGTCAGAAATTTTCAAATGGTCAAACAATTGATCGTATTGATTTTGTTGGGATACATTTTTGAAACTTTGTGCCGGTGGTATTTCCGATACAATCACAGGAGAATGACTAGCCTCCTGCACTTTTGTATCCATGTGGGGGGGGACGAGGTTAGGAGTCTGCACAAAACTGTCTGCAGACTTAATTTCTTCTCTTTGAATTTGTTCTATTTTTTCCTTAGGCGTAGATGAAGGACCAGGTGCCTGCACTTTGCTGCCAAGAATTTTTTCGAATTCTGATGCTCCTATCACTTCTGTCTCATCCTCAGTTTTAAATCGGAGCACAAGGGTGTAAATCCTTCTCAGATAATCTAACATCAATTCCTTTTCAGATTGACTGAGCGCGTCATTACCCTCATAAAGACTCAGTATTTGATCCAATTTTAATAATAACTTCTTTACATTTTGAACTTCCATGTAGGTAACTTTTACAAACTAACGCGCATTAGGCGGTCTTATTTTTTAAGAAAAAATGGAGATTTAAACACAAAATTAAACTTTGACAGAAATTAACCCATTATATTTTTTTATTTTAAATATGAAAATATCAGATATTTGAGCCCATATGTTTTTAGAACCAGGATTTAAATCACAACGAAGCGGCTGGATCGAGGTCATTTGTGGATCTATGTTTAGTGGAAAAACCGAAGAATTGATAAGAAGGTTAAAAAGAGCAAGAATAGCAAACCAAAAAGTTGAAATATTTAAACCCAGTAAGGACACCCGCTATGATGACCGAGAGGTAGTTTCACATGATGAAAATACACTTTTGTCGAATCCAATTAGTTTTTCTCACGAGATCCTCCTATTAAAACCCGAGACTGAAGTCGTCGGGATTGATGAGGCTCAGTTTTTTGACATGGACTTAACTATTCATTGTCAGACTCTTGCGCTAAAAGGTATCAGGGTTATTGCTGCCGGATTGGATATGGACTTTAAAGGACTACCCTTCGGGCCAATGCCTGAATTACTGGCTGTCTCTGAATACATTACAAAAGTTCATGCAATTTGTCCGCATTGTGGAAATCTGGCAACGCACTCTTACAGATTGGGTTATGAAAAAGAAACTATTCTCTTGGGTGAAAAAGATAAATATGAACCCCGATGTAGAACTTGCTTTAGCATGGGCAATATCTTAACATTCAGATAAAATTTACCCTTAAAGTACATTATCAACTATATTCCAAATTATAAATTTCGGACATTTATTGCCACATCTAATTACTGTTGTGTCGCTTAAATATTATATAAATTTATACTATGTATTTGTGATCATTCAATACTTCCCATTGGCATAAAATTTGCCCTTCAATATCGATCACAATAAGACCGAATGAACCGACTACTTCAGATTACGCTGTTTTGGCTATGCTTAGTCATGGGCAAAACTACTTCTCAAATTTCTGGTCTTGTCTTCCGCGACTACAACTCGAATGGCCAAAGAGATTCCTCCTCAGTTTATTATGAGCCAGGAGTAAAAGGAGTTGAAGTTAGGATAACAGACCGTTTTGGTCATGCAATGGATGTATTAACCAATGAAAAGGGAATTTTTACGCTAAATCCACTTATTACACCACCTTACCGTCTGGAATTTAACCCTACTAAGGCATATGATTTTGATGGACCAATGAGCCCTTTCGGTCCAGGGTCTTCCTCATCCGTTCAATTTATTTATAAAAACAACGACTTTATTTACTTTGGAATAAACTACCCACAAGAATATTGTTTCCAACCAAAAATAGTTACTCCATGCTACGTTATAGGAGATCCTATTGCGCCAAATTCCACTTTGGGAAATTATGAAGCTTTGGTAAATTGGGATTTTCACAACGGGGGGACTAGTTATCCTGGAATTGTGCCCATAGCCCAGGGAGGAACGGCCCCAAACATGGAAAAATTGGCCAGTGCAAAGGAAATTGGGTCCTGCTGGGGTACTGTTTATTCCAGAAATTCTGATATAATTTTTACCTCCGCAGTTTTGAAAAGACATGCCGGAATTGGACCTGAGGGATATGGAGGCTTGTATATGATAAGAACCAAGCCACAATTGCAGATTACATCCCTAGATTTGAACAAGATTGGTGTACCCAGTGGTGGTTTCCCAAATAATACTGAACGAAAGCTTCCTATTGCATTTCCACCCATCTCTGCGGATTCCTTGGCATTCAGTCAAATTGGAAAGATTTCATATGGTGGTATAGATCTCAGTGAGGATGGAAAAACACTTTACATTATAAGTCTTTATACCAGAAAACTATATTCTGTTTATGTGAACAGTCCATTTACAATCCCAACTTCATCCGATGTCGATTCATTTGACATACCAGACCCTGGATGTAATAATGGTAATTTTCGGCCTTGGGCTTTACGTCAACATCGGGGAAAACTATATATTGGAGTAGTTTGTGATGGCAGCCTTTCTGGTTCGACTTCAAATGATCTGACCTCTAATGTTTACGAATTCAACCCGCAATCCAGAAGTTTTAAAAGCATTCTGAATTTTAGTTTTAATTATCCTTCATTTGGAAATAAAAAAAGCTTTTTTGGTTGGAGAGATGAGTGGGATCCAAATTGTATAGAAAGTTCCATTGGATTTTGTGATTACCCACAACCGATTCTCAGTGATATAGAATTTGATGGAGATGACCACATGGTTCTTGGGATTATGGACCGATATAGCCTTCAGGGTGGGGTTAACCAAAAAAACACTAATGGCACTGGCGCCTATTCAATCCTTCCTACAGGAGATATCCTTAGAGCAAGTTATAATCCTTTAATGGATAAATTTACCTTAGAGAATAATGCGAGTGATGGGGTGAATCAAACTGATGGAAGAAACACCGGATTTGGTCCTGGAGGTGGAGAATTCTATCATGGTGAATTTCCATTGGATGAACAAGGGGTTAAATTAGGTCAGGAAGCTGCAAGTGGAGCACTTGCAGAATGCCCCGGTTATGGGGATGTTGTTACCACAGCTACTGACCCAAATGGATTATTCACAAATGGAGTGATACACCTCAACAATAAAAAAGGGCATTGGACCAAAAGATATCAGGTAATTCCACCTGATTTTACCTTGTTTGTAGGAAAATCAAACGCACTTGGAGATCTCAAAATATCCAGTCCTCCAGCCCCAATTGAAATAGGCAATTATGTGTGGAAAGACTTAAACGGAAATGGTATCCAGGATCCAATAGAACCACCAATTGCAGGGGTAACGATTCAGCTGGTTAAAAATAATGTAGTTATTGCATCGGCAATTTCAAATAAAAGGGGAAACTACTTATTTTCCAACGCACCTGTTCCAACGGTAAATGAACATCCAAATTCGTTTAAATACAACATAAAAGAATTAACCAGAGATTCAACTTATATTTTAAGAATTCCAGATTATACCAGTCAATCTAAAGTTGGTGTTGCCATACAAACCCAAAATCCAAGTAGTTATCTTCCAAAAATTGATAATAATGCTACCAATTTAGTTGGTTCAGATATTGATTTTGAAATCATGACTGATTTAGATGGACACAATGATCACTCTTATGATTTTGGTTTTTATGCAGATAGTGAAGGCTCGGTTTTTGACCCCATCATCACTGTTGGACCTTGTAATGGGATTACAAATGGTTTTGACCTCACTATAGAAGTAGATGTTGTGAACAGCCCTGTTGGAGATATTATGGTTGAATTGTCTACCGGTGAACAGAAAAGAGTTCCTGCAATTCCGGATGGTAAATTAAAATTTACTTTATACAATTTACAAACATCCGGAATAAAAAATGTGGGTATCAAACTATACTTTATTAATGACACAAGCATAGTATTTGAAACAGCAAATGCTTTTGACCAACCAGACCCATGTTGCAATTTACAACTTAATCTTTGCACCAATCGTGATGCCTTGGTTGAACTAGTTGCGGTTCCAGGTTTAGTGCATTATTCATGGTATGATTCTACTACCCAAACACTATTGGGAAATCTGCCTACTTTAATACTGGATAAAAAGTCAAAAGGATTAGAAGATAACCATGAATCATATTACTTTGTTGGTATAAATGCGCATGGAGATACCATAAGACAATATTGCTTCTATAATCTGGATGTTATTGAATGTTGTAATCTGACTGTTAATACATTTTTTCAGACAACCTGCAACAATAATAATACTATCTATGACCCAACAGATGATTGGTTTGCAATTTTGATAAATGCCGAAAATGATGAGGCTGGACCAACAAACAGATTCGAAGTTGTATTAAATGGAATGGTTCTTGAGACTTCTCCATACGGAACTGCTGTTGTTGTGGGTGACGGGATAAATCAAAATTTTAAAGCGGATGGCGCCACAACCTACAAAGTCTTAATTAGAGATGCAGACAATCACCAATGTCTGGATTCAATTTTTACTGCTCCCTCTTCATGCCCGATACCCAAAATTTCTGTAACAAAAGTTCTTCAATCCAACCAAATTCAATCCGATGCATCTTATGCTATTGTATATCACTTACAGGTGAAGAATACAGGGACCGAAACAGGAACCTACACTTTAATTGATGATCCTCATTTTGATGATGATGCGAAAGTTTTAACTACATTTTATACAAGTGATATACCCAACCGCGGTGGAAGCGCTCTATTGGGGTCCGGTCCATGGACACTTATCTCTAATCAAAGTATTGCTCCTGGAGTAGTTCATAATATTTACTTCCATATAAATTTGAAGTTAGATTTTAGCCCAGGTTCCACAGGTGATAATAAATACACCAAGTGTGGAACTTCAAGTTCAACACATTTTAGCTCAGGGGAAGGATTGTTCAATAGGGCCTTGCTTGATTTTGACGCCAATGGAAGTATTGACGCAATTGATACAAGCTGCACAGATATTCCCTATATAACTATTGACAAAGAATTAATTAGCAGTACACAAACAGGTATTAAAACTTATACATTGCAATACCAACTTTTGGTAAAAAACTTAGGCGGTGCCAATGGAATATATAACTTGATAGACAGACCTGGGTTTGATGATGACATCCATATTACTTCTGCAGAATTTTCCTCAAATACTGGTTTGAATGGAATGCTTAGCAATGTCGTACCTTTGAATGGTTGGATTATCGCTTCAGCACAATCTATTGCCCCATTTGAAACAGATAGTTTTTTAGTCAAACTAAATGTTACTATGGATTTTGATCAAAGTACATTTGGCAACAATTTCTATAATCCCTGCGGCCAAATTAACCCATTGATACCCCGCGTAGGCGAGGGCATTTTTAATGTGGCTTCTGTAGATTTAAACAATGACTTTAAGCCGGAAAAGAGAGATACAACTTGTGGAGATTTATCCCAAATTACACATAAAAAATCAATACTTTCAAAAAACTATTTAACCGATGGTGCTCTGGATATTTTATATCTGATCAGGGTGGTCAATTCAGGAGGGAAATCGGGAATCTATAGCTTAACGGATAGACCAAGTCCGGATGAGGATTTGATTAACCAAAGTGCTTCAGTCAAAATAAATTCAGGAGCATATCAAATTCTGTCCACAAATCCAGGGACTAGTGGATGGACACTTGCTTCAAATCGAAGTTTGAATGCCTATGGTATCGACAGTTTTTTTATTAAATTGAGATACCAAATTGACCTTACCTCTACAAGTCCCGGTGACAAAATTTATCAATTTTGTCAAAAAGATGCAAATGGACAATTTAAGGAAAAATATGGTCTTTTTAATGAATCTCAATTAGAAATAAATCAAGACAACGTCATTGATCAAAAAGATACAGCATGTACTGACTTTGAATTTTACGATTTAGCCTTAAAGAAAATTTGTTTGGCTTCAGTTCCAGTCAGAAATAAGGAATTAGTTGCTTTTAGAATTGTTGTCTATAATCAGGGGAGTCAGATAGCTAGGAAAATTTCTGTCACAGATTACCTGTCAAAAGCCTTTGACTTTGATCCATTTTATAATTCCGGATGGGTTGAAATTAATGACAGTACTTATTCCTACGTAATTGATTCCATCAATGCTGGTGATTCAATAAATATTGACATTTTGGTTAGAACCAACTACCATTTAAGGCAAAAATCCTTATCTATTAATAGTGCTGAAATATCCTCTTTTCTGGATAAGTCATTTCAAGAAACCAGAGACTATGACTCAACTCCAGACCAGAATAGAAATAATGATAACACTGTTTTGCCTGGCTCAAATTATGACGACCTGATCTATGGAAGAAGGAAAATCAATCCAAATGAAGATGAAGACGATCACGATATTGCAGAAGTTCCTTTCTTAGACCTGGCGTTAACCAAAACAGTAATATCATTACCACCTTACAAATACTATGACACAGTTAGCTTTAAGATAGTAGTTTATAATCAGGGAAATGTTGTGGCTAAAAAAATTGACCTGGTAGATTATATTCCTTCGGGATACTCTTTTGACCCAATGTTTAACCCAAATTGGACTTTGCAAGGAAATAAAGCGTACTATCGGTATTTTGGTAACCTTAATCCTGCAGATTCGCTAATTCAAAACATTGTACTAAAAATTTTGCCAACAAATAGTTCCAGAAACTGGATCAATGAAGCCGAAGTTTCAGGGATTTCAGTATTTTCTATTCACAACCTGAATATCTCCCAGGATGACTTCGACAGTTATTCTGATGAAATTCTTGGGAATGATCCAGGAGGGAAGGTTAACACTTCCTCAGATGACCAAATTTCAGATGACGGCGTTGATACAGACGGCGATGGCATACAGGATGAAGATGATCATGACCCCGCAGTAATAAATATTTGGGACCTAGCTCTGACCAAGAAAATTATATCACCAAAGCCTCATTACCCTGGAGATAATATTCAATTTGAAATAAGTATTTTTAATCAGGGTACCGATACTTTGGGGCAAATTACTGTAGTTGACTATATTCCAATTGGTTTAGAATTTGATCCTAATGTCAATCCTGGTTGGTTAAAATCCGGTAAATATGCATTTAGAACAATGCAGGTACATGTTGCTCCTGACTCTAGTTTTAGATTTCCAATAATATTAAAACTTAAGCACGGTAACAGGCCGATTACAGACTGGATAAATTATGCGGAAATCAGTGAATCCTACAATTCAAGAGGATTAAATACTACCGGATTTGATATTGACAGTAAAGAAATGTCTGACCAGCAATTTGAAAGAGCAGTACTTCCTGGCAGTATTTCAGACAACAATATTTCCTCGACAGATATCTTTGGTGAAGAAGATGATCATGATCCGGACATGCCCGCCATATTTGATTTGGCGCTCAGGAAGTACTTGAGTCCGGAAAAAATATTTCACTATGGTGATACCGCAGAATTCATCATATCGGTTCATAACCAAGGAGTTATTCCATGCAAGCAATTCTTGATTACCGATTACATCCCATCAGGATATAATTGGATTCCACAAAATAATTGGAGCTATATTTCAGCCCCTCGACACGGTAAATACCAATGGAACGGACTATTACTTTCTGGTGACAGTGTCCAAATACATTTAAAACTTCTGATAAAATCCATCTATTCAGGTGGGCTTGATTTATTAAATCTTGCTGAGTTAACTTCTGCAATAGATACCAGTGGAACTATTTACATCAAGGACATTGATTCCTACTATGATGCAGATCCTTTAAATGATTCAGGTGGCAAGGTAAATACCCTGTCAGATAATTTTATTGAGGATGATGGAATCGATAGAGACCGGGATAACATTCAAGATGAGGATGACCATGATCCTGCTTTAACGCCAATAGTTGACTTTGCATTAAGGAAGGAAATTCTAAATCCAGACAAAGGTAATTACGGTGATACAATTGAATTCAAAATCACAGTGTTCAACCAAGGAAATATTAATGCAAATTCGATCGAAATTAAAGATTATTTAAATAAAGGCTATTCATTTCCTCCAAATTTGAATCCTGGTTGGCAATTAAATGGCGTAAACCCAGTATATTCTTTCAAGAATATTTTTCTACCTGGACAAAAAATGGAAACAACACTTAGGTTGATTGTAGAATCGGATACATCCATTGCAAGTTTTTACAACTGGGCCGAAATAACTGGTTCTACGGACTTGAATGGCTCGCAGATTGGACATAAAGATGCGGACAGTAATCCTGCATCTGACAATTCCAATGAAAGAAAAGTTATACCGGGAGATGTGAATGATGACAACATTTTTGGAGGCGGACCTTTGGTCAATGAAGATGAAGATGACCATGATGTTGCAGGTTTAAATTCTAAAGGGAGTATAGGAGACATGGTATGGCATGACAAAAATGCAAATGGCATAATGGATTTAGGCGAAGAAGGTATTGAGGGTATCTCAGTTCAACTATATTCGTCACCTGGAAATATATTTGTACGTGCTACAAAAACAAACAAGTCCGGTAAGTATCTTTTTGATCAAGTGAACCCGGGTAAATATTACCTCAAGTTTATTGTTAATAATCCATGGAGTATTACCGACCCAAACAAAACCATTGATACTCTGGACTCAGATGTTGGAAATTTCAATGGCGTTGCAACAACAGAGACCACTATGCTTATGGGTGGAGAAAATGACAAAAGTTGGGATCTAGGATTATATAAATGTATTCCTATAACAGGATATGTCTTTTTTGATATTAATCAAAATGGAATTTATGATCTGACGGAGAATGGCATCAATGGTTTAAAAGTATATGCTCATGATGCAACATCCGGACAAATGGTATCGTCTACAAAAACTTTTGTTAGTGATGGCAAAATATATCATGATGGATATTTCTATTTCTGTCTCAAACCCGGAAGCTATTATATTAGACTTCAGGCACTTGATGGCTTCATGATATCTCCATATCACCAGGGGACTGATCCAAACTTTGATTCTGACTTAACCAACCAATTTGGGCCTTTTACTACAGGTATTTACTCCGGCATTTCTTGTGATACTATTAAGGGTATAGGTGGTGGAGTGTACCACCCATTATTTAAATTGCAATCCAATAAGGATACCAGAATAAATTCTGAATACGAAATCAACAGTCGCTCAAGTTATTCAGAAAACTTAATACTTCAGGGACAACAATTAGCTACCAGAAATATTCTTCGATGGACTAAAACCAGCAAAAGCTGTTTACGTTATTTGCAAATTCTTCGAAAAGAAAGTAACAATGATCAATTTGAAAGTATTGGATTCGTAAAAACGGACAGCTCTGAACTCAATCCTCAGTCTTGTCCGCAAGAATGGTCAGATTTAAAAGCCATCCAAGCTTTAGAATATGAATATAAATTAATTGGTTTAGACATGGACTTCAATGTCTTAACCAGTAATTCCATAACCATCGGGAATGAAATAGATCCAGTTGGTCAAGAGCATGGATTTGATTTACATCCAAATCCAGCAAAAGAAAACATCTTTATATACTCCACGAATTGGAATGATCCAATATTAGCTTACCAGGTAATGGATATTTTTGGAACAATTGTAAAAAAATCAAATCCTTTAAATTTGGATTTCAATGGAAAACCTATCGAAATTCCATTAGATGATTTACCTAAGGGACAATATTTTATAAAGGCATATTTTAGAAACGCTACAAAAGTCAGAGGATTTCAACTGTATTAATATTGAAAATGAAATACAAGATTTAAAAAGTAATCAAAAATTTTAAGTCTTGTATTTTATTCTTTTAATTCTTTTGCCATCTTCATCAAACCACAATTCATCTTTGGCTTCTGGGTCTCCATGATAATTGAAGGTAATTTCTTCTCCTACCTGTATGTCTTTGATTGAAAATATATCAATGGATTGGTTATCCAGATCCAAAATAAAATTTGCGTTTGGTTGGTATGAATGATTGTATAAAGAGCCATACCCAAGGGCAATAGCCGCGGCTTCATCTTCTTCACCCCAAATAAAATAATAATCATGGAGTTCTGTTTCATGGATTACATCTACTTCATCCTTTGGAATGACAAGGACTGGGCAAATTTCAATTATTGAACCAGAAGGAATAAATTCGGCTGTAAATACTCCCCGCCCAATATTTCCTGAATTACTAACGAATAATCCCTGAATTCTCTGCATTTTAACTGACCATGTGAACAAATGGTAAAATTACTACCTTTGTGCCTCATATTAGCAAAGATGCAACACGTAAAGCTTTTTTCAGGTACACAATCCATGTATCTCGCAAGTCAGATTTCTGACCATTATGGATTCCCTCTTGGAGACATGAACATTCAAAAATTCTCAGACGGGGAAATGCAACCAGTAATAAATGAGTCTGTAAGAGGAACATTTTCCTTTTTTATTCAATCCACTTTTGCGCCTTCTGACAATCTTATGGAATTGTTACTCATGATTGATGCTGCCAAGCGGGCTTCAGCCGATTACATTACAGCAGTTATCCCATATTTTGGTTACGCCAGACAAGACCGAAAAGACAAACCAAGAGTACCGATTTCATCAAAACTCATTGCAAATCTAATCCAAGCTGCCGGGGCCAACAGAATCATGACTATGGACCTGCATGCTGATCAAATTCAGGGCTTTTTTGACATTCCTGTGGATCATCTAAAATCTGAAGCGATATTCATGCCCTTTCTGGAAAACACAAATATGGAAAATGTCATTTTTTCCTGTGCAGATGTGGGTGGTGTCAAAAGGGCTAGAAATTATGCAAAATACTTTCAGAAGGATTTGGTCATTTGTGATAAATACCGCAAAAAGGCCAATGAAGTGGAAGGAATCACCGTTATAGGCGACCCAAAGGGAAAGGAAGTATATTTGATCGATGATATTGTGGATACTGCAGGTACCCTTTCCAAAGCTGCTGATGCCCTCATTGCCAAAGGAGCTACTAAAGTTAAAGCAATTTGCACCCACCCTGTTTTGTCAGGAAAAGCTTATGATGTGATTATGAATTCCTCTATTGATGAGCTAATTGTCTCCGATACCCTCCCACTACGCAAGGAAATTCCTAAAATCACCGTGCTGTCTTCTGCCAAATTATTTGCCAGAGCCATTCGAAATACCCACGAGCATAGATCAATTACTGCATTATTTATGGATAAAAGCTAAATTTTTTATCATTTTATTTAGTTTCTTGCTATCTTTGCGCTCCTTTTAAAGAATTTTTAAACTGAAGATTCATGAAATCAGTCGTCATTAACGGTCAAGAAAGAAGTAAAATAGGTAAAGAGGCCGCAAAGTCCTACCGAAAAGAAGGCCTTGTTCCTTGTGTTCTGTACTCAAAGGATGAGAATATCCAGTTCAACGCAACCAATGGAGATCTTAAATCATTGATTTACAATCCGGATTTTAAATACGCAGACATCGTTCTGGGTGGAACAACTCATCGTTGCATTCTTAAAGAAATACAATGGCATCCGGTTACTGATGCTGTGGTACACATAGATTTCTTAAAGTTAGTGCCGGGAACTTCCATCAAGGTTGAGCTTCCACTAAGGCTTAAAGGTGCCGCTGTTGGGGTAAAATCAGGAGGAAAAATGGTTCAGAGGATGAGGATGATCAAAATCAAGACTGTTCCCGAACATTTGGTTTCTGAGCTTTTTGTCGACATCACTACCTTGGATTTAGGTCAGACCATGAGAATCCGAGATATTACCCCGGAAAATGGTATTGAGATTGTCACTCCAGCTGCGACGCCAATTGTATCTATTGAGATTCCAAGAGCGTTAAAAACAGCGGAAACTGCTACCCCTGCTAAAAAATAATTTTTTAAGCTACTCGCTTAATTAAATAGATAAATTAAAAAAATACGGATGCTATTGAGTTTCCGTATTTTTTTTGTTTTAAAAAACTATCGTGTTGAAAATATAGGATACTTAAACTGTAAGCCACAGCTTAAAAACCGGCATATTTACTAATCTTAGACATGTTAATTGGTTAAATGCCCCCTTAAAACAACCAATTACAAATTCAAAAATTACAACAGGTTCATGCAAAATATTCTGTATGGACTCAATTTTAAAATTCCTTAACTACCTGTGAAGTTCCCCTGATCTAGGGCACTTTAGGAATTCCTGTCACCGGTAAATTAAGATGAGTTACGGACGGAAGGCTGTTCAATGAATTCTAAACAGGAATCACCTACCTCCAGATCTATTATTTCTTCGTTCTCTCAGGGTTTTTATTACCTCCATGTTGAACTCTTTTTCCACTTCTTCAAGTCTGCTCAATTTTTTCTCTGGCAATAAAAGTTTGAATCTATTATAATAATCCCTCTTCAGATGAAGCTCCTTCTCCTGAATAGCCAATTGATCATCCACAGAATTTCGATTATCACCCCTTCCCTGCCTCAATTCCCTGGTTTCTTTTCTGATTTCCAATCTTTTTTTGGAATATTCGTTATAAACCGGCCAAAATTTTATGGATTCTTCAGAACTCAAATCCAATTTATTGGTAATGTAAGCAATTCGCTGGGCTTCAAGTTTTTCTCTCAATCTTTCCTTTTTCCCATAATCTTCCGCATTATCTTCTTGAGCAATCATCTTATTGCCAAGAATAAGAAAACCTAATAATATTGTCATTACATTTCTCATAACATTTATTTTTTATTGATAAAATTCAATCATTTCATCCAAATCATTTCCACCTAATTCAATTTGGAGATCCATTTCATACAATTCATCCTCATCCAATAAATTTGCTAAACTTTCTGAATCCATATCTCCAGCATTTTCATAAGCAAATTCCATCAATACCTCTTCATCAATTTTACTGAGATCCAGATTCTTGTCTAATTGGTTATTTTGGTAATTGAGCACCACTAGTGAAACAGCCAAAACAAACATTGCTGCCACTGCGTATAACCAACTACTTCTGAAATATTTTTTTGGGGCTAAGGTCTGGTCATGCTTTATTTGCCCTAAAACCTCGTCTGACAAGTTTTGGAAATACCCCTGAGGTATTTGAAATTTCGAATTATCTTGATGAGGTAAAACATGATCAATCCTTACTTTTTCTAAAATCAGATCCGGAAGCTCTTTAAAATAATCCTTTGGGCAATTTTGAAAATCCTGACTCTTTAAATCAGATTCTAAGTAACCAAACTGGCTTATTTTTTCATTCCGCTCTAAAAATTCCTCAAAATAAAGTTCAGGCACTTTAAAAGAACCTCTTTCTTTTAAAAGGTGCAGGAATTCGGGTTCATATATTATATTATCATCCATTTACTTAACAACTTAGAAGCTATCTTCTTTTGATTTAACAAATTCTTCAATTTTCTTTACTGCATGATGAAAAGATGCCTTCAATGCTCCTTCAGAAGTATTTAATATTTCTGCTATATCTTTATAAGACATCTCTTCATAATACCTCATCTGGAAGACCTGCCTTTGCTTATCAGGTAATGTCAACACGGCCGCTTCCAGTCTAAGACTGATCTCATCTCCATCAAAATAAGGATCGGACTTTAAAGCCAAGATTGCTGGATGCTCGCTTTGATCTTCCAGGTTATCATATTTCCACTTCTTGTTTCTCTCTATGAAACTAAGGGTTTCATTGGTGGCGATCCTGTACAACCAGGTAAACAGGCTGCTTTTCTGTTCAAACTGTCCAATATTTCGGTATACCTTTATAAAGGTATTTTGCAGAACGTCATCTGCATCATCGTGATTCAGTACCATTCTCCTGATATTCCAGTACAACTTTTCCTGGTATTTTTCCATCAAAGCACGAAAACCTCTTTCCAAACTGCCTGAGTTTTTAATTAAATCCAGGATTACTTCATCATCTGCATGTTTCAAAAGAATCGATTTAAAGGTTAGATAATTATTTATTCAAATGGTTTAATCCAAATGTTCAATTTCATTGATTTTATCCAAATGGAGGTAAGTTTTACCATCTTTTAATTCAAACATTGGTTTGAATTTAGCATTAAAAACAAAGTCGGATTTATCATATGAATGTATACTTTTAATAGTCCTTCCAGTGCCTTCATCATACGCGCTTACCAGCAAAATGAATTCAAAATTGAGTCGCAGGAATTCTTCCCTTGAAAAATTCCTTAATTCACTCTCTTCATTTAAAGGATGTACCAATGTCCAGCTTAATGGAAACATGGCTATTTTTTTAATTTCCAATGGGAGTGTTCGCACAACCCGGGCTTTGGATTGCTCCGGAATGTATGCGACGATTAAATTAGCTTCAATATCTAGCAGATCGTACTGATTTTCATTGGCAATTCTTACCTGTATGGATTTTATTTCCTTGTAGGGCGCAAAGAGCAAATTGTTAGAGGAAATAATGTGTTTACCCGGGATGGAAAATTTGGAATAGACCAGACCTGTGATGATGGCAAAAGTTAATAGTCCTGATAATGCTTCTATTCCTGCCAGAAAACTAGCACCAAATCCAGTAGGATGAAGCCCACCATACCCTACTGTAGTAAATGATTGAACTGAAAAGAAATAACACTGTAAAAATAAAGACCAGCTTGGTCCTGGCTCTATTCCATTGATTTGTTCCGGACCAATCAGGAAATAAATACCTGCAAATACAAAATTCACTAAACTGTAAAAAATAAAAATCAACAACAGAAATATTGGCCAGGACAAATTGATCAATTCATGAAACCAGGAATGGGCTTTTTTCCCCACCCGCTCAACATTAAACCTGCCATCTGGCAAAATCATTCGACCAAACTGGGCACTATAAGACTTTCCAAAACCGGAATCTTCGGCTTCTATGAGATTACCATTTTCTTGATTAGCTTTGTTTATCATAACATAATTTAAGCTCAAAGATATGACATGGATTTGCAGGCTGTTGCTCCAATTGATGGGTTGGAAGACCAGCGGTTTTGAACAAATGCATCATCTTAAAAAGTATATTATTATTGTTGCTCCACACACCTCCAACTGGGATTTTCCATTGGGTTTGTTGGTCCGCAAAGCTTGTCGACTGGACAAAGTAAAATATCTTGGTAAATCCAGCTTATTCAGATTTCCCCTTGGAATAATTTTCAGAGCGCTGGGAGGGTATCCTGTGGAAAGAAACCGATCCACTAATTTGGTACAGTCCTATGTCAATATATTCAATGCTCATGATAATTTTGCCATTGTAATGGCCCCCGAAGGAACAAGAAAGAAAGTTGAACACTTCAAAACAGGTTTTTACTTTATCGCCAAAGGAGCTGGTATCCCAATTATTCCCTGCCAATTTGACTTTGGCTCCCACGAAGTTAAATTCCTTCCACCATTTATCCCATCAGAGGATGAGAAAAAGGACATGGACTATTTGGAGTCCTTATTTAAGGGAATTAAGGGAAAAAATAGCGAGTACAATTTTTAACTATTATTCCTTTATACAGTCAAATACACAATTTTAATCTTTTGGCAAATTTAACATTACCTTAAATTGGTTTACATCTAAGAGGATATAATTTTGTCACACTAAACTCTGGGCTTATGAAGTATTTGTACATCGTTTTTATTTTGACTTTTATTGGCCTTATTACCATGTCTAACAAAGGTGGGCGAGCAGGTTCGCAGGGTATTGGCAGCACAGGTGCGCCAAAGGAAAATACGGTTTGCAAAAGTTGTCATAACGGTCCGATTGATGTAAGTCTTAAATTACAAGTTTTCTTCAATGGAGATACTGTTGCAAGCTATAAACCAGGAGAAAAGTATTTGGTTAAAGTTACTGTAAATCATATAGGTGGCAATACTCCCAAGGGCTATGGCTTTCAGATGCTTGTTCTGAATGCCTCCCTGGGCATAGATGGGCCGGATTTAAAAAATTTAAGTCCTGCCACAAAAAATGTCAAAATCAGTACTGCCTTAAACAACAGATTATATGCAGAGCACAATAATCGAAGTGATGTCAACATTTTTGAAATTAACTGGACTGCACCTACAGCGGGTTCAGGCCCTGTGAGTTTTTATGCCGCCGGAAATGGTGTCAATGCAGATAATGATCTTTCAGGAGACGGATCTGCTAAAGTGAACCTGCAACTAAATGAAGAAGTTAGCTCATCCACCAAATATTTAAATGCTGGAAATTCAATTAGCTTTTATCCTAATCCCGCGTATGATTTGGTAAATATCAAAGATGAAACAGGTAAAGTGAGCCAAGTTATTGTCCGGGATCTTCTCGGCAAAAGTCTTAAAAAAATACCGCTCGAATTCGGAAAAAAATGTTTCAATGTTACTGATTTGGTGGATGGGGTATATCTGTTACAATTTCAAGCCAATGACGGTGAAACATTGAAGACACAAAGATTATTTAAGAAGTCATTAAGACCATAGCTTTCAGATTAAATAACACTTTTTCCAATATCTATTGATTTCTGTTGTCATTATCGGTAAATTCACGAAATTTACCATATGAATACCAGACGAATAAATAAAGTAGCCGTACTTGGATCAGGATTGATGGGTTCGGCTATTGCAAGTCATTTTGCAGGAGCGGGTTTTCAGGTTCTTCTTCTGGATTTGGCTCATGATTCACCAGACAAAAATAAAATTGTCCGAGAAGCTTTGGATAAATGCATTAAGGCAAAACCCTCCAATATATTTCATAAAAGTTTTTTACAACGGATCACAATAGGTAACTATGATGAAGATTCAAACAAGCTTAAAGATTGTGATTGGATTTTGGAGGCGGTGGTAGAAAAAATTGACATCAAAAAATCTATTTATGAGAGAATTGAACAACACCGTAAAATTGGCAGTCTAATCACTACTAACACTTCTGGTATTCCCATCAATCTTTTAACGCAAGGAAGATCAGAAGATTTTAAAAAGAATTTTTGCGGAACTCACTTCTTCAACCCACCAAGGTATTTAAAATTATTAGAACTTATTCCAACAGTTGAAACTTCTGTTGATGTTATAAGTTTTCTTCAGCACTTTTGTAATCGGTTTCTCGGAAAAAACATTGTGGTTTGCAAAGACACCCCGGCATTTGTAGCCAATAGAATCGGTGTACCTGTAATGGCCAAAATTTTTGAACTTGCCTTTGAGTTAAAATTGAATATTGGCGAAGTAGACAAACTCACAGGTCCGGCCATTGGCAGACCAAAGTCAGGTACTTACAGACTAACTGATTTGGTGGGATTGGATACAGCGATGATGGTTATACAGGGTCTGAAACAAAATTGCCCGGATGATCAAATTATTCAAGGTATCCAGCTTCCTCCGTATTTAAAGTTTCTGTTGGATAATAAATGGTATGGACAAAAGTCAGGTAAGGGATTTTTTGCAAAAACCGATGAGAGAGACGAATCTGGAAAGAATATTATACTTGCCCTTGATCTGCAAACACATGAATATCGTCAAGAGCCAAAAGCCAAACTTGAAAGTATACAAATAGCCAAACAAATCGAGGATTTGCCAAAAAGATTAAGGGCTCTGATTAAATGCAAAGACGCCGGAGGTGATTTGATACGTAAATCTTTGGGTTATTTATTTGCTTATGCATCCCATCGGATTCCTGAGATTTCAGATCAGTTTTTCCCTATTGATCTTGCCATGAAAAGTGGATTTGGCTGGGAGCTAGGGCCTTTTGAAACATGGGATGCAGTTGGTTTCGAAACTGGCCTAGAGTTGATCCGGGAAGTCGGATTAGAAGAACCCGAATGGGTAAAAAATATGCCTTCATTTGGTGCTCCTGCATTTTACAAACTAACCCAAGGTCAACTATTGTATTGGGATATTGCCCTAAACCAATATACTGCCTTGCCAGGCCAAACAGAAAATATTCAATTGAGACTACTTGATGAAACTAAAGTAGTTTATAAAAACCCTGAAGTCTATTTATATGATATTGGAGATGGTGTACTCTGCTTAGAGTTCAGGAGTAAATATAATGCGATTGGAGAAGGTATTTTAACTGGCATCCAAGAATCCATAAACCTTGCGGAAACACAAGGCTGGAAAGGAATTGTAATCGGAAACAATGCAACTAATTTTACCGTAGGAGCCAATTTAATGTTGATTGGCATGATGGCTTTTCAACAGGATTATGATCAATTGGATTTGGCTGTACGGTTATTTCAAAATACTTCCATGCGTTGCAGGTATTCTTCCGTTCCGGTGGTGACTGCTACTCAGGGATATGTATTCGGAGGTGGAACCGAAATTCTTATGCATTGTGATGCCGCTATTTGTTCGGTAGAGTCTTATATTGGTTTAGTTGAAGTTGGCGTTGGATTATTACCAGGAGGAGGCGGTACAAAAGAATTTGCATTGCGATTATCAGACCAACTCAAAGAAGGGGAAGTTCATATACCGCAATTAATAGAAAAATTTAAAACAATAGCAATGGCTTCTGTTGCTACAAGTGCGTATGAAGCATTTGACTTTGGTTATTTGCTATCTGATCGGGATCAGGTCTGTATCCATGGGAATAATGCGATATACCAAGCTAAATTGAAAGTTCTCCAATTGGCTGAAAATTATATTATGGCATCTCCTAGAAAAGATATTATGGTCCTGGGACGCTCAGGACTTGCTGCTTTATATACCGGCGCAAATAGTCTTAAAAGAGGAAATTACGCTTCTGAACATGATATTAAGATAGCCAAGAAAATCGCATATGTTTTGTGCGGAGGCGATCTTTCTTCACCTCAAAAAGTGAGTGAGCAATATTTATTGGATATAGAAAGGGAAGCTTTTCTTAGCCTTTGTTCAGAACCAAAAACTTTGGAAAGAATTCAGTTCATGCTTGAACACAACAAACCATTGAGAAATTAATTTTTAAACTGCAATCTCATTTGTGAATGAATGAATGACATAAATGAATCATTCGTTTATTTTAGGTTTTATTATGGTTTTTATTTTACCCTTTCTGTGGCAAGAACCATCTTAACCTTGAGGTTTACTCCTATCTGCAGTACATTCACCATATCCTGGACCATCAACCCCTGGTCTAATCGCAGGACCACAGTGAGATCTGGTGCTTTTTCAATAAAGGATTTTAATGTGGGTTCCAATTCTTCAAAGGGTACTTCCTTTTTCTCCACATAATATCGAAGATCTTTTGTTACAGAAATGCTGATCGGTTTCTTTGATGTCTGCTCACTTTGCTTGGAAGAAGGAAGCATAAGTTTAATGACATTGGGGTTGGCGAGGGTTGAGACAATAAGAAAAAATAATAGAAGGAAAAACATAATATCGTTAAGTGATTCAACACTCAACTCTGCACCTTCTCGCTTTCTACCCCTGATATTCATATGTTTGTTTTTTAGGATATTCTTATTTTACTGGGGAATGCAACATGTCCATGAATTCAATGCTGCTCCGTTCTAATTTATTAACTTCTTCATCCAGCATCATGGTCAGAAAATAATAACCAACAAATGCTACAATACCTACGAATAGACCTCCAGCAGAGGTGAGCATTTTCTGATATAATCCACCAGATATAATACCAATGGAAAGGTTATCGGTCAATGAAATATCATAAAATATTTTAATTACCCCCATGATGGTTCCGAGAAAACCAAACATCGGAGCCAATCTCGCGATCAAAGAAAGATAATTCACCTTTTTCTCCAATCTAAAAGTTTCTACACGTCCGACATTTTCGATTGCGCTTTCGATTTCTGGCATTGGTCTACCCAAACGCTGAAGGCCCTTTTCAACCATTCTTGCCAAAGGGGTGTCGCTACTGGCACAAATCCCCTGAATTGCAGCAACGTTTCCACTCGTAATATTTGACCTAAGGTTTTGCATTACCCTTTCATCTTCTTTAACCACTGCCTTTATGGTAAGCCATCTTTCTATAAAAATATAAAGAGCAATAATGGACAATAAGACTTGAATGGATATAATGGTGACCCCTAAAGGACCACTGTTCAGAATGATATCAAAAATGCTTTTACTGGCCATAGCATTGGCCACAGCAGTGGAATCAGAAACAGTAGCTTGTAAGAAGAACATATTTTTACTTAAGTTTTAGTATTAACGGTAAATGGAGTATACTTTGGTATATGTAAGCCCAAAAACTATACAAATGTAAAGTTTTTTTAATATTTGAGAAAAAAAAGGATGTTTGATCCGGAAATACCTGGAAGTTTTAGTGAAAGCAGGGTATCAATAAGGAATAAATCGGATATTCAAATTCTGACCACTTGTTAAAGAACTTGGAGAAATTACCTATGATTAAGATAATTTTCCCAATCCAGGTACTCATCTACATCATTAAGTTTAGGTAAGATTGCGTATCCACAATGATTCTGATTAAGTATTTTAATGGTTTGGTTTGTCAGCTGATCCGTACTCCAAGGCATATTATCAAACAAGAACGGTAAAAGAGTAGACATACCCAGTAAATAGTAACCACCGTCTATTGCGGGTCCGATGACCACTTCTTTATTTTCCAATTCTGCAAAGCCGGTCTGAATAAGTTCCGAAGTAATATATGGACAATCGCTCCCTATTATTATGGCGTTGTCATGTTTTTTCAAAATGTCTGTGAATGCATTTTTCATCCTTTCACCTAGGTCATTACCTGACTGGGTTCTTTTATGATAAATTTCATTACTCCAATTATCATTTAATATTGATTCACTGTAAAAAAGATATTTATCTATCTGCAAGGATGAAGTATGTAACCGAGTTATTTCAAGAAGTTGCTCGTAGATTTGAAGAGCCATTTCTGCCCCGTGGGTTAAAGCTATTCTGGTTTTAACCCTTGAAATTACCGGATTTCTGATAAAGACTATTAATGCACTTTTTGTGCTCATTAACCAATGTATCTAATTGTAAAATATGAAGGTAATATATCAAACAAAACTGCCCCCTAATTATTAGGTGGGCAGTCTACTTTTTAATACATAACCACAATATTCATCTTCTGCTGCAGATGGCAGGTGAAGGCCATTTTTCAGTTCTGATCATGACCTCCATTTTTTTTTTCGAAATTTTCTTTTTTCATTCCAATTTTCAAACCTGTCTGTCAGATTATCGATTTCCTCCTCAACTTTACGGGCAATATTTTGCACATTGATAGGTTCCCCTTTCATAGCCAGTCTATCAGAAGGGCTTGATGCTTCAGAAGTTGCAACCCAGAGTATGGCGTAAAGCGGTATGGTAAATCCTCCAGCTAAAACACCAAACCCAAAAGCTAATCGTACCCAAACAACATCCTGAATTCCCAGGTAATGCGCAAGTCCGCTGCAAACTCCTGCTATTTTTGAATCATAAGGATCTCTAAATAGTCGTTTTCCTGTCTTTATTCCCCATTCAGCAGAGGTCTTATCCTGCCCTGAATTAGTCTCAGTATTTGCCCATTCTGCTCCAAAAACTTCAGGGGTTCCCATTATTTCAATGGTCTGCTGTACAATTTCCGGAGAAACAATTGATCTTCCGGAAAGCTTTTCGAGGAAGAGTTCTGCTATTCGAGATTCTATGTCTTGCATTATTTCCTTACATCCCTCAGATTTTTCAAAATGGTTTCTCAGAGATAAAAGGTAGGTGTCCAACTTTTCGTAGGCAATGTCATCAATTGAAAAAGGGTATCCCCCGACGTTGATGTGAAGTATTTTGTTCATGGATTATAATTGGTTTTTTAATGATTGATTGACTCCTGTTACAAACTGATTCCAGTTTTCTATTAATTGGGTAAGGGATTCCTTCCCTAGTTCAGTGATTTTGTAATACTTCCGTGGCGGACCTGAGGTAGATTCCTGCCAGTAGTAATCGAGCATTCCAAAATTTTTTAATCTGGTAAGTATGGGATAAAGTGTCCCTTCCACTACGATCAACTCTCCCCTTTTTAATTGGTTGATGATGTCAGAAGGATAAGCTTCGTTGTTGTTGATAATGGATAGGATACACATCTCCAGAACTCCCTTTTTCATTTGTGCAATTGTATTTTCAAGTTTCATTGAATTGGATTTGATGAAACAAAGATATACCATTATTTAGTACTATGCAAAACAAAGTACTTGTAATTGCATAAAAATTCGACTCAGTGGTGATTTGTATCGACAAACTGGCAAAATTCTTGGTAATAAATAAGATAAAAAGCATCTTTGTGGATGATGGATTCTCAATTCTTAAAATTGCTCGCTTACTTCCCTGAAGCCAATTTACCATTTACTCTTCAGGAAGGTTCTGAACATGATTTTGGTTTGGCCAATGATCAATTGCCTTCTGCATTATTGGAGGAGATGCTTATGCCTAATTTACCATTTGAATTGGACGAATTTACTGAAATTTTGCCTGGTTTTCATTGGAAGACTCCATCAGGTGGTTATATTTTAGTTTTCTGGGTGGCGAGATTAATGAAGTATTCCTTTATCTTATTCAGTTTTGATGAAACGGGTAAATGGGTGGACGATGCTGAAGTAGCAGGATTTTTCACAGAGGGTAATCATTTTATCAGAAGGATGGCTAACATTGATGATCCTCAAACCATTTATATTGTTGAAGGAGTACAATTCTTGGATGGCAAAGATATCAGGCCTCAGGAAACTTCAAAATGGATAATTGAGGTAATGCCAAATGGCCAGTTTATTCAGCTGGATGCAGAATAATGGAATGGCATGCCATATGGTATGGTATAATTATTTGAGATTCTGAATCAATAATACAATAGAAAGGACTGCAGTAATTTGGGCAAATGTATCGACTACCACTTTACTCCAATCCACTTGCTTTTTATCCATTTTTACTTTTTGGGTCTTTGGGTCTTTTAATCCTACATGAATGATTGACCCTTTATATACTTTGGGCGACTTTTTAAAGAACCAGTAGTTTCTTGTTTTTTCAATTCTACCATTTGCATGCTCGACTGTCACCTTTTTAATATCGCCATTTTCATTTATTCCGGCTGCATAATGATTTAAATAGAATTTAGCCCGACGACCGCTATGAAAAGCAACAGTTATGGAATTATTTGAAGCTAATAATTTATCCGGATACAAGTTTGAGGCATTAGTAGCACCTGATATTCTAACCAAATCCTTCTTTTTGGGTATATAAAGTACATCTTTATCCTTGAGGATTAAATTATACCTAGAGTTAACCGAACTCAATGCATGTTTTAAGTTCAATACAATATAACCTATATCATCCTGCTCTCGGTACAATGTGGCCCCTTCCGGAAATGATTCGAGCCCCAATCCTCCTGCTCTTTGGATTAGATCCGATATTTTTTCATTGGGACTCAACAATGCGTAAAGTCCAGGATATTTAATTTCCCCATCAAGACTTACCAATTGTTGTAATTCAAAATCAGGTTGTTTGCGTACAACGACAATATCAAAAGGTTGTAATTGAAAAGCACCAGAATCTAGAGCTTCTTTAAGATTTTTCTGACTGTTGTATGATTTTACAATGGTTTTGGTAGGTTTGTTATCTAAGATTTCTACCCGAAAAATATCAATATTTGTTGAAAGTGCGGAAAATGAAAAACCATTAGCCAAAGAAATTAAATCATTAACCGTCATTCCTTCAGCAAAATGGTATCTACCAGGTGCATTGATTGCTCCATTGACTTCAACATACGTAGCATTGCTAAAGTCATTCTCAGATAAGATTAATAAACTATCAAATGGCTGTATGGCAATATTTTGGTCTTCATTTAAATCTGCATTCTTATTCCCAAGGTTAATTCTGATTACTTCCAAATCTTTGTCATTGGTTGATTTTTTTCTAAATAAATACGCAAACTTCCACGCATCCGATCTGAGTCCACCAGCTAGAAGAACAAGATCTTTCAATTTCAATTGTTCATTGGCATCTACTGTAAATTTACCAGGCTGACGAGCCGCACCACTCACAGAAATGTAGCTTCGATCGATAAAATCTGATAGTTTGTAAACAACTAATTCATCCTGAGATTTTAATACAATATTGGCAGATTCGGAACCCTTTCTTACCTCAATTAGATTTACCCTGATTAGGTTGGTAGTTTGGTCTGGATTTTTTCGCAAAATAAACGCGTCCTGCAGGTTCGACTTTGAAGTAAATTCAATTTTTTTAATAAGATCACCTAAGGTCATTCCTGAATAAAAACGATAAGAGGATGGGGCTCTAACTTCCCCTTTGGAATAAACATAATCTTCAACTTCAGAATTGATTTTAAAAACTTTTATAAAATCTCCTCTTTTAAGTTTAAAATCTCCCTTGCCCTTTAGCAACTCCTTATAAGGGATATCTAGAATTATTCTTCTGTCATTTTCAATTCTTTCCAATTGCATTACACCAGTGATTGCTTCCTCCGTCAAACCACCAGCATAAAAAAGTAATTTGTTTAAGTCCTCACCATCTAACAATTCATATCGTGAAGCTCTATTTACGGCTCCTTCAATGGTAACGATTCTTTCCGCAACCGGTACAACAATGAAATCATTATTTTGCATAAAGAAATCTTTTTCCAAGATTGGATTTTGGATAAATTTATATATATCCAGAATTTTCTCCTTTCCAGAACTTACTATCTTAATCTTGCGTACACTTCCAATTTCTGAAACACCACCTGCAGAAATAATTGCATCCAAAGCAGTTTGACTTGCGGCAATTGTAAAAGAACCTGTGTTGGCAACTTCACCTACAATATTGATATTTATGGTTCGTCCTTCATTAAGAGAAAGGTCAAATTGGTTAATATTAAATTGGTAAAATCTTTTAAAAGTATTTAATGTGATTACTTTGGCTTTTTCTAAAGTTACACCTTTAAGAAAAATACGAGGCATTCTTTGAGGATTAATATATCCCTCTTTGTTAATTTCATAAACCTCATTTAACTGACTACTTCCCCATATTGAAATAGTTAGTTTATCTCCTTCGCCAAGCACATAAGTACCTGGAGGTTTTCCATGATTGGTTAAATTGAATTTATGAACATCTTGTTTGTTGAAAATATGATGCCCCCACACAGCTTTTCTTTTGTCGGAAGTATGTTCGCTAATCTTATTTTTCATTGTATCCATTAATGGATCTGCAATTTTTATCGGCACTGTATCATTGAGTGATTTAGTTGAAGCAATTTTTAAACTATTTACTGAATTATCATCAATTGCAGAGGGAACATTTTTTTGAGATTGTTTTTGTTTATTTTCAATTTCAAGTTCTTTAACAACTCCTTCAATTTCATTTTGCAGCAAAGAGAGTTCTTCAAAACTCATTTTAGAAAGCTCATCATAATCGATACCTCGGGAACTTAGTCTTTCTTTCAATTGCTCTTCTGTTACTCCTCTTGATTCAATTTCTTTTAGTGCTTTTATTTGATAAATTTGCTGATTTTGACCTTGCGCATATAAAATACAAGTCATGGCGATAATCATTAAACAAAAGTGTCTGAATTTCATGTTAGATTATTTTGAATAATGTCTTTGGTAATAGTTTTTATATTCTCCTGATGTTATTTCATTGAGCCATTCTCCATTGGCCAAATACCAATTCACTGTATGTTCCAGACCTTCATGAATATTCATGGTTGGAGTCCATTGTAGTTCTTCCTTAAGTTTTGTGGCATCGATTGCATATCTCTTATCGTGTCCTGGCCTGTCTGGGACAAATTGTACTAATGCTTTTGAGGTTCCAATTGGCCTGTTGAGTTTGTTATCTAGAATATCGCATAAAATATAAATCAAATCGATATTTTTCATTTCAGAATTCCCGCCGATGTTATATGTATTCCCGGTTTTACCACAGTGAAAGATTCGATCAATTGCCGAAATGTGGTCTTTCACCCAAAGCCAGTCCCTTACATTTTCCCCTTTTCCATAAACTGGTAGTGGGATATTGTGTATAATATTATTGATCATCAGGGGGATCAGTTTTTCCGGAAATTGATTGGGGCCATAATTGTTGGAGCAATTTGAAATGATCGTTTGCAATCCGTAGGTGTGGTTAAAAGCCCGCACTAAGTGATCCGAAGAAGCTTTGGAGGCAGAGTATGGTGAGCGAGGGTCATAAGGCGTTAATTCCGTAAAATAACCTTGTTCTCCCAAAGAGCCGTATACCTCATCCGTGGAAACATGATAAAATAAATGACTTGAAAAATTGTCGTGCCAATGTTCTTTAGCGGTAATTAATAGATTTGTTGTACCTATAACATTGGTCATTACAAAGGATGCAGGATTTTCAATCGACCTATCCACATGTGATTCTGCAGCCAAATGAATTACATCGGAAATATTCTCCATTTTGAATAATTCTTGTAAAAATGGAAGATCATTGATATCGCCTTTAATAAATTTATAATTATTGGCTTTTGCTATATCTTTTAGATTGGTAAGATTTCCGGCATATGTAAGTGCATCCAGATTAATAATTTTATAATGAGGATATTTGGTTGTCATTAACCTAACTAAATGCGAACCAATAAATCCGGCTCCACCTGTAATCAAAATATTCTTTTTGGTCATATCCATCACATATTCAAAGGAACAATCTTTTTAAAATATTCGTAAGTTAATTGAAGTCCTTCTTTACGGTTGAATTGAGGTTCCCATTTCAACAATTGTTTTGCAAGACTGATGTCGGGTTGCCTTTGTTTTGGATCGTCCACTGGAAGCTCATAGTACGCTATCTTAGCTTTTGGATTATTGACTAAAGCCATAATTTCTTTTGCAAATTCAAGCACAGTTATTTCTTGAGGATTACCTATATTAACCGGCAAGGAATAATTACTTTTCAACAAACGAACGATTCCCTCCACGAGGTCATCCACATAGCAGAATGACCTGGTCTGCGACCCATCTCCAAAAACTGAAAGCTGCTCTCCTCTAATGGCTTGAGAAAAAAATGCAGGGAGCACCCGTCCGTCTTCTTTTCTCATTCTTGGACCATAAGTATTGAAAATTCTAACGATTCGAGTTTCCAAATTATGATACCTGTGATATGCCATAGTTATTGCCTCCTGAAATCGCTTTGCCTCATCATATACTCCTCTTGGTCCAATTGGATTTACATTACCCCAGTAACTTTCACTTTGGGGATGTTCCAATGGGTCCCCGTAAACTTCCGAGGTAGAAGCGATCAATATTCTTGCCTTTTTCTCTTTAGCCAATCCCAATAAATTATGAGTACCCAGTGAACCGACCTTTAAAGTTTGGATTGGCATTTTCAGATAATCAATTGGGGAAGCCGGAGAGGCAAAATGAAGAATATAATCAAGAGGTCCAGGCACAAAAACAAAACGGCTTACATCATGATGATAAAATTCAAACTCTTTTAGTTTAAATAGATGATCAATGTTTGCAAGATTACCGGTGATCAGATTATCCATGCCTATTACTTGATAGCCATCTGCTACAAACCTGTCGCATAAATGAGATCCAATAAATCCTGCAGCTCCAGTAATTAAAACTCTACCTTTATACATATTAAAGGCAAATTTAATATTTAATATGTAATTATTGATAATCAGAATAGAATATATATATAATTAATTATATTAAACTTATATTATAATTATTAATTATTAATTTTCAATATATTTTATATATTTCTTTTTTATATGTAAAATTGTTTAATAAAATGGATTTGGAATCGTTAATGTCTTATACGGTGGGTATAAAATAGTATCTTGCCGGTTTAATAGTCGAGAAAATGATCAGAAATTACCATACTATACTTACCCTCATAATGAGTTCCTTTTTTTATTCTTTCCAAAATGGGCAAAGTCAAGATTTAGCTTTTGACAAAAAAGGAATTTTCATTGACCTAAATCTAGGTGCAGGCTTACCAACCGGACAACTTAAGGAACGATTTGGATTCCATCAAATTATTGGTGGAGGTTTGAGTTATGAGCCCCCACAAGGGAAGAGTATGTCACTAGGCGTAAAATATTCGTTTGGATTTGGAAACACAGTGCATGAAGACGTATTGGGACCATACCGTACCACTGACCTTGGACAGATAATTGGTGAGGATGGATTGTTGAATAATGTACAACTAAAAGAAAGAGCCATGTGGGTTCATGTTTACACTGGTAAAATCTGGACCATGGGGCGACAAGATGTAGCAACCCATGGATTAAGTTGGAAGTTGGGTTTAGGGTTTTTACAACACAGGATTCGAATACAGGATGATGCAAGATCGGCCACGCAATTGAATACCGACTTCCGGAAAGGACTTGATCGTTTAACCAATGGATTTAGCATCCTTGGATTCCTTGGTTATGAATTCAGAAGTCATAGTGGGAGGGTTAACTTTTATACTGGTTTCGAACCTATCCTTGGATTTACAGAGATCAGAAGAAGTTATAATTACGATTTGCAAAATTCCACTTTAGGAATTGGAAGAAAAGATTTAATTCTGAATTTTAAATTTGGATGGTATCTCCCATTTTTTATTAAAGATGATTCTGCTTTAATTGAATATTGATGTGGATTATTTACAGGGTACTAATTTCGAGTTATTTCAGTCTGATCAGAGTAGCTGCCTGGTTCAGGGCAGATGCCAAAAATTGGGTTGACGGACGCAAAAATTTTGATGGTTGGCTTGCTGCCCAAAATCCTGAAAACCATTCACATATATGGATACACTGTTCTTCTTTAGGAGAATTCGAACAAGGTAGGTCATTAATTGATACTTTAAGATTTAAATATCCTGATAAACTCATTTGGCTTAGCTTTTTTTCACCGTCTGGTTACGATGTTAGAAAAAAATACCCCCAGGCAGATGTAGTCAGTTATTTTCCATCAGACAACTTAAATGATGTAAAAAAATTCATTGATAAAATTAATCCATCGCTTGTAATTTTTATCAAATATGATTTCTGGTACCATACCCTTAGTGAGCTTACTAGACGGTCTATTCCATTTGCATTTGTGTCTGTGAGCTTACATCAAAACAGTTACCTAAGGAAATCCTGGGCTGGTGGTTTTCTGGATATTTTACGAAAAGCTTGTTTAATTTCTGTGCAAGATCACAATAGCTTTGAATTTTTAAGGCTAAAACGATTTGATAATGTCTTATTGGCCGGGGATGGACGAATTGATCGTATTATTAATCTTGGAAAAGAAGTTTTCGAAAATGAATACATTGATGAATTTTGTGGAAAGAGTCCAATATTAGTTGTTGGGAGCAGTTGGAAACAGGATCTGGAAATCTTGAAAAGAGCTATACAATTGCCAGGTATTGGTGAATGGAAGATAATAATTGCTCCTCATAATGTGGATGAAAATTACATTTTAGAATGTGAAACCATATTAGAAGATAAAGTCAATTTATACTCAAAGGGAATTGGAGCTTATGACCGGGAATCTAGATTTTTAGTAATTGATTGCATTGGACTTTTAGCAAACTTATATAGTAAAGCAAGCCTTGCGTTTGTTGGTGGGGGGTTTGGAAAGGGAATTCACAATATTCTGGAGCCAATTGCTTTTGGCGTACCCGTTTGTTTTGGCCCTCATCATAAAAAATTTAGGGAGGCTCAAATATTTATGGAAAATAAGTTTGGATTTGAAATCCGAAGACCGGAAGATTTAGTAAACCTGGCTATAAGTTCCAATATCCCCAACTGGCATAATGAAAAAAAACAAGCAATCACAAAATTTCTCGATGACCAAAAAGGTCCAACAGAAAAGATAATCAGTTATCTGGAACAAAATTATTACTTAAAGTAAAACATTTTTTATAAATAAGGAAAACGGAAATACTGCAAAGCGCTGATAATCTTATATTTGTAAAATTATTCCAGCTACACACAACATATATTCAAAGATCTTGAATTCGAAATTATTCCATATCTTTAGCCATTATTTGCTAAACATCAATCAATTATAAAATGAGTATTAAATTATTACAAACATTTGCCTTCATGGTTTTAATTTTTCAAACCAGTGAAGCACAAACTATTCTGTGGGGAGGTCCAAATGATCCAAATTCCACTTTTTCAAATGGTATTGGGAATTGGAGTACTGTTGGTTTAAGTTCATCAAAAGCCGATTCGATCCAGAACGCAGTTTGGACTTATGCCGCTAATGGTACTTCAAAGGGAGCTTATTCAAACGAGGCCGGAAGTATCCTTTCTCCCAGCAAAGCAGATGGTGCCATGATTTTTGACTCAGATTTCCTAGATAACGGAGGAATAGAGAATAATGAAGGTCAGGGAAGTGCTCCATCTCCTCATAGTGGAGCACTTGTAAGTCCATTGATAGATTGCTCAGGCTTCACCTCTTCTGTTGCTGTCTCTTTTTACCAATACTTTCAAAATTATGCGGCGGAATGTTTTTTGGAGGTCAGCAACGACAGCGGAAAAACTTGGACTATATTTCCAATAAATCAAAATATTCTTGAAGGAACTGGCACTTCCAGAAGTAACCGGCAGGTGATTGATATCTCAAGTGTCGCCGTTGGTAAGAAAGATGTTCAATTTAGATTTGTTTTTGATGGCGATTACTATTTCTGGATAGTAGATGATGTTACATTAGTAAGCTTACCCGATTTGGATCTTGCTATCAATAGTGTTTATTATAGTCCATCAACCTACGCTCAACCAAAGTCTCAAATTTGCAATGACACATTCAAATTTAGTGCGCGGGTGAGTAATTTAGGAGGTATGGTTCAGCGTGATTTAAAATTTAAAGTGACCCTCTTTGGAGCGGATCGACAAACAGTTTTGTTTCAGGACAGTTCATTGGTGGCAAACCTAGCACTAACAGATGATAACATTTCCGTTTCAACCCCTAATTATTTTGTACCAAGCTCACTTGATTATGGAAAATACTTTATCAGATGGTCGTTTACAGGGGGACAAGGAACAGAATACAATGCTGTTGATAATTCCAAAATTGATTCTTTTGAAGTGACTGTAAGTCAATATGCAAGAGAGCCTAGACCGCGGGGTGGAATTAGAGCGAATGGAGGAATTAGCTATTCAGTCGCTACACTATATAACACCTCAGATTGTTGGAATGGCTTTGATAAATTCGCTGCAACCTCTGCTGATTTTGCAGTAGCTTATGATAGATTAGCTACATTAAACAATTATAATATGCAGATTTTTCTTCTAGCCGTGAAGGATGAAGTAAATGCAGATTTTTCAAATTTTGAAAAAATGGGTGGTGTGAGTGGTATTTCTACAGAACTTGTATCTGAAGAAATCTTTAAAGGAGGCACACAACCTTCATATTCATTGCTTAATCAACCTTTGACAGATGTTTTGACCGGTGGGCAAGTTGTATTAAAACCCAACAAGAGATATTTTCTTGTAGCTCAACATCCAGATGAACCTAGTTCTGATCCTAACACATGGAGATATCATGCTTCGAGCCTTGAAAAAAACTATAGTGGTCATCCGTTTAATTCCCCGGTAATTGACAATATTGGAGTATGGTATGAATCCTGGCCTGGAAATGAATCGCCAGTATTAAGATTAAATATTACCATTCTTACAAAAAATGATGAAACTTCTTTAGGTGATAATGTAATTCAAGTTTACCCGAATCCAATTCAAAATGGGCAATTGAAACTTGAATTGAATTTTGAAAAAGAAACCAATGCCAATCTAACATTATTCGATTTAAATGGTAGGGTATTAAATTTTCTTCCATACAAAAACGTAACTTTTAAAAATATTCAGATTCCTGTGGACGGTTTGGATTCCGGGGAGTATTTTATCAGAGTTTCGACTGATGAGGGTACTAAAACCAAAAAGTTTGTAGTTGTTAAATGATAAAAACGAAATATTAAATTTGAGCCCGGCCATATGGCCGGGCTTTTTTTTTCTCTAAACGATTGAAAATTAATTGGCTATAATTTAAAAAGCTTTGTACTTTTGTCTATACATATAATACATATTTATATATGAATAATTTTGATATTAAAAAAGTAATTCCCCATTTTCTAATGATTATTGGATTTTGGATAGTGTGTGCATTATATTTTCTACCAGCCTTGAAAGGAAAGGTATTACAGCAAGGCGACATTCAGTCTTGGGAGGCTATGGCACATGAAGGCATTGAATATAATAAAACCCATGATGATGTTGCATTGTGGTCAAACAGTATGTTTGGTGGTATGCCCATGTATCAAACCGCCATGCCCATGCAGGGAAATTTATTGAGATATGTACAAAACATTCCCTATAGCTTGGCAAAATCACCGGTTAATACATTTTTTGGAATTATGTTATTTACTTACCTGGCACTCTTGCTTTTTGGGATACCTCTTTATATAGCTGGATTAGGTGGCGTATTAGTAGCTTTCTCAACAGGGAATTTGTTGCTGCTTGAGGCAGGACACATGACAAAATTGCTCGTAATTGCTTATGCAGGGCTTTCACTTGCTGGTATTTGGCTTGCTTACCATAAGAAACTGCTATTGGGGTTGACAGTTTTTGGATTTGGCTTTGCGCTTCAGGTTATGAATAATCATGTGCAGATGAGTTATTATATTATTTTGGGAGCAGTACCTTTATTTATTATATATCTGATAGAGAGTATTAAGTCAAGAGACTGGTTATATTTTATCAAGGCGAATTTTCTTCTTGGCCTTGTTGCCTTTTTGGGTTTATGTTCATCTGCAACGATGATGTGGACTACCCAAGAATATGTAAAACAAACCATGAGGGGAGGTTCTGTACTTTCAAATTCCAATACGTCCGGAGAATCCAGTAATAAAAACGGGCTTGAATGGGATTATGCAATGAACTGGAGTAATGGCTGGATAGATTTATGTGCGGGCATTATCCCTGGAGTGGCTGGTGGGGCCAATGGCGAGCGGGCTATAAATAATGGCGCACTTAAATCTGAACTTAAAGATTTAAGAATCCCTGTAAATTCGAATACCAGAGTCCCAACTTATTGGGGAGCACTGCCATTTACGGGTGGTCCGTTCTATTTTGGCATTACAATGGTCTTTTTCTTTATTCTGGGATGTTTCATTATTCCTGGAAAAACAAAATGGTGGTTTGCAATAAGCCTACCCTTACTTTGTCTTTTATCGCTTGGAAAAAATTTTGAAATACTCAACAGAATTCTTTTCGAATATCTTCCATATTATAATAAATTCAGAGCTCCAAGTTCTGTGCTCAGCATTGCTTCTATTTACTGCACTATTTTTGGAGTGTATACGATTGGAAAAATTGTTAGCGGAAAAATAGACACCCCTAAGTTAAAAAAAGCAATTTTCTACACTGCCGGAGTGCTCTCCTTATTTTGTCTATTTTTCTGGGTGATGGGACCTGGATTTTTTGATCTCAGCAAAGGCCAAAGTGGTGAAGAGGTAAAGGTAATTGTAAAACTTCGTGAAGCAATGATGACAGGCGATGCCCTTAGAGGAATGATTTTAATTCTATTGGTATCCGGGGTAATCTATTTGTATACTTTAAATAAGATGAGCAATATCCTTTTTACGTCAATTGTTTCCATCATAGCTTTATTTGATTTATTTTCTATTAACAGCAGATATATTACTCAGGGGGATTTTGTGAAACAAAACATCAAGTCCACGGTATTTGAACCGCGTGAAGTGGACAAACAAATCCTTACAGATAAAACCCTTGGGTATAGGGTTTGGGATAATTCGGTAGATACTTATAATAATTCATTTCCATCCTATTTCCATCATACTATTGGTGGTTACCACCCAGCAAAACTTAGAAGGTACCAGGATCTCATTGACCGATGTATAGACGTGGAAAGAAATAAAATGCAGACAATATTGCAAACTTTTAACGGCAATATATCTGACAGCAACTTTGTTTCTTCCATGAATCAACTACAAGTATTAAATATGTTGAATACCAAATACATGATTTTTGGTGAAAAAGGAAAAGAAGTGGTGCTTCCAAATCCTGCATCCAATGGGGCTGCATGGTTTGTTAAAAATATTGAATGGGTTAACAATGCGGATGAAGAAATTAATCTTTTAATGAAGAGAGATTTAAAACAAACTGCAATATTGCATAATGAATGGAAAGATAAAATAAGTCAAGCGGGTGATGGGCAGGGCACCATCAAGTTAATTGAATACGAACCAAATAAACTTAAGTATCAGCTTGAGACCAATTCAAATCAATTGGCTGTACTTTCTGAAATATGGTATGGGCCTGATCTTGGATGGACCGCTAAACTTAATGATAAAGAAATTGATCTCTTTAGAGTTAATTATGCACTAAGAGGAGTTAACATACCGGCTGGAAAAAATGAATTGATTTTAGAATTCAAACCAAAGTCGTTTTATACAGGAGAAATTATCAGTTATTGTTGTTCCTCCTTACTCATCTTACTTTTAATATTTTCTCTTTGGAGTATGTATAAGAAGTCTTTTGCTCTTGTGTCGGAGTAATTTCAGTTAGTTTAAAGATGAATTTGAAAATCTAACCACTTCTAGTAAAAATAATAAAGTGGGAATTATTAGATCACAAAGCATACGTTCTACATTTTTTATCTATATATCGATGTTGATTGGATATTTTAATCTGATCATATTGATGCCGCAATATTTTACAGGTGAAGAAATTGGAATGACACGAACCATAATTGTGTTAGCTTTGGTACTCACTCAATTTGCAGATCTTGGAACTACAAATATAATTTACCGATTTTTTTCCTTATATGAAAAGCAGAAAGCAAAGGACTTTCTGCTCCTTGTTTTGGGTATTCCACTTGCAGGGTATATTATTGTTTCTTCCATAAGCTTTATTTTTGAAGAACAATTATTTGGGTCCTTTTACTCCAAATGTCCTTCACTTAAACAATTTGGATTTTTAATTTACACAACTACTTTTTTTACTTTGCTATCGAGTCTGGGTGGACATTATTGTGCAGTTCACTTAAAAACTGTTATACCCAGAACTGTAAATGAATTGGTTCCAAGGATAGGAAACACCATATTGATCCTTTGTTATGGGTATAAAATAATTGATTTTGCTACCTACTTTATAAGCTTTACAGTATTGGTTGGTATTTCCGCAGGGCTTGTTTGGGTTTATATATTTTATTTGGATAAATTTAAGGTCAGCCTATCCATTAGTAATTTAACCAGGCGACTTTATAAAAAGATTTTATTATTTGGTTTAATTGGGATCCTTGGAAATTCATTTTCAACAATTGTTAGTTACATAGATACTTTAATGCTAGGTGCAATTAACGGCCAGCACGATGTCGCCATATTTAATATTGGCTATTATATCATTGGTATTATGTCGGTCCCATACAACTCTATCCTTGCAGTAGTCATGCCACTCTTATCGCGGGCAATCCGTCAGAAAGATTGGGATACAGTAGATAAATATTATAAGCAAACTTCCTTAAATAACTTTTTAATCGGAGCATTTATATTTGGTGGTATAATATATTGTTTTGATGATTTTATAAAGTTTTTACCACAAAATCAGGGATATGACAAAGCATTTTATATTATAATCTTTTTTGGTTTTGGGAGAATAATTGATATGATCACAGGCTGTAATTCTGAAATCATTGCTTACTCAAAACATTATTTGTTTAACTTTTATAGTCTGATGATAATATCTATTTTTTGTGTATTCTCAAACTACTTTTTCATTAGTCGTTTTGGAATTTTTGGAGTTGCAGTATCGGGTTTATTAAGTTTAATACTGTTTAACTTAGGGCGATATTTTTTCATTAAAATTAAGTTTGGTCTACAACCATTTAATAAATCTACCTTAATTGCCATAATAAGTGTCGCATTAACCACGATATTCTGTTACTTAACTTCTAATCTAATTAATGTCAAAATGCTGAATCATTTACACAGCTCAGCATTTTTAAATATTATTATTAAAGGATTGGTGTGGACTTTAATTTTTGCAACCAGCATTATTGTACTTAAGCCATCTAATGATATTACAAATTTATTTAATATGATATTAAATAAATTCAAAATCAGTCAAAAATAGAAAATCCACGATTGGAATGAATTTTTGATCGTTTTTTGATTTACAAAGTCTAAATTGGTGCGGTGGTGGAAATATTTATAATTTTGCAGTTGATGAAGTCTTACAAAATTTATAGTAAATCAAGACAGGTTGATTTACAGAATTTATTGGAATATAAGGATTTAAAAAATACATGAAAAAAATCATAGCGATTATAGGTGCCAGGCCGCAATTTATCAAACACGCTCCGATTGAATTAGCATCGAGGGGATTGGTAAATCTGGTAACCATACATACGGGTCAACATTATGATTACAAAATGAGTCAGATCTTCTTTGATGAGTTAGGCATTAAAAAACCAGATTACCAGTTAAATGCGGGAGGGGGAAATCATGGGGAAATGACCGGACGGATGATGATTGAAATTGAACAAATTGTAATTAAAGAGAATCCGGATTTTGTTTTAGTTTATGGAGATACCAATTCTACACTTGCCGGTGCATTAGTAGCATCTAAACTTAATATTCCGGTTGTGCATATTGAAGCAGGATTAAGAAGTTACAATAGAAATATGCCTGAAGAGATTAATCGCTTGCTAACGGACCATGTTGCCAATTACCTTTTTGTTCCAACTGAATCGGCAATTGAAAATCTAAATAAAGAAGGAATTACGCGGGGCGTATTTAAAACAGGAGACGTAATGTGTGATATGATCAGGATTGCCAAAGAGCGAAATATTATAAATGAAAGCCAATCCAACTTTATCTATGTAACTTTACACAGACCCTATAATACAGATGACCTAGCAAGATTGAATTCAATACTAGAGGCTCTTGACAGATTAGAGACGCAAATCCAATTCTATGTTCATCCAAGGACGCAACAAAAGATAAAAACAGGCTTATCAGACAAAATTTATAAGAACATCCAATTTAAAGACCCACTTTCTTATTTTGACAATCTTACTGCAATGAATCAATCCATTGCCATTATAACAGACAGTGGTGGAATTCAAAAAGAGGCATATATCTTAATGAAAAAATGCATCACCATCCGCAGTGAAACAGAATGGATTGAGACCCTCGATGGAGGTTGGAACACATTGGTCTGGGAGGAATTAGGAAATATAAAAGACATACTTTCCAAGCCATGTATAAATTACAAAACAGCACTATATGGTGATGGGTATGCCAGTCAGGAAATTTGGAATAATCTGGTAAATTAAATTATTTTGAATTAAGATGAATCCAAAATTTAGCATCATATACCCGACTAAAAACAGGCCCGATTATTTATACTATTGTCTGCAGTCAATAAAACTTCAAAATTTTGAGAATTTTGAGGTAATTATATCTGACAACTGTGAAAATAAATCGGCTGAACCAATATATTTAGAATATCAAAAAGATTCGAGATTCAAATACTTTTGGACAGGAGGAAAATTATCGATGTCGGATAATTTTTCATTTGCAATAAAGTTAGCTATAGGAGATTATTTAACAGTATTAACAGATAAAGTAACTTTGCTTCCAAGTGCTTTAGAAGTAGCAAATAAAATAAATTTATACAATAATTTTGATGTAATAAATTGGCGGGAAACCTACTTTCATAACAACATATTAGGTCTAGTAAACTCTCCCGGCTATGTAATTTTTCCTAATGTTGAATTCCAATTAAATACATTTAATCCTAATAGTCAATTAATAGAATTACTTAACTTTTTTAAACACAGATCAAAAGATCCAAATAATTATTATAGAGGAAAAATCATGTTTGGTTTCGTAAGGAGGGAATTATTTGCAAAAGAAATAAATGAAAGTACGTTTTTCCTTAAATATGCACCAGACTATACATCCCGAGTAATTATTTTAAACAGATCCATAATTGGATGTGAAATACCTTTTCCAATTCAAAATGCCTTTATTAGTGAATCATCAAATGGTATGAAATGTGCCATTCACCCAGAGTTTGCCTACAATTTTTTTAATGATGCAGATAAATTAAAAAATGTAAATACATTTTTTCCAATTAAAGGTATGTATGCAAGTCAGCAAAATCATGTGGCTGGCGATTACATGTTTGCTTTAAATATGCATAACATTCTCTTATCAATAGACTTTAATAATTTACTAAAAACCATTTATTTCGATTTGAAGAAGGTTAAATGGCCAAACCGTAAAATCAAAAAAGATAACTATTATCTCTTTTATAAATCATTACTCCATTCTTCTATTTATAATATACTAAATTTTATATTTATAAATTTTTGGACAATAAATTTTGAAATTAATTCCTTAAAATTAAAATCATTTTTGAGGAAATATTTTATAGATAAATACCCAATGATTCAAAAATTCTTAGAATTAGGAATTATTTCTAAGCGAAATTCTTTTTCAAATATTATAGAAGCAAACTATAAATTAGATCTTTTACTAAGAAAGTGGATAGAAGGAACTGATATCAAAAGTACAAAATGTTAATTTTAGTTTTATACAATAATTGGGATTTCAATAAAAGACTTACATTTTCCCAGAGTATCGATTGTTTTAAAAAGTACAGTAAGCCAAATAATGTATATTATCTAAATGTAGCATTGGGAATTCCTAACTTTGTTCAGAAAATGAATTTTGATGTGATAATATATCATTATTCCATATTAATTCTAAAATGGTCAAATCCTGAACAAAATTTATTTAATTATAACTTAAATAAGTTGATTAAATTAAATGGATATAAAGTTGCAATTCCACAAGATGAATATATTTATTCAGATTATATCTGCAAATTTTTTAAACTTCACAACATCAAATCAGTATTTACATGTCTTTTTGAAGAAGATTTTGAAAAAGTTTACCCAAAGGAAAAATCTGGCGTAGAGTATTACATTACAGTCTTACCGGGTTATAGTGATGATCTAGAAGTTGAAAAATGGAAAAACAAAACAAAACCTCATATAGAAAGAAAATTTGATATCGGTTATAGAGCAAGAAAAAACCCATACTGGTTAGGAGAATTAGGTGTTTATAAATGGATTATAACTGATAAATTTAATTCTATTATAACTGACTTAAAATTAAATTTATCGAATAAAACAAAAGACGTACTATTGGGAAATAACTGGATAAATTTTTTAAATGATTGCAGGTGTGTTTTGGGTACAGAAAGTGGAGCAAGCCTTCATGATCCTGACGGAACCATTCGAAAAAATGTAGATCTATTTATAGAAAAAAATCCAAATGCAACCTTTGATGAGGCCAAAAAAGAATGTTTTCTAGATAAAGATTGGAATATCAATTTAGCGACTCTTTCTCCACGTCATTTTGAAGCATGCATCATGATGAATTGTCAAATTTTATTTGAAGGCAAGTATGCAAACATCCTAAAGCCTAACATTCATTATATCGAATTAAAAAAAGATTGGAGTAATATTAATGAGGTAATAACCAAAGTAAAGGATATCAATTATTGTGAAAATATTGCAATATCTGCCTATAAAGAAATTATTGAGAGCAAAAAATATACTTACTCGAAGTTTGTTCATTTAATAATAAATCACTGTAAAGATAAAATTCATAATAATAGCAAGATAAAATTGGACATAAAATTTAAATTATTAGAACTCAATCATAGGTTTCCATATTTTACCTCTCCCTTATTATTTATTAAATTTAGTATGTGGAGTTTTGTAAAATTAGTTCTGAAAGTATTTTCATTGACGGGAAAATTCGATAGTTTAATTTATAGAAATAAAATTTTATAAGGTGGATTTACTTTTTTTTAAAAATATAGTTTATATGATGATAACTAATGCTAAGATCAACAAATAAGTGCAATTTTTCAAAAAAAAGGAAAAAAAGCTTTTAAGGGCTTTTTTTCTTTTGACCAAGTAGTGCAATCTTTGGATTGTCTATGTCAAAAAATTACAACCAGCTCAGCTTAGAGCAAAGATACCAGATTGAGGCTTTATTTGAAGCCGGAATGAAGCAAAAATTGATTGCCGAAAAAATTGATGTCCATCCATCTACGGTGTGTCGAGAATTAAAAAGAAATATTGCCCAAAGAGGTCAAATTGCAGGCACTTACAAAGCTAACAATGCACAGAGAAAGACAATATTGCGACATCAAAACAAACCGAAACGAATAATATTTAACTATAAGAAAAAATCAATAGTAGCTAATCAGCTCAAAATAGATAAGTGGAGTCCAGAACTAATAAGTAATGCTGCAAAATTTAACAACATAACTGCGGTTAGCCATGAACGAATTTATCGGTGGACATGGGAATATAATCACTCAAATACCAAGGAAAACAGACAATATAAAGACCTATACAAGTGTCTTAGACACTGCAGGAGACGACACAAACGAGGTAACAGGAAAGACAATAGAGGAGTTATTCTAAATTGAACGCCAATAGAAAAACGGCCATCTATTGTATCCAAACGCAAGCGATTGGGTGACTTAGAAGTAGACCTTATGATGGGCAAAAATCATAAAGCCGCATTATTAGTATTAACAGATAGGGCTAGTTTACATACTCGAATAAAAAAGTTATCTGGTAAGGATAGTATAAATGTTATGAAAGGTATTATATCATGCATAAAGAAAAACATGTACAAGCCACGGACCTTAACTTTTGATAATGACCTGGCTTTTAGTCGTCATCATGAAATTGCAAAGTTGTTTAATGTGTCTACGTATTTTACTAGGCCCTATACAAGTCAAGACAAGGGAACAGTCGAAAATAGAATAGGAGTAATCAGGAGATACTTTCCAAAGAAAACAAATCTTATATTTGTAACCGATAAACAGGTCCGCTATGTTGAAAAAATGTTAAACAACAGACCTATAAGAAAATTTAATTATTTAACTGCTAATCAAGTGCTACTTGAAAAAATTGCACTTATTAATTGAACTTACAATCCAAATTTTCTATAATGAAAATTTTAATCCTCTATCACAAAAAACCAAGAGCGCAGCGAAAAGCCATTTCAGGACATCTTGAGGCTTTCGGGTACACCACAAGCCATCAAGTTGAATATTGGAATATTGCATATGGTGCTCCAAATATTTTATTAGAATGTGAATTTGATGTGGTAATCTTTCATTTTACTTTTTTTTTACCTAACATTAATAAGAAATTTGATGATGAATTTATACAATGGAGTGTGTTAAAAAATATGGATTCCTACAAAGTTGCAATTGTGCAAGATGAATATATACATACCATAAGTCTATGCAATTTTTTCAAAGAATTTGGTGTAAAAGAAATTTTTTCTTGTTTACCTGAAACCTTATTTCAAACCGTTTACCCAAAAGAGAAAACCGGGTTAGAATATTACCATACCGTGCTTACAGGTTACATTGATGACCAAATGATTAAGGATTATGGTCAGTATGCTATTCCTCATGATAAAAGACGATATGACATTGCATACAGAGCAAGAAAAATGCCTTATAATCTTGGTTTATTTGGCACATTTAAGTGGCGACTGACGGAGACATTCAACAAATATTGTGAAGGAACCAATTTTAGAACAAATCTTTCGAATGACCCTCAAGATTTTCTATTTGGTGAAGCTTGGTATGCCTTTGTTGCAGATACTCGAACCATGTTAGGCTGTGAAGGTGGGGCCAGCCTTCACGATCCAGATGGAAGTATTCGAAGTTGTTGTGAAAAAATCATGATTGAAAAATCAAATTTAAGTTTTGAATATGTCGAAGAACACTGCTTTAAAAATCTGGATGGTAAATTCCCTTATTTCGCGATTTCCCCAAGACATTTTGAAGCCGCTGTCAGTAAAACATGCCAGGTATTGATAGAGGGGCATTACAATGGTATACTCCAACCCTGGGTGCACTACATCCCAATTCATAAAGATTGGTCAAACATGAACCAGGTACTTGAAAAAATTGCAGATGTTGACTATTGTGAAAAATTGGCAGAGAATGCATATATTGACCTTGTACAATCCGGGAAATTTACCTATTCTAAATTTATTGATTTTGTTTTTGGAAATATTGAAAAGCATGCTGCACTAAAAGGCTCTACACAAACAAACCGTAATGCATTAAGCAAATTAAGATTTTATCAGAAATATCCATTTTTGATTTCCCCTAAACCTTATATAAAAGCTCATTTAACAGAATGGGTAAAACAAATCGTTTGGACGATGGGTTGGGATAAAAAACAATGGTTTAAAAAAATTGAGCTTAAAATATTTGGACATAATTCTGTGCGTTAGCACACAAAATCAAGGCATATAGACATGTACTAATTGTGTAATTTGAACAAATATTAGCATCTTTGCGGCGATTATTGTATTACAAAGCAGATCGTCAAATACATGTGTGGTATAGCTGGGATCTACCAAAAAAATATTCTTAAAAAGGACCATTCCTTTCTACAAGAACTGAAGTCCATGCACGAACTGATCAGGCACAGAGGACCAGATGGAGAAGGTATTTGGACCAGTCAGGATGGTAAAGTAGGATTGTGCCACAGAAGATTGTCCATTATAGACACTTCGGAGACTGGGCACCAGCCCATGCATGCACAAGATGGCCGTTATACGATAACGTATAATGGAGAAATATACAATTACCTGGAACTGAAGAAAGGGTTGGCTGATGGCTTTGAATTTCGTACCCAATCAGATACAGAAGTAATTATTGCATCATACCAGAAATGGGGCGAAGATTGTGTCCATCATTTCAGGGGTATGTTTGCATTTGTTATTTGGGATGCTGAATCCAGAACACTTTTTGCCGCACGAGACAGATTTGGTATCAAACCACTTTATTTTCATGAAAATGAAAATAGGTTTTATTTTGGATCTGAGTGCAAAGCAATTGTCCCTTTTCTGGATGATAAAAAAGTTGACCTTGAAGGGTTAAAAGATTATCTGGCCTTTCAATTTTGTCAGGAGGGAAAAACACTCTTTGATGGGATACGTGAATTGCTCCCAGGACACAAACTAAGACTTAATGATCGAGGTTTAATTATCGAAAGATACTGGGAGGTTCATTATGTTCCGGACTTTTTACACACCGCCAATTACTTTGAAGAACGGCTTAAAGAACTTTTAGAGGATTCTGTTAAATTTCATTTAAGGTCCGACGTTCCGGTCGGTGCCTATGTAAGTGGAGGTTTGGATTCAAGTGCTATTGCTTCTATTGCTTCTGATATAGAAGGGAAGAATTTTCTTGGCTTTACCGGAAAATTTTCATTCAGTAAGGACTATGATGAAAGTTCCTATGCAAGATTACTCTGTAATAAGAAAGGGTTCCAGCTCCATGAAATTGATATAACCGATCAGGATTTTATTGCATCCATTCATAAAGTAATTTATCATTTAGATTATCCAGTAGCGGGTCCAGGGTCTTTTCCTCAGTATATGGTATCTGGCCTTGCATCCAAATATAGAAAAGTTGTTTTGGGAGGTCAGGGAGGGGATGAAATTTTTGGTGGGTATACCAGATACCTTATTGCATATTTCGAACAATGTATCAAAGCGGCCATTGAAGGAACTGACAAATCCGGAAACTTTATTGTCACTTACGAATCCATCATTCCAAATCTAATTTCTCTCAGGAATTACAAGCCAATGTTGACTGAATTCTGGAAAGATGGTTTATTTGATGAAAGGGACAAAAGATATTTCAGATTGATCAATAGGGCACCACAACTTGGCGATGCTATCAGGTGGGATCTTCTTGGACCGTACAACCCATATGAATCTTTCAAAAAAATATTCGATGGAGATAATGTAGGAAAACAGTCTTACTTTGATCAAATGACTCATTTTGATTTTAAAACATTACTACCTGCGTTACTCCAGGTTGAAGACCGTATGAGTATGGCAAATGGTCTTGAATCCAGAGTTCCTTTACTGGATCACCCAATAGTTGAATTGGCAGCTACCATCCCTTCCAATATAAAATTTGAGAATGGTGATATGAAACATATTTTTAAGAAAATGGTAACCAAGTACCTTCCAAGTGAGATACTAGAGAGAAAGGACAAAATGGGATTCCCTACGCCGCTTGTAGAATGGTCACGAAAAGGACCTGTGAAAGATTTTATCTTCGACACATTTAATTCTATCAAAGCCCAAAATCGCGATTTTGTGGACAATAAAAAAGTCCTTCAAAAAATTGAAAATGAATCCAAATTTGGGAGAAACCTTTGGGGATTTTTATGTCTAGAAATTTGGCATCAGGAATTTTTTGATAAGGATTTATTGAACAAATAGTCGTTTATTTTATTCATAAAGTGTTAAATTAAATAAAATGAGAAAAATATTAATTACTGGAGGTTCCGGATTTGTTGGTTCCCATTTGGCTGATCGTTTACTGGCGAAAGGAGATCATATTATGGTTATTGATAATTACCAGACGGGGCGAAGAGATAATCTAAAGCCACATTCCAACTTAACAATCATTGAAGGCACCATAGCTGATGAGATGTTGGTAAATAAATGTTTTGATGAATTTAAGCCTGAATTGGTTGTTCATGCTGCAGCAGCATATAAAGATCCAAATAATTGGATCGAAGATGTAAATACAAATATTCTTGGTACAATTCACGTCGTAAATGCCGCAAAAAAGTCAGGTGTGAGGAGATTTATTTATTTTCAAACTTCCCTGTGCTATGGTTTAAAACCACTGGAACAACCTATAACTTTAAAGCATCCGTTGTTTTCAGGAGATTATCCAGGTGGAAGTAGCTATGCCATAAGTAAGACAGGTGGTGAGCAATATATAGAGTTAAGTGGAATAGAATTTTTATCCTTCCGGCTTGCCAATGCATATGGTCCAAGAAACATCAGTGGTCCATTACCAACTTTTTTTCAGCGACTCACTTCTGGAAAAGCTTGTTTTGTCATGGATACCAGGAGAGATTTCATCTACATCGATGACCTTGTGGATGTTGTGGAAAAAGCTCTGGAAGGTCAGGGTGAAAAGGGATATTACCACATTTCTACAGGTTCGGACTATTCGATCAAAGAACTTTTCGATGCGACTGTAAAGGCATTGAATATTAAACTGGATAAAGAAGTTGAAGTACGAGAAAGAGGAGAAGATGATGTTTTTACTATTCTAATTGACCCTTCAAAAACTGAGGCTCATTTTAATTGGAAAGCGAAAACCTTATTGGAAGTTGGGGTAGCAAATGCGATTCAATATTACCAAGATTTTGGAATCGAGCAAACATTTACCCATCTTAAAAAAATGGATTAATGGATATGGATTTTTTTAAAGGTAAGAAAATAGTTGTTTCAGGAGGCGCAGGTTTTGTTGGGAGTAACTTGGTTCGAAAACTGTCTCTACAAAGCCCAGAGAAAATATTTGTAGTAGATAATCTACTTTCTTCAGAAGAGATCAATATTAAAGGGATTCCCAAGGTGGAAATTATACATTCATCCATTGCAAATGATGCAGTTCTGGATCAACTTTATAAAGAAAGGCCTGAATACATATTCCACCTTGCAACTTACCATGGCAATCAAAGTTCGATATACGATCCAATTGCAGATCACGATAATAATTTGATTACATCGATCAAACTTTTTGATAAATTTAAAAATGATTCGAATGTAAAAAAAGTAGTTTATTCAGCTGCTGGTTGTGCAGTTGCCGAAAAATCTGTGACCACTGCAGAAGCAACAGTTGAAGAGGATCATGTATCCCTAGTGATGGACAGTCCATATTCTATATCCAAAATCGTGGGAGAGTTTTATGCAGTTTATTATCATAAACAACACAAATTACCTACTGTAAGAGCCCGCTTCCAAAATGTATATGGTCCCGGAGAAATACTGGGTGCCGGTGAATGGAGAGGCACTCCGGCAACCGTGTGGAGAAATGTAACCCCCACATTTATCTATAAAGCAATTAAAGGAATGTCATTGCAATTAGAAAATGCGGGGAGTGGCTCCAGGGATTTTATTTTTGTGGATGACATTGCTAATGGTCTAATGGCTTGTGCAAGCCAAGGTCATCCCGGTGATGTGTATAATCTAGCCAGTGGCCGGGAGACGACAATTCGGGAATTGGCTGAGTTAATTATAAAAATAACCGATAGTAAGTCAGACCTTGAGATCTTGCCTAAAAGAGATTGGGATACCTCAATTAAAAGGTTTGGGAGTACGATTAAGGCTAAAGAAAAACTTGGTTTTGAAGCACAGATTCAGATTGAAGAAGGTTTAAGGAAAACAATTGAATGGACCAAACAAAATCTTCAGTTAATTGAATCTTGTATATTAAAACACCGGGACAAAATGAGTGTTTAGTGTATTTTAATTTAAAAAAAAGCTAACAATTCCGGTAATAATAATAATACTTCCCGTGACCAAACCGGCACCGTGTTCCATCTTATGAAAATTAAATTTCTGCATCCCTCTCCAGGAGATGTCTACCCATATCAACATTCCGGCAAGTGTGAATAAAGCATAAATAAGCGCCACCATTAGCAAGGGATAAATGCCATAGGAACCCGCCGCAAAAAAGAAAGCTTCTATCTCAATACATGGTGATAAAAGCATAAACATCATTAAAGATAATATCAATTGCTTTTTGCGGATTGGGGGCTCCATCAAATCACCATCCAATTGAAAATGATGATGCGTGTGATGGCGATAAACAAAAAATATGCCCATAATAATTAAAAGGATTGGCCCTGCAAGTTTAAATATTGCTTTGAATTCCACATTCAATTTGAAGCCAATAAATCCAATTAATACCCCAAGCAAAATAGAACTTAGCACATGGCATAAACCCACAAAAAATGTAATTTTAAGCGTCTCATTTTTAGTCCAATTTGATGTTTTCGAAACAGAAATCAAAGGAATCCAATGACTTGGTATCAAGGCATGGAGTATGCTGACTAAAATGGTTCCTGTAATAATCTGATACATCTCTGGCTACAAAGATGGTACATTTGAATCAAATATTTATCCCCTCACTTTTCATAGATTCAGCGCAATTTAGATCGACTGTATGATTTGAAACAATTTATATATTAAATATATCATTAATATTTATTCTTAAAAAATACTTGGCATAATAGCCACGTCAAAACATAGACCAACCTCTCTTTTATTATGATGAATATCATGGACTTAACTGACTGATATCAAAACTAAATAAAACCAATACCGGTATCTTGCGTCTTAAATATGTAAGTTTCATGGGTATGTTACTTTGTCCTGTCGATTATTCTGAAAGTTCCAGAAACGCGTTGAAATATGCAATTTCAACAGCCGAGGCTTTAGATTGCGCGGTACATGTGCTTTACGTCTTTCAGATTCCTGTTGCTTCTGCAGATGCTTATGTATTTGTTCCAAGTAATGAGGAGTTAGAGTCGATGAAAGGTTCCTATGAGAAAAGCTTAGAGGAATTTAACATGGAGACCCTAAAAAGTTTTCCCACAACTAAAGTTAAGCTAAGTTTTGAAGTAAAGTATGGAGATCCTGAGTCAGAGATATTGGATGTTTCAGAGCGGTTGGGAGTTAGATTGATCGTAATGGGCATTCAAGGTAAAGGATATTTAACAGAAAAGTTAATTGGCAGCACCGCCACACGAGTTTTGTCGGAAAGTGTTATCCCGACATTGGTAGTTCCGGTAAGCGCTCATTTTAGAACACCAATGAATATTTTGTTTGCATATGATAATAAGCAGTTTAAAGATAAGAGTGTATTAAAACCTTTGCTTTGGATTGCTAAAACATTTGACTCCAATATAGCAGTTGTCACCATTGTGGATGAGATTGCAGAATTTCCAGAAATGGCTAATATTTTGCACAAAGAGCAACTTGATCCGTCATTGGAAACCTATGAGAAGACCTCTTATCACATTGAGCAAAGCCCGAATTTTGTTGAAGGTGTTAGGGCTTTTATGAGTGTACACCCTTGTGATTTGATTTATCTTATTAGCCGGAAGCGAAATTTCTGGACTTCCTTGTTTAAAGAAAAGCATGCCAAGGAAATGGCATTTCACGGAGATTTACCAATTCTTTCAAATCTTGAATGTTAATTGTCTTAATCATGAAAATAAATGTAAGCGACAACCATACCATAAGAGAAATTCAAAAAAATTTCTCTGAACGATATCCTTATTTGAAGGTTGAATTTTTTACTAAACCACATGAAAAGTTTAAAGGCTCCAACAAAGAGAGTATGGTAGATCCCAATACACTTATTAAAAACTGCAGGTCCGTACATGGCGAGGGAGAGATTGAGATTTTCCCAAGCACAAAAGTCTCAACACTTGAAAATAAATTCAGAGAAATTTTTGGATTGCATGTGCAGGTTTTTAGAAAATCCGGTAATGTTTGGATTGAAACTACTGTGACCGATGATTGGACCCTTGAAAAACAGAATAATGAGGCAGAGTCCTTCATAAAAGATATTCAAGGTCATGAGGAGTCATATATTAGTTAGAGTATAACTTAAAAGAAACAGAAATTTATCTAAATAAAATATGGAAGCGGAAGGGACAATGAACTGTGTCATTGGTGTGGGTTGAATCAGCGCTTTACGTACGGCATCAAGCACCATTGGGTAATTTGACGAAGAAAGTGCTATTTAACAATAGTTACAGGACAGCTTGAATTTCTAAAAACATATTCGGCAACGCTGCCCATAACTAATCGCTTGATTCCTTTCCTTCCGTGAGATCCCATAACAATTAAGTCAACATTACTCTGTTTGGCAGTTTCCAAAATGCTTTCTCCGATATCGCTGGCATCAAGATTTAAAAGTTCAACATCCAGATTTGTATGAAGACTTTTCAAATCTGAAACTACTTTAGCCATATCTGCTTCCAACTCCACTTTCATCTTGGACATTAAATCCATGGCCAACACATTATTATTCAGCAAATAAGACCCTCCTTCAAACTTGAATGGATCATCAAAAACACTCAGAATGATAAGTTTCGCGCTGTGAAAATCAGCCAATCTGGCTGCATGTTCAACTGCTCGTCCTGCATTCTCTGACTGGTCATATGGGCAAAGTATCACTTTATACATAATACATATGTTAAAATTTACCGGCTACGAAATAGCAACCTTGCGAATATACTATAATTGGTAATAAAAATACCGTAATTAAAACTTCCTATTTACTGTTTTCAGCAACAACATATCGCAGGATATCAAACGGAGTAATGAGACCTTTCAGCTCAGATCCTTCAACGACCGGCAAGCAATGCAGGAAATTGGTTAAGAACACATCAATTGCCACTTCAATCCTGTCATCACATTCCAGTTTCCCCAATTTTGTTACCATTATTTGTTTGACCTTAGTGAATTGTAGTTTTTGGTCTTCAGATACCTCAAGATCTTTTGCGAAACCTTCAGAATTAACATAAAGCAAAAAATCAGATTTACTGACCAAACCCACTATATCTCTAAAATTTACCACAGGAATGTGGTGAAAGGAATGCTCTTCGAAGATTTTCTTAACTTTCAACAAATTATCCTCGGGTGTTACAATGATCAAGTCCTTTGTCATTATACTACTTACAGGTTCTTTTAAGTTTATCATATTTTTTTGTGCAAAGTAAATGGGTTTTTTGCTATATATCTTGATATTTGTCAATTATTTGGATGATTCTGCTCAATTTACATTATGAGTCTTGATATACATCATTATTTTAATGACAGTACTTTTCTAAGTTCAGTGTTCAATACTGCAATTGATGGGATCATCGTGATTGATTCCAGGGGCAGGATGTTGAAATTGAACGAAAGTGCCTCAAAGCTTTTCGGATACACAAATGAAGAACTTATTGGAAACAATGTAAGTATGTTAATGCCTGAGCCTGATCATTCAAAACATGACGGGTATATTCAGAATTATGTACAGACTGGCATAAAGAAGATAATTGGAATAGGTAGGGAGGTTACCGGATTAAAAAAAGATGGAATCCAATTTCCTATGCGACTGGCCATTAGTCAAATTGATTTGGATGGGATTATTTTTTTTACAGGAATTGTGCATGACCTAAGTGCGCAAAAAGAGAGTGAAAAGAAACTTCAAAATCTTACCCGTTCCTTGGAAGATCAGGTTCAATCCAGGACCGGCCAATTACAGGAGACCATTAATCAATTAAGCGCAACCAATAAGAATCTTGAGGAAGAAATTGAAATCAGGAAAAGCGTTGAACTTAGACTTAAATTACGGGAACAAGAATTATTGAATTCACTTGAAAAAGAAAGAGATTTAGGGATTTTGAAGTCAAGGTTTGTTTCTATTGCTTCCCATGAATTCCGAACACCTCTCGCAAATATTCTAAGCTCTATTTCTTTGGTGAGTAAATATGACAGCCAAGAATTATTGGAGAAAAGAAATTCACATATTGAAAAAATTAAAAAGAATATACATTATTTAAGCGGAATATTGAATGAATTCTTAACCCTTACCCGTATTGAAGAAGGCAAGTTTGAATTACAACCTCAAGACATCAATTTAATAGAACTAATTTCTGAATTGATTGAGGATTTTTCCGCCATAAAGAAAAAGGATCAAAAGTTGACATTATTGTATAAACCAGGATTTGATGATTTGGTATATTCTGATAAATCCTGCCTAAAACACATACTTAATAACATTATATCGAATGCCATAAAATATTCCGGAGATGGCAGTCTTGTTGAGATTTCACTTCATTCAGATGTAGATTCTGTTGCTATTACAGTAATTGATGAGGGAATAGGTATACCTGAAGAGGAGATAAAATTTATCTTCGATATTTTCTTTAGAGGAACCAACGTGCTGAATATACAAGGTACCGGATTAGGTCTTAATATTGTTAAAAAATACCTGGATTCTATTCAGGGAAGCATTAGTTTTTCAAGAGTTCAACCAAAAGGAACAAAAGTTTCTATATTAATTCCAAGATATGTCAAAGAAATATAATATCCTTATTATTGAAGATAATGCAGAAATGCGCGAGAACATTGGTGAAATCTTAGACCTCGCCGGTTATGATGTTGTGCTTGCTGAAGATGGCCTTGATGGTATTCAAAAGGCCAGAGAATGTAATCCGGACTTGATACTTTGTGACATCATGATGCCCAATTTAGATGGATTTGGCGTGCTAAAGATTAAGAGTCATGACGAAGCACTAAAAAATATTCCTTTGATCTTTTTAACTGCTAAAGCAGAGAAGGAAGATTTTAGAAAGGGAATGAATCTTGGTGCCGAGGATTACCTTATGAAACCCTTTGAAGATTCAGACCTGCTCCAGGTTATTGAAAGTAAGTTATTAAAGTATGCAAGACTAGGTTCTGCCATTCAAAAAAAAAGATTATCTTCTTTAATTCGTTTTGATGAATTTAAGAAATTAGACCCTGTCCAGGAACTCATACAGACCACATCATCCAGAGAATATGGGAAGAAAAGTAAATTATGGACCTATGAAGAAAGTGTTCATTCCATTCACTGGTTAGAAGATGGAATGATCAAAGAATCAATGGATACTGTTGGTTTTAAAACCATAATTTTGAATTTTATCAACAACCATAATTTTGTTGATGCTCATTATCTTTTTCAACCAAAGTATCATTCACAATGTGAAACCATTGAACCTTCCCTTGTCAAGATGTTGCCTAAACAAAAATTAGAAGAAATTATCATCAAAGAAAATCTATTGCCAAGCTTGCTTTCATTTACTTCTCGACAATATTATGAGACAGCAAAGAGGCTTTCGGTAAATTCTTTTGGCAATGTGCGCGAAAAAATCGCCTACCACCTGATTATTTTGAATAAATCATTTAACCAAAATGTAATTCAGCTTAGCCGTGAGGATTTGGCGGCATTTTGCGGGATGGCAAAAGAAACTCTTATACGCACCCTGAGCGAATTTAAAGAAGAGAAGCTGATTGAAATTGATTCCAAGGGAATCACCATAAAAAACAACAAAAAACTGGAATTTATATTTGAGTAAGACACCAATTACCCAAAAGCACTTTCTGTTTATCATAAATTAATGTGTTTAGTCAGGTGTTTTCATTAGAGAGGGATAGAGGACCAAGACTTGACTCCTATCCATTAAAAAGCCAGCACCATACAAATGTCTATCTAAAAATGGGCCTTTATATTTTAAATAATTTATTTTGAATATATTATATATTTATTTATTTTTATATTCATTTTTATATGCTAGCTAATTAAAAACTATAATTTAGGAGAATTGGGTTTCTAAAAGAAAGTAATCAAACAAGAAAGGACTGACCTAAAAACTTGATTTTAGGGTGGTTATTAAAAAAAATGATCCAAAAAGAGGCTCTAATTCAATACATTAGAAAAAATATATTCAAAAATATTTGAAAATTGAAGAGGATTAGGCTTACCTTTGCCCCGCTTTTAGAATAAGCATTTGAATCATTTAAAATTATAAAAGTGAATACTTTAAGTTACAGGACAAGTCACGCCAGACCGGAGGATGTAAAACATCGCTGGTTTGTGGTTGATGCCGAAAACCTGGTTGTCGGACGTATGTCGTCTCGTATAGCCCATATATTAAAAGGCAAACACCGTGTAGATTACACTCCCCATATTGATTGTGGAGATTATGTAATCGTGATCAATGCGGAGAAAGTAAGATTTACCGGGAATAAAATGAATGACAAGACTTACCTAACCTACAGTGGTTATCCAGGTGGTCAAAAGTCTGCTACTCCCAGAGAGTTACTCAACCGAATCCCAACCAGAGTTGTGGAGACCGCAGTAAGAAAGATGTTACCTAAAAATAAGTTAGGTGACGCTATGTATAAAAAATTATTTGTTTACGCAGGACCAGAGCATTATCACCAAGCTCAGCAACCTGAAGTCATTACATTTTAATCAAATATGGAAATTATCAACGCAGTAGGAAGACGTAAGGCAGCCGTTGCAAGGGCTTACCTTTCTAAAATTGAAGGTACAGACCCTTCTGTTACCATTAATGGACGAAGTCTTGACCAATACTTTCCCATCAAAGACATTGCCCAAAAAGTATTGGATCCAATGCAAAGTGTAGAAGGTGGTGCCGGATATACTGTTAAAATTACAGTGGACGGAGGTGGTTTAAAAGGACAGGCCGAGGCTATTCGGATGGCAATATCGAGAGCACTTTGTAAAGTGGATGCCGATTTCAGACAACCACTGAAAGAGAAAAAATTTCTAACCAGAGACTCAAGAGAAGTTGAACGTAAGAAATTTGGAAAAAGGAAAGCAAGACGATCTTCACAGTTTAGCAAGCGTTAATTTATTCAATTTATTCAAGCTGGAATCATGGAAAAACCTACATATCAACAAATGTTAGATGCCGGAGTACATTTTGGGCATCTTAAGAAGAAATGGAATCCCAAAATGAGGCCTTATATTTTTAAGGAACATAAAGGTGTTCATTTAATTGACCTAAATCGAACTACAGATTGCATGGAAAAAGCTGCTCAAGCTTTGAAGCAGATCGCCAAATCGGGTAAGAAGATTATGTTTGTGGCAACTAAAAAGCAAGCAAGAGAGATTGTAACCAATGCTGCCAAGAGTGTAAACATGCCTTACGTAACAGATAGATGGTTGGGTGGAATGATGACCAACTTTACTACTATTCGCCGTTCTGTAAAAAAGATGAATAATATAGAGCGCATGTTAACGGATGCTACTGTTACCAACATTACTAAAAAGGAAAGATTGACCCTAAGTCGTGAAAGAAACAAAATGGACCGGGTTCTAGGTGGTATTTCTAACTTGAACAGACTGCCATCTGCAATATTGGTTATTGACATTCATCACGAACATTTGGCTATACAGGAAGCAGAAAAACTTGGTGTTAGAACATTTGCCATGGTGGATACCAATTCTGATCCAAATCAAGTGGATTTTCCAATTCCATCCAATGATGACAGTTCAAAATCAATTGCATTGATTACCAATTATTTAGCAGAAGCTATTAAAGAGGGTTTGGCAGAGCGTGGCACCGAAGGAAATGCAGAAAATTAACAGCCATTCCAGATTAAATAAATTATTGAATAAAAGACATTAATAAAAATGAGTTTTACTTTATCCGCAACAGATGTAAAAAATCTCCGGGACGCAACCGGAGCAGGAATGATGGATTGCAAGGGGGCATTAACAGAAGCAGAGGGAGATTTTGAAAAAGCTATCGAAATATTGCGTAAGAAAGGTCAAAAACTTTCTGTTAAGAGAGCGGACCGTGATGCTAAAGAAGGAGTGGTTATAGCCGCTGTTAATCCTGAAAAAACCAGAGGAATTATTGTAAAGTTAAGTTCTGAAACAGATTTTGTTTCCAAAAATGAAGACTTTATAAATAACACAAAAAAGATTGCTGAAATAGCGCTAAAAAATTATCCAAGTTCGTTGGAAGAGCTTCTTAAACTTCCTTTTGAAGGAACTACTACAATAGGGGAAAAGACTACTGACTTAGTTGCAGCAATTGGTGAAAAGATCGAACTTACTCATTATGAGAAACTAGAAGCTCCTCAGGTAGAGTTTTACATTCATATGGGGAATAAAGCAGGTGTATTAATTGGTCTAAACAAAGTTGGCAGTCAGTTTGCTGATGCCGGTAAAGATGCTGCAATGCAGGTTGCTGCAATGAAGCCGGTGGCCTTAGATAAGGGTGATGTAGATTCTACAATCATTGCAAAGGAAATTGAAATTGGAAAAGAACAAGCCAGAGCAGAAGGAAAGCCTGAGGCTATGTTGGAGAAGATTGCAATGGGTAAATTGGAGAAATTCTACAAAGAAAACACTTTACTGAATCAGCAATTTGTAAAGGACGGCAGTCACACGATATCAAGTTATCTCAAGTCCATAGATAAAGACCTTAGTATTATTGGTTTCAAACACGTGATGCTAGGTTAACAAAAAAAAAAAGCGAATGAAAAATCATTCGCTTTTTTTTTGCACTCAAATATCAAGATTAATAATAAATTTAAGGCTTGTAAGCATGATTAAGTTCAAACGAATTCTTCTTAAGCTCAGTGGAGAATCCCTTATGGGGGAGCAACAATTTGGCATTGAACCTGCGATGTTGCGTTACTATGCAGAACAAATAAAAAGTCTTGTAACCGAAGGGGTCGAAGTAGCCGTAGTGATTGGTGGTGGCAATATATTTAGAGGTTTAGGTTCAGATTCGGGAATTGAAAGAGTGCAAGGTGATTATATGGGCATGCTGGCGACCTGTATTAATGGTATGGCTCTGCAAAGTGCATTGGAAACTTTGGGCGTCTTTACACGAATGATTTCGGCCATAGAAATGAGACAAATAGCAGAACCATATATCAGAAGAAGGGCTACCAGACATCTCGAAAAAGGCAGAACACTTATTTTTGCTGGCGGAACTGGTAATCCCTATTTTACTACTGATTCTGCTGCTGCACTGAGAGCTAGTGAAATTAACGCGGATGTAATTTTAAAAGGAACCCGTGTAGAAGGTATTTATGATAAAGACCCTGAAAAAAATACAGATGCTATAAAATTTGATCACTTAAGTTTTGACGATGTTATTCGTATGGACCTTAAGGTTATGGATATGACTGCATTCACTATTTGTAAAGAAAACAAGATACCTATTGTCGTTTTTGACATTAACCGAAACGACAATTTGATCAGAATTGTAAGAGGTGAAAAAATAGGTACAACAGTATTCTAATCACTGATTTATTAAACCCAACCAACCCATTTAAATCGAATTTCTTAAATTACTAATATACAAAATTATGTCTCACATAAATTGGCTAGCAGTAATCGTTTCAAGTTTACTTGCATTTGTGATTGGTTATTTTTGGTATGGTCCATTTATGTTTGGCCCAAAATGGCAAAAAGAAAATAAGCTGACGGATGATCAGTTACGAAATGGCAATATGGCTCAACTTTACGGAACAGCCTTTTTCCTGATTTTATTTTTCTGCATCATATTAAATCTTAATCTCATCACCACCGATAAAAGTGGAATGGCGGATGGTATAAAACATGGTTTTTTAATTTCCGTTGGATTCATTTGTACCTCTTTGGGGGTAACATATATCTTCTCTAAAAGATCGATTCAATTATTTCTCATTGATGCCGGATATTTCATTAGTATTTCAGTGGTTATGGGTGCAATTCTCGCATCCTGGACATAACTTGTAGCTGAAGAAGTAAAATTACTTCTGGGTTCAACCTGTTTTGTATCTATAGGACCGATCCTTCTCAAGCATAAATTGAAAAGACTATAGTTTATTGGATTTTGTAACCCATTAATGGTATTCAGTTTAATGAATCTGAATTTCTATTCAAAAAGGGAATAAAACCAAATGAAAGAATCCACCAATGCCTAAAATGGAGAAGGTCAGTATTAATGGCCAATAATATAAAGAATAGGTTTATGCCGAGAATCAAATTAAATTCTTTGCTCCTCCTACTTTTGCGCCGGTATAAATGTAAGATAATCGGAGTAAGTAACCAGCCGGTTACACTTAATAATCCCAGCCATCCAAGCTCCGCATAGGCACCTAAATAGGTACAGTGAGGATCATAGGATTCAATATGATTTGGAAATCTATTTTCCAATTTGAGGTGATCCAACCACGCATTAAACGATGCCCCTTTTAGGTAAAAAATTCCGTTTTCCTCTCTGGCTAATAGGGCAGCCCGTTTGAGTTCAAAATACGGTGAAGAAAAAATATGATGGTTCTGGCAGACCGTACCCAGATTTGAAATGGCTATTTTTGATGATAACTGTGGCTTTACCTCATGAGATCTAATCCAAATAAAATGAGTTCCCACCAAATAAAATAGAAAAAGTAAACAACCGACCAAAACCCCGACAAATTTTATTGTCGGTTTATGTTGTAAAGAAAAAATCAGGATACAAACCCCAAGTAATAAAATTAGGGTTTTTGATAAACAAAAGAACAAACCTACAATTTCTAATGCCGCCACCAATTTTAGTAATTGAACATTTAGCCTTTCTCTTCTGAGGACAAATAGTTTTAGCAACAAACTAGCGCTCAATATAGAAGCCATCATTTCCGGCGTACCTACCCACCCTCTTGCCCTGGGTACATTTCCCAGATACGGAAAATCAAGGTAATACCAAGCCCATAAATTGTGCTGCTTAAATTGCAAAGCCATAATCCACCCTATAGCTCCGGTTAAAAACAGAAAAACGCCACAAAGACTAAATCCAACTACCAAAACTTCGACCACTCTTACAGACACCCCAATGGTATACATTCGAAATGTTAAGCCCAATAAAACCAAATAGACGAAGCTTACTAAATTAAAAATGGTGTGACTGTTGGTATAGATTATGGTAGAAAATAAAGTAAGTAGCCCAAACAAACCAACAAATAAATCAGAAGAAAAAAAAATATTTTGGGGATTTAAGCATGACTTAAATTGTAAAAAAATGGAAACCACCAGAAAAGGAAAAATCAATTCACTCAAACTTATTTTTCCAAAGAATTGTAAGTTTATTAAAGATAATGAAGCCAAATAAGCTATGATCAATAAACTTGCTAAATCGTATTTCCTAAAACTCTTCACAAAATTGTTCATGCTATACGATCAGCTAAATCGAACTGATTTACTGGCGAATCCATAAATCACCATCTGAAGTTTGGAATGCAACCACACCAAACTGTTTGTTAAAGTAAAGACCAGGAGTTTGGGCCGCTGAATGGACGTAAACATTAGAATATCCTTTAACTCCAAAATTAACGAATGGCAATTGCTTTGACTGATCTTGATAAAACTCATAATTCTTATTATAGATGGGAATTTCCAGTAACAAATCTCTTTGTTCATTTTCAATATCCACTTGCGAGATTGAAAAAATTCTTAACACATCCAATCTATTATTATCCAATGGATGAAATTCATCATACAACACGGTAAGCTCAAATACGAATGCCCGTAGTGGATTCACCATTTTGGATGACTTGGAAAACCGAATGGAAGTTTTAATTATTTGATAGGAAACAATTTGTTTTAAAGAAGAGTCCTTTTCACAAATTACCATTGCCTTATAAACGGATTGAACATGTTGTTTACTAGGTTCACTTAAAGAAAAAACTAATTCATTTCCAGCTTCATTTTTGAATAAAATGTCCGAATTTGATTCATAAGATAGCCAAGAAAATGATTGACCAAAGGGCTTGATTTCTTCAAGCTGAATTTCTTCTTCACATGGTTTTGCAGGTGTTGGCTCTTCTGTAATACAACCGGAAGACAAACAAAAAAATAAATTTATCAGAAGAATATTTCTGCACCAAAAAAAAGAATCAATATGTAAATATTTTTCCAAAGTCAAATTTAATATTCAATAGTTTTAAAACTAGTATCGAATGGAATAAGAATTAAAAAATCTAAAAAATATTCCTAAAAATATATCAATCGAATACAGGAATAATTACCCCTTCTGAAGCTGACTTCCAGTTGGGCACATTTAATTTTCTACCATTAAGCTCCAGGGAAATAGTGCCCGGGATGTTAGTTTGAAAAAACACATCCGCACCTTTTAAAAATGGAAGAAAGGAAAATATAAGTTTGCTGTCCAGGGAGGTTTTACAATCACCTTCATCATAGAGAAAAAGAGCAATGGTAGTTTGGTTGGCTGCAGTCAACGAAGGAATAGAAAGCGTGTAATTGTCTACTTTTAGCAAATCTCTACCGTTCACAACCGCTTGATTTGAGGAGAAAACGGCCACGACCGATTGCATATCATCTTTAGGCAGATTGTTCAATAAAAATCCAATCGTTGAGCCTGGCGGAGGAAATGCCCTCAAATAAATCCATGGATTATTTCTCAATACAGGTTCCCGGTAATAATGAACTATTCTAAAGTTTGGATCATTTATTTTTTTCAATTCAAATTCGTAATAGGTATTTTTTTTTGCATCTACAGGCCCCCACCACCCATTCGCATCCGGAATCAAAACAGTGTCCGGTGTGGCATTTTGTCTAAAGCCTGTATTTGGATCCACAGTAAAGATGTTAAGCTCTACATTCGAAATTATTGAATTTTCGCCCAAGCTCACCACTCTACCGCCCATTGTAAAATCGTTCATTGGAATTATATCTAGGGATTGAGGCAGGTCGCCGATAATAAATTTATACATTTCCCTAAATACTGAGGAATGCGTGGCAACCTGATAATGATCCAGGCCAGTCAGTTTAATATTAATGGCCCCAGGAATAGAATCTCCGGCTACTACCAGATCATCGGTGGACCAAATGTTAAGTGTTGGAATCTGGCCATTGTTCCCTGCAGGTTTTATTTGTTTATTGCTTCCCAATTGGACGTACTTGTCTATTTTTCCAGCTCTCAGGGCATCATTACAATAATTGTAGATTAGACTGCCTCCGGCGGAATGTCCTACAAGAATCACCTTTGGCTTTCCGGTTTTAACCATGACTGAATTTATAAAATTGTCCAGCAACCCCACAGAATTTGCCATATTCAAAGTATTCCAGTCATAGGTAAACATAAGTTCTTCCTCATAATTGTTGCTTGAAAATCTCTGAAACTGCGTAGTATAAGTATCTCCGGAAGCCAGTGTGCCATGAACAAAAACTATAGGCAAATTGGCACGTGTGGAGCTCACTTGAAATGAATCCGGCTCGATGTTACATGAGATGCAGAAGCTTAGAATCACTATAACACTCTGGAAAATCAGCATATTCATTTTCATTAGATTAATTTCCATTTAGTATATCATTTATGTTGATGAATTCAGACAATGTTTTGAAATTATAAGACTAGTCGCCTAACTACCTGATATTAAAGATTATGTTAATTGGTTCGTGTTTCTTCTTCAGTCACCAGAAATTTAGAACTTTGTCTTAAAATTAGGAATAATATAATTCTTGTCCACATGAAATCAAAAATTTGTCTTTTTTTCGCTACAATACTTTTATTTTCTCAATGTAAAAATGATCCCAAATCAGGGGATGGGAATGTTGTAGATCCAGGTAAAGATCCAAAAGCGGGTGTGGCATTTGCGGTCAATTTATTAGGTAATAAGCTTCAGGAGTGGAGGGATGCCGATTCCTTAAAGCAATACCGTGAAGCATATATTGAACAATCAAGGACTGTTTATCTGAGCAAACTAGATGACCCTAAAGGTTATATACAATATGGTCGGGCATTTGTGGCTAACGGGCAAGTGGAAAATGCAATTGAACTATATTCTAAGGGGATTGAAAAGTTTCCTGAAGTGGCAGATCTTTATTTATACAGAGGCGAGGCAATGCTTTTGGGCAGGCAGCTTACCGGGGCCATCGATAATTTTTGGAAAGCCGGCCAAAAAATGGAAAAAATTAGTAATCCTAAGGGTCTAACCGGTATGTGGGGTACAGATTCCATAGCTGACATGACCTTACAATTCAAAAACTATTTGTTGATGGGTTTAGCTTTTCAATGTAACAATGACTTTTCAAGTGCCGATAAAATGTTTGAAGTTTGTGGTGATTTTTCCACAAATACAGATTTATGGGTAAGAAGTTATTATTGGCAATATCAGTGCTATACCAGATCGGGAAGATCGGAAGACGTTAAGAATATTTTGAATGCCATCTCCAAGGACATGCATATTCTTGCTTCCTCTAAGGCTTATCATGATGCCATGCTTTTTTATAAAGGAGAGATTTCAGAAAAGGAATTGGTAGATTTGACCAATCTTCCAAATAACATTATAGATGCTGAAGACTGGGCTATCAAGGCCTATGCATTAGGGTATAAATACCATCTTGATAATAAAAAAGAAAAAGCTGCAGAAATATTCCGAACCATTATGTCATCCGGATACTGGACTTTGCTGCCTTGTTTGGCTGCAGAGGCAGAATTGAGTCATATGCAAGGAATAGAATATAAGGAACCAGAACAAATTGAACTAAAGACCCAACAAAAGAAAAAACCTGTAAGGTTTTAGTCCGATTTTAATTTATCTACGTCGTTCATTTTACTTCGCATTTCGATAAGTCAATGCATTAAAGAACCTATCTTTCAATCCCTTTGTTTATGGTGTTAAACGAAGAAAAATGAAAGAAAAAATTTTTACCCCGATTTCAGGATGGCCGGTTTTATTACTCGTTCTCCTCTTACCAGTTAGCGGTTATTTTTATCAAAATCCATTTTGGTGGGTTGCAGGAGGAATTTTGTGGTTTCTCTTAATTTCCGGTTTTATCATCATTAACCCTAATTTTTCAAAAGTTCTAACACTTTTTGGAAAGTATGTGGGTTCTCTTAAGGATGCAGGTTTTTACTGGGCAAACCCATTTTATACCAAGAAAGGAATCTCGCTCAGAGCGAATAATTTTGACAGTGAAAGATTGAAGGTGAATGACAAACGTGGTAATCCGATCCAGATCAGTGTGATATTGGTATGGCGTGTAAGAGAAACTTTCAAAGCTGCCTTTGAGGTTGAGGACTTGTACAACTTTGTTAAAGTCCAGACTGATTCGGCGGTACGTAAGCTTGCCGGTCATTATGCATATGATCATGTGGAAAATCATGAAGAAATCACGCTTCGATCCAGCAGCATTGAAGTCAATGACTCTCTTGAAAGGGAGCTGCAGGAAAGACTTGAAATTGCCGGGATCGAAGTCATGGAAGCAAGAATCGGATATCTTGCATACGCACCTGAAATCGCTGCAGCCATGCTTAAAAGGCAGCAAGCTGAGGCGATAGTGGCGGCCAGATTCAAGATAGTCGAAGGTGCGGTTGGAATGGTTGAAAATGCTTTACACCAGCTTCAAGAGCGAAAAATTGCAGAGTTTAGTGAGCAGGAAAAATCAAGATTGGTAGGAAATCTTATGGTCGTATTATGTTCTGACAAAGAGACCAGCCCTGTGATAGAAATGAATGGATAAAAAATAAATTCATGTTAAAGAAATCCTCCAAATCATTTTGGGGGATTTTTTATTGCTTAAACCCGGGATGAAAACCTACGATCAATTTTAAATTACCTTATCCTACTTACACAGAAGAACATCTTATCCTTCAAAACTAATGTTTCACATATTTCTATCTGGGTTTCGTCAAATAGTTTAAAGGTCCCTTAAATGTCATCTTACATTTGACTCATAGTTTGGAAAGAAAAAGAGATTTTATCAAGATTGAGTTTTAAAGTTTTAATATAAAAGGGCTGAAACATCAGCCCTTTCTTATTTATAGAAGCACTGACCAAGTAGACAAGTATTTTAATACTCATTAACTTTCAACTATACTCAAATGAAACGAAGTCTACTTTTTTTACTTACCATTACATTTATTGTGCAGTCAAAAGCACAAACGCCGACTGACAATCTGATGATGCCCAAGGGTCAGATATGTGTAGCTGCAATTTATTCACATGACAGTTGGGATGAATATTGGGAAGGGACTCTGAAGAGAAACAATGGTAATATTGGCACCTTGAATCGTCAAAGCCTAATGCCAATGTTTTCACTCGGCCTGACCGATAAGATTAATTTTATGGCAGCTCTTCCCTGGGTAAAGACAAAGCCAACTGCAGGCCAATTTAGTGGTGATCAAGGAATCCAAGATCTTGGTTTGTGGTTAAAGGCTGAACTTATTAGAGAAAAACTTGGACCAGGTTCCGTGCTTTTACATTCCACATTAGGCCTTACAACTCCTGTTAGTGATTACAATCCGGACTATTTACCATTCAGCATTGGGTTGGGTGCAACAGAAGCCTCTTTACGAGGAATGTTGCAGTATGAATTGGATTTTGGACTATTTGTCCGAGGAATGTACGGTTATCATAGAAGGAGTGAAATAACTTTGGACAGGGATTATTATTATACGGACAAAGGATATTATTCCAATAAAGTGGACATGCCAAATGCCACCACATTTAATGTTTTGCTTGGCATGTGGTTGTTTGATAAAGGTTTGAGGCTGGAGGCAAACTATGATGGAATGACCAGTTTATCCGGTCATGACATAAGACGCCAAGACATGCCATTCCCATCAAATAAGATGAATAATCGCAGAGTTGGATTTGGATTTCAGTATTATCCAACATTTGTAAAAGGCCTAAGTATTATTGGTTCAGGAAATTATGTCCTTGAAGGGCGCAATGTGGGACAATCCACGATTTACAGCGGAGGTTTAGCCTATCAATTTGGCCTCTGGAACAAAACAACAACTAACTCAAATTAATTAAAAATAATCCAATGAAAAAATATATTAAATCTATAGTAGCATTCACTGCAATTTGCTTCTTAGGGCTTTCTTGTCAAGAGGATATAGAAACCGGCTATTCGTTTGAAACTTATAATTTTTCCGGTCTGGATGCCCAGGGGGGAACATGGAAGACTATCCTGATTGGTGATGTAAATCAATATGATGTTAAAACACCGGAGGCTACTAATTCTGCAAACTATCTTAAAGAATTGGCGGATTTAAAATTAGCTTCTGCTAAACCAAGTACGGAACAACTGACGGCAATAAAATACTGGGGAAATAACGGGCTCATCCGATGGAATGAAATCGCTCGGGATCTTGTGGCCAAATATAATTTACCTCCTGCACCCAATCCGGATGGAAGTTATGGAGTTCCTAATTCAGCATCTCCATCCACTTATCCCTATTTCCCTTTTTCACATCCACCATATGCCTGCAGGATGCTTGCCTATTTGAGCGGTGCCCAATATGATGCTTTAATTGCTGCCTGGAATCTTAAATACAAGTACAATAGGTTGCCGGCATATTTGAATGATTCAAGTATTGTAACCAATTTACCAAAAAATAATTTACCTGGTTACCCTTCAGAAGGTGCAGTTATTGCCACAGTTTCTCAAACGATCCTAATTGCCATGTTTCCATTAGCCAAAGACTATATTGCCTTAAAGGCAGCAGAACACAAGAACGTGTTGGGATGGGCAGGAATCAATGTAAAAAGTGAAATTACTGCAGGAGATTCTCTGGCTAAAGTAGTTGCTGCGGTATATACTAAAAGAGCATCAACTGATGGCATGAAAAATGCGCAAACTCCCAGACCTATATCAGATTCCATAAAATTAGCAGCCAAAGGTAGATTTGGATGGGCGTGGGATAATTTGGAGGATCCAGTGAGACCTGTGGGCATAACTCCATTATTTGGATCCGTTAAACCATGGTTCATACCGAGCGTCGAAGCGGTTCGACCATTACCTCCCCCTGCAATAGGCAGCACAGAGTTTAATGTTGCAGCTGAAGAATTGAAAACCATTGCAAAAAACCTGACCTTTGAACAAAGACAAATTGCAAATTTCTGGTCGGATGGCATTGGCACTTATTCTCCTCCCGGTCATTGGAACAGAATTGCTTGTGAACATATCGTGTCGTCCAAATATAACCCATTGAGAACTGCCAGAATACTTGCCTATTTGAACATGGCCATAATGGATGGTGGAGTGAGCTGCTGGGATACAAAATATTATTATCATTATCCAAGACCTTCACAAGTTATACCAGGCTTTAAAACCATTTTAGGAATACCAAATTTTCCATCCTACAGTTCGGGACATTCAGTATTTTCAGGAGCGGGTGCAGAGGTGTTATCCCATTTCTTTCCAAACAGCAGAAGTGAATTTGAAGAAATAGCAAAGGAAGCATCCTTATCCAGAGTATATGGTGGAATTCATTTCAGGTTTGATTCTGAAATTGGCGTTGCTCAAGGTAAAAACATTGGGAGTTATTCTGTAAATGTAGCCAAGGCAGATGGAGTTGAGTAATACGTTTTTTGTTAAGCATTCATAATAATTTCAGACCCCATGGAAAATTTTCTGTGGGGTTTTTTTTAAGTATTTTTTAATTCTTATACAAATTTATGGATGGTAAATAGGTTATCTTTGCGGAGATTAAAACTGTTTATATGAACCAGAAGTTGTTAAAATTAGTCAGTGTATTTTGTGGATTATTAATCTCACAACTTACATTTGGTCAAAATGAAATACAAGATAGTGTCACAGAAAAGTTGCTTAACGAAATTACGATAAAAGGATACCGTCAACAAACAGAAATCAGGCAACTTGAAGCCATCCATCAAACTTACATCATTGCCGGTAAAAAAAATGAAGTAATACTTGTAAAAGATTTACCTGCAAATCTTGCTGAAAAAACAGGACGTCAAATTTTTGCAAAAATTCCTGGTGCATTTATTTATGATATGGATGGTTCCGGTAACCAGGTGAATATATCAACCAGGGGATTGGATCCACATAGAAGTTGGGAGTACAATATCAGACAAAATGGTGTCATGATTAATTCAGATTTGTATGGATATCCTGCCAGTCATTACAGTATGCCAATGGAGGCCATTGAAAAAATTGAATTGGTGCATGGAACTTCAGCATTGCAATATGGTGCGCAGTTTGGAGGCTTGATCAACTATGTGACCAAAAAAGCAGATACCATCAAACCGATTAGTTTTGAATCTATCAGTTCAATCGGATCCTATGGATTATTTAGTACCTACGCATCTATCGGGGGCACTATTGGTAAATTCAGCTATTTTGGATATTATCAAAAACGGGTTTCAGAGGGATATCGAAAAAATTCAAATTCTGAAGCAGATGCTCAATTTTTAAATCTCAGTTACCAATTCTCTGACAAACTTAAATTATCCTTTGAGGTAGGCAGAAGCAGTTATGTGTACAAGATTCCGGGTCCGCTTACTGACAGTATGTTTTTAGCCGATCCAAGGCAATCCACTCGTTCAAGAAATTATTTTAATCCTGACATCACAGTTCCTTCCCTGACTCTAAATTGGCAGATTAATGCAAACACCACCTTAAACTGGGTTGTATCCGGATTATTTGGTAACAGGAATTCTGTTCAATTTGAAGGGTTTGCAGATAGAGTAGATTTAATAGATCCGGTAACTCAGCAATACAAAACAAGAGTAGTAGATATTGATGTTTTCAATTCACGAACTTCCGAATTGCGATTGTTACACCAATATAAAACTGGAAAAATACGCCATGCTCTTGCAGCTGGTTTGAGATATTTTAACAATGATTTAAACAGAAGGCAACAAGGTAAAGGCACAGCGAATTCAGATTTTGATTTGAATGTATCCGGACCATTTGGCAGGGACTTGCGTTTTAAGAGCCAAAGTATTGCCTTGTCATTGGAAAATATGATTTATATAAATGATCGATGGAGTATTTCTCCTGGAATGCGCTATGAATACGGTCAAACAGATATGACAGGTACTTTAAGTTACTATGACCCAAAGGAAACTCCCAACCAAATTGACCACCAAATTCCTGCTTTCGGCATCAGTAGCCAATTCTACCTCAAAGAAAATATTAAGATCTATGGAGGAATTTCACAAGCCTACAGACCAGTACTTTTAAAGGATATCATTCCGGGTTCCGTTTTGGAAAGAGCCGATAAAGATTTAGAAGATGCTTTTGGCTATAATGCAGAAATAGGTGCTAATTGTTCTATCAGCAAATTTTTAAAATTTGACATTACCTTATTCAGAATGAGATACGACCATCGAATGGGTAATCTCGTTTTAAAAGACAGTACCGGAAGTTACACATTTAAGACGAATATTGGAAACAGTGTTACTAATGGATTGGAAATATATACTGAAATCAATTTGGTTAATAAGATAAAATGGAGAGTTGGTTTATTTACTTCCACCAGTTTAATGAAAGCCACTTTTGAAGATGCGAAGCTTTCCGTTGGTACAGCTAATGTGGATATAAGTGGAAATGAGGTAGAAAGTGTACCACGTTGGATAAGTAGGAATGGACTGCAGGTAGCTTATAAGACCATAAGTGCCAATCTCCAATACAGTTATGTGTCTGACAGCTATTCCGACCCATTAAATACCATTCAGCCAACAGCTAACGGAGCTAGAGGAGTCGTCCCATCCTATGGTATCTGGGATCTGAACCTTGCGTGCAAATTTGCCAAACGATTTATTTTAAGGGCTGGAGTAAACAATTTCTTAAACACTTCCTATTTCACCAAAAGGCCTGTAATTTATCCTGGTGGAGGAGTTTGGAGTTCAGATGGACGAAGTTTTGTTTGTTCTATAGGGTTTCGCATCTAAAAAGGTTTTGGGAAAGATAAACCTATTAGGAAGGACACTATTATGAGAATCATGGAATTAACTCCAAGTAAAAATCATATTTTCGAATTAATTAATTGCTATTTAGATATTTATATATATTAAAAATAATTTATTTTTAAAATTACTTAACGGACGAATCTCTAAAAAGCCTAAGCTTTCCAGTTAATTTGTTGATTTTTAACAATTTTTCAATGAAGAAATGCTGAGAAGCGCTATATTTGCACTCCGATTTAAAAATCTGTAAAAATGATTGCCATAGTTAACATTCAGGGACAACAATTCAAGGTCGCAGCAGGCCAAAAAGTGTATGTTCATCATATCGATGCCGAGAAAGGCGCTTCTGTTAGTTTCGACGATGTATTAATGTTGTCTAACGACGGTGCAACTACAATAGGTGCACCTGCGATCAAAGGAGCTAAAGTAGAGGCTACTGTCTTGGATCATGTAAAAGGAGACAAGGTGATTGTTTACAAAAAGAAGAGACGAAAGGGCCTCGAGAAGAAAAACGGTCATCGACAGTCTTTTACTCAAATTAAGATTGAATCCATTATTGCCTAAAGTTTAAATTATAAAAAAATGGCTCATAAGAAAGGTGAAGGTAGTACCAGTAACGGCCGGGACAGTAATAGTAAGCGTCTTGGGGTTAAATTATTTGGAGGCCAACAGGCTATTGCAGGGAACATCATTGTTAAACAGCGGGGCACTAAATATCATCCGGGAAGAAACGTTGGCGTAGGAAAAGATTGGACGCTTTTTGCACTTACAGACGGTGTGGTAAAATTTACAAAAACACGTAAGGACAGAAATGTTGTGCATATTGTAGCCGGCGAAAACACAGCCGTAGTTGCTAATAATGCCCCTACCAGGGTAGTTGCGTCTTCAGAAGAAGAATAGTCTTTAACACAGATTTATTTTTGATTCGATTTTAAATAATCCTTTCAAAATTAAAAAATATCAAGGTCTTCAATGCAAATTGTAGACCTTTTCTTTTTGATGTATTTTAAGGTTCTTGAATGGACTGTTAACCATACTGTTGTTAATTTAGCTAGTAAGAACAGAAGATTCTAGGGTCAAATTTCCGAGAATAATTACATTATCTCTTAAGCCTTTAAAAGCAAAAATGAATTTTGTAAAAAAGGACTAAATTAAAGTGAATCCATTACCAATCTTAACTTTGATTTCAGGATCCAGCCCGCATCATATGATTTGGTTTGTACTTTAACCCAAGGATCCAAATGATCCATCACCTCCAGCGTTTCCCCGGAGAGCAGTTCAATTTTTATGGTACTCAAAGTATCTGGCGAGAGTAAAATAGGACTATTTTCCATCAAGACAGCCTTGTGGTGATCTCCTGCCGTTATGGTTTGATATAAAGAAAGACTACAAGCTATACAGGCAAAAAAGAAAAGGAACGTGCTGAATATTCTAAATTCCCTAATCCTGAACCAAATCCAGAAAGAGATACTGAAGAGAAAGGCACTTAAAACCCACCAAAACAAAACACTAAATGCGTTGCCTAATTTAATAAACCAACTGAATAAGAAAAACTGAGGCAGGGAAATGTCTTCAATTCCGGCCTGTCCTTCTGCCGACTTAAGATTATCTTTTGCTTCTGAGTAAGAAGGGTCTATTGCAATTGCTTTTTGGTAATATAATATTGCTTCAGGATATTTTTTTAATTTGTAATAGCAATTGGCCTGATTGTAAAATAATTCTCTGTTTCTGTATCCCATTGCAGTCAATTCTTCCCAAACTTTGAGACTTGATTGATAATCTGCCTGTGCATAAAAATCAAGGCCCTGATCAAATGACTGGGCTTGTAATAATGTATTGACGAATAGAATAAATAAAAGCCTACTCATTATAAATTATTTAATAATGTCCTCCAATGAAGTTGGTTTTTCTTTTGATCTGGAAATGTAACCTTCCAGAAGTTTTGTTTTGCCTGAATGGAGTGGAAGCATGTTTCCTTCCGGTTTGGTATAAAAATGAATCTTGTCAATTTTGCGTTGATCGTTAAAGACCATTTTCATGCTGCTTGATTTAATATAATTGGTTCCAATGTAAGCCTTGTCTTCATCCTGAATAAAATAAACTGATTCTGCATTTCCCTGTGAAGTCAAATGGTCCATTCTTTTGTTCGCAAAAAAAGCAGTGATGTATCTACCCTTCATTTGATTAGTAAGGTTGGTTACGGATTCCGTCAAAACAAATGCTTTTTGAATAAGATGAATTTGGTTAAGCGCTTTATTTTTAAGATAGAGCAGGATGGTATCTCCTATAAACTGAGTGGTGTCTGCCCATAAAACAGGATTGTACATCATTCTGAAGACAGAATCTCTACCATCAAAATAAAGTGAATCGCAAAGTCCCTGCATTTTATTACTCCAAATTTTAACATGATAAAACGCTCTCATGATGTTAAATGTATCACCATTTTCGGAAATCTGTTTAGAAAGCAAACTATCTGCCGTCATGTAGAGAGTATCATTATCTACAGGCGTTGAAATATATTTTCTTTTTCCAATTGGAATAAGCAATTTATCTTTTTTGTTGTATTGAAAGGTGTCGCAATGTATTTCAAAACCAGACTGGGTATCCCTGAGTATAACTTCACCAAAAGCTTCACCAAGATCTTTGTCCCCTGAATAAACAATTTTATCTGCGGTAATAATTTGTTTCCCTTCAAAGACCTGTGTTCTTCCCTGAACTTGAAGAGATTTGGTTTTTTTATTGTAGATAATGGACTCTCCTTTCAGACTTCGGTCCTTGTCCTTGTACCAGCCATTGCCATAAATATAAACCATGTCTTTAGCCTGGTCAATATAAATACTGTCTCCTTTTGCTTGCTGAACGCTATCTCTTATCCAGGCATTTCTTGTAAGGATGATTACATTTTCCTGGGCACGAAATTCAATATTTTCTGCATCGGCAGATTGGCTTGACTTTCTGTAAACAGGATTTTTCCAAAAAAATGATCTTTGCAAATTAATGTCGTAATATCCTGCTTCCGCAAAAATGTTCATGTCTTTTTGCTTAATGTCAGTAGGTCCTGTAAAGACAACATGATTTTTCTTTGCATCAAAAATCATTGAGTCAGCCTGCAAATTCATGCTGTCTTGTAAGATAACATTCACGCTATCCTTAAAGAATGCCATTTCTTGTTTGGCATGATAGTATCCGCGATTACTTTCCAGTTGGGTATTGCCGGAAGACAACAATCCCCCAGTGGTATAACTTGCAATTCGTTTTTTAAGATCGTAATGTAAGGCTGAAGTAAATAACTGTCTGTCCTTGTGGCGCAAAACTATATTATTGATAAAATCTGCCTGTAATTTTTGACCATCATAATACAAAGTATCCCCAAATATCTGCAAACTGTCCCCTTCCACAATTCTCACATGACCGATGGCTAATACCCTCTGTCCTTCGATGACAGCAGAATCACAAAAAAGGTATGTTTTTTTATGCAGTACGGCAATATCCTGGCTTAGATATTGGATTTCTCTACCATCGAAACGTTCAAATCTTAGAAATTCAGAATGTATGACATGCACACTGTTTTTCGAAGTATCCTTTTGGGCCCAAAGGTTTGGCGCTAAACCAATATTGGCCAGAATAAAAAGGAGGTAATGGTAACAAGCATTATACTTCATCAAGGAGTTAAAACTGAAACTTTGCAAAATTATTATAAACCATCGTAATTGAATTATGATAATATACAAATAAAATTCTATTCACACCACAAATTCAAGGATAATTTCCATTTTTTTGAAATTTGAAAAATTAAATCATGGGGTTTTAAACCTAACAAAATATACCTTTTGGCTACTGTATTTTGGAGGAACTGGATGTGATCCTGTTTACCAAATTTACCGTAAGCTGGAACAAAAATTTAAGGTCAAAAAGACAACTTAGCCATACTCAAGAAGTGTTTTGGGTTATGCTATTGCAAAATTAACCAGAATGGATGCCATCTCCCTGCAAGACGGTGATAAAAAAAAGCTTTATCTTGTGAAATCTTGAAACAAGGACCATAGTTTCTTGTTCTTTTGTTTCAAATCCTGTTAAATGAGCTCAAATCCGCAAGACCAAATTGACCGTAAGGATGATCACATCAGCCTTACCTTTCAATCGGGAACACCTGCTCATATGTGTGACGCCAGGTTTGAATATGATCCCATCCATGCTATCCATCCTGAACCGCTTGCTAAATGGCCCACCAGTCTTGCCGGAATTGAGATGGATTATCCGGTTTGGATATCCAGTATGACCGGTGGAACTGCTAAGGCAAAAATGATTAATTCAAATCTGGCCCGTCTGTGCAGTGAGTTCAAACTTGGGATGGGTCTTGGTTCCTGCAGGAAATTAATAGACCAACCGGAGACCAGATCAGATTTTCAAGTCCGTAAGATTATCGGAGGACAGCCACTTTTTGCAAATTTGGGTATAGCTCAGTTGGAAATGTGGGCAGGTGATCACAAATTAGATTTGATCCGCGAAATCATGGAAATTTGTGAGGCAGATGGGCTGATCATTCATATTAATCCGATGCAGGAATACATGCAAGCTGAAGGGGATCGCATTCGGGTAAAACCAATAGATACCATCAAAAGAATTTTAGATGCATTTGATTATAAGATTATCGTCAAGGAAGTAGGACAAGGGATGGGATTTAATGCCATGAATTCCCTGCTATCTCTTCCCCTTGAGGCAGTAGAATTTGGCGCTTTTGGCGGAACAAATTTTGCATTATTGGAATTGCTTCGCGATGATGAATTTAAAAGAGAGGCGCTTACACCCTTGGCCAACATTGGACATTCTGCAGAGGAAATGGTACAAATCTGCAATCGCCTTGTGGAAAAAAAATCAGAAGTTCAGACTGGTCAGATTATTATTTCCGGTGGTGTGCGGCATTTTCTTGATGCATATTATCTAATGTCGCTGAGTAATATGCCATCTCTCTATGGTATGGCGTCTGCCTTTCTCAAACATGCTATGGGGGATTATGAAAATCTGAAATTATTTTTTGAACAACAAATCAGTGGACTGAATATGTGCCGATCCTTTTTGAAAATTAAAAATCAAAACGGATGAGTGAGTCGATGAACAGCAAATCCATTTCAGGTTTTTCAAAACTAAATAAAAGGGGTAAAATCAAGTGGATAGTTGAAAATTTTTTCAAGGATCCGGAAAATGTGATGCATGAATTAATGAGTTACTGGCATCGCAACGAAGACCAGCAAAAAATTCTGGATGGATTTTCTGAAAATACCATCAGCAATTTTCCAATGCCCTTCAGTGTAGCACCAAATTTTCTGATCAACGGAAAAACCTATTGTGTTCCGATGGTCATAGAAGAAAGTAGTGTTGTAGCTGCAGCTGCTTCCGCAGCAAAATTCTGGATGGACAGGGGTGGTATCAAAGCCGAAGTACTTAGCACAAGAAAGCTTGGCCAAATTCATTTCAAATGGCTGGGAAAGGAAGAATGGCTCAGAGCGTGGATTCCGGAAATCGAAAAGAGAATGCGTGCAGATGCAAAAGAAACCCTACGCAACATGGAAAACCGGGGTGGCGGATTCAGTTCTATAGAACTTATTAAAATCGGTGAACTGGAAAATTATTACCAGTGGCGGTTGGGGTTTGAAACTTGTGATTCGATGGGTGCCAATTTTATCAATTCCTGTCTTGAATCTTTTAGTGCAAGTTTCGAACAGTTTATCACCGAACAAGATCATCTGGAAGAGGGCGCACGGGATATAGAAATTATCATGTCCATCCTTTCGAATTATACCCCAGATTGTATTGTCAAGGCATCTGTGAGTTGTCCTATTGACCAGCTTGGTTCTTTTGCAGAAGAAATGAGTTCAGAAGAATTTGCTGAGCGATTTTATACTGCCATAAAAATTGCGAGACAGGATCCTTATCGTGCAGTAACACACAACAAAGGAATATTTAATGGGATTGATGCAGTCATTATTGCCACTGCAAATGATTTTAGGGCAATAGAGGCATGTGGCCATGCATATGCCGCCAGGGACGGACAGTACAGAAGTCTCAGCGATTGCAGTGTGGATAACGGAATATTTCATTTTTGGTTGGAAATTCCACTTGCCTTAGGTACTGTTGGCGGTCTTACTGCTCTGCATCCGATTGCAAAAAGATCGCTTGAATTATTGGATCACCCTTCTGCTGAAGAATTGATGAAAGTTACCGCAGCAACAGGTCTTGCACAAAATTTTGCTGCAGTGAAATCTCTGGTTACCACCGGTATTCAACAAGGCCACATGAAAATGCATCTTGCGAATATTCTCCATCATCTTCATGCAACTGAAAAGGAAAGTGCATTGGCATTGGAATACTTTAAAAACAACAAAGTGAGTTTTACCAAAGTGCGAAATTTTTTAGAAGCTCAAAAATGTTCACAATAACTTTTCTGATTTTTTTCTTGTGTATAATTTCCTAAGAACATCGATTAAATAATAAACCTAACATGAATTATCTCACACTTGAAAATATTTCCTTGTCCTATGGAGAAAAAGTTTTGTTTGAAAATTTAAATCTTAAGGTAAATCAAGGCGAGAAAATTGCAATTGTTGCACGGAATGGCAGCGGCAAGTCAAGTTTGCTTAGAATTGCTGCCGGCATTGAACCACCCGAAGGACAATCTTCCAGTTACTGGATAAATAAAGACATACAGGTTGCATACCTTACGCAGGATCCGGAATTTTCTCCTGGACACAACATACTGGAAACCATTCTGGAAGGCCACGATGACTGGATAAAACCATTAAAAGCGCTTTACACTGCTCAAAAGTCACATGATGATGCAGAGACACAAAAGGCTCTTGCCCTCATAGAAGAATCTAAAGCCTGGGAAATTGAAGCATATGTTCGAGAACTTGCCGGAAAATTTAAATTACCCGACTTTGACTTTCCAGTAGACCAGCTCAGCGGAGGACAAAAAAAACGACTGGCCATAGTAAAAGTTTTGTGTGGCAAACCTGAATTTCTGATCCTGGATGAACCTACCAATCACCTTGATCTGGAGATGATCGAATGGCTTGAAAAATATCTGGAACAAAGTCAGGCCAGCTTACTGATGGTCACACACGACCGGTATTTTCTTAATAATGTTTGTAATCAAATTTTAGAACTCGATCGTGGTACACTATACAAATATCAAGGTGATTACGAAGAATTTCTGGAAAAGAAAGCAATGCGTATGCAGAATGAAACCGTCGTTAAAGACAAGATGCGCAAAATGCTGAAACGCGAATTGGAGTGGGTACGCAGAATGCCAAAAGCTAGGACCACAAAATCAAAATCAAGGGTCGACAACTTTTACGAAAACAAAGAATCTCTAGAGGGACCTAAAGAAGTTGGAGACATTGAATTTGATATTGACCACACAAGACTGGGCTCAAAAATTCTTGAGCTACATAACGTCACTAAGTCATTTGGTCAAAAAACTATTCTCGATAAATTTTCTTACAAATTTAAATCCGGAGATCGGGTGGGTTTGGTTGGCCCTAACGGAATTGGGAAAACCAGTCTGCTAAAATTATTTACAGGAAGTCTTAAGCCCGACAGTGGAAAAATTATTATTGGAGAAACTGTATTATTTGGATATTATGAACAGGACGGACTAAATCTTCAGGAAGACAAAAGAGTGATCGATGTCATACGATCTATTGCAGATTATATCCCCTTAAAAAAAAGTCATAAACTTTCTGCTGAAAGTCTGCTTGAAAAATTTCTTTTTCCACGTCCTCAGCAACAAGTGTATGTAAGCCAGTTGAGCGGAGGGGAAAGGCGAAGATTATATCTACTCACCATCCTCATCAAAAATCCAAATTTTTTAATTCTTGATGAACCTACAAACGACCTTGACATCACGACACTAAATGTTTTGGAAGATTTTCTAATGGAATTTCCCGGAGTCTTACTCATTGTTTCCCACGACCGTTTCTTTATGGACAAATTGGTCCAACATCTTTTTGTTCTGCAAGAAGGTGGAAAGACAAGAGATTTTCCAGGAAATTATTCTGAGTATAGAGAGGCGTTAAAAAAAGAGGCTCTTGCAAACTCTAACGTAGAAAAAACAGAAAAACCAAGCACAGAAAATGCAGGCCAGAAAGAACGTAAAATAAATCAAGTTGCAAAAAAAGAAATGCAACAAATCGAACGGGAACTGGAAAAATTGAGCGCTGAGCGATCCCGGATCATAGATAATTTCGCTACCCTTAATCCCACCAGTACTGAATTTATTAACTCCAACAAGCGTCTCGTTGAAATTCAGGATCGAATGGACGTGATTGAGATGAGGTGGATGGAAATTGTGGAGGAAAATTAGGAAATTAGGAAATTAGGAAATTAGCTAATGAGTTAATAAAAGGACTATATTGAACGATCTCTGAGGCAGCAGAGTATCGTGCAACAGCACGATAAGTGAAGGCTCTGCGAAAGCGGCTAAAGAAAGAATTTGAAAATTAGTTAATGAGTTAATAAAAGGACTATACTGAACGATCTCTGAGGCAGCAGAGTATCGTGCAACAGCAGGATAAGTGAAGGCTCTGCGAAAGCGGCTAACGAAAGAATTTGAAAATTTGAAAATTAGTTAATAAAAATCTGGACTTTCTTAATATAGTGGTCTTCGAAAGCACGATATGTGAGGGAACCCTGCCTGAATGCTTCGACAGTCAGCCGCTAAAGCGGCTAATGATAGAATTTGAAAAGTTGAAAATTAGCTAATGAGTTAACAAAAGGACTATACTGAACGGATCTCTGAGGCAGGAAATTAATTTCTCAATTTTGTAAAAGTAGAATTGCAATTCATCCACATCACTAAGTAAATTTCTTGAAAATTTGTTCGTAATTCTCAATTAACATTCTAAAGATAATTGATGTTTGAATTCTGCTTGTGGCGCGGAATGATTTTTATCATTGATCAGCATGATCTTGCAACTACCCTGCAAAATAATTTTCTTCTAATTTAGACAAAAAAATCTTATGGATCAAACACATGTTCATCTTTTAATTAATCATCTTCCAATCTTTGGTTCAATCCTTGGTGTGATGGTCTTGGTGCATGCACTTTGGATGGATAGTAAGCAGACGAGTGTGGCTGCATACAATTTATTCATTGTTTCGGCAATCGGTGCGGGGATTGCCTATTTCACAGGTGAAGCTGCTGAGGAAACGGTCGAAAACATTCAAGGTATTTCGGAGAATGTAATTGACATGCATGAGGACGTTGCTGTTTATGCGTTGGTGTCCATAATAGTATTGGGGGTGTTGTCGATTCTGGGACATTTGTCTGTCATAAAAGATTTTAAAATATACAAATCCTTGGCTTGGTTGATTCTTTTGATTGGATTGGTAAGTTTTGGTTTGATGGCAAGAACGGGTTATACCGGAGGTCAGATAAGACACACTGAATTGAATTCTGCATCCTTCACTCAACCACCAAATGGCGAAAGTGGGGATGAGGATTAATTAAAAAAATAAATTTTTACATTATGAAAAGATTATTTGAGTCTTTTTGTTTAGGACTAATTGTTTTGATGGCTTGCACGAGTAATTCAAAACCACCTGCTGAAAAGCAAGTTACACCTGTAAATGTGGAAGCGGTTGCCCCAAATCTTCCGCCTCCGGATTCTTTAAACATGAAGCATGAGGAAGAAGAAGAGGAGGAAAAGAATTAGAGAATTTGAAAATTTGAAAATTTGCTAATGAGTTAATAAAAGGACTATACTGAACGATCTCTGCTTCAGCAGAGTATCGTGCGACAACACGATGAGTGAAGGCACCGCGAAAGCGGCGGGTAAAGGAATGAAAGAATTTGAAAATTTGAAAATTAGCTAATGAGTTAATGAAGAGGCTGCACAACAGTGCCACGTGCTGAATTTAACCCTTGCGATCTGTAAATTGCTGTCAATTCTATTTGGTTGTAGAGATACGCAATAAAAATACTGCCCGATTTTAAACCTTTGAATCGAATTTATGTCAAAGAATGGTACTTCAGATTTTCAACATAAAATAAAGTTTCTATGAAAATTCAAAAGGTTTTTTCCGTTCTTGCAATCCTTGGCGTGGTTGCTTTTCAATCCTGCAGAAAGGATGGTTTGTTTGGTGACAATGCGTTTGTGAATTCCTCCTTAGATTTGGCTACCCAACAAAATCTTCTTGAAATTAATGAGTCTGAAATCAATGACCAAATTGAAAATGGTTTGCAGACTGCTCAGACTCGTACATATCCAGTAAGGACCTGGTTAAATGCCAAGGGAACTTATCCTAATACTTTGATAATTGATTATGGTTCAGCGGGTGTAACTGGTCCCAATGGACATATCAGGAAGGGCATCATAACTGTACAAATGTCCGCCCCCCTCAATACAACCGGCGCTGTCCGCACGGTGAACCATACGAATTTCTATCTTGATGACATAAAAATTCAGGGCACGGTAGTACTTACGAATGTGGGCAAGAATGCAATGAGCCAAAATGTACTGAGCAGGTTGGTTACCAACAGAAAATTATCGTTCCCTTCCGGAAAAACTATTGAGTGGGAAGGCAATCAGACACTCACCCAAATCGAAGGATCGCTGACCGATAAAATAATTGCTGACGATGTATGGTCCATTCTTGGATCCTCTACCGGTGTTAACCGAGCAGGAGATTCCTTCACGGTTACTACCGTGGATGCTTTGATTTATAAAGCAAATTGTCCATGGCTGGTGCAGGGAAAACTCAGTCTGAGTACCAATAATTCCATATATAGTATTGATTATGGTGAAGGTTTCTGCAACAGTCTAGCGGTGGTTACTCTACCGGATGGAGACACCAAAGAAATAAATCTACTCCGTTGGTGGTAGTGGATAAATAAAAAAGCCAATGATTTTCATTGGCTTTTTTTGTTTTAAGAACAAAATATTTTATCATGCATTATTTATAATTCCACTAAACTTTTGGTGGAATAAGATAATACAATACCGGTGTGACCAATCTGCTCAAAAGCGTTGAACTGATCAATCCACCAATCAGCACAATGGCCAATGGACTGATCAATGGAGATCTTTCCAACACCAAAGGAGTAAGTCCACCAATCGCTGTAAGTGAAGTCAACAAGATGGGTAAAAAACGAGTCTCGGCACCATCTAGCACTGCCTCAAGAAGTCCCATTCCTTTCGCACGAAGTCCGTTGGTGTAGTCAACCATCAAAATGGAATTTTTAATTTCAATTCCCGCCAGTGCAATGATTCCTACAGTTGCTACAAAGGAGAGCGTTTCTCCTGCAACAAACAATCCAAGAAATGCGCCAATGATACCCATTGGAATTACACTCAGCACAATAAGTGTAGACTTGAAAGTTCTGAATTCAAGAATCAGTATGGCAAGCAAACCAAAAACTGCCAACATGATGATGGTTCCTATTCCTCCAAACGATTCATCTCTTGACTCTCTTTCCCCTGCTGCGATCAATCTGTATGAAGGAGGCATTGGTACCTGGTCTTTAATTTTTTGAATGATCTCATTGGTCATCTGATCGGTGTTAAATCCGGTTGCAACAAATGAACTTACCGAGCTGTATCGTTCTTTATTGAAATGGTGGATTACAGGTGCAGATGGTGTCATTTGGATGGTAGCAATATTCTTTAAAGGAACCAATGCGCCACTGAAAGAAGTCACATTGATGCGATTAAAATTTTCCAATGCATTGCTGCTTGGTTTTTCAAGACTGACAAGAATGGAAGACTCCTCTCCTTCTTCATCTCTGATTTCGCTCACCTCCAATCCTGCAATGGCTAACCTTATGGTTTTTGCAATTTCTGCTGTGGTCAATCCAAACATGCCGGCTTTTTCTCTATCTATTTCAATTTGAATATCTGATTTCTTAAATTTTAAATCGTTGCGTACATAAAGTGCCCCTTGCGTAGCATTCACTATTTGTTCAACGTCATTCGCAAGTGATTGTAAAGTATCTAGATTGCTGCCCAGGATGCGCATCTCAATGGGCGCTGTGATGGGAGGACCCTGTTGAAATCTTCTCACCTTCGCTTCAGCGCCGGCAAATTGTTTTAATTCTACTCTCAATTGATCTGCAAATTTTACAATTTCCGGAACAGAGGTTTCGTCATCCAAAAAAATCATCATTTGCGCAGCATCATCTGAATTTTGCTTTTGAAATTCGTTGTAATAAATTCTTGGATTTCCTTTGCCTACATTGGATGCTAATCTTATCACTTCCGGTTTGCTTAGGATAAATTGTTCAATTTTGCGCACCAACTTGTCTGTATGTTTTAAGTTGCTGGTTGGTTCTGTTTCTATGTCCACGATAATGATGGGCTTTTCGGAAGCAGGAAATAAACTAAATCCCAATCTCGGTACTAATGTAAAAGATGCCACGAAAATAGCCGCTGCGGTCAACAATGTTTTAACCGGGTGACCAATGCACCAGATAAGAAGTTTTTGATAAGGTGCATTGATGTAATTTTTAAATCCACGGAAGAAAATATTTCCATCCTGATGACTGTCCTTTTCATGAGCCTTTAACATAATGCTGGACAAAAATGGAATGATTGTAACCGAGACAAACAATGATGCCAGTACAGTAAGCATTACAGCCATTGGCAATGAACGTATAAAATCACCAGAACCTTCAGGGAGATTCGCAAGCGGAAGGAAAGCAAGAAGTAAAGTTGCGGTACAACCAAGTACTGCAACCAGTATATGATTGGTAGCAGAAACAGCGGCTTCCCTCGCAGAAATTCCCTTACGCATGTATCGTTCAATATTTTCAACTACCACGATGCTGTCGTCCACCAACAATCCTAAAGCAATGACCATGCCTACGATGCTTAACTGATTCAAGGTATAACCAAGTAAGTCCAGTAAAAACAACCCTATACTCAATGACAATGGTATGGAAATCATCACAATGATAGAGGCGCGTGTACCCAATGGCAACAATGTCAGCAGGACCAAGAAAATAGCAATCATAAAATCCATTCCCAAACCGGAAAGTCTGTTACGGACACCTGTCTCCTGATCAAAAGCTTGCTCCATTCTAATATCTGAAGGAAGAGTGGTGGCAAATTCATCCAAAATCTTTTGCATTTTTTTACGCACCGTGATGATGTTCTTTTTATCCTTCATAGCCGTGACCACCCAAAGAGCCTTGCTCCCATTAAACCGCGCAATGTGGTCTGTTTCTTTTTCGTCAAAATAAACTTGGGCAATATCTGACAATCTTAAGGTTTTACCTTCGTTGTTCGTGTGAATAATGGTCTTTTGTATGTCTTCAATGTGTTCGAATTCAGAAGAAGTCTTGATGTTAAATTTTCTTTGTCCAAGGTCTACATCCCCTCCGGGAATATTAATATTGTTGGCTTGTATCAAACCAAGAACCTGGTTCAAACCAATTTTTAGTTGAGCCATTCTTTCCAGGTTCAATTCAATTTTAATTTGTCTGTCCGGAACACCTTGAATTTCTACAAACTTAATTTCTTTTATTCTTTCCAGTTCACGTTCCAGACGTTCCGCTTCAGATTTCATTTTTTGCGGATCTGCAGTTTCAGATACTAAGGCAGTTTGTAGAATTGCCACATCACTACTTGCTGCGCGTTTGACGGTGAGTTCCAGCAGTCCATCAGGTAAATCCGGACGAAGTCTGTTGATCTCTCTAACTATGTCATTATTCTTGGCTTCTACATCCACACCATAATTAAAATCTACCAACATTACCATCAGTCCATCTGAAATAGAAGTGTTGATTTTTTTGATGTCAGAGAGTTGGTATAATTCTTCCTCGATCGGATCCACTATAAGCTGTTCCATATCCTTAGGTGTTGTCCCGGGATAAATTGCAACGATGGAAAAAATAGGTGCACCAAAAGGAGGATCTTCTCCCCTCGGCATATTCATCAAAGAGTTGGCCCCAAGTATCAGCACTGCGATAAACAGCACCAAAGTGAATTGATAATTTTTTACAAAAAACTGATTAAAAGACATGATCTATTTTTTAATGACCACAATGATCCATTATATTTTGAAATATTAATGCTAATTAACTTTACGAACTAAGTCACCTTCTTCAAGATAAGAAGACCCTGTAGTAATGACTTCTTCCGGTAAGGATGTCTCAGCAT
>Ga0268298_10000106_pt1 | contig 102927 bp, 89 predicted proteins | sample WWTPWeurt_MetaG_FD_194462 | JGI IMG/M metagenome (GOLD analysis project Ga0268298, IMG submission 194462) | Activated sludge microbial communities from WWTP in Nijmegen, Gelderland, Netherland - WWTP Weurt | ecosystem: Engineered > WWTP > Aerobic digester > Activated sludge | place...
GTTGGGCGATGTGGATGGCAACGGCGTGGGTGATTTTGCCATCGGCGCCTGGAATGACGATTTCGACGGGGAACGCGGCAGAGTAGTGATTCTGTCCGGCGACACGAGCTACGTGGTTCCGGTGGGTGCGGCACGTCCTGAGCTTCCGGACGCGCTGAGTTTGTCTGTCTATCCCAATCCATTCAACTCGAGCACAATGCTCGAAATCAATTCCCCGCGTTTCACCGGAACGGTCGAGCTGGGCATTTACAACGTTCTGGGTCAACGAGTTCACGCGGATCAAGTTGCACTTAGTGCCTCTGTGACGCGCGTCCACCTGTACCTCCCGGCGCTTTCTTCCGGGAACTATTTTCTGCGCCTCGTGTCGCCATCCGAATTTGTCACCACACCACTGATTGTACTAAAGTAGATAAGAGTGCCTTCTTCGGTTAGATAACTCTGTTGCTCCCTTCCTCTTCTATTTTCCTTTCTCCCATGCAACTTCTTCTCCTTCTCCTCCTCCCTGCTCTGCTATTGGCTGCTGATTGGCATGCGGGTACGGGCGGCAATCCGCAGCGTAACGGTATGACCGGCGAGTTCGGGCCGGATGGCAGTCAGATTTTATGGAATGAAAGTCTGCCATCGCAGTTTGCGCAGCCGGCGGTGATTGAAGGCAATATTGCGGTGATGTCGCGCACGTTCAATATCGTGGATCCGTTGCACGGAACTCTGATGGTCGCGCACGATTTGGAAACGGGCGACACACTGTGGACGGCCGAGTTGCCTGTGGATTTCCCGGCCACGGATTGGCGCAGCCACGTGCTCGCCATTCGTGACGGGCGCGTCTATGCCAGCCGCTCGGGGAATACGAATTATTCTTACTACTATGCGCTCGATGCACAAACGGGCGAGTTTCTCTGGCAATCGGAAGATTCACTCGACGACAGCTCGACCGAAAGTCCGGCGTTTGCGGACAACGGTGATTTGATTGTCGGCGGATTCACGTCACTTGAGCGCATTGACGCCACCACCGGCGGGCGCGTATGGCGGACACCGCGCACATCGCCGACTTCGGGCGGCAGTGAAGCGGCGGTCTTTGGAGCGCGCGCGTATTTATGGGAAGCGTCTGGAACCGGTCCGAAGATTTCAGTTTTCAATATCGAGACGGGAGCGCGACTCTATTCGAGTCGCGGCATCGGCGGCGGCTTTGTGCAGCAAGTCAGCCCGTTCGTTGGGCCGGATGGCACGATCTACGCGCCGCGCACACAGAACAATCCGGTTAGCGATTCACTGGTCGCATTTGAAGACAATGGAAGCGCCTTGGTCGAACTGTGGCGCGTACCGCTTGGATTCGTAGCTTTCGCGACATTTGGCATCGGACCGGATGGCAGTGTGTATAGCTACTCGCGTGAGATGCGAGTGCTGAGGCTCGATCCGGCTACGGGAGAAACGCTGGACTCGTCGGAGGTGATTCAATCGGATTTTTATCAGCCGCGCATGGCCGTGGATACGGCGGGTGTTGTGTTTCTCACCAACGGAGGTTTTTCGCAGGGCCGACTCTATTCGTTCGATGCCAATTTACAGGCGTTGTGGGATGAGGATTTTCCCAATGTGAATATCGGCTCGCCAGCGATTGGCCGCGGTGGACACATGATTGTGTGCGGCACGGGCACGGACGTGCGCTGCTGGGCTGGACGCACGCCGAATGCAGCGCCGCAACGGCCTGTGGCCACGGTGCAAACGGCGTCGTTAGCGCAAAACTATCCGAATCCGTTCAATGCGAGCACGTTGATCACGTATGAACTTGGAGCGCCGGGACACATTTTACTGGCGGTGTATGATGCGCTTGGCCGGCATGTCAAGACGCTCGTAGATGCACAACAAGCGGCTGGACAGCATACGGTGCATTTTGACGGCACGGGATTGGCCAGCGGCGCTTACTACTGCCGCATGGCAAGTTCACATGAAACGCAGACGGTTGGCATGATCTTGTTGAAATAGAATGTTTTTCAGCGGTTCTGTTGAATAGAAAAGCCGCCCGAGTGATCGGGCGGCTTTCGTATTGAGAACGACTTTGTTGCTATTTCAGCAGCAGCATCTTCTTCGTCGCGGTGAATCCGTCGGCGCGCAACGTATAGAAATACACCCCGGCAGACAATGCAGAGCCGTCAAATGAAACAGAGTGCGAACCAGCTTCCATCGTGCCGTTCAGCAGCGTAGCGACCACCTGGCCGCTGACATTGAAGACTTCGAGCGTGACGTTTGCGTCGGCGGCGAGATCAAACGCGATGCGCGTTTCGGGATTGAACGGGTTCGGGAAATTCTGATGCAGGGCAAACTCGCTGACGATTTCGGCATGCGGCGTGGCGCTGACTTCAGTGCCCCACTCTTGACGAGAGCCGTCGAGATTGACGATGGCGAGCGTGTAGGCGTAGGTCACGTCGTTGGTGACTTCTCGATCAACGAAACCATATTGCGCACCCGACGAACTGTTTTCGGCGGGAATCGAAGCAACGGGTTCGTATGCCGGTGTCAGGCTGCTGGAACGCATGAGTTCAAAGCGTTCTATTCCTGTCTCGGAGAGCGTGTTCCATTGCAAACGCACTTCGCTGTCGCCAGAGACAGCATCGAAGGAGCCTTGCTCCACGGGGAGATACAAATCTATGAACAAGCATACCCAGCCGTCAACGGGTGAAAGGATTGTGTCATTTTCACAAATGACTGAACCACCTTGGGGATCCCAATAGCAGTCCATTAAGTCCGTCGTCGTTGTTCCATTTTGCCAAATGGGTTGTGCAGTAGGAGTGACCTCGCCAGAATTGCATGGCGTAGATTCTCCACAACCCGCGGACACAGTGCCATATGCCCAGATCGGGCCAACAAAGTCCCACATGAAACCCTGCACAATAAGCGGCCTATTGGCGCAAAGCCACAGGCAATAGCTTCCACTATAATGACGATGATCGTCAGTTTGTTGAATCAGCGATTCCCAGAAGAAATCGGTGCCGTAAAACCGTTCACACGTATCCGGAGCGGCAACTTCACACGTCCAGCCTTCGCTAAGAAAGATATCATTGATAAGTAACGTCGGCGTGAAAGTGCGCGATGTCCACCGCACTCCTTCGCACTCAATCACAACATAGTAAGTACGCGGTGGGACATCACCCCAAAGAATGAAAAGCGGGTCGAGGCAGAATCCGCCGGGCGGAAAACCGCAATACGATCCGTTGATTGGGAACGTATTGAAATTTACGAATCCGGGGCTATAGTTAGGTCCGACTGGTGCAGGAATATCTGCCGAGTCCGGCCCGTTCAAATTCTCATCCCAAAAGATGACACCGATACACGACTCGGGCAACGGTTGGCCGGTGCCGTCGCAAGCGTCGGTACGCCCTACGGTGTCATACAACGTGGTGTAGTACAAGGCATGGGCGGATGATACCGAGGCCAAGAGAAGAAACAGAATGCCAATCGTGTTGCGAATCATGGTGAGCTCCTCAAGGTTGCATTGGTGAGTCGAGGGCAATATTGGGCTATTTCAGCAGCAGCATCTTCTTCGTCGCGGTGAATCCGTCGGCGCGCAACGTATAGAAATACACCCCGGCGGACAATGCAGAACCGCTGAATGCGACTGAGTGCGAACCAGCATCCATAGCGCCGTTCATCAGCGTCACGACCACCTGGCCGCTGATGTTGAACACTTCGAGTGTTACATTCGCCTCGGCGGCGAGATCAAACGCGATGCGCGTTTCGGGATTGAACGGATTCGGGAAATTCTGGTGCAGTGCGAATTCGCTGACGATTTCGGCGTGCGGCGTGGCATTGACCTCATTGCCCCACTCCTGGCGCGAGCCGTCGAGATTGACTACGGCGAGCGTGTAGGTGTAGGTCACGCCATTGGTGACTTCTCGATCCACGAAGCCATATTGCGCGCCCGACGAGCTGTTTTCGGCGGGAATCGAAGCAACGGGTTCGTAGTCCGGTATCAGGCTGCTGGAACGCATGAGTTCAAAGCGCTCGACTCCTGTCTCGGAGAGCGTGTTCCATTGTAAACGCACTTCGCTGTCGCCAGAGACGGCATCGAAGGTGCCCTGCTCGACGGGGAGGAAGATATCCACATACAAGCAGGCCCAGCCGTCAACGGGGGAACTTAATGTGAACGTCGAGCCTTGCCAGAATTCGGTGAAATTGACGGTCGTTTGACCGTTTTCCCAAAGCGGTTGAGCAGCTTGCCCGGGCGTCTCCGTATCGCAGTTGGTCTCTGTGCCGCATCCGCCACCTAGTGTAGCGAAAGCCCAGCGTACGCCCCATAGGTCTTCAATACCGGCGACATGAAATGTCTTGGCAACATCAGCGCATAGCCAGATGCATTCATGATGGACACGGCGACGATGGTCTTCCGGAAGCCACTCGAAATCCCAAAGATTCGGCTCGATTGGCATCGCACATGTATCTGGCGCGGCGACTTCACACGTCCAGCCTTGGCTGATATCGTGCTCAGAATAGCCGTAGTTCACAAGTGATGTTGGCGAAGTCCAAATTACATCTTGACACGCGACTCGAAAGAAGTAACGCTGCGGTAGGGCAACCGCTCCTGCGGGTGTGAAGGCTGGATCGGTGAAGAATGTCCCAGGCATACCAAGGTAATCATTCCCATTGAGGTTCCATGCGTTCTGAACACAGCATTGCGGGCAGTCGCCTAAGGGCACCGGGGCGTCACTGGGGTCAGGGCCGTTGTTGTTGGAGTCCCAATAAATTACGGCCTGACAGGTCGCAGGAAGCGGTGCGCCCCCGCCGCATTGGTCGGTCAGCGGCGTGAACGTGTAGAATATCGCGTTGGCCTGCGCCCAGGCACTCGCGCAGACGACCAGCACCAAAGCAACGAAAGCAATCGTTTTCCAATTCATGGTCATCCTCCGTATCAGTTGGGGTCTTCTAACAAGCTATACCGAAAATGCAGGATTGTCAAGCTTCTGCCAGAAAATCTACAAACCCACAATTGAAAACAAAGACGCAGAATCAAAAAGAAAGCCGCCCGGCGGGTGCCGGGCGGCTAAATATAGACAATTGGCGGTCAGAGGCTTCGGCTTCAGGCCGCGGCCTTCTTAGCCTTCTTGGCGGCAGTTTTCTTGGCCGGGGTCTTCTTGGTGGCCTTCTTTTCGTCGGCTGCAGGAGCCACCGGAGCGGCTACCACACCTTCGTAGCCGACCAGTTCTACGATTGCCAAAGGTGCGGCATCGCCGTGGCGTACGCCGAGCTTGATGATGCGGGTATAGCCACCGGGACGGTCCGCCATTTTGGAAGCGACATCATCGAAGAGAATCGCAATGGCTGACTTGCGGGAAATGAAGCGCGCAACATCGCGGCGCGAGGCCAACGTGCCCGACTTCGCCTTGGTAATCAGCTTCTCGGCGAAGGGACGCAATTCTTTGGCCTTGCCCAGGGTCGTCTGGATGCGCTTGTGTTCGAACAACGCTTGCGAGAGGTTCGACAGGAGCGCTTTCTTGTGACTGGACGAGCGTGAAAGCTGGCGTCCCTTATTTAGGTGTCTCATTTCTTATCGAGTTCGGGAGAAAGATACTTGTCAACGTCCATGCCGAAATGCAGGGACTTGGCTTTGAGAATCTCGTTCAATTCGACCAGCGACTTGCGGCCGAAGTTTTTGAACTTGAGCATCTCGTTTTCGTCGCGGCGCACCAAATCAGCGATGGTGCGAATTTTGGCTTCTTTCAGGCAGTTCGCGCTGCGCACGGACAGTTCGAGGTCTTCGACGGGCTTGCGCAGGAGCTTGCGGATTTGCAGCGTCTCTTCGTCAATGTCTTCTTCATCTTCCTTTTCGGGCTTCATGTCGAAGCTGATGAAGAGAGCGATGTGGTCGCGCAGAATGCGGCCTGCGTTGGACAGCGCATCTTCCGGCGTAATCGAACCGTCGGTCCAGATTTCGAGAATCAGCTTTTCGTAGTCGGTGCGTTGACCGACGCGCGTGTTCTCGATGGTGTAGGTAACGTTGCGGATCGGCGAATAGATCGCGTCAAGCGGAATCGTGCCGATGGGCGCGTCGCTCGGGCGGTTCTCTTCAGACGGCACGTAGCCGCGGCCCTTCTTGATGGCCAATTCCAACTTGAGTTCGGCATCGCTGTTGAGCGTGGCGATCAGGTGGTCGGGATTGAGAATCTCGAAGTCGTTGTTGCCGATTTGCAAATCGCGGGCTGTAAATTCCTTCGGCCCCTTAAGCTGGACATAGATTTTGTCCGGCTTTTTGTTCAGGAGCTTGAAGCGTACGCCCTTGAGGTTCAGGATCATCTCGGTCACGTCTTCGGACACGCCGGACATGGTCGAGAACTCATGCAGCACACCGTCCACTTTGATCGAGACGATAGCAGCACCTTGCAAACTGGAGATTAGAACCCGGCGAAGGCTGTTGCCGATCGTGACTCCATAGCCTCGTTCAAGTGGTTGTACGATGAATTTGCCATAGGTATCGGTATGGGTAGATTCATCAATTTCCACCGCTTCCGGCATCTGGAAGTTCAAACCGTTCATGGGTCTCCTCGAGGTGAGATTAACGCGAGTAGAGTTCGACAACCAACTGTTCGTTGGCCTCGAATGGAATGTCGTTGCGCGCCGGGGGACCCAAGAAGAGTCCTTCCATTTTAGCGCGGTCGACTTCCAGATTCGGCATCAATTTGCCGTGCGCGGCGAGTTGCATTGCCGCGTGAATCACCTCCATTTTACGCGACCGTTCACGAACCTTGATACGGTCGTTCGCCTTGAGGATGTAGGACGGGATATTAACTTTCTTGCCATTCACGGTGAAGTGCGAATGCACGACCAGTTGGCGCGCTTGACGGCGTGTCGCGGCGAAGCCGAAGCGATAGACGACGTTGTCGAGCCGGCTTTCGAGCATTCCCATGAGGTTTTCGCCCGTGACGCCTTTTTGCCGTTGCGCGACGGTAAAGAAGCGGTGGAACTGCCGTTCGAGCAGTCCGTACGATTCGCGGATCTTCTGCTTTTCGAGCAGCTGGCGTCCGTATTCGGAGATCTTCGGGCGGCGGTTGCGTCCGTGCATGCCGGGCGGATAGCCCTTTTTGTCGAACGAAGACTTGCCGTTCCGGACTCTTTGGCCCTTAAGATAAAGCTGCGCGCCGACTCGGCGGCAAATCTTGTCTGTTGGACCGCGGTATCTTGCCATGGATTTTCGAAACTATGTTAGTTGGAACTTGAAAACGAATAGAGAGTCTTAGACGCGGCGCGCTTTTTCGGGGCGGCAACCATTATGGGGCAGCGGCGTGACATCACGGATAGTCGTGATGGCCAAGCCGGACGCCGCGATTGCGCGGACAGCGCCATCACGTCCGCCGCCGGGGCCGCGCACTTCGATGGACACCTTTTTCAGACCGAGCGCCATCGCGGCTTTGGCAGCGTTGTCAGCGGCCAACTGCGCGGCGAACGGCGTGTTCTTACGCGAACCACGCAAGCCCATTTTGCCTGCGGAAGCCCACGAGATGGTATTGCCGTAATTATCGGTGATCGTAATCAGGGTATTATTGAACGAAGACTTGACGTGGACAACGCCAGTATCTTCGACGCGTTCTTTCTTACGCTTACCCTTCTTGCTCTTATTTGGTGTCGCCAAAGGAAAACTCCGAATCGGATCGTTGGGAACTTCTTGTCATTCGCGGGCGGCGGACCGGCCGCGCCTACGCAGCGAGGCTACTTGCCTTTTTTCTTGACCATCAAGTTTTTCTTGCGGCCTTTACGCGTGCGTGCGTTATTTTTGGTATTCTGACCGCGCACGGGCAAGCCCTTGCGATGGCGCATGCCGCGGTAGCAGCCGACGTCCATCAGTCGCTTGATGTTAAGCTGCACTTCGGAGCGCAGCGGCCCTTCGAGCTTCATGTCGGCGAGCATGGCGCGGATTGCCGCCAATTCGTCGTCGGTGAGCTGGTGGGTACGCTTGTTCCAGTCGATCTTGCACTCGGAGAGAATTTTCTGCGAGGTAGGGCGACCGATTCCGAAAATGTAGGTGAGGGCGATTTCGATGCGCTTGTCGCGCGGAATATCTACGCCGGCTAAACGTGCCATGCTTCTGCTTGCCTGAGGTTACCGCGCGGGCTTTAGCCCTGACGCTGCTTGTGTTTTTTGGTGCGCGAACAAACGATGAAGACTCGGCCGCGGCGGCGGACGATCTTGCAATGTTCGCAGATCTTTTTGACGGACGTCCGGACTTTCATCGTCTTTATTCCGAAATTGTGGGCTTACTTGTAGCGGTATGTGATGCGGCCGCGGTTCAGATCGTAAGGGGACAGTTCCACGGTGACCTTATCTCCGGGCAGGATTTTGATGAAGTGCATACGCATCTTGCCGGAGATGTGACAGAGAACCTTGTGCCCGTTTTCCAACACGACGCGGAAGGTCGCGTTCGGCAGGCATTCTTCGATTGATCCGTCAACTTTTATGGACTGTTCTTTTGAGATACGATAACCTTGCTATGCCGTAAATTAGATCGTCAGTATGTCGGGCTCACCGTCGGTGATGACGATGGTATGTTCAAAGTGCGCGGCGGGTTTGCGATCACGGGTTAGAACGTCCCAATCGCCGATCATATCCACTTCCGGTCCGCCGAGGGCAATCATCGGTTCGATGGCGATGACCATGTTCTTACGGAGAACCGGGCCTTTGCCGGGAACGCCATAGTTCGGAACTTGCGGGTCTTCCCACAGGCTTCTGCCGATGCCGTGGCCAACCAATTCGCGAATGACGGAGAAGCCGTGCGCTTCCGCGTGCTTTTGGACCGCGTGACCGATATTGGATACGCGGGCACCGGCGCGGGCTTCGGCGATTCCCTTTTCGAGGCACTCGCGGGTGACGCGAATCAGTTCGGCTTCGCGCGCGCTGATTTTGCCGATGGCAAATGTTCTGGCGCTGTCCGCGTAGTAACCTTCATAGATCACGCCGAGATCCAAACCGATGATTTGACCGTCTTGTATGATGCGGCCACGCGGCATGCCGTGCACGACTTCCGCGTCAATCGAAAAACAAACCGAGTATGGAAACTTGACGCCGTCGCCGTTTGGATGATTCTTGAACGCGGGGATGGCGTTTTGCTTGCGAATCGTCTCTTCAACAACGCGATCCACTTCGTCGGCGTTGGTTCCCGCAATCATGAGCGGTTCGGCGGCTCTGAAGGCGCTGGCCAAGATTTCTCCGGCTTTGCGCATCAGGCGAATTTCGGCTTCCGATTTGATGTGGATCATTCGGACGCGCTATCCAGCTCAATCAGCACTCGGGCGAACACCTCGTTTGTGGTACCGATACCGGACACGACGCGCAAGGCGCGTTTGCGGCGGTAGTAGTCGAGCAGCGGCGCGGTCTTTTCGCGGTAGATTTGCAAGCGCTTCTGCACGGTTTCGGGTTTATCGTCTTCGCGCTGCACAACATTCGGAACGGCACCAGCCGGGCACTTATGCGCGGCAATAGCTTTCTCGTCGAGGGCCAGATTGAACGTCGCACCGCAAGTCAAGCAAACTCGGCGTGACGCCAGTCGTTCAATGATGTCGCCGTCCGGTACGTCTATGTTGACCACGACCGGAGCAGGCAAGCTCTCGTCGGCCAGCAACTTTTCCAAAGCATCAGCTTGAGCTATTGTGCGCGGGAAACCGTCGAAGATGGCTCCTTTGGCCGTATCCGGTTTCGAAAGCCGGCTCTTCACTAATTCAATGAGCAATTCGTCAGCGACCAATTCGCCGCGATTCATGATCTCTTGCACCTGCTTACCCAGCGACGACTGCGCGGCCACTTCGGCGCGCAAGATGTCGCCTGTGCTGATTTGCGGCACTTTCAGTGCTTCGACCAGCTTGACAGCTTGTGTGCCCTTCCCCACCCCAACGGCGCCCAGCAGAATGACAGAATAGCGGTCCACGTGAAGCGCGGTGCGCGTAGCCATAGGTTAAGTTACATGCGGCGGCGGCCGCGGATGCGCCCGGACTTCATCAGTCCGTCATAGTGGCGCATGACCAGATGCGATTCGATCTGCTGCAAAGTGTCGAGCGCGACACCGACGACAATCAAGAGGCCCGTGCCACCAAAGAACTGCGCGACGTTATAGGAGACGCCGAACTGCCGGATAAAAATCGTGGGCAGCATAGCAATCACACCGAGGAAGATTGCGCCAGGCAACGTCACCCGCGACAGAATGTTGTCTATAAAATCAGACGTCTGCTTGCCGGGGCGAATACCCGGAACGAAGCCACCGTTTTTCTTCATATTGTCGGCCAAATCCACGGGATTGAGAATAATAGCCGTATAGAAGTAGGTGAAGAAAACGATTAGCATGAACGTCAGCGTCATATACACAAAGCTCTGGACGCCGAACGCTTGCGTCAACGCATCGCGGAAACCGCCTTCAGGCAGGAATGTCGCGATGGAAGACGGAATGAACATGATGGACTGGGCGAAAATGATGGGCATCACGCCGGCCGAATTGACGCGCAGGGGAATATGCGTGGAAACACCACCGTATTGCTTGCGGCCTACGTTGCGCTTCGCGTACTGCACGGGAATCTTGCGCACACCCTGGGTCAGCAAGACGACCATGGCAGTGATGGCGAACAGCAGCACAAGGAAGACGGCTTCCATGACGATGTGGCGCTGACCGGTCGAGACCATCTGAAACTCTTCGATGATGGCCTGCGGAAGGGTATTGATAATGCCCACCATAATGATCAGTGAGATACCGTTGCCGATGCCGCGCTCGGTGATCTGTTCGCCGAGCCACATGATGAATGTGGTACCGGCGGCGAGAGTGATCATCGTCATCAGATTGAAGCCGAAGCCCGGATCAGGCACGACGGCCAAACCCGACGGGGATACCAGGCGCGTCAAGAAGACAGAAACACCGCCGGCTTGCATGGCGGCGAGAATCACCGTTCCATAGCGGGTCAGTTGGTTGATCTTCTTGCGGCCTTCTTCACCTTCTTTTTGCAGCTTCTGGAAGTACGGAACGACCGTTCCCATTAGCTGGAAGATAATCGAGGCGGAGATGTAGGGCATGATACCCAGCGCAAACACCGTAGCGCGTTCGAAGGCGCCACCGACGAACATATCGTATAGTCCGAAGAGCGTCGTGCGGTTCTGATCCATGAACTCGCCGAGCGCTTGCGCGTTAATACCGGCCAGGGGCACGTGGCCACCAATACGGTAAACCAACAAAATGAGCAACGTAAACAGGATGCGGTCACGCAGCTCGGGGATCTTGAAGATATTGGCAAAACGATCGAACATCAGGCGGCTACCACTTTACCGCCAGCGGCGGTGATCTTCTGCGCGGCGGATTCGGACACGGTGCACAGAGAAATCTCGTAGGCGCGGTCGGCGTCACCCATGGCGAGAATTTTGACGGCAGAGGTCTCATAGCGAATGAGTCCGGCCTTCTTGAGCGCTTCAGGGGTGACTTTGGTATCGGGCAGTTTCTTGAGGTCGCGCAGATTGACGACTTCGTTATCGGTTGCCCAGACATTCGTGAAGCCGCGCTTGGGCAGGCGACGATGCATCGGCATCTGGCCGCCTTCAAAGCCGCGCTTCATGACTGAACCGGAACGCGAGTAGTAACCCTTTTCACCGCGACCCGCAGTACCGCCGGTACCAGAACCGGGACCGCGACCGAGACGCTTTTTGGTGAATGTGGAACCCGGCGCGGGCGTGAGTTTATTCATACCCATTAGCGGGAGGCTCCTTCCTGGACTTCTTTCCACTCGAGCATGTGAGGAATTTTGGCGATCATGCCGCGGGTGGCCGCATTGTCCGGCAACAGGCGCGTTTCGTTGAGACGGCGGAAGCCCATCGCTTCGACGATCTTGCGATGGAAATGCGGCCGCGTTGCGGTGCTGCGGACTAAGGTGACTTGAAGCTTTGCCATGTTAGAACAATCGCGAGCGCAGTGATTGCGCTCGTTTCTCGTTTCGATTAGAGGGTGAATACTTCTTGAACGGTGATACCGCGGCGGGCGGCAACCATGCGCGCGTCGTTGAGTTCTTCGAGTGCGCGGAACACAGCCTTGACCACGTTGTGCGGATTATTGGTGCCCATGACTTTCGTCAGGACGTCACGCACGCCGAGGCACTCCATGACCATACGCACGGAACCACCGGCGATGACACCGGTACCGGCAGATGCAGGGCGCAGGAACACTTTGCCCGCGCCGAATTTTCCATGCGTGGCGTGGGGCAGAGTTTGGCCGAGCAGCGGATAGCGCTTCATCGAGCGTTTGGCGGCTTCGGTGCCTTTGCGAATCGCATCGGCAACTTCGTTGGCCTTGCCCAGGCCGAAACCTGCGCGGCCGTGACCGTCGCCGACGATAACGATAGCGTTAAACGAGAAGTTACGGCCGCCCTTGACGACCTTGGCGACGCGGTTTACCGCAACGAGTTTTTCGAGGAGTGTTTCGCCGCCGGAATATTCGGCTGGACGATCATCGCGGTCGCGACCGCGGCGTGGACTGCTGCCGTTCATCAATTCGCTGGGTTTAGAATTTCAATCCGCCTTTGCGGGCGCCTTCCGCCACAGCCTTGACACGGCCATGGTACGGGAATCCGTTGCGGTCGAAGACGACCGTTTCAATGGATTTTTCACGAGCCTTTTGCGCGCAGAGTTGGCCGACCAATTCGGCGATCTGCGTGGGGTTCTTGCCGGACAGCTGGGCCTTCAGATCAGGCGACAGCGAGGAGACACCGAAGAGCGTCTGACCGGAAGCATCATCCACGAGCTGCGCGTACATATGTCCGACGCTGCGGTAGATGACCATGCGCGGACGAACCGCGGTGCCGTTGACGACCTTACGGATATGGTATTTGCGGCGCTGACGCGCGCGCTTGCGTGTAGCGATAACTCTGGACATGGATTACTTGCCTGTCTTGCCGGCCTTGCGGTGAATCCGCTCGCCAGTGTACATGATACCCTTGCCTTTATACGGCTCCGGCTTGCGGACGGAGCGAATCGTAGCGGCGACTTGACCTACAGCTTCTTTGTCAGCACCAGTGATTACGATGGTGGTCGGGCCGGTGACATCAAGTTTGACATCATCAGGCATCGCGACGAACACCGGATGGCTGTAGCCGACGGAAAGCAGCAAGCCGCGCTTCTTAGCTTCGCACTTGAAGCCGACGCCGACGATTTGCAGTTCTTTCCTGAAGCCGTCGGTGACGCCGACGACCATGCTATTGAGCAACGCGCGTGTGAGTCCGTGGAGTTCACGGTGCTCTTTGCGGTCGCTCGGGCGGTGGCACGTCAGCGTGCCGTCTTCGAGTTTAATTTCGATATCGCGGTGAAACGACCGCGAGAGTTGCCCTTTGGGACCTTTGACGGACACGTCGGGGCCGTTGAGCTTTACTTCAACGCCTTTGGGCAGCTTAATGGGTGCACGGCCTACGCGCGACACGAGAATACTCCGTAAAACTTAGCTTACCAGATTTCGGCCAGAACTTCGCCGCCCACTCCAGCCCGACGCGCTTGATTGCCCGTGAGCAATCCTTTCGGCGTGGTCAAGATGGCGGTTCCCAGACCGTTCCGCACGCGCGGGATATCGCGGCTGCCGACATACTGCCGCAGGCCGGGCGTGGACACGCGGCGCAGTCCCTGAATCGCAGGGCGGCCGTTCGTGTACTTCAGATACACTCGAACAAAACCCTGCGGGCCTTCATCCACGTGGACATAGTCACGGATGTAGTAGGCTTCGAGCAGGACGCGTGCGAGGTCGAGTTTCACACGCGAGAAGGGGATGTCAACGTACGTCTTGCGCGCCATTAAGGCATTGCGCACGCGCGTCAGAAAATCGGCAATCGGATCAGTCGTCGGCATGAGTGGATTTTGCTACCAGCTGGATTTGACAAGACCCGGAACATCTCCTGCGTGCGCGAGTTCGCGCAGACAGAGGCGGCACAGGCCGAACTTGCGATAGACCGCACGCGGGCGTCCACAGCGGCGGCAGCGCGTGTAGGCACGCACTTTGAATTTCGGGGCTCTTTTCGCTTTCGCGATTAAACAGGCTTTGGCCATGATGAATTCGGAATAGGATTACGCCGCGGCGGCGACTTTCTTTTCTTCGCGCTTACGGAACGGGAGGCCGAGGAGCTTCAAGAGTTCGTAGGCCTCTTTGTCCGATTTTGCGCTCGTCACGAAGGTGATATCCATGCCGCGGATTTTTTCGACCTTATCGAGGTCAATTTCCGGGAAGAGAATCTGTTCTTTCAAACCCAGAGAGAAGTTGCCGCGTCCATCGAAACCGCGGTCAGGCAAACCGCGGAAGTCGCGGATGCGCGGCGTGGCCAGCGTGATGAAGCGATCGAGGAACTCCCACATGGTGGTGCGGCGCAGGGTAACGAAAACGCCGACGGGCATGCCTTCGCGCAGCTTGAAGTTCGAGATGGACTTGCGCGCTTTGGCCACGGACGGCTTTTGGCCGGTGATCATGGCGAGTTCTTTGACGATACCTTCGACCACACGGGCGTTCTGCGTCGCGTCGCCGCAACCGACGTTCACGGTGATCTTCTTCAGGCGCGGCAGCTCCATCGGATTGTCATAACCGAAGGCCTTCGTCAGCCCGGGCACGACATTTTCCTTGTAATGGGTGAGCATGCGCGGTTGATAGCCTTTCGGCAGTGCCGGACGCTCGCCCGCGACGTTGAGTCCTCCACCCTTGCCCGGCTTGGTAGGCTTGCCGCCTTTGCCTTGCGGCGCTCCGCCCTTCGGTTTGGCCTTATCTGCGCTCATTACTCGGCGATCATTTCGTTAGAGATTCTTGCGACGCGGACGCGCTTCTTGCCGTCGGCGGTGTTGAGCACCATGTGTCCGACGCGCGTGGGCTTGCCGCTCTTGGGATCAATCAGCATGACGTTGGACACATGGATAGTGCCTTCACGCTTGACGATACCGCCCTGCTGATTGCGTTGATTCGGTTTGGTGTGGCGCAAGATGAAATTCACGCCTTCGACGACGACACGCTGCTTATCCGGAAAGACCTTGAGGACCTTTCCGCGCTTGCCGCGGTCATTGCCGGCGACGACTTGCACCAGATCATTCTTATGGATTTTCATGGCGGTTCCTTAGATAACCTCGGGCGCGAGGGAGACGATCTTCATGAACTGCTTTTCGCGCAGTTCACGCGCCACGGGTCCGAAGATACGGGTGCCGATCGGCTCATTGTCCTTGTTGATCAGCACGGCCGCGTTTTCGTCGAAGCGGATATACGAACCGTCGGGGCGGCGCACTTCTTTGGTCGTGCGGACGATGACGGCACGGGCTTTCGAGCCCTTCTTCATATTCGAGTTCGGAATGGCTGTACGCACGGACACCATGATGATGTCGCCCACGGACGCCGAGCGTCGGCCGGTGCCGCCGTAGATACGGAAGCAGCGAACCTTCTTGGCGCCGGTGTTATCGGCCACGTTGAGAATTGTATATTCCTGAATCATCGCTTACTTCTTCTTCTCGATGATTTCGACCAAACGCCAGCGCTTCAGCTTGGACAGGGGGCGCGTCTCCATGATGCGCACCTTATCACCGATGTTGCATTCGTTCTGGCTGTCTTCGGCCATGAATTTCTTGGTGAGCTTGATATACTTGCCGAACAAAGGATGCTTGACGCGGCGTTCGACTTTAACGACGATCGTTTTTTGCATCTTGTTGGAGACCACCACGCCGACGCGGGTTTTGCGCAGGCCGCGGTCTTCGGCAACAGCCGTCGCGACTTGTGTCATTTCACACCGCCTTTCCGGGCGCGGATACCGAGTTCAAATTCGCGCTGCATGGTGCGAATGCGCGCGATGTCGCGGCGCACCGAGCGCACGCGGGACGTGCTCGGGAGTTGACCTGCGTCGAGCTGGAAGCGCAGCGCTTCGAGATTGTCTTCGGCTTCGATCAGCCGATTTTTCAGTTCGAGTTCAGTCAATTCGCGTAACTCGAGCATCTTGGTGGGTTTTGCGGATCCCTTGGCCATGTTTTTTCTTTAGGAGTGAACGGCGTCGCGTTCCACGAACTTGGTTTTAATGGGCAGCTTCTGCGCTGCGAGGCGCATAGCTTCCTGGGCCAGCTCGCGGCTGACGCCTTCGACCTCAAACAGGATGCGGCCCGGACGAATAACGGCGGCGTAGAATTCGGTCGCGCCCTTACCCTTACCTTGACGGACTTCCAAAGGCTTCTTGGAGACCGGCTTATCGGGGAAGATGCGGATCCAGACTTTGCCACCGCGCTTGATGTGGCGGGTTAGCGCTACACGAGCGGCTTCGATTTGGCGGGAGGTCATCCAGCAATCGTCCATCGCCTTCAGTCCGTATTCGCCGAAGGAGACATCGCAACCGCAGTAGTCGTAGCCTTTACGGCGGCGGCGCTGCTGCTTGCGGAATTTGAGTCGTTTCGGAGTCAGCATGTTAAATCAATCAGTTTCTCTTTTGCGGAGGACGGCGGTCACCGCGGCCGTGATCGCGGTCACGATCTCCACGTCCGTGTCCATGTCCGCGGTCGTGGCGGTCAAGCGCCGGGTCAGCCATGGCTTCATGACGCATTTCGCCGCCGGGCATATTCACTTTGCCTTTGCCGATGACTTCACCGCGACAGATCCAGACTTTGCAGCCGATCGTGCCGTAGGTGGTGCGGGCGACTGAGCAGGCGTAATCAATATCGGCGCGCAGCGTATGCAATGGGGTGCGGCCTTCTTTGTAACCTTCAGTACGGGACATTTCAGCTCCACCGAGGCGGCCCGAAACGAGGACCTTGATGCCTTCAGCGCCCATGCGCATGGTGGTTTGAATGGCCTTTTTCATCGCGCGGCGGAACGATACGCGGCCTTCGAGCTGCTGCGCGATCATGTCGGCGACGAGTTTGGCTTCCAATTCCGGACGTTTGATCTCGTAGATATTGACTTGCACTTCGCGCTTGGTGAGCTTCTTCAGCTCGGCCTTGAGCTTGTCCACTTCAGCACCCTTGCGGCCGATAACGATACCGGGGCGCGCAGTGCGAATGGTCAAGGTCAGCATCTTGGGCGTACGTTCGAAGGTGATGCCCGCGACGGACGCGCCTTTCAACCGCTGCATGAGATACTTGCGGAGGTACAGGTCTTCTTCGAGCTTATCGGCGAAGCTGCGCTCATCGAACCAGTGACTGTTCCATGTGCGGATGACGCCGACGCGAAGGCCGATGGGATTAACTTTCTGACCCACGGATTATTCCGGCTTGGTTTTCTTGGTGGACTTCTTAGCGGCGCTCTTGGCAGCGGGCTTCTTGGCGGCGGCCTTCTTAGTGGCCTTAGGCTTTTCTTCAGCGGCAGGCGCAGCTTCTGCGGCCTGTGCAGCCACTGGAGCGGCCACAACGACAGTCAGGTGCGACATACGCTTTTTGATCGGCGTAGCACGGCCTTGGGCGCGCGGCATGAAGCGGTGCATCGTCGGGCCTTCATCGGCGAAGATGGTATGCACGGTCAGTGCATCTACTTCGGACGACGACGCGCTGTGCAATTGCGCGTAGTTGGCCACGGCGGACTTAATCGCCTTCAAGGTCGGCTCGGAAGCCGAACGCGGCGTGAATTTGAGAATATTGATCGCGTCATTCACGTTTTTACCGCGCACGAGGTCGGCAACCAACCGCATCTTGCGTGGCGTAACGCGAATATACCGGGCAACACAGCGAGCTTCCATCGGAGACCCTTACTTCTTCTTGGCGGCCGTTTCCGCCTTCTTTTCCGTGTGGCCCTTGAAGGTGCGCGTCGGCGCGAACTCGCCGAGCTTGTGGCCCACCATATTTTCAGTGATATAGACTGGCAGGAACTTGCGACCGTTATGCACGGCGAGCGTGTGTCCCACGAAGTCCGGCGAGATCACGCTGCGGCGTGACCACGTCTTGAGCACCTTCTTTTCGTTTCGGTCATTCATTGTCTGCACGCGCATTTCGAGACGCGCGTCAATGTACGGACCTTTTTTAAGCGAACGAGCCATTGGCGGAGGTTATGAGAGTTGCGTCTTATCGCGTTTGCGACGGACGATCAGTTTATTCGATTGTTTGCGCGGATTGCGCGTCTTCAGACCCTTGGTAATCTTGCCCCACGGCGTGCACGGATGACGTCCACCGGAGCTGCGGCCTTCGCCACCACCCATCGGGTGGTCAACCGGATTTTTCACCACACCGCGGACGTGGCCACGACGGCCCAACCAGCGTGTGCGACCCGCTTTGCCCGATACGACGGTTTCGTGGTCAAGGTTACCGACCTGGCCGATAGTGGCCATGCACTGCGCGGGAACGCGGCGCACTTCACCGGACGGCATCTTGAGTAGCGCGTACTTCACGTCAAAGGCCATCAATTGGCAAGCGGTGCCGGCGCTGCGGCCAATCTGGCCACCCTTGCCGACGCGCATTTCGACGTTGTGCACAAAAGTCGCGAGGGGAATCTTGTTCAGCGGCAGCGCGTTACCGACGCGAATGTCTGCTTCTTTGCGCGACGACGTAACCTTGTCTCCGGCCTTCAAACCATCGGGTGCGAGAATGTAGCGCTTTTCGCCATCGGGATAGATCACGAGAGCGATATTGGCCGAACGGTTCGGATCGTATTCAAGGCGGTCCACGCGGCCCGCGATGTCGTATTTATTGCGCTTGAAATCAACGATGCGGTAACGGCGCTTGTGTCCGCCGCCGGTGTTGATGTTAGTAGCCCGGCCGAGGTTGTTGCGGCCGCCGGTCTTATTCAGCGGTGCAAGCAGGCTCTTCTCAGGCTCACCCTGCCACAAGCCTTCGCGCACGAGAACGGTGCGGTAGCGTAGTGTCGGAGTTAGCGGACGAAATTTCTTTACCGGCATGATAGGGTAAATCGCTTAGACGTTTTGCGCCAGTTCGATGGATTGTCCCTTCTTGAGGGTGACAATCGCCTTTTTCCAATTGGGACGGCGGCCAGCGAAACGGCCCAGCCGTTTGATCTTGCCGCGCACGTTCATTGTCTGGACGCCGACGACGATGACTTCATACTTCTTTTCGACGGCGCGCTTGATCTCAACTTTGTTCGCGGTGGGATCAACGACGAACGCATACTGATTGTGCGCATCTTGCGCGGCGGCGACCTTTTCGGTCAGCAGCGGCTTGCGCAATACGCTACGCTTATGCAGCATGGGTCAATCCTTTCACGAAGCTCTCGATCGCGCTCTTTTGGATTACGATGGTCGAGCAGTTGTGCAGATCGCGTGTCGAAGCTGCTGCGGCCTTAGTCGCACCGGCACCGGGCAGATTGCGGACGCTGCGGCACACGGTGTCGTTGAAATCCGGTGTCAGGAAGAGAATCTTCTGATCCGCAAGCGACATATTCGCGACCATCTTGGCCATGTCGCGCGTTTTCGGCGTGTCGAGATTGAAATCTTCGACGACACGAATGCGGTCTTCACGGGCCTTGAGAATAAAAGCACTCCGACGGGCGAGCATCTTGACTTTCTGCGGCACGCCTACAGAGTAGGTATGCGGCATTGGTCCGAAGATCGTACCACCACCCGGATTCAGCGGCGAGCGGCTGGAACCTTGTCGGGCGACGCCGCGTCCTTTCTGCTTGAACGGTTTGCGACCACCACCGCGCACGTAGCTGCGGCTCTTGGTCTTGTGCGTACCCTGGCGGCCAGCGGCTTCTTCGGCGCGCACGGCCAACCAGATGGCATGCTCGTTCGGCTCGAGCGCAAGCAAAGTATCGGGCAGGGTGACTGTGTCGCCTGAAAGCGATCCGTCGCGCTTATAGACTTTCAAATTCATCGCGACTGTTTCCCCACGATGACGATTCCATTGTTCGGTCCGGGAACTGCTCCGCCGACCATGATTAGGTTAGCGTCTGCGTCCACGCGGATCACTTTCAAATTCTTGACGGTTACGCGGTCGGCACCCATACGGCCGGGCATGCGCAGACCTGGCAGGGTGCGTCCCGGGAAGGTGTTGGAACCGATCGAGCCGCCGTGCCGGAAGAACTCGTGGGTACCGTGCGTCATCGTCTGGCGGTTGAAGCCGTGACGTTTGATGACGCCGGCAAAACCGCGGCCCTTCGACTTGGCAGTCACCTGCACCTTTTCGCCGGCGACGAACAGGTCACACGCAATGGAATCGCCGACTTTTTTGCCTTCGATTTCCATATCGCGGAACTCGCGTTCGATCTTCGGCGCGGTGATGCTCAGGCGCTTGTAGTGTCCCTTTTGCGGCTTCGTCACGAGCTTGTCGCGCTTCTGCCCAAAACCGAGGCACGTGGCCGAGTAGCCGTTCTTTTCGACGGTTCGGATATTCGTAATTTGATTGGGGCCGAGTTCGATGACGGTCACCGGAATTACGGTGCCCTTTTCATCGAAGACTCGCGTCATGCCCACTTTTTTGCCGATGAGGCCGGTCATGTCTTGATCTCGATGTCCACACCCGCCGGCAACTCGATGCGAATCAGAGCATCAATGGTGCGCGGCGAGGAATTATGAATGTCAATCAGACGCTTATGGATTCGCGTCTCAAACTGTTCGCGTGACTTTTTGTCCGAGTGCGGTGAGCGGTTCACCGTATAAACACTGCGGCGCGTCGGGAGCGGAATAGGGCCGGAAATCACGGCGCCCGTCTGCTTTGCCGTCTGGATGATCTTCTCCGTTGACTTATCGATCAGGTTATGATCGTAACTCTTCAGCCGGATCCGAATGGATGATTGTTGTGCCATACCTGAGGGGAAATAGAGTGCGGATCGGCGGGGGACTTACTTCTTTTCGAGGATCTTCTCGGAGATTGACTTCGGCACTTCCTGGAAGTGGTCGAATTGCATCGAGAAGATGGCTCGACCCTGCGTCAGCGAACGCAGGCTCGTCGCATAGCCGAACATCTCAGACAGCGGAACCATTGCATTAACTACTTGCCCGTCCGCGCGGGGGTGCATATCCTGAATCCGGCCACGACGCGAGTTGATATCGCCCACGACGCCGCCGAGATAAGAATCGGGAGTAACAGCTTCGACCTTCATGATCGGCTCCATCAGCGCAGGATTGGCTTTGGTCACCGCTTCTTTGAGCGCCATTGCGCCGCAAATCTTGAAGGCCATTTCATTCGAGTCAACTTCGTGGTACGAGCCGTCCACCAATTCGACTTTCACGTCCATGATGGGGAATCCTGCCAACGGGCCATTGTTCATGGCTTCTTCCATGCCCTTGTGCACGGCCGGAATGTATTCCTTGGGGATCGTACCGCCGACGATCTTGTTTTCAAACACGAGGCCGGTGCCAGGAGCGGACGGCTCGATATTGATCACAACTTGGGCAAACTGACCACGACCGCCGGACTGCTTGGCGAACTTGTGATTCACCGACGCGCTCTGGCGAATGCATTCTTTGTAAGAAACCTGCGGCGCGCCAACGACGGCCTCGACCTTGAACTCGCGCATCAGGCGGTCCACGATGATTTCCAAGTGAAGCTCGCCCATTCCGGCGATGACCGTCTGACCGGTCTCTTCATTGAACTTCACATGGAACGTCGGGTCTTCTTCCGCCAAGCGGCCCAGTGATTCAGAGATTCTATCTTGATCAGCGCGCGTCTTAGGCTCGATGGCGATCTCGATCACGGGCGTCGGAAACTCCATTTTCTCGAGCAGAATCGGCGCCTTCGGGTCGCAGAGCGTATCGCCAGTTCGCACGTCTTTCAGACCGACGACGGCGCAGATGTCGCCCGCTTCGACGGCGGACATTTCTTCGCGCTTATCGGCGAACATGCGCACGATGCGGGAGATGCGGTCGCGTTTGTCGCGGGACGAGTTGTACACAGCGGAACCGGCATCAAGCTTTCCGGAATACACGCGGCAAAAAGTCAAACGGCCCACGTAGGGATCGGTCATGATCTTGAAAGCCAGCGCCGCAAACGGCTCAGCCGAATTCGGCTCGCGAACGACTTCTTCTTCCGTGGAAGGATTGATACCGACGGTAACATCTTTGTCCAGCGGCGACGGCAGCAATTCGACAATGGCGTCGAGCAAACGCTGCACGCCCTTGTTCTTGAATGACGCGCCGCACAGCACGGGGAAGCACTTCAGCGAAATGGTGGCCTTGCGCAAGGCGGCCAGAATTTCTTCAGGAAGCAGCGGCTCGCCAGCGAGGAACTTCTCCAGCAGATGGTCATCGAACTCGGCGACGGACTCAAGGAGTTTTTCGCGCCAGTGATTGGCCACATCGAACATGTCCTTGGGTACATCATACTCTTCAAAGTGCATACCGTGCGAATCTTCGACCCACACGATAGACTTAAAAGAAATCAGGTCAATGATGCCCTGGAACATGTCGGCCGAACCCATCGGGATGGTAATCGGCACCGGGTTCGCGTGCAGCTGCGTCTTGATCATCTCGACCGCGCGGAAGAAATCAGCGCCGGAACGATCCATCTTGTTGACGAAGCAAATACGCGGAACTTTGTAGCGGTTGGCCTGGCGCCAGACGGTTTCTGACTGCGGCTCGACGCCACCGACGGCGCAGAAGAGCGCGACGGCTCCGTCCAGCACTCGCAGTGAACGCTCAACTTCGACCGTGAAGTCCACGTGGCCGGGCGTATCAATGATATTGATGCGGTGATCCTGCCACTCACATGTGGTGGCGGCGGAGGTAATCGTAATACCGCGTTCTTTTTCCTGCTCCATCCAGTCCATCGTGGCGCCGCCTTCATGGACTTCGCCCATGCGGTGCAGACGTCCCGTATAAAACAGGATGCGTTCCGTCGTCGTGGTCTTGCCCGCGTCAATATGGGCCATAATGCCGATATTGCGCGTGCGCGCCAGCAGTTCAGCGGACGGATTCGCTTTGGTGGAGGGGGCTTTAGTAGTCGCGTTGCTCACGAGAAATTCACCGGGTACTTATCTAATTCACAAATTGCTGGGATTACCATCTGAAATGGGCGAAGGCCTTGTTGGCTTCGGCCATTTTGTGCGTGTCGTCACGTTTCTTTACCGAGTTACCTTCGCCTTTGGCAGCGGCGATCATTTCGCCGGCCAATTTTTCGGCCATGGTCTTTTCGCCGCGCGCTTTGGAATAACCAATGATCCAGCGGATAGCGAGCGCTTGGCGGCGCGAGGGATTCACTTCGACCGGGACCTGGTAGGTCGCGCCACCGACGCGGCGGCTCTTGACTTCCACGACCGGCGCGACGTTCTTCATGGCTTTTGTGAAGACATCGAGCGGATCCGACTTGGCCTTGGCTTCGATAATATCGAAAGCGCCATAGAACATGCGTTCGGCGGTGGAGCGCTTGCCGCGCTTCAAGAGGCCGTTGATGAACTGTGCCACCTGCAACGAACCGAACTTCGGATCGGCGGGGACTTCGCGCTTGACTATACGTTTACGACGAGGCATAATGCTTTACGGTTGGTAAACTACTTCTTCTTGCCCTTGGTCTGAACGACGGCCTTCTTCTTGGTGCCGTACTTTGAACGCCCTTGCTTGCGGCCATCAACTCCCGCAGTATCCAGAATGCCGCGGATAATATGGTAGCGCACACCCGGCAGGTCTTTGACGCGGCCTCCGCGAATCATGACCAGGGAGTGCTCTTGAAGGTTATGACCTTCGCCCGGGATATAGGCCGTAACGACGACGCCGTTGGTGAGCTTCACGCGGGCCACCTTGCGGAGGGCCGAATTCGGCTTTTTCGGGGTCGTGGTATAGACGCGGGTACAAACTCCGCGACGCTGTGGGCAGTTCATCAGCGCGGGGGCGGAGGACTTGAACTGGACCGCTTCCCGGCCGGCCCGGATGAGTTGTTGAATCGTTGGCAAGGGAGTGAGAAAATTTGGGGCGTAGATTAGCTAATCTAAACATCCAGCAACAAATAGTCAAGTTGCAGGAAAACAGGCCCCGGGCGACAGTCCTGCCGCCCGGGGTCTGCTCGATCCGAAAAACTCAGAAAAAACAGAACCTTGGAATTATTCAGCCGGAACAGTCGGGTTTGCCCCCTCCTGCTCTTCCGATCCCAAGTCCTCTTGTAAGCCTCCAGCACGGCGCTCGAGGCTCTGCATTAGCTCGGACATTTCAATCCGGAAGTCTCGGGCCAGTTCCTCTTCCTCATCGGCAGGCCGGACAATTTCCAGCTTGGAATACTTGGTGAGGCCGGTGCCGGCCGGAATCAGGTGGCCGAGGATCACATTCTCTTTCAGGCCGGACAGCATGTCCGTCTTGTTGGAAATTGCGGCATCGGTCAAGACGCTCGTGGTCTGCTGGAAACTGGCCGCCGAAATGAAGCTATCGGTGGACAAGCTGGCCTGTGTAATACCCAAGAGAACCGGAGAATAGGTTGCAGGGCGCGCTCCGCGTGACTTGGCCGGAGTGCCGTTGTCAGCCTTGACCTGACGGTTCGTGCGGTTGAACTCGTTCTTCTCGAGAATCTGACCCACTTTCAACGTCGTATCGGCAGACTCTTCGACGACCACCTTGGTCACCAGTTGCTCGTTCTCACGCGTGAACTTGATACGGTCCACATGATCGCCTTCAAGGTGACGGGTGTCGCCCGGATCATCAATGCGAACCTTCTGCAGCATCTGGCGGACAATCACTTCAATGTGCTTGTCGTTGATAGACACACCCTGCGAGCGATAGACTTCCTGGATTTCTTTGGCCAAGTATTCCTGCACGCGGTTCGGGCCTTGAATAGCCAGAATGTCCTGTGGCGCGACGGAACCTTCAGTGATTTTTTCACCCGCCGACACACGGTCGTGGTCGTGGACGAGAATGTGCTTACCGTAAGGAATGGCGTAATTCTTCACCATCGAACCGTCTTCAGACGTTACGGTGACAATTCGGACACCGCGCTTCATGCCGCCGAAACGCACGACGCCGTCAATTTCGGTGACGATTGCCGGGTCCTTCGGCTTACGGGCTTCAAAGAGTTCGGTTACGCGGGGCAGACCGCCCGTGATGTCACGAATGGCCTGCGATTTACGCGGCATCTTTGCCAGCGGATCGCCGACCTTAACGTTTTGGCCGTCTTCGACGAGCAAGTGCGCGCCGATCGGCAAGACGTGGTTGGCTAAGCGGTTGCCTTCGGGATCAACGATCAATACGTGCGGGTTCATCTTGCGGTCGCGAGCTTCCGTGATGACCTTGTGCTTCATGCCGGTCGCTTCGTCCACGTCTTCGTGGAAGGTCTGATCCTGCTTGATGTCAATGAAGTGAATCTTGCCGGATTTCGACGCGAGAATGGAGTCGGCATACGGATCCCACTCGAACAGCAGGTGTCCCGACGCGACGACTTCGCCCTCTTCAACATAGACATACGCGCCATAGGGCAGCTTGTAGCGAGCAACCTGACGATTGTTTTCGTCGAGGAGCTTGATTGTACCGGAACGGCGAATTGAGATGCGCGTGCCATCTTCGCGGACGATGAAGTCCACGTTCTCGAACACGACGCGGCCCGGCTTCTTGGCGATACGCTGTGATTCGGACACGTCACGCGAGGCGGCACCACCGATGTGGAACGTACGCAACGTCAACTGCGTGCCCGGCTCACCGACGGATTGCGCGGCCATGACGCCGACAGCTTCACCGAGGTCCACCATGCGGCCCGTGGCGAGATTGATACCGTAGCAGCGGGCGCACACACCGCGCGGCGATTCGCAGGTCAAGACCGAACGAATACGCAACTTGGTGATACCAGCCTTAGCCAACATGTTGGCTTCGGCTTCACGCACAAGCGTGTTGGCGTCAAGAATCTTCTCTCCGCTCACCGGATCGAATACGTCGTCCGCCAGGACGCGACCCATCACACGTTCGTGAAGCTGTTCGGTGACTTCTTCACCTTCCTGAACTTCTTCCAGCGTAATACCGCGCAAAGTGCTGCAATCGAACTCACGGATGATGACGTCCTGCGCCACGTCCACAAGACGGCGGGTCAGGTAACCCGCGTCGGCGGTCTTGAGCGCCGTATCGGCGAGACCTTTACGCGCACCGTGCGTCGAAATAAAGTACTCGAGCACGGTCAAACCTTCTTTGAAGTTCGCCGTGATCGGGCTTTCGATAATTTCGCCCTTCTGACCGGTCAACGACTTCTGCGGCTTGGCCATCAGTCCGCGCATACCAGCAAGCTGACGAATCTGTTCCTTCGAACCACGAGCACCTGAGTCAGCCATCATGAAGACGGAGTTGAAACCGTCTTTCGAGTCGCGCAGCTTGGCGAACATCACTTCCGCGATATCGGTCGAGGTGTGCGTCCAGATGTCAATGATTTTGTTGTAGCGCTCGCCGTCGGTGATGATACCGTCTTCGTACTGCGACTGGACTTCATCTACCTTCTTGTACGCAGCCTGAATCAGGCGGTCCTTTTCGGGTGGAATCTCGATGTCATCCAAGCCGATGGAGATACCCGACTGAGTCGCGCTCTCGAAACCGAGCTTCTTGAGATTATCCAAGAACACGGAAGTATCGGCAATACCGACCGTCTGCACGCAGTAGTGGATGATCTCTTCGATGCGCTTCTTCGAGAGCATTTCGTTGAAGTAGCGCTTGGCCTTGACCCGCGGGGGCAGAATCTGGTTAAAGATGACGCGGCCCACGGTTGTTTCAATATAGATACCATCCACACGCAGCAGAATCACGGTGTGGGTACCGATCCGGCCGTCGTTGTGCGCGGCGATGACTTCGCCCGGACTGGTAAAGACCTTTCCTTGGAACGGCTCACCCAATTTGCGCTTGGTCAAGTAATACAGACCGAGCACCATGTCCTGGTGAGGAACGGTGATCGGGCGACCGCTGGCCGGATGCAGAATGTTGTTACTCGCGAGCATCAACAAGCGAGCTTCAATCTGCGCCTCGAAGGACAGCGGTACGTGCACGGCCATCTGGTCACCGTCGAAGTCGGCGTTGAACGCCTGGCAGACGAGCGGGTGCAGACGAATGGCCTTGCCTTCAATCAACAGCGGCTGAAAAGCTTGAATACCAAGACGGTGCAGCGTCGGTGCGCGGTTCAGAAGTACCGGGTGATCTTGAATGATTTCTTCAAGGATGGCCCAGACCTCATCGGTCTTGCGCTCAACCAAACGCTTGGCCGACTTGACAGTTTTTGCATATTCGTATTCAATCAGCTTGCGGATAATGAACGGCTTGAACAACTCAACCGCCATTTCCTTGGGCAGACCGCACTCATGCAGTTTCAATTCCGGTCCAACGACGATAACCGAACGGCCCGAGTAGTCCACGCGCTTGCCAAGCAAATTCTGACGGAAGCGGCCCTGCTTACCCTTGAGGTTGTCCGACAAGCTCTTGAGCGGGCGGTTACCATCCGAACGCACGGCGACGGACTTGCGGCCGTTGTCGAACAGCGAATCCACGGCTTCCTGCAGCATGCGTTTTTCATTGCGCAAGATGACCTCAGGTGCGCGTATTTCGATCAAGCGCTTGAGGCGGTTGTTGCGAATGATTACGCGGCGGTACAGGTCGTTCAAATCCGACGTCGCGAAGCGACCGCCTTCCAGCGGCACGAGCGGACGTAGATCCGGCGGCACGACCGGCACAACGGACATCACCATCCAGTCTGGACGGTTGAGCTTACCGCTCTCCGCATGCTTGAACGATTCAATGACGCGCAATTTCTTGATCGCGTCGGCCTTGCGCTGGGCGCTGGTTTCGACTTTGATCTGTGCGCGCAGCTCTTCAGAAAGATTCGCAATCTCTTCAGTCGAGAGCAAATCGCGTACGGCATCGCCGCCCATCTTGGCGATGAAGCGTTCTTCCGGCGGCAGAGCGTCCTGCGGACCGAGCTGCTGCATCACTTCGAGGTACTCGTTCTCGGACAGCAGGTCTTTGCGGCGCAAGTCCGCACGGCCCGGCTGAATAACGCAGTAGGACTCGTAGTAGATGACCTGCTCGAGTTCGCGTGTGCTCATGTTGAGCACATAGCTGATCTTAGACGGCAGGCTGCGGAAATACCAGATATGCACAACCGGCACGGCCAGCGCGATGTGGCCCATGCGTTTGCGGCGCACGTCTTTCTTCGTTACCTCAACACCGCAACGGTCGCACACGATACCCTTGTAGCGGATACCACGATACTTACCGCAATGGCATTCCCAGTCCTTGACGGGACCGAAGATTTTTTCGCAGAACAGACCGTCTTTTTCCGGCTTGTAACTGCGGTAGTTGATGGTCTCGGGCTTGGTAACTTCGCCATGCGACCACGACAAAATTGTGTCGGGAGACGCAAGACTTACGGAAATTTCGGAGTATCTGCGGGGTTCGTGCTCGGTAGCAGCAGCGAAATGCAGCATGAAAGGCTCCTTATTTCGATGAAGGCCGCGGCTGGGCGGCCGGAAAACTACACACTAAATTGAAGCAAACGTCGGACGCGGAAGATTGCGGAGCTTACTCGCGCAGGTCCACGTCAATACCCAGACCGCGCAGTTCGTTCACGAGGACGTGGAACGACTCGGGGATTCCGGGTGCGGGCAGGTTGTCGCCCTTAACGATCGCTTCATACGTCCGCGCGCGGCCGTTGACGTCGTCGGACTTGATGGTGAGAATCTCTTGCAGGATGTGCGACGCGCCGTAAGCTTCGAGCGCCCAGACTTCCATTTCACCGAAGCGCTGACCGCCGAATTGCGCCTTGCCGCCGAGCGGCTGCTGCGTAATCAAGCTGTACGGTCCAATCGAGCGCGCGTGAATCTTGTCATCCACCAAGTGCGAGAGTTTCAAGACGTACATAAAACCGACGGCAGTCTCTTCTTTGAAGCGGTTGCCCGTTCTACCGTCGAACAGGTAGGTCTTACCTGTGCGCGGCAAACCGGCGCGGTCGAGCCATTCTTCGACGTCGGCAGTTTTCGCGCCGTCGAACACCGGCGTGGCAAAATGCACACCGAGGCGGTGGGCAGCCCAACCAAGCGTCGTTTCAAACAACTGGCCGATGTTCATACGTGACGGCACCGACAGCGGATTGAGAATGATGTCAATCGGCGTACCGTCCGACAGGAACGGCATGTCTTCGACGGGCACGACTTTACCGACAACGCCCTTGTTACCATGACGGCCGGCCATCTTGTCACCCACCGACAACTTACGCTTCTGTGCGACATAAACGCGAACGAGCTGCACGATACCCGGCGGCAATTCGTCGCCGACTTCGATGCGGTACTTCTCGTTCTTGAGTTCGGTTTCATGCTCGAACAGACGTTCGCGGTATTTGTCGAACGACTGCGCAATCATCTCGTTGATGCCTTCGTTGTGCGTCCACTCGAAACCCGACTCGATGCGCTCGATATTCAGGTTCTGCAGCAGCGATTCGCTGAAGGCCGCGCCTTCGGAGACCAGCACTTCGGTTTGATCGCGGTCGCGGATTTCACGCGCCTTGTGTCCACGCAGAACTGAGTAGAGTTCCTCAGCCAACTGTTTGCGCAAGCGCTGACGCTCGCGGTCGAAACGGGCCTCGAGATCCTCGACCTGCTTCTTATCTTCCTTGCGGGTCTTGGCGTCTTTCTTCTTGCGGCTGAACAGCTTCGTGTTGATAACGATGCCATACATACCGGTGTGCGCCTTAAGACTTGCGTCCTTGACATCGCCCGCCTTATCGCCGAAGATGGCCTTGAGCAGCTTGTCTTCCGGAGTTAGATCGGTTTCGCCCTTCGGCGTCACCTTGCCGACCAGAATGTCACCGGGACGCACAATCGCGCCGATGCGGATCACGCCGATTTCGTCGAGATTCTTCACCGCGTCTTCCGACACGTTGGGAATTTCGCGCGTCAGCTCTTCTTCGCCGCGCTTGGTTTCGCGCACTTGAAGTTCGAGTTCCTCGATGTTGATCGAGGTGTAGATATCGTCATACACGATGCGCTCGGAGACGATAATCGAGTCTTCAAAGTTGTAACCGTGCCACGGCATGAAGGCTACTAGTGTATTACGGCCCAACGCCAACTCGCCACGATCCGTTGCGCAACCGTCGGCCAATGCGGTACCCGCTTTGACCTCTTCGCCTTCATAGACTGAAGGCTTTTGGTTGATGCAGGTGTCTTGGTTGGTGCGCACGAATTTCTTCAGGCGGAACGTCACCGCTTCGCCTTGCGAAACGACGTTGCCTTCTTCGTCCGTCACCGGATTGGGACGGAAGATGATCTTGTTGCTGTCCACATACTCGACCACGCCGTCACTTGGAGCGACAATCATCGTGCGCGAGTCAATAGCGGCCTTGCGTTCCATGCCCGTACCGACGTATGGCGTTTCGGGACGCAATAGCGGCACGGCCTGGCGCTGCATGTTCGAGCCCATGAGTGCGCGGTTGGCGTCGTCATGCTCGAGGAACGGAATCAACGCGGCGGCGACAGAAACGATTTGCGACGGCGCGACGTCCATGTATTCAATGCCGTCGGGATGCGCGATCGGAAAATCGGCGCGGTTACGGCACTTGACTTTTTCGGTCTGGAACTCGCCCTTCGGATTGATCGGCGTGTTGGCCTGCGCAATCGTCACGCGGTCTTCTTCGTCAGCTGACAGGAACTTGATAGACTTCGAGACCTTGCTGTTCTTCACGACCCGGTACGGCGTTTCGACGAAACCCATTTCGTTGATGCGCGCATACGTACACAGCGACGAGATCAGACCGATGTTGGGGCCTTCCGGCGTTTCAATCGGACACAGACGGCCGTAGTGCGTGTAGTGCACGTCGCGGACTTCAAAGCCTGCGCGTTCGCGGGTCAAACCACCGGGACCGAGCGCCGATAGACGTCGTTTGTGCGTCAGCTCGGTCAGCGGATTCACCATGTCGAGGAACTGCGAGAGTTGGTTGGTTCCGAAGAAGCTGTTGATGACCGACGTAATCGTGCGGACGTTGATCAGATCCTGCGGCGTCAGGGCGTTCGAGTCGCGCAGGTTCATGCGCTCCTTGATGGTGCGTGCCATTCGCGACAGAGCGACGCTGAACTGATTGGCGAGCTGTTCACCGACAGTGCGCACGCGGCGGTTGCCGAGGTGGTCAATATCGTCCGGCGCAGCGCGTCCTACGCGCAGCTTGAGCACGTGCTTCATGATGGCGACGATATCATCCACCGTGAGCACGGCGCAATCGGGCGGAACGTTCAGTTCGAGCTTGTTGTTGAGGCGGTAGCGGCCCACCGCACCGAGGTCGTAGCGCTTCTCATCAAACAAGAGTCGTTCAAGGAATTTGCGCGCGGTTTCAATATCCGGCGCGTCACCCGAACGCAATTCGCGGTAGATGACTTCCAGCGCGTGATCGGTGGACTGCGACTTGTCCTTGTTCAGCGTATTAATCAGGATATCGTAAGACGTATCCTTTTTCTTCGGCTTGGCCAAGTCAATGTTCTGCACACCGGCTTCGATGAGCTTGGTGATCAACTCTTCGGTCAGTTCAGCACCCGCTGTCGCAACGACTTCACCCGTCGAAGCGTTGAGTGCATCACTAACCAAGCGGCGACTGACTTCCTTGTTCAGGTCCTTGCGGTTGGTCGGCAGCGTTTCGACGAAGCCGAACAGATCAAGGATGTCGCGGTTGCTTTGATAGCCCATCGCGCGGAGCAAGGTCGAGGCCGGGAATTTCTTGCGGCGGTCAACATAGACATTCAACACGTCGTTGATGTCGGTCGAAATTTCGATCCACGAACCGCGGAACGGAATGATGCGCGCCGAGTAGATTTTCTTGCCGTTCGGGTGCGTATCTTCACCGAAGAAAACGCCCGGGCTGCGGTGCAGCTGTGAGACGATAACGCGTTCGGCACCGTTGATGATAAACGTGCCGGACGTGGTCATCAGCGGCAGGTTGCCGAGATAGACGTCGCTTTCAATGGTGGTATCGAACGCACCGGCTTCGCTGGTTTCGTCACGGGACGAAAGACGCAGTTTCGCTTTCAGCGCGGCTTGGAACGTCACGCCGCGTTCGCGGCATTCGTCCTCTTCGTACTTGGGGCGTTCGACTTGATATTCGACATATTCGAGAATGTGCGTTTCCCGATTGTCAATGATCGGAAAAATATTGCGGAACACCGCTTCGAGGCCGACGGCCCGTCTGCGATTGGGCGGCACATCCGCTTGCAAAAAGTCCCTGAAGCTCTTGACCTGCACCTCGAGGAGGTCAGGCATTTCATGCACTTCAGGAATTTTTGAAAAGTTGATGCGCTGAATAGTTCGCTGCGTGTCGCGCACGAAAGACTCCCTTGGAATTACCGCGTGGATGCTCGTACCAGCCCGGTCAGTTTTGTTTGTTTGGCAGCGGCAACGTCGTGGTCGCTCACAGCAAACAGGACTCTAAAACCGGGAAATTGGAGACAAATGAACAGGTCTTAATAAACGCAAATTGCCAAGTCTGACTTTCGGGTCTCTAACAGACTCGAAAGGGACTCGGCAACCCGACTACAGGTTGTCGGGACAGTGCGGACTTTCGAAAGTCAGCAACCGCCTTACTTAATTTCGATTTTCGCGCCCTGCTCTTCGAGCTTGGCCTTGACCTTGGCGGCTTCATCCTTCGAGACGGCTTCTTTGACAGTCTTGGGGGCGCCGTCCACGAGGTCCTTGGCTTCCTTAAGACCGAGGCCGGTCAATTCGCGCACGACCTTGATGACCTGAATCTTGTTGGCGCCAGCGTCTTGCAGCACGACGTCAAATTCGGTCTTTTCTTCAGCGGCGGCGGCGGCGGGAGCGGCACCCATCATGGGCATACCCATCATCATCGGGGCGGCGGCAGTCACGCCGAACTTGTCTTCCAGGGCCTTCTTGAGTTCCACCAACTCAAGCACGGTCATTTTTTCGATGGCTTCGATAATCTGCTGCACGGTTGTTCTCCGTTATGGTTTTGTTAAATTCTCAGAAAAGAAAATGCGAAACGTCTCAACCTTGCTTCTTAGTGGCGATCTGATCCACGACGGATACGAAATCGCGCAAGATGCCGTTGATGACGTTGTAGAAGCCCTGCACGGGGCCGTAAATTGCGCCGACCAAACCGGACAGCGCTTGCTCGCGCGTCGGCAGGTCTTTGATGGCGGCGAGATCGGACGCGGGCATCACCTTGCCGTCGAAGATGAGTCCTTTGACCTTCAATTTGTCGTTGGTGCCGATGAATTTGTCCAGAATACGCGCGGGCGTGGCGCCGTCGTCATAGCCGATGGCAATGGCGGTCGGGCCGTTCAGGTGCTTCACGATTTCTCCGAACCCCTTTTCTTCGAGCACGCGGCGTGCGAAGGTGTTCTTGATGATCATGAAATCAACCTGATTTTTGAAGCACTCGCGGCGCAACTGGGTCATGGCTTCCACCGTCAGACCGAGGTTGTCCGTAAGGTAAATTCCCTGAGCACGGCCGACCTTCTCGCGGAAGTCCTCCACGATGGCCGCCTTCTCGGGGCGAATAATGCGGTTTTCGAGTTCTGCTAATGACATCGTAATTCCTCAGGGCTTAGTGGAGTTTCGCGTTCTCGACTTCAGCGCGAAGGACACGGATACCCGGGCCCATCGTGGAAGTCAGGAACACCGACTTGACATAAACCCCCTTGGCCGTGGCGGGCTTGGCGCGCATGATATTCTTGAAGAACTCTTCGATATTATCGTAGAGCTGCTGCGCGGTGAAACTGATGCGGCCGACACCGAGATGCAAAATGCCGTACTTGTCCACGCGGAACTCGACCTTACCGCTTTTGACTTCGCGCACGGCGTTGCCAATATTCGGCGTGACGGTTCCCGCTTTGGGGTTCGGCATTAATCCGCGCGGACCGAGGATCTTTCCCAGCTTTCCGAGATCGGCCATGACCTCGGGTGTGGCGACGAGCACGTCGAAATCGGTCCAGCCGCCTTTGATGCGTTCGAGGATATCCTCGAAACCCGCGTGGTCGGCTCCGGCTTCTTGCGCTTCGGTGATCTTCGTCTTGGACACGGCCACGACGCGCACGGTCTTACCCGTGCCGTGCGGCAGAGTCACGGTACCGCGAACGATTTGGTCGGCTTTCTTGGGATCAACTCCCAAGCGCACAGCAACTTCAACGGTTTCGTTGAACTTCGCCGGCGCGGCTTTCTTGAGCGAATCAATGGCAGCGGTTAGAGGCAACTCCGCTGTTCGATTGACCAGCCCGCGATTCTTCTTGACGCGTTTGGAATAGGGCAAATGTGCTCCTTGGGTGGTTCGTTCGTGCGGCGTCCGCACTCCCACCGGTTATTTACAGTGAACTAATTAGAAACGTTGACGCCCATCGAGCGGCAAGTGCCTTCGACCATCCGCATGGCCATCTCGACGGTATTGGCGTTGAGGTCCTTCATCTTGATCTCGGCGATTTCGCGAATCGCGGCCTGCGAGATCGTGCCGACTTTGTTGCGATTTGGCTCACCCGAGCCGCGCTCGACCTTGATGGATTTCTTGATCAGAATTGCGGCCGGCGGAGTCTTCGTGATGAAGCTGAAGCTCTTGTCCTTATACACCGTGATGACGACAGGAATAATCATTCCTTTGTCTTTTTCGGTACGGGAGTTGAACTGCTTGCAGAACTCCATGATGTTGACCTGCTTCTGACCGAGCGCAGGACCGATCGGCGGAGCGGGAGTCGCGGCGCCGGCGGGAATTTGCAAACGAATGAATCCGGTAATCTGCTTTGCCATGATGTATCTCTTCTGTGCAAAAATTCCAAATCCCAATTTACAATTTACAGTAAACTCCATACTGTAAATTGGAATCTGTAAATTGTAAATTCTTTAGCTCGTGCCGAGTTCCGTCGAGATCTGCAGGAAGTCCAACTCAATGGGAGTTGAACGACCGAAGATCGAAACCATGACCTTTGCTTTACGCTTGGGCATGTTGATTTCGCGGACGATGCCGGTGAAATCTTTGAACGGCCCGTCAATGACCTTGATGGTGTCACCGACCTGGAATGGCAATTCAATCAACTCGACGTCGGCGGCCTTGTCCTGCTGGCCGAGGATGCGGTCAACTTCATAGCGGCGCAACGGAACCGGGCGGTTCTTCGGGCCGACGAAATTGATGACCTGCGGCGTATTAAGGATCAAGTGCTCGGTCGTCTTGTTGAGAATCATCTCGACCAGCATGTAGCCCGGAAAGAACGTGCGCGTCTTGGCTTTCTTCTTGCCGTCGCGCATCTCAATCACATCTTCCTTCGGGATCAAGACCTGCGTAATCTGGTCAGAAATGCCCAGCCGCTTGGCCTCTTCTTCGAGGAAGCCCTTGATTTTTTCTTCCTGACCGGTGAACACATGGATGACATACCATCCCAGTTCACCTTCGCGGATCGGAGCTTCAGTTACTTGCGCCATTTCCTCATGCCGTTAGGACGGCCTTTTGATTCCCAAATAGAGTTCTGAGGATCCGGGTCCTCCAAACAGTCCGCTGGCATAGCTCAGCGCTCCGCGTGCACCGCCGCGCACAATTCCAGTGAAGCCGCGCGGTTCGGACATAATGCTGTGATAGAACGCATCGAAGGCCACTGCTCCCAAACTTCGCGGATCAAATCCGGCGCGGATCAGGAGGTCGAGCATGACCGGCGGGTCGAAGTGATAAAGATGCCGCGGCGTATCCCACGCCACCCAGCGGTCACCGTAGGCCTTTGCGTCGAAGGACTGCGGGTTCGGCACGGCGACCGCGATTTTACCGCGCGGTGCCAGCAACTGCCGCGCAGTTTCCAATGTTTCACGCAGCTTGTGGACGTGCTCGAGCACATGCCACAATGTAATCAACTTGTATGGCCCAGCATGAGCCGGTACCGCATTGATGTTGCCAGTCCAGACGCGCATGCCGTGTTTCTTGCGGGCATACTCGGCGGCTTTCTCGCTTGGCTCACAGCCGTCCGCTTCAAAACCACGGCGCTTCAGTTCCACCAGAAATTCACCCGTCGCGCAGCCGACATCCAGACAGCGATCAGCAGGTTTCAAACCTTCAATCACGCGTCCGGCCTTCTTGCGAATGGAAATCGGGCGCAGCTTCTGATAGAGCTTGGCGGATAGTGTATTCGGCTCTTCGCCGGCGGATCCGAAAGGATCATATCCCGGCACGTCATAGAAAGCACTAATAGAGCCTTCATCGGGCCGCGGATTAAGAAAGATCAGTTTACATTTTTGACAACGGACCAGCGCATATGTTTGCTCCCCCAGCACCCGGAAGCGGTCAGTAACGATACGCTCGGGCGAGAATTCGGTGTGCGTGCACACCGGACAGGCGATGGTCTCGAAGTTCACGTGCCCCGGGGCTTACAGCAGCTGCTGCAGGCCAAGGCTGAGAATCCGGTCAACGGCAAATACCGAAACGCCGAAAAGCAACGCAAAGCCCAGGACGATCCATGTACTTTCGACGATCTCAGAGCGTGTCGGCCACGAGACTTTTGACATCTCGTTACGCACGTCAACAAAATACTCGACAATTTTCTTGAACATATTTCAGAGTGGTGAGGAGTTCCTCAGACTGCACGGCAGGAGGGATTCGAACCCCCAACAACTGGTTTTGGAGACCAGGACTCTACCGTTGAGCTACTGCCGTGTATGCGGCCGTTTCGAGACTTCGCAACGGCAGCCAAAACGATGACAAGGCCGGGGCGCCGTTACGCGTCCCCGGCCCGCCAAGCATTTCAGGATAATTACTCGATGATCTTGGTCACGCGACCGGCGCCGACGGTCTTGCCGCCTTCACGGATAGCGAAACGCAGACCTTCGTCCATGGCGATGTCGGTGATCAACTCGACCGTGATGGTCGTGTTGTCGCCCGGCATAATCATTTCCGCGCCGCCCTGCATCTGGATCGCACCCGTCACGTCGGTCGTGCGGAAGAAGAACTGCGGACGGTAGTTGTTGAAGAACGGAGTGTGGCGGCCGCCTTCTTCCTTCGACAGCACGTACACCTGAGCTTCAAACTTCTTGTGCGGCTTGATCGAACCGGTCTTGCAGAGCACCATACCGCGCTCGAGTTCGTCCTTTTCCACACCGCGCAGAAGCAGACCGGCGTTGTCACCGGCGAAGCCTTCGTCAAGCAGCTTACGGAACATTTCGACGCCCGTCACGACGGTCTTCTTGTGCTGGCCCATGCCGACGATCTCGACTTCTTCGCCGACCTTGATCTTGCCACGCTCGATACGACCCGTACCCACCGTACCACGACCGGTGATCGAGAACACGTCTTCGATCGGCATGAGGAACGGCTTGTCGAGATCGCGCTGCGGCTCGGGGATAAAGCTATCCACGGCGTCCATCAACTCGACGATGCACTTGGTCTTGGCGGCGTCGGTCAGGTTCGACAGAGCGTCGAGAGCGGAGCCACGAATGACCGGGCACTTGTCGCCGGGGAATTCGTAGGACGAGAGGAGTTCACGAACTTCGAGCTCCACGAGGTCGAGCAATTCAGGATCGTCAACCTGGTCGCACTTGTTCAGGAACACGACCAACGCGGGCACGTTCACCTGGCGGGCCAGGAGCACGTGTTCACGCGTCTGCGGCATCGGGCCGTCGGCGGCGGATACGACGAGGATCGCTCCGTCCATCTGGGCGGCGCCGGTGACCATGTTCTTGATGTAGTCGGCGTGGCCCGGGCAGTCCACGTGCGCGTAGTGGCGCTTTTCAGTTTCGTATTCAGCATGGTGGACGTTGATCGTAACGCCGCGCTCTTTTTCTTCCGGGGCGTTATCAATTTCGTCATAGTTACGCGCTTGCGCGAGACCCTTTTGGGCGAGCACTTGCGTGATGGCCGCAGTGAGAGTGGTTTTGCCATGGTCCACGTGGCCGATGGTACCGATGTTGACATGCGGTTTCGTACGTTCGAATTTGGCCTTTGCCATTGCCGGACAACCTCCTTAAGGGTACAGCATACTATGTTAATGTCAATCTAATGCGAAGCGGAAGCGCCGAATGGCGCACGGAGCTCGTGAGCGGGATTGAACCGCTGACCTCGTCCTTACCAAGGACGCGCTCTACCATCTGAGCTACACGAGCATATTGCGGAGCGGGCGACGAGACTCGAACCCGCGACCCTCAGCTTGGAAGGCTGATGCTCTACCAACTGAGCTACGCCCGCATAATCAATTCAAGGAAATGGGTAAACAGCCTAAAAAAGGGTACACCCCGGACGGGTGACCATTCTTAAAGCCACTAAGAACAAGGACTAAGTCTGTCTCAGTCGGGAAGATAATGGGTGGTGGCAGATGGATTCGAACCACCGTAGGCGTCTGCCAGCAGATTTACAGTCTGCCCCCTTTAGCCACTCGGGCATGCCACCTTAAGGAGGGTTTTGGCGCTCAACGAAAGTTAAGTAGAGCTGGCGACAGGACTTGAACCCGCAACCGGTTGATTACAAATCAACTGCTCTACCAGTTGAGCTACGCCAGCAGTTTAGTGGTACCGCCGAAAACCCAAGACCCAAAGTTAAGACTTTGTATTTTGGCTGTCAAGGGCCGATTTGGACGGAAAAGGGTGATTTAAGGCGATTTGGCGGGTTTGGGGGTGCCTACAAGCCTCCAAACGCCTCTCTTACTTCCTCCGCCAGACCGTCTTACCGGCGCGGTCTTCCAGGATGATGCCGCGGGCAGCGATTTCGTCACGGGCGCGGTCGGCTTCCGCCCAGTTCTTGGCTTTGCGGGCGGCGTTGCGGGTCTCGATAAGAGCTTCGATTTCTGCCGCCTCTGGGTCGGCAGCTTCTGCATCCAAATCGAGGAAACCGAGCACGCGGTCGAACTTGCGCATGGTATCCATTCCCAACTCGCGCTCGGCCGGGCCAATCTTCCTGTCCTGGCAGAGCGTATTCGCATCGCGCACGAAATTGAATACCGCCGCAAGCGCTTCGGGATAATTCAAATCCTCATCCAGAGCATCGCGGAACTCCTGCTCACGCTGCGCGACAATTTCTTTCAATTGCGCAAGTCCACCCTGCCCTTCAGCGTGCTGCATGTTGACCGCGCAGGCTTCAAATCGCGCCAACGATTGCTTGATACCTTCCAGTCCGCTCGCCTGAAAATTTGTGCGCTGACGGTAGTGCCCGGCCAGTAATCCGAAACGAATCTCGCGCGGCTTCCAGCCCATGTCGAGCATATCCGTCACTGTGTAGAAATTCCCCAAGGACTTTGACATCTTCTGGCCATCCACCAAGAGATGCTCGGAGTGCACCCAGTAGCGCGCCAGTGGGGACTCGGTGACACCTTCAGTCTGCGCAATTTCATTCTGGTGATGCGGAAAAATCAGATCCACGCCACCGAGATGAATGTCGAAATTCTCGCCGAGATATTTAAGCGACATCGCCGAGCATTCCAAGTGCCACCCCGGGCGGCCCTTGCCTAACGCGGTCTCCCACGCCACCGGTCCATCCACCTCATCCCACGCCTTCCACAACGCGAAATCGCGCACATCTTCCTTTTCGTATTCATCGCTCGCGACGCGCTCGCCGACGCGCATCTCTTCCGGATTCAGGCGCGCCAATTGTCCATAAGTCGGAAACGAATCAATTTTGAAGTAGGCTGATCCGTCCACGATGTAGGCATGCTTGCGATCGACCAGATCTTCAATCAGTTTGACCATTTCCGGTATGTGATCCGTTGCGCGTGGATACAATGTTGCATCCACGATGCGCAGCGTGCGCCGATCGGCGTGAAACGACTCGATGTACCGATCCGTATAGTCGCGCAACGAAATGCCTTCGGCGTTCGCGCCCTTGATGGTCTTGTCGTCAATGTCGGTGAGGTTCATCACCCACGTGACGTCATAGCCAGAATACTCGAGGTAACGGCGCAACAAGTCCGAAACAAGGAACGTGCGGAAGTTGCCGATATGGGCGCGTGCATAGACGGTCGGACCGCACGTGTACATCGTGGCTTTACCGGGATCACGAGAAGTAAACGGCTCAACCGACCGCGATAGTGTGTTGTAAAGTTTCAGGGCCATAGATAGAATGTCCCCTCAGTGGGCTGGGGGGAAAGATAGTAGAAAATCCGAAATCCCAAATCGAAATTGCCAACAAGGATTCAGAAACTGGGTCACACATCGCCGCGGCAGGTTTCTGAACCTGCCCGAACCGGCAAGCACACGTTCCAGGCACATGCAGACATGTGCCTCGGCGAGGCATCAACGGCGGCCGCTGTAGTGCACGAACCGGAGTAGATACTGTCCGGCGGAAATCAGAATAAATCCGCTCGCGATCCAGAGCAACGTCGCCGGTGTCAACCAACCGAACAGCGGCGGTGCCCAATTAATCGTGTAACTAATTAGCGTCAGCGCGATGACGAACATCGTCGCTTTGCCAAGATAGTTTGAGGTCACAACGATGCCGCGTTTGCGGAACACATAGTACGAACCGCCGATGATGGCGGCATCGCGTACCAGAAGAATTACCAAGAACGTCAGCGGCAGTGGATTCTCACGGCTGGGCAGTGCCAGAAACACGGCCAAAGCACCAAGCCACAATTTGTCGGCCAAAGGATCGAGCACGCGTCCCCAATCCGTTTCGACATGGAATGCGCGGGCAATCCAACCGTCCACCATGTCACTGACCAGCGCAATTCCCATCACGAGGAGCGCCCAAAAGTTTCCGTTTTCACGCGGGCCTCGCTGCAAGAAATAGAACAACGGAATCAGCAGCAAGATTCTCGCGATGCTCATGATATTGGGCACCGTGAGGAATTTGCGTGGCCGGGGCTTGGGTTCAAACGCGAACTTGGAAGGCCGCGGCACGGACGTTGCCTGCTGAGGCGAGTCGCTCAAACGTTACTCCATCGTGCGCAGGACGCGTTCCAATTCGGCCCGCGCCCATTCTTTATCGGGTTCAGCCAATTCTGCGATATGCGCCGGGTCTTTCAGAGCCACCGGATAGTTTCCTGAGAAGCACGCAGTGCAATAGTTGGTGGGCGTATCCCGAGTAGCGGATAGCATGCCTTCCAGCGACAGATAGCGCAACGATTGAACGCCGAGGTACTGCTGAATCTCTTCGGGCGACGCAAAGGCAGCAATCAACTCCCGCCGCGTGGGATAGTCCATGCCATAGAAGCACGGCCAGCGCACGGGCGGCGAAGCGATGCGCACATGCACCTCTGCAGCGCCGGCATCGCGGATCATCGTGGTCAATTTCTTCAGCGTCGTTCCTCGCACAATTGAATCATCCACCAACACAACCCTCCGCCCTTCCAGCACACCTTTCACCGGGTTGTACTTGATGCGCGAATTGTATGAGCGCATAAATTGCGAGGGATTGATAAACGTGCGGCCAATGTAGTGATTGCGAATCAGACCAATCTCAAACTTGAGTCCGGTCTGTCGCGCAAAACCTATCGCGGACGTATTAGACGAGTCCGGCACGGAGATCACCACGTCTGCATCAACGGGCGATTCTTCGGCGAGCACTTTGCCGAGTTTGCGTCGCACCTTATCCACCGACGTGCCGTAGATCATGCTGTCGGGCCTTGCGAAGTAGATCAGCTCGAAGATGCACATATTCAACGTCGAAGGCGCGAATTTGAACGACTCGCGCCCGCGTGACGTCACAGTAATGATCTCACCGGGCTCGACATCGCGTTCATACGTTGCACCGATCAAATCAAAGGCGCACGTTTCGGAGGCAAACACGAAGCCGTCGCCCAGTTTGCCCATCGCGAGCGGCCTGAAACCATGAGGATCACGCGCAACCAGGACTTCTTCTCGCGTAATCAGGACCACGGAAAACGCACCCTGAAGCTCTTTGACCGCATCGGCCAACCGCCCAGCGGCCGTTGTGGCCTTCGACCGCGCAATCAAATGGACAAAAAGCTCCGAATCCGATGTCGTCTGAAAAATCGCTCCTTCTTCCTCCAACCGTTTGCGCAGTTCACGCTCGTTTGTGAGGTTTCCGTTATGCCCGACAGCCAGCGGTCCGTTCTTCGTGTTGACCATAATGGGCTGAACATTGGCCAACGACGACGAACCGGTCGTGGAATAGCGGACGTGCCCGATGGCGGCAGTACCGGCCAATTCCTTGAACTTGGACTGGTCGCGGAAGACGTCGGCCAGGAGGCCCATGCCGCGATGGGCATAGAGCTGCTGACCGTCAGCGCTGACCACTCCGGCGGACTCTTGGCCGCGGTGCTGCAGGGCGTAGAGGCCAAGGTAGGTCAGTTCTGCGGCACGAGGATGGCCGCAAACGGCCATGACCCCGCATTTGTCGCGGGGTTTGTCGTCGAAGAAGTCGGGTAGGATGGACATAAGATATGTAATATAATCCCCTTAGACGGCTAAGTCAACTCTCGGCCTCTGAAAGCTGAAAAGCCGGGCCGTCTTGATACTCCCGTGGGAGTTTTATATCTTAGAAATCTTGAAGTAAGCATTTCGTTCCCCGGCCCTGTCCGGGAGCACATAGAATCAAGCAGGAGTTATTTGTGAAGGTTTTAATTACAGGCGGCGCGGGCTTTTTGGGCCTGCACACCGCATTGTGTTTCGCAGAGCACGGCTGGGAGTTGGTTTTGACTGATATTGCGCCTTTCGAGCAGTCGGAGTATCCCGCCGGTTCTGCATTTATTCAGCATGATTGCCGCGACAAAGCCGGGATGGACAAGATTCTGGCCGAGTATAAGATTGACGTTATTGTTCACGGCGCGGCGGCCTTGCCGCTGTGGAAGCCCAAAGATATCTTTGAGATCAACGTGGACGGCACGCGCCACGTCTTGGAAGCGGCGAAGCAGGCAGGAGTAGATCGCGTGGTGTTTGTTTCTTCAACTGCGGTGTATGGCATTCCTGATCACCACCCGCTGTTCGAGACGGATCGCGTGCATGGCGTCGGGCCGTACGGCGAAAGCAAGATTCAGGCGGAGAAGGTCTGTGAAGAGTTCCGCTCGGCGGAATTCTGTGTTCCGGTGATTCGTCCGAAGACGTTTATCGGCACGCACCGACTTGGTGTGTTCCAGATTCTCTACGATTGGGTCGAGAGCGGCAAGCGTATTCCGATGATTGGCAACGGCAAGAACCGTTACCAGTTATTGGAAGTGGACGATCTTGCTGAAGCGATTTATCTGGCATCCACCGTGGAAGCCAAGCGTGCCAATGCGACCTTCAACGTCGGCGCCGAGGAGTTCAAGACGGTGCGCGAGGACATGGGCGCCATGTGCCAGTACGCCGGTAACGGCGCGCGTCCGTGGGGCACACCCGCCGGGCCGGTCAAGCTCGCACTGATGACGTTTGAAGCAATGGGCCTATCGCCGCTCTACAAGTGGGTCTATGGTACCGCTGATCAGGACAGTTTCGTCTCGATAGACAAGGCGAAAGCCGAGTTGGGCTGGAAACCGAAGTACTCGAATGCGCAGGCGTTGATCCGCAGCTACCAGTGGTACCTCGACAACAAGCACACGATTCCGCAAGGTTCGGGCATCACGCACCGCATCGCCTGGAATCAAGGTATTCTGAAGTTTTTCAAGCGGTTTATGTAATTCGTTCAGAGGAGGCTGGCATGAAAGATCAAACTGCACGTTTCTGGCTGGCGCTGTGTTTGGCAGCGTGGCCTTTGATTGCTCATGCCACTCCCTACTGGGATGAAACGCAGCTTGAGGCTGCGCGCGCATCCGGAGAATATGCGCTGACTCCGCAGAATATTGAAACCGGCGGGCGCGAATTGCCGAACCGGTTGGACGACATCGCGTATTTCGTGAAGTACCGGCAGTTATGCGAATTTCTGACAGGCCTGCAGTATCGCCTTGCCGGGCAGAATTTTGGCGGCATGCGGGAAGGCGAGGTCGGCAGCGATTTCAGCATCATACAGACGGACAATACGCAGGAAGCGATTCGCGTCTGGTCGCAGTATGCGATTTGGACGGGCGACACGGCGCGCTATGCGCAAAATATCCGCGACGCCTGGACCTATTGCGAAGAGTGGCCGGCCTGGCGCGAAGAGGGCGGCGGGTATTACGCGATGCACAATTGTGGCTGGGGCTTTGAGGCCGCCGCAAAGTACCGCGAAGCGTACGGCGACACGACGTGGAACTGGTACGCCGATAGCTGTGCTCTGTGGGCAGTGGCCAATCCGCTTGCGCTGAACTCAACCCTGAACTACTGCGCCTCGGGTCTCGGTATCGGCGGCCTCTATCCGCATTCGGTTTACCGCAACAGACCGGATTGGCAAAACCATGCATTGAACCGGGCGCGCTTGATTCGCAATTGGTTTGAAGCATCTCCTGCGCGATTGAATAATGCTCTCGACTGGGCACTGTGCGGTGGTACGGCATTGTGGGGCGTGTGCAACTCGCTGTGGATTGCCTATCCTGACAGCGGCGCGGATTGGATCAACCAGTATGGCACACAGTTGGAAACGTGGGAAGCGCCATCGAGCTGGTACAATGCCTTCAACACGTGGTATTCCAATGCGACGTTCCGCTGCTGGGAAATCACAGGCGATTCACTCTATTGGTATCGCGGCGTATTCTATGCCGATTCGCTGTTGGGTTTCGATGTGGACGACGACGGCGGTATTCCGCCGGGTACGTGCTGTATCGGCAATAGCAATGATCACTCTTGGGTCAGCGCCTACATGGGTTGGATGGGACTCGAACGGATTGTCAGCGCGGGGCCAATTGTAGATATTTCGGCATCCGGTTTTGCCGAACCGAATCCTGCTCTCCCCTATTTGTCGGGTGACGCCTTGAGAGTGACCGCGCGCGTCAGTAACAACGGCACGGAACCGGTGAACGGCCGGGTATGGGTGTGGGGACCAAACTACTCGGACAGCACCAACTTCGTAGCGGAACCGGGTGAGAGTGCGTTGGTGACATTGCCCGGCGCCTGGACGCTGCCGGATGTTCCCGACCTGCCCGCACAACCAACACTTTATCAGCGTGTGCGCGTGATTTTCGAGAACGACACGCTGTGGGCACTCGATTCGACGATCTTTGATATTCGTCGCGGTGGAGTAATCTCCGGAACGATACTCGGCGAGTGGGATACTCAGACCAGTCCACCCTGCCGTATTGATTTCTACTCCGCGGCCTACCCCGATTCTATTTGGACGACGGTGAACATTGGCGCAGGACAAGATTATTCCAATGGCACTCGCCGTTTGTTGTCCGGTGAGAACCGCATGGTCATAACAGCGCCCGCGCGTTATGTGTTGGAAGAGCGCTCGTTTTTCCCGCTGCCTCCGGAAGAGAATCCTGATCCCTTTGACATTTTCCTATCGTCAACAGACGTGCTCTTGGTGGACGATGATCTTGATGAAGACTACGAGACCTACGCCCTTTCATCGTTTGAGCAGAACGGTGATCACGTGCGGCTGTGGAATCGTCAATCTGCGGCACTGGCCGATTTGCGCGACGTGCCGTGGATACTCTGGATGACTGGCGACGATAGCTTGACCACGTTGACGGCCGAAGACCAGACCACGCTGACGAACTACCTTGCGTCAGGCGGCGGTCTATTTCTAACAGGTCAGAACATCACTGAAGACGAGAACACAACGACGTTTTTGGAAACGGTCTTGCGTTCGTCGCCGGGGCGCGGCGATACCGACAGGCCGCGTGCATATGGTTTGGGCGGCGCACCGAATGTGGATGGGATGTTCCTGTTGCTGCTGGGATCACAAGGCGCAGGAAATCAGAACAGCCCGTCATCCATTTTGCCGCTCGACAACGGCACGGCTTTCGCCATCAACGACACGACTGACGAAGAAGTCTGCGGAATCTACGGCGAGTACAATGGCGGCAGGTTTGCCTTCGTGAGTTTCGGTATCGAAGCAATTTCAGGACAGGCGGGCAGCACATCACGCGCTGCATTTTTGGACTCCGTCGGCGCATGGCTCATGCAACCAACAGATGCATCTCCATTGCCTCCCGCGGTTGCCAGAGAGTATGAACTCCTTCCGGCTTTCCCCAATCCGTTTAACGGCAGTGTGGAAATTCGCTGGCAGGCACCTCAAGCGGCTTCTGAGCTTCGCGTAAGAATCTTTGATGTGCTTGGCCGCGAGGTCGCAACGCTCTTTGAGGGTCGCGCTATGCCCGGCCTCAATCGTGCGCTGTGGGATACGCGCTCCTCAAATGGTACCGAAGTATCGGCGGGCACTTATTTCGTTTATCTCACGGCGCCCGGAGTGTCACTGACACGACCATTGCGGTTTATCAAGTAACGTGCCGAAGTTTTTCTCGTTTCGCAGGCGCAATCCCGGCCAGGTTGCCGCATGGGCAACCTATGATTTCGGCAACTCCGCCTTTGCAACGACAATACTGGCGGTGATCTTTAACAAGTACTACGCCGGCGTCGTGGCCGGTGGCGCGGAAGGCGTCAGCGTATTGGGCACGAAAGTGCCCGGTGCCGCAGTCTTTAGCTTTTTCGTCTCAGCCAGCATGATTCTGGTGGCGCTGCTTGGACCTATATTGTCTGCACTGTCCGACCTTGGCCAATTTAAGCGGCGTATGCTGCTTGCACACACGGCAGTCGGCGTAACGGCAACGATGTTGTTGGCTACGCTTGGACCGGGCGATTGGCAAATCGGCGGATTGTGGTTCATCTTCGCGCAGTTTGGATTTGCGGGCGCGAACATCTTTTACAACGCGATGCTGATTGATGTGGCCGATCCCGAGGATTTTGCTAAGGTCTCCAGCATCGGATGGGCGTGGGGCTATCTGGGTGGCGGACTGCTGCTGGCGTTGAATCTCGTGATGCTGCAATATCCCGGATTGCTCGGGGCCGCACCGGGAACGTTTACGGTGCAGCATTGCTTTCTGTCGGCGGCGATTTGGTGGGCAGTGTTTACGATTCCGTTGGCCGTTAGTTACCGCTCGAGTTCGCCGACATCGCAATCCGTTCGCATCGCAGATGCCTTTCGTGCATTAGGCCGCAGTGTGCGCGGCCTAAAGAAGTTGCCAAACTTCGCGCGGTTCTTTGTCGCATATTTGCTTTACAACGACGGCGTGGAAACGGTAATCGTCATGGCTTCAATTTTCGGTGATCAGGAATTGAAGCTCGGGACCGGCGAGTTGGTGCTGTTCTTTTTGATGGTGCAGGGCGTCGCTTTTGTCGGATCATTGATATTCGGTTGGATCGCTGACCGCTTTGACAACCGCCGCGCAATTCTCATCGGGCTGTTCGTATGGAGCGTTGTCTCGTTGTGGGGTTGGCAGCTTGGTTGGCTGGGAGATGCGCGGATTGAATACTGGTATCTCGGTGTGCTCGCGGGTTTGGTCATGGGTGGCACACAGGCGGCTTCGCGCTCCTTGCAAGCGGCGCTTATTCCGCCCAACTCGTCAGCCGAGTTCTTCAGTTTCTTCGCGATTTCCGGCAAGTTCGCCAGCGCGGTTGGCCCCGCAATATTCGGTGTCGCGGTCTGGCTGACCGGAAGTTTGCGCTCGGGTATGCTTTCACTGTTGGTCTTCTTCGTGTTGGGGGCCTGGCTGCTCTGGCGCGTTAACGAACCGCGGGGCCGCGAAGAGGCCCTCGCCTTCAATCACTCTTGAACAAAGTCGTTAAGATAAACATCTCAGGGAGACTTCATGCACATTGCGCGAAACTTTTTGTTGCTGCTGCTTTCACTCTGTTGGATCCCTGCCGCTCATGCCGAAGATATGCCCGAACTGGCAACGCTGTTGTCTCTATTCAGCGCGAACGCCACGGAAGACGGGAATATCCGGCTGAATTGGTCTCTGGATCAGCAATCTCCGGCAGTCGTTAATTTTCGCATCTACCGGGGCTATGAGGAGTTGGGTGGATTTTCGGTCCTGGCCGAAGTGCCGCTGCACGGTAACAGCCCCGAGTATCTCTTTCAGGATGCCTCGGCGATTCCGGGAGTGACGTATTACTACAAACTCGCGGCACAGGGCCAATTGAATGAATCAGTCTTCCCAGTCGTCATTTCAGCAGCGCTTCCCGTCGGCGGCGTGTTAGGCGGACAGCAGAAAGACGCTCCCGTGATGATTCTGCCCGGCGAATCGCTTAGACTTTACGTGCGTGAAAGTGGGCATGTGAAAATCGAGCGCACCTCTCCTGATCCGAAAGTGCTGCTTGACGATACGCTCGCCGCGGGTGTATTTGAGATCAGTTCCAAGGGAAAACAGACTCTGAAGGTCGTGGCAGGACCGTCTTTTGAACAGACTGTTGACTGGCCGTTGAAGTAGATTGATCTTCATAGATACAAAAAGAGCCGCTCGATTGAGTGGCTCTTTTGTTTTCTAAAGGTGATAATTATCGCCGCGCTTCAGCGATGCACGCAAGAATTTGTTTGTGAATCTCCGGCGAAGCGCCTACAATATTTCCGTTGCTGAGGAATTGATCTTTGCCCTCGAAATCGCTGCACTGACCGCCGGCCTCTTCGACGATGAGTGCACCCGCCGCAATGTCCCACGGCGAAAGCCGGTGCTCCCAGAAGCCGTCGAAGATTCCCTGCGCCGTCCAGCAGAGATCCAGCGCAGCGGAACCGGCCCGCCGAATGGCTCGGCAACGCGGAAAGATGATTGCAAACTCCTTCAGGAACGCTGGCAGCTCATCATGATAGCGGCGCGGAAATCCTGTGGCCAGCATGGCGTCACTGAGTCTCTCTTTCATGGGAACACGGAGTTGAGTTGTCCCCAGATACGCACCCTGGCCGCGAGCGCCCCAAAACAGTTCGCCGCTCAGTGGATTGAAGACGACGCCACAGATCAACTCGGGCGCTGCGTTCTCGCGCAATCTTGCCAAACCAAGACTGACCGCAAACGCCGGGAAGCGCTGCACGAAGTTGGTGGTGCCATCCAATGGGTCAAGATACCAGACAAGTTCTTTGCCAGCGCGTGCCGTGCCCTCTTCGCAGACGATTCCCGCCTCGGGCATTTCGAGCGCCAGAAACTCGGAAACCACTCGCTCGGATTCGAGGTCTGCGCTGGTCACCAGATCGCCCTTGGATTTTTCCTTGACGTCCCCCTGTGCAAGAGTTTGCCAGTAGCGCATCAGGACTTCCCCGCCGCGCAGGCAGGCCTCGAGAGCTAACAACGCGCGGTCATCGGCTTTGGCAGCCAGCGCCCGCGCGTCGTCGTGTGTGTTGGTCACGTACATCTTTGCTCGCCGCTTTCGTATTGCCTTGGTTCCTCCTTACAATACGATTTCGCGGCGAGACTTTCAAGCCATTTTAGCGTTTCGCGGCAAAGTCAGGGCGATGCGCAACGCGCCCTTGTTTCGTTCGATTTCGTAGGTCGCGCCGAGCTCTCCGGTGCGGGCCAGATAGAGTTCCAAGGCGTCGGTGTTCAGCGGCTCTTCTTCCGTTTCAAAGAACTTCGCTTCCATTTCGATGATACCGTTGCCGTTCTCGTAGTTTGATGTGACATTAAGCTCCACCAAACCCCGCGAAAAATCGTGTACCGTAAGCGTGCAGAGCACAAACTCATCCACAACCGCGACCACATGCCGATAGACGGCATGCACGGTGTAGGCATCCTTGGCCAAGTCAAAGCGTTTGCGCACCTTGTGCTTGTAGGTCAAGTTCGCGTCGAGAAACTGCAACTCGTTGGAGAGCAGTTCAAATAGCGAGAGCGGCCCGGCGGAATCCTGCGAAGCGCGGTGGAAGCGGCGGATGATGATTTGCAGCAACTCGGTCAGGTGCCGCGCGTTGCGCGACATGATGTCGAGATTCGTGCGGCTCTTCAGGTGCTGTGCGCGCAGCGCTTCGGCTGATTGCGAAACTCCGCGCTCCAACTCGGCCAGCAGGCGGTCCTGTTCACCGACACGCATTTCCAACAACTGCGTCGCGCCAATGACGCCAGAGAGCGGCGTCGCCATGTTATGAACGATTCCCGGCAACATGCTGCCCAGAAATTCGCGCTCGAGCGCTTCAAAATCCGGCGAGCCTTGCTGGGTCGTCAGTGCTTTCTGATCTTGCTGAGTCCCATTGAACTCCACAGTAGTCCCTTCGTTAGCGGTTCAAAGTCGCGCGCTCCTCAGGCACGCTGGCACTGACATAAGCAAAACCGGTTCCCAAGTATTGATGAACCATTCAGTTCGCGGGTCTCCTTCTTACTTGTTGAGACACGCGAACATTCCCCGGCGCAAGTTGCAACCACGCGAGATTTGGAGGACGAACTCCGACATTTTCCATGCAGATCGCTCGACCATGCGCTGTTTGACATGGTCGCATATTTCCTTGGTTAGTTGACCATATATGCCGCATCGTTCACAACTCTGGTTGTTATCGCCTCATTGACGCACTCGGGTTGTGGTTTTGAACCAGCACATAAAAAGAAAAGCCGCCTTGCGGGCGGCCACTTGAACTTCAACTTTTCAGGTCACGATGTCAGCGCACTCAATTGGTAATGACCTGCGAGGACTTCCACGGGTTTTCCCCACGCACGCATACGCGCATCGCGTGTCAACAGGATCACTTGCCTTGAGCGCGCGAGCTTCTCGATAATTGAGCGGGCGATATCGAGGTGGTGGTCATCGAGTTGCGCCAGCACATCATCCCACATCACCGGACAGAGTTCGCCTTCCGCGCTGGCAGTCAACAGACCTGCATTGATGCACAGTGTTACCAACTCCGCCGTGCCGCGCGAGAGCGTATGCAGACCGCGCCGCTGTCCATCCTCGAGTACAACTCTCCATTCGGCGCCGCTCCACTCGACTCCGGCGAAACGCTCACCGATCGCGTCGAACACGGTGGTTTGAATCGTACCCAACACGCGGTCGCGGGCATGTTCACGCAATTCCTCAAGTTCGGCGGCAAGCGCATCGCTCATGCTTCGGGCAGCGTGAATGCTCCGCTCCAGTTCGTCCAGACGGGCCTGCGCTTCATCCCGTTCTGCGACAAGTTCGTGTTCCGGCTGCAAAGCTGCAAAGCGCTCGCGGTGCTCGTCCAAATTCAAGTCAGCCAACTCAGCGTGCAGTTCCCTTGTGCGCTGCTCGTTGTCGGTCGCATTTTGAAACAGTCTTTGCATTTGCTCGCGGTACTTGTCGAGACCTTCGGTGCGCGAATCTAGCGTGGCAAACAACGGATCAATCTCCTGCAAACGCTCGGTCAATTGCCGCAGTTCATCCTCAATGACTCGCGTGCGCAGAGCGAACTCTTGCGGCGAATGATCAGAACTCAAGCGCTGCTTGAGGTCTCGCAACTCTGCTTGCAGCGCGGCGCGTTCATTCAGCGCGGCAACCACCTCCTCTGCGCCGAAACTGCTGAAGTTCCGCCCCGCGAGCGCATCAATTTCCGCCATACGGTTTACCAATACGGCAATTTGCTCGTGTAAGTGGGATACGTCTTCCGAATGCCGCAATTCCGCTTCGCACCGCTGCGACTCCTCCGTCAACTCCGCAAGGTGCGTGCGCATTCGCTCGGCCTCACCGACACGGTTTTGCTGTATGCTTTGCAGCTCTCCGCGCAATTGCTCAAGCGCAGACTGAAGCCCCGCAAGCCGCGCGGGGTCACCGGCAGCTGTTTCAAAATCGGACCAGTTCTTCTGCGCGTCAGCGATTTGCGCTTCGAGCGACTTGAACTCCTCGACGCTGCGCTGCATTTCATCGCGTTCGATACGGCGCAGTAAGGCCGGAGCCTTTGACTGTTCAGCTTGCGCGGCGGCCTTCGAGAGTGAGCCATCCAACGACCGTTTACGTTCGACGAGTTTCTGGTATTCCCGCAAGTGTTCCGTTGCGCCCTCGCGTGTCAGAAATGTGGCCAGCGGCCCAAGCTCTTTTTCGAGCGCTTCAAGTCGCGCAACATGTTCGTATTGCTGCGGCTCCAGCGCTTCTAACCTGCGCAGCATCTCATCATGCTGGCTCTTATCATGCGTCGGGCTGACAGCTTTGCCGATACCGAAGCCTAACCCGCCGCCGATCACCGCCGCGAAGAAACCAATATCAGTCCCCAGAGCCATCCCGACGGGAATCCCGGCCGCTGCGGCTCCAACAACAGACAACACTCCCTTCAGCGCGCTTCCGCTGGGCCGCTCATTCAGGGCCGACAAGCGGTGCCGCAGCTGAATTAGTTCCGCTTCGCGCACGGATGCCGTGTCCCGCGCGTTAAAAAGCTGATCAATCTTGTCACGTGCCGTGGTTCCAAATTGGTCGTAACCGCCGAAATCACGCGTAAGGCGCGCGTTCAAGTCGTCAAGTTCACCGCGCAGTCTTGCCATTTCCGCTTCGCTGCCTTCAGTGGCTCCGGTATCGGACTTGAGATATTTCTCCAATTCCGACCACTCGCTCCGGCTCAGCCCCGCAAGGTCACGAAAACGCTCGTTGCGTTGCTGTTCCAGTCCATCACGATGGCGCAGCAAATCAATTCGTCGTCTGGAAAGTTCAGTGTACTCGCGTTCTGTCTGTTCTATCTGCTGCGCCAATTCTGATTCACGATCACTCGCGTCGGCACCAGGATCACGTGCGGACAGCTCTGCAATTTGCGCCGCGATATCCTCGTTCTTGCGTTGTAGTGATTCTATTCGGCCTTGTTGATCTTCGGCCTTTTTGCTCAGAGCCGCGCGTTCGGCATCGAGTCTTAGAAACTCTTCGGCCAGTTCCGCGCCGTGCTCCGGTACATTGCGTGTCAGCGGTTGCAGATATTCAAGCCGCTCCTGCAGCGCGGCAAATCGTTCGCGAGTGCCTTCGGCGGCATTCCACGACTCGGCAAGTTCCCTGGCCCACGATTCGAGGTGCACGACTCGCTCGGCCAACTCAACCTTGGAAACAAGTTCGTTTTCTTCCACTGCGGCGATTTGACGGGCCAATTCCGCGTCCGCAATCTGTCCGTTCAACTCTGTCGCACGCGTCTCAATTCGCTCGTGCTCCTCACGGCTGGCACGCGCGGTGTTCATTTTCTCTTCCAGCGCCGCGACAGCAAGTCTTAGCGTCTCGCGGCTGGGCCGTCCATTCAGACCCTGCTCGAGCGCAGATTGCCGAAATCGCCAAGCCGCCGACTCGATTTCCAATGGCCGACAAATCATTCGCGCCGCCCACTCGATTTCCGTCTCGCAGGGCAGCGGCCAATCACCGTTCACCACGAAGTGCGGAGTGCGCAGGCCTGCACCGCCTAAGATTCCAAAAGGAATCTCGATGGGCGAGTTGCCATTGGACGGCGAGTTCAGCCGAATCGCACCCGTGCCAAGGTCAATGGTCCATTCGCTTTGATTCAAGCCATGCATGCCCAACAGCGCGACCTCGTGCAATCCTGCGGCCTTCAGGCTTTCCAACAATGCCCCGGATGACTCAGGCAAGGCCGCCACACGGGTAGCAGCGCACAGCAGAGATTTTCCGCTGCCGTTGCCTCCGGCGACAATACTAATGCCTCCTCCATCCATGCGCCAAGTGACCTGGGCGGCTCCCAAGAGAGTAGGTTGGCCCGTCAACTGGACGAGCCGCAGCCAGAATGGTGTCTTGGGGGGAGTCAGTTCACTCACAGGAGGCGTTATCCACAAACATAGTTAGTATAGCAAGCAATATACGAGTGAATTATCCTAAACACAAGGTTTCTAATTGCCTACAAGGCAGTTTCTGCTTCCAATTGGCTGAAATGCGGTTTGGTATCGCTTTGTTTTGTTGGCATTTGAGGAAAGCGCGTAGTCGGCAATCCGAAATCAAACCTCTCTTGCCCGTGGAGCGATGAGAATCCGTCCTTACAGTAGCCGATGACGCGAGAAATCCGTAAAATTAGGAGGTTCCCGGCCACTCAACTTAGTTGACCCGTATGCGACTCTATCTGTTCGTTTTTCTCAACGCACTCGCCTTCACTTTTTGCCATGCAGAGGACTTTGTCCGTCTCAAAGACGGCCGCACAGTCAGCGGTGCGGTTATTCGTCAGGATACACTGGCAGTTTACCTCGCGCCGTGGGATCAACGGCACTTGCGTCAGCCAGTATTAGATGTTTTCGCGCGCAATGAAGTAGAATCAATCTGGATTAACAGCCGTCCGGCGGGCGGCGTGTCCCGGCCCTACCGCCCACATTCTGGCTTGCGAGAGTTGGGCGGGGGATTTTCTTTCCAGACGTGGGCCGCCAGCGTGCATGAACGCCGGTATCTGGCGCAATTGTCATTGCTGGGTGGCTACTCAATTACCAAGAATCTCGGCACGGAAGTCGCGGCGGACTTTACAGCACCCTTTGCGAAGAAAACTGACGCCGAATACGATCCGCAGCGGTTCGGCTACCAGGTAGCCTTGCACATCGTGGGTACGCTGGGCGGAAATTCGGTTTGGAAACCGTTTGCGTATGTCGGCGGCGGGAGTGCGTTGGAAGTGCCGCGCGCCGGATTGGTGGAAACAACATTAGATGATGCGCGCAGTTTGATAGACATCGGCATCGGCCTCAAAGCAGGTTGGAATGGTGTGGGTTTGCGCGCCGAGATTCGTCATGCTTATTACTCTTGGACTCCTGACGTGGCCGTTGCGGAGGAAGTTCGCTCGACCGGGCAGAACGCCGATGCCACAACGCTGCGTGTGTCCTTGTTCACCTACTTTTGATTCTGGAGACTAAAATGCGATCGCGCTACATTGCCCTTGCGATACTGCTGACAGGCGTGCTTGCACAGGCAGCGAATTACTCAATTGAAACACTGCTGGAAAACCGCGCCGCCGGAACTCCGGTTACGAGCGGTTTATTTGCGGGGTGGCAAACCACAATTGCGCCGGAGTTTGACGGCTACAAGATGCTGTGGGGCAAACCTGTAGTAATTCCGGGTGCAGATAATCCTGAAGCATTTGCGCAAGCTGTTCTCGCCGAGCTTGGCTCAACCGCAGGCATGCGTTTCCTCCAACGCAATGCGACTCCTACACGTGACTACCTGATCTTCAGGGAGTACCGCTCCGACTTGCCCGTCATCGGTGGGAGGTTGGACATCGCACTAAATCTCAAAGGTGCAGTTTCACGAATTTCTCAGACCTCGTTCGACAAATGGCCGCTTAGTGGCACGCACGCACTGACGCAATTTGTCGCAGGAGACTATCTGGACAATGGACTGGAACCGGCCAATTGGCAGGTGGACAATCAGAAATCTATCGCGTGCTGGTATCCCGACGTAACTTCTCATGCCCTGCGCGCGGCCTATTGGCTGACAATTGCTGGCGCATTGCCGCACCAACGGCATTGCGGTATTGTGGATGCGCAAACAGGCGAGGTGCTGCTCGAATGGCCGGGCATTTCACATGAAGTGCTAAACTTGCATGTCACGCTTCCAGAATGGCCTGAATATGAGCACGAAGAGCCGGTAACGATGGGTTGCGCACATCAGCACGTGATCGTCAACGGTGATTCGCTGTTGACAACACAGGTTGGAGTGATTTCAACGGAAGCCGGAACGCAGGCGGATGTGCTGGCAACGCTGGTGGGCCCGTTTGTTGAAGTGACCAACGACGACAACGGCGAGCAGGCCGTTCATGCGCTGCACTATAACGCGCCATTCGGCAACGCTACTTTTCCGTGGACGCTCGAACAGGCGACGGAACCCGAATTCAATCTGTATTACCACACCGTGTTCATTCACGACTGGTACAAGGTGATTGACCCGCAATACAGCGCGCTCGACTACCCGATGCCCGCAGTGGCGAATTACGAATCGGGCTACGACAACGCGTTTTGGAATGGCTGGGGAACGTACTACGGATCGGGATTGAACTACAACAATTTCGCGATGTACTCGGATGTTATCTACCACGAATATACGCACGGCGCAACCGACGGGATATATCCTGATAACATGTTGCCCTACACCGGCCAGCCGGGTGCGATGAACGAAGCGTGGTCAGACTACATCGGCTGCACGATTAACGGTGACGCGCTGATGGGCGAGTGGCTCACCGGCAATGCGCATCAAGCGCTGCGCAATCTTGAAAGCATTATGGTCTATCCGCGCAATTGGACGGGCGAGGTGCACAGCGACAGTCCCTTCATCTCGGCGCCAATGTGGCTCTTACGCAGTCAACTGGGAATCGGCTATGCCGACTCACTGACGCATTATGCGCGCTATGCACTCTCAGAACTGTTCTACGATTATTTCGTTGCCGTACTTGAAACAGACGACACGGATGGCGATTTGTCTAACGGCACACCGAACGATGTAGCGATTTACGCGGCGTTCGGGCGGCATGGCATCGGCCCCGGACTTGCGCCGAATCTGAAGATTCTCGATCTCACGGTCAGCGATGCGGCAGGCAACAACAACGGCTATCCCGAGGCTGGCGAGAGTTTAGCCCTCTCTTTTACACTCCTGAACGACGTGCAGCTCTATCCACCGGATGCATCGGGCGTAAGGTTGGCATTCACGACCACTGATCCCGCATTGACCATCGAGAACAGTGAATTGGAGATCGGCACGGTCGGCCCGCGCGAAAGTTTGGAGTTTGGGCCGTTGCCAGTGCTCGTGCAGGCGGGCGTGGAAGATCACTGGGGCGTGTTGAACATCGAGATCACGGCGGATCAGTTGGAAGAGCCGATATATCTGCCGATTGAATTCACAATCGGCGTGCCCAAGCTGCGCGTGGTTACTCGGTCCATGGAATCTGATGTGCACGAGTACATTACGAGTGCGCTGCGCGGCATGGACGTGATCTATCGTTTTGATCAATTGGAGAGCGGCACGGACTTCACAAGTGTTGGGCTTCCGCCCAATTCGGTGATCATGTGGCTTTCCGGTGATGCGCCGGATTGCGGCCTAAACGTGGACGATCAGAGCTTCATCACGGCACATGTTTCCGGCGGCGGCAAAGCTGTTCTTTCCGGCAAGAACATTCTGGAAGGCATCAACGGAAACGATTTTACGCGGCTCATACTCGGAACAGGGAACGCAGGCAGGACGCAATTGCGTATGGCGGCCTCAACCAATCTGCCGTTTGAAGAAGGCGCGACATACTTGTTGACCGGATCGGGCGGCGCTGCGAATCAGGACAGCATGACAAAGCTCACGGTGCAGACCGGTGCAACATCGGTATTGCGTTATGGTCCCGCTGGTGCGAATTACGCCGGAGTTCAAGGCCCGATGGACAATACGCTGACACTTGGTTTTGGCATCGAAGCCATAGCTGACAACACTCCAATTGGCAATCGTCCGCGCAGTGAGTTTCTGGCACGCATCATGGACTGGGCCGGATTTCCGACTGCTGTGGACGACGAGCAACATGCGCCACTCGCTCCCAATGAGTTTGTGCTCGATGCGGCCTATCCGAATCCGTTTAACAGCAGCGTGCGCTTACACTATTCAGTGGGGCTGGCGGCGAAAACTGAGTTGTTGATCTATGATGTGTTGGGCCGCCAGGTGCACCGCGCTTTGCTGTCCGCCGGATCGGGCGAGTACACTTGGCAGCCGATGGAATCTTCCGGTCTGTATTTCGCAGTCTTAAAGAGCGCAGCGGCCACCTCCACACCACTCAAGCTTCTGCTTGTGCGATAAGGAACACGATTGTAAACGACAAAAGGAGCCACACGGCTCCTTTTTCGTTAGACGTGATTTCGAATCAGCGTTTCTTCTGGCACTTAGGGCAGAAGTAGGTCGAGCGTTGCGCCTGCACGATCCTTTTGATTACTCCCCCGCAACGCAAACACACTTCACCCTCGCGGTCATAGACGCGAAACTCCTTTTGGAATGAGCCGTAGTTGCCCTCCGGGCTCATGAAATCGCGTAACGATGAGCCGCCGCGCAGTAGCGCCGTGTTTAGCACTTCGGGCACTGCAGTACACATCCGCTCGCATTGAACTCTTGTCAATTTCTGCGCTAAATGCCGCGGATCAATCTGCGCAACCCAACATGCTTCGCTCGCATAGATGTTTCCGATGCCTGCCCACAGCGATTGATCGAGCAGCACGACTTTGATCGCTTGCGAACGATGCTCGAGCGTTTGTTTCAACTCGCTTGCATCAACCTCGTGCTCAAGCGGTTCCCAGCCAAGGTTTAATAACTCCGGCGCATCTGCAATACTCTTGTAAAACCTGATAGTCCCGAGGGTACGAACATCGCGGAAGTATAACGACTCACGGCCATCATCGAGCACGAATCCCGCACGCGCATAGTCGGGTGCAGGTTTGCACGTAGTGTCCACATACAACCGGCCCGTCATGCGCAAATGCAAGAGCAGGATACCGCGATTCAATTCAATCACGATGTACTTGCCACGACGCGTGATGGCTTGAACTTCACGGTCTTTGACAAAATTTGATAGCTGTCGCGCCGTCTGATCGCCCAACTGCCGCGGCACTGTTGACCAAGCCGAACGCATCACACGCCCAACGAGGCGCGGTCGCAGTTCGCGGACACACGTTTCTACTTCAGGCAGTTCGGGCATCTTGCATCTGCTTCAGAAAATCTCCGACAAGATAGAACGAACCGCACACAATGCCTTGCGTCGTGGCCGGCAGTTTCTTAAGTTTTTCGTATGCGGCTTCGCGTTCCATAGTATGAGCAAGATAACCAATCTTGCGAGCAATCTCCAGAAGTGTATTCGGGTCCGCACATCTCGGCGTGGGGGCATCCGTGATCCACAGCTCATCTACAGCTCCCGCCAAGGCAATTAGCGATGCCTGTGCATCTTTGTCCTTCATCATCGCCACGAGAGCAACTCGCTTAGAGAACTTAGGCGCTTTGCGGAGATATGTGGCCAACTCCTCGAACGATGCCGGGTTGTGGCATACGTCGAGCAGCAGATTGTGGAACTGGGAAAGAGTTTGCAAACGTGCCTGCAAGCGCACACGACTCAGAGCCGTGCGAATATCTTCATCTATCCAACCCGGCTGCAAGGGGAGTACAGCGGCCAACGCCGCGCCGAGATTATGACGCTGAAATTCTCCCGAAAGCGGAATCGCCAGATGCGACACGACGCGCGCACCCGAAGCATAGTGAAACAACCGTTCGCCCAGAATTGTGCAATCGAAATTGCGCATTTCAAGCGTCAATGGAATACCCGCGTTGCTCGCCGCCTGCTCGATGGGCCGCAAAGCCTCTTCTTCTTGCGTCACACTAATGGCCCGGCCGCCGGATTTGATGATGCCGCTTTTGTCGCGCGCGATCTTCTCGAGCGTGTCACCAAGAATGTGCGTGTGGTCGAAGTGAATGCGCGTCAGGATAGCGATGGTTTCTTCGAGCACATTCGTTGCATCAAAACTACCGCCGAGTCCAGTTTCCACGACGTGCGCGGCTGTGCCGAGCTTCTTGGCACACCATAGGTAGAAAATCCAAACCGTTTCAAAGTACGTGAGTTTGGGAATCAGTCCGGCAGCATGCGCGTCGCGCAGCACCGACATCCCTTCACACCACATTTCGTCGGCGAGATTCTCGCCATCCAATTGCACGCGCTCGCGCACTGAAACGAGATGCGGACTCGTGAAGCTCAGTGTGCGGTGCTTAACCGAAAGCAACGTTTGTGCAAACGCGGCAGTCGAGCCTTTGCCGACGGTTCCGGCGATGTGAACGCAGTTCGGCAACCGCACGGGCAAGTCGAGCGCACGGACAGCCGCGCGCACGGGTTCGAGCTTGGGCGCGTCGCGTCCGCTGCCGAGCGGCGTCACCGATTCGTAGTTGATCAGCGAATCGAGATAGAGTTCAACGTCGGCAAACGAATTCACGCGCGTGGAAACTTAAAGGACTTGTTGAGAGTTTGAAACACGGGGCAAGATAAGCAAAAGCTCTCTGACCTGCAAATCAAACTTAAAGTAATGCTGAAGAGACGGAGTCGTGCGGTGTTGCGCGAGAGCAACCTGCGAGGGGGCGCGTGCGAAGTGCACGCGGAGGCGGGTGAAGAGGCTTAAGAGGCCGAGCGCGGCTTCTTGGCGTTGGCGTGGAAGCCGGATGTGGGTGTCGGCGACAACCAGCGCAGTAGGCTATGCCATAACAAGCTCATAGAGTTTTTAATATGGGAGCTTGTTGAAATCACGGGGCTTTTGTCGTCGAACGAGCGGCAAAAGGGCACATGATTTTGGTCGGTCCATTGGTCAAATTCAGGTTGCGGTTTCATTTTCAGTGACCCGAATACAAAAGTGTGATGTCCGCGCAAACCCCTTGCGCGGAGCGGTAATGAGCAGTATATTTACTACAGTTGAATGAGCACTGCCCCGGGCGGTGCGTCCGCACGAAGCGCATATGAATTTCTCGAATAAGCAAGGAGCAGCCGATGTCCACGTTTGAAGAGACTATGGAAAACAGCCGGATCTTTCTGACCTACAGTTTGGCCATGACGATGCTTGGCAAGTCCGCGCAGATATTGGCTGAGCGGGGTGCGGATCCCAAGGCGATGAGCTTTGTCACGACGGGGATCGAACTGCTGGCCAAGCAGCTGCGTGATTACGCCGACAGCAAGGATTTGGAAGACGGCGCGGAGAAAGAACTCGACAGTTTGTGCAAGATGCTGGACATTCAGCGTGCCACGGGTGGCGGCGCGGCGTCAGCATAAAAATGTTCTTACACTAATCGGAAAAAGCCGGCGATTTATGCGCCGGCTTTTTTCATGAGTCCAGCTTTTTCGTCTTGCGCAATTTGCGCTCCAAGAGCAGCAGTACCTTTTGCGCGACTTTGTTGGGCGTTGTGCGGCCGTTTTCCCAGCGGTTGACGGTGGCGAAGGTCACGCCGATTTCGTGCGCGAAATTCTCCTGGGTCATATTGAGCTCTTCGCGCAGCTGCTTGATGCGTCCGCCGTCGAAGTTATCGGGATTGGGTCGCGCCGAGCGAATCATGTTGCGGGCAATCGTAGTGGCGTCCATGCCTGGGTCTCCGGAATACTATTGGTTGTGTTATAACAGTTAGCAAGCCGTGTGCCACCTATCGGAGTCCGTGCTCCAGAATGTAAAGCATTGTAAAATATAGGCAATGAGAGCAGTGAACTGACAAATTGTGCCACCACCGGTTCAAATTTGCCGTCCGTAAATGCAGAAAGCCCCGCCATTTGGCGGGGCTTGACTTTGCGGCCCGGCTTCCCTACTTTCAAGCAATACGACTATCCAGCCCAACCGACGGGGGCCTCATGACCACGCGAATTCTATCTGTATTCAATCTAATGAAGCGGGTGGGGTTCGCGGTTTTGTTGTTGAGGGGTGCGGCCCAAGCCCAACCGTTCGACGTGCTCTGGGACCGTTCGGGTCAGGGTCCCGAGAGTGGATATGGCTCACGAGTCTTCTCGCTCGGTGATCAGAATAATGACGGATTTATGGATTGGGGGGTGACATCTCAAGGATTGATCGCAGGAGATCCGAGTGAATCCATGGGTGAATTTTTCTATGGTGGTGATCCACCACAAGCAACCCCCTATCATACGTGGATTGCCGATCCGGAAGAGAATCTCAGCTTTAGTTTTGTACGGGAAATAGGGGATTTAAACGGAGATGGGTATGTAGATTGGCAAGTCGCTTTACAGCTTCTTCAAAATCCTCAAGTTGAACAGACCAAGTTTTATCTTGGGGGTCCAGACGCGACTTTTGAACCAGCATTAGTATTCAGTTATTTCTGGTCTCAGACTACCATCCTCCCAATGGGTGATTTCAACGGAGACGGGTTTGATGATATCTATCTACGAGATTCGGCGATATTGCCGCACAGTCGTGTGCTATTTGGAGGTATAGCGCTTGATTCCATCCCGGATTTGACAACTGACGAGTTCATTCGTGCACATCCGTTTGGTGACCTGAACGGTGATGGCTTTGCGGATTTCATGGACACGGACGAGAACATGTACATGGGTTCGGCGACTCCCGACTTGGTGCCGGAATATCACTGGGGGGGACAAATAGGGACAGTAATTCGAATTATCCCAGACTTGAATGGTGATGGCAAAGCGGAACTTGCCGCCAGTCACGGAACCACCGCAGGATTGATTAATATATTCTTTGGTGCAGACGTATTGCCTACAATACCCGATGCAAGAATCGAGTATGGTGAAGGTTGTCCGAGCGGCGGGTTGGATGAGATTGTCGGTTTAGGTGATATTAACGACGATTGGCATAATGATTTTGCCGTGATTCAACGGAATTGTATCAATAGCTGGGGAGGGATTCACATTTTCTTGGGTTATCGTTGGATTAATCCTGAGCCGATAGCCTCAATAAGAGGTCGCACGGAACCATATCAGTTAGTTGGAATTTTCTCTGCCGCTGGTCTTGGAGATGTTGATGGAAATGGTACTGGAGACTTCGCCATAGGTGCATTGAACGATGATTTTGATGGTGAGCGGGGACGCGTTGTGATCATGTCCGGCGATACGAGCTACCACGTTCCCATCGGCAACACTGACCCGATTCTTCCTAACGAAATCACACTTTCCGCCTTCCCCAACCCCTTCAATGCCTCAACCCGCATCACACTCTCCTTACCGCCGCACATTCACCACGCCGAGTTGCGGTTGCACAATCTGCTTGGGCAAGAGGTGCTGCGGCGCGAGATCGGGGCACCCGCAGCGGGTGCCGCCGCGGTTGAGTTCACACTCGATGGAACAGGCCTCGCGACCGGAGTATATCTCGTATCAGCCCAAGCAGGCGAGCGCATCGTAACACAAAAGGTGATGCTCCTGAAGTAAAGGATAAAGGATTGTCCGTAAACGCCCTGACGAAAGTTAACGCCCTGTGACATACTTCACCCGCCGCAGGTTAGGAATGACCAAGTACGTGGCTGCACTGCTGCGCGAAAGCTGAAAGCAGAGTAACGGACGCGGCGGCTCGAAGGAGCCGCCGCGTCTTTGTTGACTGATGACATGCAGGAGCCTACTTCAACAAGATGATTCGTTTTTCCTGCTCAATCTCACCCGCTTCTAAGCGAAGGAAATAGGATCCGGTGCTCAGATTCGTGCCTTCAATCGCATAACGGTGTACACCGGCGGTCAAATACCCGTTCACAACTCTCGTCACCAGACGGCCCTGAGTGTCAAACACACACAGGGACGCCATTCCGCTGAATGGTAAGTCCACGACCAGCGTCGTCGCCGCATTGAACGGATTCGGATAGGCACTTAGCGCGAATTGCGCTGGCAACACCGGAACTTCATCCGCGCCGGTAATTGGATCCTGCCCGGTCTTGACTAACCAGAAGTCCACGCCTCCACGGCCGAAAGACATCGTGCCTCCAGCGACCGCATATCCGCCATCTTCGGTCGGCAAGACCTGATAGCCTGCATCCATGTTGCTCCCGCCGAATTCGCTACTCCACAGGACGGCTCCGGTGCTATTCGTTCTGGTCAGCAGAACGTCGCCATTGGCTTGACTGCCCTGCCCTGTAAGGATGTAACCGCCGTCCCAAGTTTCAACGACCGACAATGCCTGTTCGACGGTGCCGGGGCCGCCGTACGCAGCGCTCCACAGGCTGTCACCTCCGGCGTTCGTTCGCAGCAGCCAGGCATCCGTAAGCCCGTTCGTGCGCGTTCTTCGACCGACGACCGCATAACCACCGTCTTCGCATTGGCAAACGCACCACGGGAGATCATCACCTAACGCTCCGTACGTGTTTGACCACACCATGTTGCCATCCTGATCCAGCTTGATCAGCCAGAAGCTCCCGTCATTCCCCCCTGCCGGACGAGTCACACCGCAGACTATGTAGCCGCCATCGTCAGTGAGCGATACGTACGTGGCTCCCGCATCAGCAGTCGGTCCGCCGTAAGTCCGACTCCACATGCTGTCGCCCTGCGCATTCACTTTCAAGATCCAGAAATCAAAATTCGTGTTGCCGAACGACATCGTTTCGCCCACGAGAATAAACCCTCCGTCCGTGGCCTCGGCACCCCAGTAGCAGTTGTCTTCGCCTGAACCGCCGTAGGTACGGCTCCAAGCTTGATTCCCGTCCTCATCGAGCTTCACCAACCACATATCCGAGCTACCCGCGCCAAAGGAACGCGTGTAGCCCACAAAGAAGTAGCCGCCGTCGTTGGTCGTGCCGGCTCGGCTACCAATGTCATTTCCGTTGCCTCCAAATGCCCGGCCCCATACGCTGTCGCCGGAGGCGGTGGTCTTGATCACCCAAACCTGACCATTCAATGCGGCGCTCGAACTGCCGCACAGAATGTAGCCGTCATCGAGGCTGGGGGAAATGGAAAGCGCCCAGTCATCTCCGGTCGTACCGAATGTGCGGCTCCACAGACTATCCGGTTGTGCGTAAGCAATGGATACGGAAATTAGTGTTGCAAAGAACACAATTGCAGTGATGTACCTACTCATATTTTTCTCCCTGCGTGATAGTTGCACGCGATTGCGCCCTTAACTCCTATATAGGGCGGAATACAATGCGAGTGCACCGGATAGGCGTCCAACGCAGATTGCAGAAAAAGCAAAAGGCGAATCTCGCGCCTGACAAGCGGAAGATTCGCCATTAATAGGATGCCGGAAAGGACAAGTCCCCGCCTACCCAGCACCATCAAGTTACACAATCCGCACACGAGAGTCAAGACAAAATGAAGCGGCGGCCCACACAGGCCGCCGCTCTCAGGTAATGAATCCGTCGTCCAATCTGGCTAATTCAAGACGTGAATCCGTCTCGCGGAGCACATGTCTTTCAGTCTTTGCGGCCAGACGGTGACGCTGACTTCGCCGAGGTGCGCTTTCTTCAAGATGCTCATGCAGGTGCGGGCCTGACCGATACCGCCGCCAATCGAGAGCGGAATCTCGTCATTTAGAATCGCCTTGTGATACGGCAGATCGAGGAAGTGCATCTGCTTCGTCGCTTCAAGCTGCTGCTTCAACGTGTCCTTGGTGACACGAACACCCATCGAAGTCAACTCGTGACGGCGCTTGGTAACGTGATTCCACACCAGAATGTCGCCGTTCAAACCATGCATCAGCTGGCCGTTCTTGGTGATCGTGGGGGTCACCCAGTCATCATAGTCCGCCGCGCGCATTTCATGCGGATAGCCGTCTTTCAACGTCCAGCCGATACCGATGATAAAGATGGCCGGATATTTTTCGGACAGCACCTTCGTCTCGCGCTGCTTGCGCGGCAGGTCGGGGTACATGTCGAGAATTTCTTCGGCATGCAGGAAGACCAATTCCTTGGGCAGGTTCGGCCACTTGGCATTGCGCAGCTTGGGGAATTCGCTCTGGATATAGTCCTCAGCGTCGGTCAGGACCTTCCACTCTTTCTTGACGATGTCCATCAGGAAATCGAGATTACGGTCTTTCGCCGTAATCACACGCTCCCAGTCCCACTGATCCACATATGCGCTGTGGTCATGATCGAGGAAGTAGTCCTTGCGCACGGCGCGCATGTCCGTCATGATGCCTTCGCCGACTTCGCACTCAAACTGCTTCAGCGCGACTCTTTTCCACTTCGTCGCGGCCTGCACGACCTGCGCATCAATCGGATGTTTGTTGTAGTCGTTGTTGATGTGAAAATCAATCGGCGTGCGCGAGCCGTCGCGGTCGAGATAGTCGTTGACACCGCTCGTCGTGTCCACAATCAGCGGGCACTCGACGCGGAACAGGTTCAACGACTTGCACATGCCGTCTTCGATAAAGCGTTTCAGTTTCGCCAGCGCCCATTGGGTTTCCTTGGGCGAGAGCAGCGACGTGTAATCGGTCGGGAGAACCTTCTCGACTTCTTCGTAGGTTCCGATGCCTGGCCCAGCCAGATCGGCGGCTTTGTTGGACATAGTTTGACTCCGAATGTCGTAGATATTATTATCCGGATTGCGAAGCCCTCTACTGTGAGACTTCGCAATAGAACGCATTCCTGCGTATAGCTGGGCTAATATAGTTTACGCCATTCAGACGGTCAAATAGTGCGGCATTGCACTTATCTTCTTAGCGATTGAGAATTCAACAGTTCAAACAAAAAGCCCCGAAGTAAATCGGGGCTTTTTGAAGTAGTGTGACAAACTCTCAGAACGGGAGATTAGAGACAGAACTCCGTGAATTCAAACTCGACACAGTAGCTGCCCCGAGACGTCGTGGAGGCACCGTCCAGAATCAGGTAATACGTGCCGGGCGGCAAGCAGGTTGCGATTCCCGCAGCCAGCGGCTGGCCGTAGTTCAACTGCGGGAAGTTGTTATTGCTTTCATAGAGGAAGTCGTTGTCGCTCGGACAGCACTCGTCTTCATACAGGCACAGGTAGGTGTCAAACGTTGATCCAGCGGTGCGGATAAAGAGGCCAGTGAAGGAAGGAATTTCCAGGGTCACCACGACATCACGGCCCCGGCGGCAGGCCGGATAGTTACAGTTGTTCGTGGCCGTGTAGGTCTGTCCGCAGGTTTGGACAATGTACGAATCGCCGAACCCGCGATAGGGATTGAACCACTCGGGACCGTAGATGACGCCACCGGGACAGACGTCCGTGAACTGATCCAATGCCTGTGAGTTTTCGTTCCGGGTCGCGTAGAACTCAGGGTGTACGGCCCGCTCAGTCCGGAAATAGAACTCATAGACATCTTCTGAGATGTCCCAACCGTCCATTTCCAACTGATTAATGTAGGCCAACGCGGCCTCGTAGATCTCCTGTTGCGAGGACCGGTTGAAAGAAAGGCTGTTAGCGGCTTCCGGCGCGGCGGCGTTCGAGGCCGACCCAGTCACAAGCGCGAGGACAGCGAGGACGGCGACAAGCCTTAGAATTCGATGCATGTTCACTCCCCAAATTTAGTTAAAACAATCTAATGCAAGATTCGCAATTGCCTTCATTAGTTATACTAAATATTCTAAGCATTGTCAAGTATTAACGGGATGTTGCAAAAACAAAACGGCGACCTGAGCCGCCGTTAAGGAGTTACTTTTCGTTTGCTCTTACCGCAATGCCCGGCGTTTGGTCAGGTAGGAAATGAGGGCCTGGTCATAGGTGGTGTCCGTCCGCAGGAGGGTGTGGTCAATCTTGTCCTCCTGGCAACCTCGGCGGATGCGTTCGACAAAATCACCCATTATCTTTTGATACTCTTTGCGGATGTGCCACGGCTGGGTGGGCAACTCGGCGCCGGTTTCGAGGTCCTTAAATTTGACATCGCCGCTGAAGGCGAAATCCACTTCGCGCGGATCGAGGATCTGCAGTACGAGCACCTCGTGGCCATTGTGACGGAAGTGCCGCAAGCCAGAGAGAATCTGTTCGGGTTCATCCATCAAGTCGGAGAGCACAACAATCAATCCACGCCTCGTTATTCGCTCGGCGACGCGGTGCAGATTCTTGCCAATGTCGGTCTGTGCAGAAGGTTGTAGCTTCTCGAGATTCGACAAGATGACGTTCAGATACGTGTGCACCGAACGCGGCGGCAAATACGTCTTCAGCTCCGTGTCATACGCGGCCAATCCGACCGCGTCGCGCTGTTGAATCATCAAAAACGACAACGCGGCAGCGAGATAGGATGCGTACTGAAACTTGGTGATCTGCCCCGACCCGTAGTTCATCGAGTTCGACACATCAAGCAGAATGTACGACTTGAGATTGGTCTCTTCTTCGTACTGCTTGACGTACATACGGTCGGTCTTGGCATAGACCTTCCAATCGAGATTGCGCAGCGGATCGCCGTCCATATAGGGGCGATGCTCGGCGAACTCAACCGAAAAGCCATGATAGGGCGACTTATGCAACCCGACCATGAACCCTTCGACCACCATGCGCGCACGCAGCTGCATATTCTTCAGCCGCGAGACAAAGGCAGGGTCGAGATATGAGAGAGGGGAAGACAAGAAACTACTTCTCGTTCAACAGGCGATCCACCAACTGCTCCACCTTTACTCCATCCGCTTCGGCGGTAAAGTTCGCGACGATGCGGTGGCGCAGGACGGGCAGCGCGACGGCGCGGACGTCGTCAATTTCGGGAGTGGGGCGGCCGTGCAACGCGGCCCGGGTCTTGGCACCGAGAATCAGGTACTGCGACGCACGCGGGCCACAACCCCAGCTTACGTAGTCCTTGATGAACTTCGGGGCTTCGTCGCCGTTAGGTCGCGTCTTGCGCACGAGTTTGACGGCGTATTCGACGACGTTGTCGGCAACCGGAACGCGGCGCACGAGGTCTTGCAGTTGCGCGATCTGCTGCGCGTTGAGCACTTTGGTCACCGTGTGCGTGGCGGCGGAAGTGGTGCTCTTAACGATCTGCTCTTCTTCCTTCAAACTTGGGTAGTCCACCCACAGGTTGAACATGAAGCGGTCGAGCTGCGCTTCAGGCAGCGGATAGGTACCCTCCTGCTCAATAGGGTTCTGCGTCGCAAGGACAAAGAACGGCTCTTCGAGCTTATAGGTCTCCCCTGCTGCGGTGACTTCGTGCTCCTGCATGGCCTGCAAGAGCGCGGCCTGCGTCTTGGGCGGCGTACGGTTGATTTCGTCGGCCAAGACGATATTCGCGAAGACCGGCCCCTTGATGAACTTGAAGCTGCGGCGGCCCGTGGCGCGGTCTTCTTCGGCGATTTCGGTGCCGGTGATGTCGGAGGGCATCAGGTCGGGCGTAAATTGGATGCGGCTGAACTTCAGGTCCAGCATGCGCGCCATGGTCGAAATCAAGAGCGTCTTGGCGAGGCCCGGCACACCCACCAGAAGGCAGTGACCGCGCGCCAGAAGCGTCATCATCAGTTGTTCAATAATCTGCTCTTGGCCGACAATGACCTTGCCGACTTCTTTGAGCATCACGTCGCGGGAGTCTTTGAGCTGTTTCAACGCGTCGAGATCGGACGCCATAGCGGTGGGATTCCTTGGGGTTGGGCTTGCGCGGCGGGAAAAGGCTTCGTAGATTGAAGTATCCCGAAACGAGGCCAGATGTTATTGAAAAAGAATATACTTATCGGATTAACGCGCGAGGAACTGGAAAGTTTCGCGCAGGAGCAGGGCGAACCGAAATTTCGGGGCCGCCAGCTTTACACGTGGATCTACCAGAAGCGGGCGACCAGCTTTGACCAGATGACCGATCTGCCCGCCGCGTGGCGGGTTAAGCTGGCTGAAGTGGCTGAGGTCGGCGCCCTTGAACTGGCCCGGCCTGCCAGGCTGACCCGCGACCGTTCGCAGAAATTCCTGTTCACACTGGCCGACGGGCTACGCGTCGAGTCGGTCTATCTGCCCGATTCACCGGGAGAAACGGTGTGTATCTCGAGTCAGGTCGGGTGCGCGCTGGGCTGTCAGTTTTGCGCCACGGCCAAGATGGGGCTGTTCCGCAATCTTTCGGTTGGTGAGATTGTCGCGCAGGTGCTCGAAGTCGAGCGGCGCGTCGAGACCAAGCTCACCAATGTCGTGTTCATGGGCATGGGCGAGCCGCTGCACAACTATGAGAATGTGATTGAGGCTACGTGGTTGCTTAACGATGAGCACGGGATTGGCATATCCGCTCGCCGCATCACGGTTTCCACGGTCGGACTTGTGCCGGGGATTGAGCGCTGGATGCAGGATGATCCGCCGGCGAAGCTGGCGATTTCACTGCACGCAACGACCGACGAGCGCCGCGCGCAAATCATGCCCGTCAACAAAGCCTATCCCCTCGACGTACTGTTCAAAACGCTGCGCCGCTTCGCTCACTTTACAAGGGATCACGTGACGTTCGAGTACATCATGATCGCGGGCCTCAACGACCGCCGCGAAGATGTCGAGAACTTGCGCGAGTGGCTCAAGAACATTCCGGCCAAGGTCAATCTGATTCGCCTACATCCTACAGGATCAAGCCTCAAACCCTCCAGCGACGCGGCGATAGACCGTTTCATGGGTTGGCTGACCGACTCTGGCCTACGCTGCACCTTGCGCGAGTCGCGCGGCATCGAGGACGAAGCCGCCTGCGGGATGCTGTTTACTCAAGAGCCGTTCAAGCCGAGCAAGGCGAAGGCTTGGGAAAAGGGCGCCGAATAACGCGCTAACCGACGAGTTTCCCCAACACCCCGTACGGGCTTTCCCCGTTTGCCAGGGCCGCATCCATTAGTGCGGCTCTTTCTTTGGTCCAGAATTGCGCGAGCAAGCGCTTCTCGAGCATGCGCTGAATGCGGCGGCGGGCTTGCGCGTGGCGGCGTTTGTCGAACTCGCCGGTCGTGCGTTGGTGCGTCAGGTGCGCTTCAATTTGCTCGGACAGTTCGACAATGCCGGACTCTTTGATAGCCACCGTATTGACGACCGGCGGCTTCCATTCCCACATCTTCAGCATCACTGCGCCCTGCAAGTCGCTGATGAAGCGGTCGGCCCCTTCGCGATCAGATTTGTTGACACAGAATACGTCGGCAGCCTCCATCAACCCGGCCTTCATACCCTGTATCGCGTCGCCGGACTCGGGCACCAGCACCACGACAACGGTGTCGGCGTATTGCACTACTTCCAGCTCCGACTGACCGACGCCGACTGTCTCGAACAGAACGTAATCATACCCTGCCGCATCGAGCACATCGGCCATATCCCCGGCGGCCTGCGAAAGTCCGCCCAAATCTCCGCGCGTTGCAAGCGAGCGCACGAACACGCCCTCGTCTAAACCAATGGCATTCATGCGCACACGGTCACCGAGCAGCGCGCCGCCGGAAAACGGCGAGGTTGGATCCACGGCGAGAATGGCGACTTGCTTGCCCTGCTTGCGAATGTGCTTTGTGTAGGCTGTGACGAGTGAACTCTTCCCTGCTCCCGGCGGGCCGGTGAAACCGATACGCACGGCATTGCCGATGCGGTTTCCGAGCGAGCGCAACACGCGGTCGGCTCCTTCGGGTGAGTTCTCCACTTGCGAGAGCATCCGTGCCAAGGCAGAGCGCGAACCCGAAAGCATCTGCTCAGTCAAACCAGCGGCGCTCACTTGACGGCAGTCTCCGTCTCTTCCGCACTCGTCAAATCCACGACAATTTGCGGTGCGTTGGCGTAACGCTCGACGTAATCGCGGACTTCAGGCACGAGAAAGAGCGAGTCCGGATTCAATCGCGCGAGTGCGCGCGCCAGAATTTCGGCGCGTTCTTCGTCGCCAAAACGCTTGTTCATGATGACCAACCGCTCCTCTTCGAAGATGCAGCTTCCGCCCCGGAAGTTGCCCTTCTCGTTGCGAATCTTGTAGCCCTGCTTTTCGAGAGCTTCACTCAACAATTGTGCAAGCTTCGCGGCCTTCATCAGAGCACCTCGTCCTTTCCTTGAGCCTTCAGGGCTTCGACCAAATCCTTCACCTCTTGCGAGCGGTCGAGCGGACAGATCATCAACGCATCCTCCGTCTCGACGATAATCAAATTGCTGACTCCGACCGCTGCGATGAGCTTGGTTCCCGCCAGCACGCAGGTGTTCTGTGTGTGCGCGAGGACGACATCACCGCGCGCGGCATTGCCGTGCTCGTCGTGTGCCATCAGACGCCAAACCTCATCCCAACTCCCGACATCGTTCCAGTCAAACGTCCCGCGCACCACAGCGACGCGCGGCGCTTTTTCCATGACGCCGTAGTCAATCGAGATACCTTTGCCCGCTTCGAACTTTCGGCGGGTGACATCCTGTTCTTGCGGCGTGCCGACAGCGGCTTCGATTTCTTTGAACGCCGCGCCCCAAAGCGGCAGATGCGCGACGATCTGTTTCAGAATCGAATCGGCACGCCAAACGAACATGCCGCTATTCCACAAAAATTCGCCGCTTTGTAAGAACAAACGCGCGGTACCGAGGTTGGGTTTTTCAGCGAACGTCTTTACCGGATAGACATTGTCGCGCAGTCGAATGCCGCTTGTGTCCATCTGAATATAGCCGTAACCTGTTTCAGGGCGCGTCGGTTCAATGCCGATCGTTGCGAGAAGTTCAGAGTCGTGCACAACCTCGACGGCCGAATGCAAACAGTAGTGAAACTGCTCGAGATTGGTGATACGGTGATCGGCAGGCAGCACAATCATCACCGCGTCCTTATCCTGCTTGTGCAGATGCACAGCGGCCAGACCTATGGCCGGAGCAGTGTTACGTCCAAGGGGTTCAATTATGAAACGGTCAGCGCGAAATTCCGGAATCAACTCGCGGATTAGCGCGGCCTGCTCGGCATTAGTAACAACCCATACGTTATCTTTGTCTACGAGACCTTCAAGCCGAGCGATCGTCTGTTCGAGCATTGTGCCCTCGCCAGTCAGATCAATGAGCTGTTTCGGTCTGTTACGACGAGAGAGCGGCCAAAAACGCGCGCCGACTCCGCCTGCCATGATTACTGCATGAAGCATATTTTAGGGTTGGGTTAGCGTCGTCCAGTTGAACTCAACTTCTGCTGTCCAGCGTGCACGCACGGAGACAGTGTCGGGATGCCACTCGAAGGGTTCGGAGAAATTGAATGGAAGGATGCTGCCTGAGTCAAGCCGTTCATTGGCGTTTTTGTCGCGCACCACGCGGACTAAATACTCGCCTTGCGGGTAGCCAAGAAAGACGGCATTATCGTTGCTCAGCGTCGCTGTGACGAACTCACGTTTCTTGGCAGTGAACAATTCAATCAACCACGGACCGCGTTCGGGCGCACGCACCGTCACGGAAATATCTCCCAGCGAGTCCGGGGGATAGCTGTACCACGACAGGTTTAGCAGAGAATCCGGCGGTTGGTTTCCAGCGCGATCGGTGATGAGCGATTTGGGCAGCGTAAACGTGTATTTGCGGCCGGCCTGAAACGGTTCGGACGGCACGATGGTCAGTGCGGCAGGGTCCGATTGGTCGAGCGTGAAATTCACATGCGCCGTGTCGGCACGGAGTTCAGCTTTGAGAGAATCTTCGACGAGCATGATTGGCTCGTCAAAAATAATGATTAGTTCTTCCGGGATGTCGCGTGTTAGTGAACGGTTTTCGGGAAACGACTCACGCATTCGGGGCCGCGACGTGTCGGGGCGCGAAATGACCGCGAACCGGTACGACAGGCGAGTGTCACGCATTTCCACATACGCAGTCGCGCTATCTCCGACAAGCTCGCGGTCGATAAACACACGCCAACTGCCAGAGGCAGACGTGTCGGGCTGATGATAAAGTGCTGTTTGCGCACCGACACTGTCGGAGATACCGATTTGATCAGGAACGACATCACGATTCAAACGCAAATCAATACGGAGCGCATCAGTTTGCCGGGTGCGCAATATGGCCAGCGGCGACGTGTCCTGCAAACTTGGTGCAAACGTCACGCGTGGATTAAGCTGTTCAGCGACTTCAATATCCTGACTTGCGGTGCCAATCCATTCAGACGCAGGCGACCACATGCCATCAAGGTTCTTGTCGTCAAGCGCGAACAATCTATAGCGTCCGGGCGCAAGATAACCAAGTTCAAAGTTGCCATCGGTGCCGGACTGCATGCGGTAATCCGGCGCATCGCGCATGGGATCGGGCAGCGTGTCACCGATCTGATAGGCCACGATGGCGATAGAACGCACGCCCTCGGGAATCGTAGAAGTTCCGTAGGCTCTACCGCGATCAATGTGGTCGCCGGTTGAGAATGCAACGGTGCTGCTCGTTTCGAGTGGATTTCCCTGCATGTCTTTCGCTTGCGAACCGACCGTGACGACGATTGTCCGGTTTTCGGGCAGCGGATCAAGGTAATCGAGTATCAGACGTGTGCCCGACCAGCGATAACGCAAGCGTCGCCCCGGCTCTGGAGAGAGATAGAGCGACGCTTCGACAGATGGGCGGTTGACCGGCTCGGAAAACTCGAGTACAACGTCCGAATCGCGCGCAACTTGCGTTGCGTCATGCTCCGGCATGCTGCGCGCGATTTCGGGCGGAGTCTTGTCTTCCGGTCCTCCGGGCGGCGGTGCCATGCGCGCGCAGGAAACGCACGTCAACAGCAGCGCCCAAAGCAGAATCGGTTTAGTGACGGCCAATACAGTGATACTCGAATCCGAGTTCACGCATGTGATCCGGCTCGAACAGATTGCGGCCGTCAAATATTATCGGTTGTTTCAGCAGGCTCTTCACGCGCGCGAAATCCGGTTCGCGGAATTCCTGCCATTCGGTGCAAATCAGCAATGCGTCGGCATCTTTCAACAGTGTGTAGTAGTCTTCATGGAAATGCGCCTTGTCACCGAAAATCGGCCGGGCGTTTTCCATCGCCTGCGGATCATACACGCACAGTTTCGCACCGCGTTCGTGCAGCATCTCGATCGTGTAGATGGAAGGCGCTTCACGCATGTCGTCCGTGCGCGGCTTAAATGAAAGCCCCCAGATGCCGAACTTTTTGCCGGTGAGGTCTTCGCCGAAGCGCTTCACGACCTTGTCAACCAGGCGCGTACGCTGTTTGACGTTTACGGCATCCACGGCGTTCAGGATTTGCAATTCATTGTCGTATTGACGGCCAATGCGAATCAGCGCGGAGACGTCTTTCGGAAAACACGAGCCGCCGTAGCCGATACCCGCGAACAAGAAGTGCGGGCCAATGCGCTTGTCCGAACCGATGCCGAAGCGCACATTATTGATGTCCGCTCCGCACGCTTCGCACAGGTTCGCGATCTCGTTCATGAAGGTGATCTTCGTGGCGAGCATCGCGTTGGCAGCGTATTTGGTCATTTCGGCCGAGCGCACATCCATCGAAACCACGCGGTAGCCCGTGCGGTGGAACGGCGCATAGAGGTGCTTCATGATGTCTTCGGCGCGCTTGCTTGACACACCGATGACGATGCGGTCAGGTTTCATGAAATCACTGACGGCATCGCCTTCTTTCAGGAACTCGGGGTTAGAGACGACGTCAAACTCTTGCTTTGTGTGCTTGGCAATCGTGTCACGCACCAAGTCGCCCGATCCAATGGGAACGGTTGACTTGTTGACAATGACTTTATAGGACTTGAGGTTCTTGCCGATCTGCTCTGCGACCTGCAAAACGTAGCGCAAGTCCGCCGAACCATCTTCTCCCGGTGGTGTGCCGACGGCGATCATCAAGACATCGGAGTCGTCCATGACCGAATAGAGATCAGTCGTGAAGCTCAACCGTCCCGCGGCCACGTTGCGGTCCAGATACTCTTTCAAGCCGGGTTCATAGATGGGCACGATACCCTGCTTCAGCATTTCAATCTTGCGCGCGTCGGTATCCACGCACGCGACGGTATTGCCTGTTTCAGCCAGGCAGGTTCCGGTTACGAGTCCAACGTAGCCGGTTCCAATAACAGTTACTTTCATGATTCAGTCGGAAGTTATGTAAGAAACGGACTGCGCACTATTGCGCGATGCAGTCCTTGAGGTAGGTACTGACGATGTGATCCAAAATCAAGTGCAAATCTTCAACTGGGCCGTATTCACGCGACGCGACGACAACATTGTGGTCCGTCATAGCCGCGAGTTTTCCACCTCCGAAACCGATCAAACCGACGACAGTTGCTCTGACTTCGCGGGCGGCTGTTACAGCTTCGAGAATATTCGGCGAATTACCTGAGGCAGTGATCAATATGACGACATCTCCGGGGCGCGCGTAGGCGCGGATCGGCTCGGCGAAAATCGCGTTGTAACTGACATCGTTGCCATACGCGGTCAGCATGGGGATGTTATCACCGGGCGCCAACATACGGAATCGGCGCTTACCGGGCGAGCTTGCGCCTTTTGAAAAATCGCACACCCAATGCGAGGCGGTGCTCCACGAGCCGCCGTTGCCGCACACGAATACGGTGGCGTCACGCTCGTACGCATCCTCCATGATCTCGATCAGCTTCACGACGTCGGCGATAGCTACGCTGTCGAGCACGGCTTTCAGGCGCTCGAAATACGAGCGGACATGTGCGGATTTCTCAGGGATCATTTGAACGGATAACGCTTGATGTTGAAGATGATCTTGCTGCCGTCGCGTTCAGGCATGAACGGCAATTCAAAGAGTTCGCCGAGCGCGTGCCGCACGGCTTCCTGATGTGACGGCGGGACGTACAGCAGCAGAAATCCGCCGCCGCCAGCGCCTGCGATTTTGCCGCCCAGCGCACCCGCGCGTAAGGCGCGTTCGTACATATGGTCAATCTCGTTGTCGGAGATCTTCGCGGCCATACGCTTCTTGAGTTCCCAGCCTTCGTGCAGCAAGCGGCCAACGTGGTCAAAGTCCTGCGCGAGAAACGCGGACTCGATACGATCCACGAGCGGCATCATCGCTTCGAGCACGTCGCGCTTCGACGTCGTTTGCGATTTCTGCTCAGTGAGAATTTCGGCGGACTTGCGCGTGCGGTTGGTGTAAAACAGCATCAGGTACGAACCGAAGAGTCGCAGCGCTTGCGTGGGCAGATCAACTTTGCGCTCGGAAACCGTGTCGTTGGCATGGAACGTGAAACGGCGCAGACCGCCAAACGCTGCGATATACTGATCCTGTTTACCAATAGGCCGTCCGCAGCGCTGAATTTCGATTTCACACGCCTCACGCGCCAATCGGTCGGCCGTAACTTGCTCGCCGCAATAGGTGTACATTGCATTCAACAAACCAACAACCAATGATGACGACGAGCCGAGGCCGCTGCCCTCTGAGGGAATGTCAGCGAGCGTCGAAATCTCGACGCCGCGCCCAAGTCCGGTCATCTCCATTGCAACGCGAATCAATTCGTGCTTGATTTCGGAAACATCTTCGACGGTCTCGTTGCGGGAGTAGTTCAGCACAATCTTGTCGTCAAAGCGTTCTTTGATGATGACAAAGATGTACTTGTCAATTGCAGTTGAGATGACCTGTCCGTCTCCGTGCAGGTAGTAATCGGCCAAATCGCTGCCGCCGCCGGCGAAACTCAGCCGCAATGGTGTTTGTGTGATGACCATGCGTTAGGTACGTTCCCGCCACGCACGCACTGTGTCATACGCCGCAGGAGTTCCGATGTCTTGAATGAATTCGTTCGTGACGTAGCCGTACATTTTGCCGACCAATTGCGGCAGGACTTGAAAACCAATGTCCGACGGCGCCTGCTCGGGAACCCATTGGAAGAGTTCAGGCGTCGCGACGTGAATGCCGGAATTGGCAAAATTGCTTTTCGGGTGCGCAGGTTTTTCTTCAAACGAGATGACGCGCCCATCGCTATCGAGTTCCAGAATACCGCAGCTTTGCGGCTGATCGGTCGGATAGGAAACCAAGACCAGCGGCGGGCGGTGCTTCGCATCGTGGAATGCGACAAGACGGCGCAGATCCATTTCCGCGTAGTTGTCGGCGTAAATGATCAGAAACCGGTCGTCGCCTTTGAAGAAATCGTGCGCGCGGCGCAATGTGCCGGCGCTGCCCAATAGGACAGGCTCGTATCCCTCTTGAAAACGCAAACCGCGCGGTCGGGTAACAATGAACTCGCGCACCTGTTCGGCACAGTGGTGCGTGTTGATGTACACGTCCTCCACACCGGCTTGCGCAAGCATTTCGCACCAGTAATCCAACAGGGGCCGTCCGGCGATCGGAAGCATGCACTTCGCGCGGTTACGCGTCAATTCTCCCAAGCGGCTGCCGACGCCCGCCGCGAGCACGAGCGCTTTCACGCCGTCGCGAGGCTCTTTTCGCGTTCAGCGCGGTTCCAGTCGTACGCCTTCCGCAACCCTTCAGCGAGCGGCACTTCCTGTTTCCATTTCAGGATATTCGCCGCTTTGGTGGCATCGAGGTAGATCGCTTGAATTTCGCCCATGCGCGCGGGGGCACGCAGCGGTTCATGCGGGAACTCGGCGAACTCGGCCAGGTACTTGTAAAGCGTGTTTACCGACGTGCCGACGCCGGAACCGATGTTGATAATTTCGCCTTCACCTGCTTCGAGAGCGAGCAAGTTCGCGCGCACCGCATCGGCAACATAAATGTAATCGCGCAACTGCTCACCGTCGCCGTAGATCGTCGGTACTTTGCCGTCGAGCATCATGCGGGCGAAGATTGCAATCACGCCGGCTTCGCCGTGCGGGTTTTGGCGCGGCCCGAATACGTTCGGATAACGCAGCACGGTGAAACGCATGCCGTACAGAATGCGATACAGTTCAAGGTAGTGTTCCACGGTGTGCTTGGAGATACCATAAGCACACTCAGGGCGCACAGGTGTTTGCTCGTTCGCGGGCAACACCCGCGCGTCGCCATAGACCGCGCCGCCGGTGGAGATGTAGATGAACTTCTTGATGCCGTGCTTATGCGCCGACGTAATCAAGTTAATCGAACCGAGAATATTGCACTGCGCATCGAACACTGGATCAATGAGCGACTTGCGCACGTCCATTTGCGCCGCGTGGTGATCCACGATGTCAGGACGAAACGTCGCGAAAATCTTTTCAACCGCTTCGGCGTCGCGCACATCCACTTCAAAGAACGTGGCTTCCTTGGGGACGTTGCGTTTGAAACCCGTCGCGAGATTGTCCAGCACCGCAACTTCGTGCCCCGCCGCTATAAAACCGTCGGCGACATGCGATCCGACGAACCCCGCTCCTCCCGTAACCAAAATTCGCATTAGGCGTTTGCTCCCTTAGCCGGACGCACGACGTTTAGAGTCTGCATGCGCTGTTCGGCGAAATCCATGATGTCGTCAATGTCAGTCTGTTCTTCCAAATAGGCGCGGTATTCGCGCACGGAGTCTTCGGCCGTGCGTGTGGGCGACCAACCGAGCGCTTTCAATTTGGAAATATCGGAAATAATGTGCCGCGTGTCGCCAAAGCGGTAGAGTCCCGGAATGCGCGGTGCAAGGCCTTCTTTGCCGAATACCTTCGCTACGATTTCGCAAAACTCTGTGACCGTGTAGGCCTCGCCGCCTCCGACGTTGAACATTTCGTAGTTCGCGCGGTCGTCTTCGAGCACTTTCAGATTGGCCTGCACCACGTCGTGAATATTAACAAAATCTCGCACCTGCGTACCGTCTTCGTAAATCAGCGGCGCACGGTTGAAAAAGTAGCTGAGCGAGAAGATTCGGCAAGCGCCCGAATAGTTATTGTAGAAGCTCTGGCGCGGGCCTTGAACGATGGAAAAGCGCATCGCCACTGAAGGAATGTCGTAGCGCTTGCCGAAGGCCAGCGTCATTAACTCTTGTGAGTATTTCGACAACGCGTATTGATTAAGCGGCTTGGCATCCGTTTCGGGCGTGGGCTGCCAATGCAGAATTTCATTCGTGCGCGGATGACGAAACTCCCAGTCGCCCGCGTCGAGCTGCCGCACGGAACGCAACTCCGGATGGTAGATGGTGCCGTCTGGCGCGGCATAACGGCCTTCGCCTGCCACTGCTTGTGAGGATGCGACGACGACCTTCTTGACCGGCAGGTTCTTCTCAACAATCAACTCATAAATCAGCGCCGTGCCGACGCTGTTGACGTGAAAGAACTTTGAGAAATCCGGCAAATAGTCTTGATAGGCGGCGAAATGATAAACGGCTTCAACGCCTTCCAGAGCTTCTTCCATTTTCGCGCGGTCGCGCACGTCACCTTCGATGAAGCGCACTTTGGCGGGGATGTAAGCCGGCTTGCCTTTCATGTGCACCGGCTTTTCCAAGCTGTCAAGAATCGTGACTTCGTAACCGCGGCGCAGCAATTCGTCCGTGGTATGCGATCCGATAAATCCGGCGCCGCCGGTGACTAATACGCGCAAGAGTTGCTTCCGGTTAGTGTGCTCCGCGCCCCAAGAGCACGGCGGGAATAGTTTTCATCAGGATTTTGAAATCCAGCCACAACGTCCAGTTATCAATATATGCCAGATCGAGTTTCACCCATTCATCGAAATCGGTGATATTGCTGCGACCGGAGATTTGCCATAGACAAGTTAGACCGGGCTTCACGGAGAGTTTGCGGCGGTGCCAACTGTCGAAGCGCGGCAGCTCAGTTTCGAGCGGCGGACGCGGTCCGACGATTGACATGTCGCCTTTGAACACGCTCCACAGTTGCGGCAGTTCGTCCAGACTGAATTTGCGGAGTAGCCGGCCGATGGGTGTAATGCGCGGATCGTTGCGGATTTTGAACACCGCACCTTGCATCTCGTTCTGCTTTTCGAGCTGCGCTTTCAATCTGTCGGCATCCACGACCATCGTTCGGAACTTGTAGCCGGTGAATTTCTCTTTGTTGAAACCCACGACTTTCCAGCGGTAAAACACCGGCCCACGGTCATGCAGCTTGATTAGCGCGGCAATCGTGGCCAAGAGCGGAAAGAGCATGATCAACAGCGCGGCCGAGAAGCCGATGTCGAATAGGCGTTTCACGAGGATTTGCCACTCTTTGTGGCGCATGGACGTGTAGATCAGCACGGGCTGATCATACTGTATGTCCGTCGAAACGTGCGCGACAAGACTGGAGAACCAGTTCGACAAGATCACAGCACGAACGCCCTCTTGCTCGCAGAGAGCCAGCAGGTCCGTACACTCTGAGATCTGCCGCGTGGGAACGGCGAACACGACTTCGTCAATCGTATGCGCATGCAGGATTGTCGCCAGGTCTTCAGGAGTTCCCAAGTAGGGAAGTTGCGGCGGCGTGCCAACTCCGTTCTTGCGATCCGTGTCCACAAACCCCACCAAAGCAATGTCCCATGCAGGCCGCTCGGCAACTGTACTGGCGAATCGCGCTGAGCGTTCAGCCGTACCGATGACGAGCACACGGCGGCTCAATCCACCACCGCTGCGCATGTGTTCGCGCAGGCTGCGGAAGAACACGCGGTTGATGGTCAACAGAGTCGCGTTGGTCAGAGCAAATAAGGCGATCGTGGATCGCGGCGGCAGCTCGATACGCAGCACGTATGCCGCGGCGAACAAACAAACGGTTCCGAGTACGGCAGTGCGTGCGGACAGCTTGAAGTCATGCCAGACTCCACCCGGTACGACATCAAAATGTGCGCGCTGCAGGTCGAGCAGCAGCCACCACACGAGCACTACAAGAAAACCCACCTCGTAGTAGCTGTGAACGGACTGCGCACTGCCAAAGAAATACAATGTTCTGATCTCGGTACGCAGCGCGAAGGCCAATACAAACGAAACGGCGGTGAGCAACAGATCAGCCATCAAATGGAAGATCCGCAACCACAAATTTCGTTCAATCGTCTTCGGCATACGTGTTCGAGTTCAGTTCATCTAATAGTGAGTAACTACGCGCCGTAGAATCCGCGAACGGCGTCGCAGACTTCCGCGACCTCGGAATCTGTCAACTCGGCCGACATTGGGAGCGCCAGCGCTTCCTTAGCGAGCTTTTCTGAAACCGGGAAGTCGCCAGCCTTGTAACCGAGAAAATCAAAGCACTTTTGCAAATGCAGCGGTACAGGATAATAAATCATACTGCCGACTCCCTTGCTCTTGAGATGCTCCATTAGTTCATCGCGTTTGGGCGCTCTGAGGCAGTACTGATGATAGGTATGGTAAGCACCCTCGACTTCAACCGGAGTCGTGACCGGCGTACCGGCCAGTTGCTCGTTGTACTGACGCGCGATCTCGCGGCGGCGTTCGTTCCACTTCTCAAGATACTTAAGCTTGATCACAAGCACAGCGGCCTGAAGTTCATCCAAACGGCCGCAGATACCGATCTGATCATGGAAATAGCGATCCTTGCCGCCGTGCACGCGGTTGATGCGCACATCGTGAGCGAGGGCTTCGTCGTTTGACAACACCATGCCGCCGTCTCCAGCGCCGCCAAGATTTTTGGTCGGATAGAATGAGAAACAACTCAGATCGCCGAATCCACCTGCGACAACGCCATTGAAACGCGCACCCACAGCCTGCGCCGCGTCTTCGATAACAATCAGATTGTGTTTTTTGGCGACTGCACTCCACTCCACCGGGTTCACCATCTGACCGAACAGATGCACGGGCATCAAAGCGCGTGTGCGCGGTGTAATCGCGGCTTCCAATAGGTCCGCGCGCGCGTTAAATGTCGCCTCATCCACGTCCACGAATACTGCGCGCGCGCCCGCGCGCACGATTGAACTTGCCGTCGCAAAAAACGTGTACGGTGTCGTGATGACTTCATCACCAGCATTGGGCTTCAGCGCCATCACAGACAGCAACAGAGCGTCTGTGCCCGACGAGACTCCAATACCGTACTTGACTCCGGCCAGCTTGGCCATCGCTTCTTCCAGCGCTTTGCCGCGGCTGCCCAAGATGAAACTTTGCGTCTCGAAAATATTCTGTATATCGGCCAGAACTTCCGGACCGATTTGCTTGAACTGCGCTTGCAAGTTCAACATGCCGACACTCATGCGGCCACCCGTGTATAATATTCGACGGTGCGTCGTAAGCCTTCTTCCATGGGAACGAGCACCTTGTAACCCATGGCGGATTGTATCTTGCTAATATCTGCGAGCGAATCGCGCACATCACCGGCGCGAGTGGGCTCATGCAGAGGACGAACTTCTTTTCCTAACGCAGCGCCGATGCCGTTCAGAATGTCAAGCAGCGAGTAGCGCGCACCGCAGGCGACGTTGAAGAACTCACCGGCTACGCCTTCAGATGGCGCAGTGCACGCAAGGAGGTTCGCGCTGACCGCGTTCGCCACGTACGTGAAATCGCGTGATTGCAAACCGTCGCCGTGCACAATCGGCTGTTCGTTGCGCATCGCGCGCGTGATGAACAACGGAATCACGGCCGCGTATTGCGACTCGGGATCCTGCCGCGGCCCAAAAATATTGAAATAGCGAAGCGCCACGGTCTCCAATCCATAGACAGCGTGAAACGCCTGACAGTACTTTTCCGTGGCCAATTTGCTTACCGCATAAGGCGAACGTGGCAGCATCGTCATCGTCTCGACCTTCGGCAATACGGGAGTATTGCCATAGACCGACGAGCTGGACGCGGCCACAAAGCGTTTCACTCCGGCCTCGCGCGCGGCAATCAACGCATTCAGCGTGCCGCGAATGTTCACTTCGTTGGTTGTGACCGGATCGTGAATGGAACGCGGCACGGAACCCAATGCAGCTTGGTGCAGCACGTAGTCGCAACCGCTCGTGGCCTTGCGAATCGCGTCTTCATCGCGCAAATCGCCTTCTACGAACTCGATATCTTTGATAAACGGATCGAGGTTGCTGCGTTTGCCCGTCGCAAGATTGTCGAACACGCGCACGAGTTCGCCGCGCTTCAGCAATTCTTCAACGATATTCGTTCCGATAAATCCGGCGCCGCCGGTCACAAGATAAAGTGACGGCACGTCAGCCTTTCTTGTCCGGATCAGGCCGGACGAAAGTGTAACACGGATTGATCATGCCGCGAATCGCCGCGAACATATATTCGAGTTGGCCAGTTCCCAGACGACTGTGGCACGGCAGCGCAAGCAAGCCGGATGATTCGTCACACTCGGTCACAACGCCGAAGGTTGCAAGACGCTCGTGAATGGCGCGCACAGAGTACGGCTCGGAGGATGCGAAAACGTAACACGCAGGGGCGGACTGGCCCTCTGTCGCTGCGTGCATGCCGGTCAGTCCGAAGAGTCTGCTCAATTCCTGTTGATTTTGCACTCTGCGCGTGTATTCATCATCGCGTCTGCGCCAGTGAATCTGTAACCCCTCTCGCACGCGGTTGCGCTTTGTTACGTCCAGGCAGTGGAATTTGTCCCACACTTGCTTGTCCGCGAAGTGCGCACCGACCAAGACGGCACCAAACGGCAACGGCAGCCAACGCGCTAAGTCAAACACGGCATAGGCACCGAAGCCGCCGCAGCGCTGCGCGTCAGGGTTAGACAGCATCGCATCGCGGCAGTCTTCAATCAACGGCTCGCTCGCTAAACTCAGTTGTTCGGCCTCCGGGCAATAGTATCCCCAACGGTGACAGGCGATGCGCGCATCACATTTGTCGGGCCGCGCGCTGAATGTCCACTGATCACCAAAGAGCGAGGTCAGTTGTTCAACGTACGAGGCCTCACCGATAGATGCCCAAATACCGACGTGTGCACCTCGCACGACATCCGCCGCACGCAAAGCTGATTGCAGCGCGTAGGGCCACGATGGCATATAGGTGAACTCGGCTTCAAAGAACTCCGAAAGCTGTGTATTGATAGCGATGACTTGCTCTTCGGGCGCGTCGAAATCTTCGCCGCCGAACGGTTCGAGGCGGATGCGCGGCCTGGCTTCTTCGGGCGGACTGCGGAACAGAATCGGATACGGCTGCGAGCAGTACTTTTGGAAATAGTGCTGCAATTCGTTGCGAAAGCTCACGCCGACATCGAGGTACTGGAATTCGCTGTTCTCAAATTCACAGACCACATGCCAGAAGAGATAGGCGTTCGCTTCAATTTCGCGGCCCTTCTCATTCGTGCCGCCGTAATGGTAAAAGAGCGTGTTCGGCGTGACTGGCGTGACGATGATCCCGCCGACGAGTTCCTCACCGACGTATGCGAGATAGAGCTTCTGCTCTGGCTCAAGCGCTGGCGTTAGAGTCTCTGGGTCATACCAGAGTTTCGCCATGAGCGAAAGGTCACGGCTTTCAACCACACGAATGCCGGCGTTCTGCGCTTTGCGAATGCCTTGTTTCGCGCGCGAGCGCAACTCGCGCCAAGCGACCTCGCGGTTGAGGTGCAAGAGGGAGCCGCGCGTAACGATGTCTTTACCGACGTATTGCAAGGATTACTGGCAGATGCCCGCGGCCGTTCCGGTTTCGGCGGCGACTGAGGCACAGCTATTTAGGATTGGTGTGAAGTTGACGGTCGGGCAAGTGCCGTCGTCGTCGCGGTCGTGAATGAAGCGGTCTTCGATTTGCGCTTCGCTGGACGTGCCCCACGAATTGCGCGTCGCGTTCATGTCTTCCGTGTTGTGCTGGTTGCAATTGAAGAAGACGACGAACAGGTCAATGCTTGAGAAACAGTTGTAAATCAGATTCGGAAACGACGGACCGCGCTCTTCTTCGGTGACGCCGATGTTCATCACCGTATTCATGCGCGAAAAGTTATTGTGGTGGATGCGCGTGGTGGAGTCCACAAATGAGCCGATCTGGAACGCATACCATGACGTTTCGAAGATGTTGTTGCGGAACTGTGAAGCAGTTACAAGGTCAAGCTTGATCACGCCGCGGTCGCCGCTGCCGCTGGTGTCCGATCCGCCGCAGTCCCGGAACCAGTTGCAGTAGATATCCACGTTCGTCATGCTCTTGAGCGTGATGGCGAATGGATCACAAGTCTGAAAGATCGAATGATCAATTTCCAAGTTGTTATTCGACGCTTGATATACGCCGGTGCCCACATTCTCAAAAACGCATTTGGTAATTTGCGGTGCATCGGCGCGCGGCAAGACTCCCTCGGCGGTAATCGCGTTGAAATAGCAATTTCTGATACTGCCGCTGTCGCTTTCGAGATCGAGCGCCGTGGACGCGTCACGAAAGGCGCAGTATTCCAAATCCGGCGGCGTCGCCTCATCTTTGAACTTGATAAACTCCCAGCGATCGGCGCGGCGGCCGATGTAATCATTCGCCATGAAGCGGATGAAGTTGTTTGGAAGTCCATGTGCAACCAAGGTGCCTTGCACCTCAAGCTGTCCCGCGAAGGGCAAGCGCACGATCGCGCCCGGTTCGATGGTCAGCGTGACGCCGTCGTTGATGACCAGTAACGGGTCTTCCACAACGTAATGTACATTCGCTTCCCATGTCGTGTTTTCTTCAATCACGAATTGACCGGAAATCACTTCTTCGCGCGGCAAACGCATTTCACCGACATCCACTTCTCCGCCGGAAGTCGAAACAAATTTCGGCTTCGTCCACCCCTGGCCCTGTTTCTCGGCTACGATGACATAGTCTCCGGCAACCACCTGCTCAAAGTGAAAATTGCCGTCACCGTCCGCCGTGTCCACTTGCTGTGCGGTTACGGGTCGGTGGTCGAACGTTGCATCGAGATTGTACGCGAAACCCAGTTGCGGCTCCGCATCGTGAACCGACCACACGGAACTCTCTTGCGTCGGATCGGGCGCTTCCATCAGTTTGACAATTGCGCCGCCACTGCTGCCGGAGGTCGCGGAAATGCGCCCGACAATGCCGGTTTGTCCTTCATCTTTCTTGCAGCCTGTTGAAATTGCAAGCAGCAAGACAAACAAAGTAAGCAATAGGTAACGCGAGTGAATCATACAGACTGGTTTAGTGCCAATAGACGATGGCGGCCGTGGACAATGCCCACAGTGCCACATTGATCAAGGTGGCGCGATCACGCACGAGCAGTTTGGACGGGTCGCCGCCTTCGCCGCGCGTGTAGATCAGGTAGAGATAGCGGAAAATTCCATAGACGACAAACGGCAGGGTCCAGAAGAGCGCATGCGTGCCGTAGCGTCGCACGGTGTCATCGGAAATCGTGTAGAGGCTGTAGGCCAGAAGCGTCGCCGCCGACAGCGCAGCGAGCATCTGGTCAATGAAGCTTAGATTGTAAGCGGCAAGACTCGCGCGATGCGTGGCCGCAGCGTCACCCAGCAATGCAATTTCGTGTCGCCGTTTGGCCAACGCCAGAAACAGCGAAAGCAAGAATGCGCACAGAATCAGCCAGTAAGAGAGATACACTTCGGGCAAAATTGCTTTGACGATCGCCACACCGCCCACAGCCCGCAGCACGAAGCCCATGGACAGAATCAACACGTCGAGAATTACAGCCTGCTTCAGGCCGAGCGAGTAGGCCAGATTCGCGACGAGATAGGCGATTGCGACAAGCCCGAAATAGAAATCAAGATAGAACGCCCAACCGACGGCTGCGGAAGCCAGCACGAACGAAAGCACGCCTGCGGTGCTCGGCGAAACACGGCCCGATGCAATAGGCCGGTTCTTCTTTTTCGGGTGTTCGCGGTCGGCTTTGAGATCGAGCAGATCATTCAGCGCATAAACCGCACTCGACAGCATGCAGAAGACCGCGAAGCCCGCGAGCGCCTGCACGATGACTTCCGGATGGCTGAGCACGACGCGCGCCGGCGAGAACAGCACAGCAGCGAAGAGAATCATGTTCTTCGACCACTGCGCCGGGCGCAGCAATTCGAGAATGGCGGTCAGACGATTCACGCGCCGCCGATCTTAGAGCTTGACGATGTTGTCGCGCTGGCCCAGCTTGGCCGTTGCGTTGCGTGCGTCGAACACAAGCGGCACATTGTCAGCCAGCATGTCGTAATCTACAACGCGGTGGTCGGTGCATATGACGGCGGCGTCGTAGGTCTTAAGCTGTGCGGGCGTAAACGGTACGGACTTGTGCCTGTGATTGGCCGTCTCAACTTCGGCGATAAACGGATCGTAGTACTCGACCGAGGCGCCACGCTTGATGAACAGCTCGATGATATCGAGCGACGGCGACTCACGCACGTCGTCAATATCGCGCTTATAGGCTACGCCCATCACGAGAATTTTCTTCCCTTTGACCGCTTTGCCGCGCTCGTTTAGAGCTTCGGCCACACGTTCGGTGACGTAATCCGGCATCTTGGTATTGATGTCGTCGGCCAGCTCGATGAAGCGCGCACGGTATTTCAGCGTCTTCAGCTTCCACGAGAGATAGATCGGGTCAATCGGAATGCAATGTCCACCCAGGCCGGGACCGGGATAGAACGGCATGAAGCCGAATGGCTTGGTCGAGGCCGCGCGAATCACTTCCCACACATCCACGCCGAGAATCTTGCACATGATGGCCAGCTCGTTCACGAGCCCAATGTTAATCGAGCGGAACGTGTTTTCGAGCAGCTTGACCATCTCGGCCGCTTGCGTGCTCGTGACGGGCACGATGTGCTCGATCACAAGACCGTACACCGCCTGCGCGACTTCCATGCACGCAGGCGTTGAACCGCCGATGACTTTCGGCGTGTTGTGCGTGCCGTATTTCTCGTTGCCCGGATCAACGCGCTCAGGCGAGAACGCGATGAACACGTCCTTGCCGACTTTCAGTCCCTTTTCTTCAAACGCGGGGACCATCAATTCGTCAGTCGTGCCGGGATAAGTTGTGCTCTCGAGCACAATCAACAGACCGGGATGCGCGTACTTGAGAATCTCATCTCGCGCCGCGAGAATGAAGGAGATATCCGGATCACCCGTCTTGCGCAGCGGTGTCGGCACGCAAATCGAAATCGCGTCGAGGTCACGAATGACTGAGTAATCGCTTGTGGCCTTGAGTGTGCCTTTCTTGACGCACTCGGCGAGCACCTTGCTGTCCACGTCGAGGATGTAATTATCGCCCGCGTTGATGCGGTCAACCTTACCCTGCGTGATGTCAATGCCGGTGACGGAAATGCCCTTGGCAGCGAACTGAACGGCGAGCGGGAGCCCGACGTATCCCAGACCAACCACGCCAATGCGCAGGCTGCCGTCCTGGGCCTTCTTTTTTAACTCGTTCAGAATCATAAAGTTCTTGTCGTCCTTACCGAAAATCGGTGACTCTAAATATACGAAGGAGTGGGCAGAAATGCAATGAAAGAGGGGCTGCCCATGCGCCCCTCAAAGATGCTTTGCAATTGTTATACCTGTATTTGCGATATGACAAGTTATGCGCACTTCAAACTGTTCAATAGAAGCGACCCTCGGAAGTTTCTGAACAGATGGTTAGTAGTTCCAAGACTTTGAGGCATAGAAGTTATCCCAAAAGAAGATGCGCGACCAAGGCCGCGCATCTTCAAATTTCTGATTTGAGGTCTTCCCTACTGAATACTGAGCAGGTAAACCCGCCCAACGTTCTCGACGATGTCCTGATCCCACCAGCGGGCACCGACGCCCAGATCGGGCGAACCGTTGCCATCTAAGTCACCGAACGACGAGACGCTATTCCCGGCGGCATCAGCGATGTTCTCACCTGAAAACTGGTAGAAGTCCGTCTCCCAGCCACCATAGTAGAAATAGACCACACCCCGGGCCTGATTCGCATTGGCGGCCTGCGCCGCCCAATCGCCCTTGCCGTCCTTATTCAGATCGCCCAAGGCGAAGACTTTCTCGCCATACCGCCCGGCTTCCACGCCGCCAGTGAAGGTCGCATTGGCCTGTTCCGGGAGGGTCGCGCCTCCGTGATAGACATAAACCTTGCCCAATTGACGACCGCCGCTGGTGAACTGAGGTGCGCCGACAACAAGTTCGGCTGTACCGTCGCCGTTCTGATCGGGCACAATTGCGGTGGCCCAACCAAACTGATCCTGGAAGCTGGTCAATTCGCCCTTGTATAGCTTTGTGGGCTTCGAGACATCCAAACCCTTACCGCCCTTAAAAACGTACACAGCGCCGTAATAGGTGGCTTCCGTGCCATAGTGCGGCGCGCCCACAACGATATCCCCCTGGCCATCGCCAGTAATGTCGCCCGTCGAAACGGACGAACCGTACAGATCATTCAACGTGCCAAGCTTGCTTTCGAGATCGGGGTTCTTTGCTGTGCCGTTGGCATTGCCGAAATAGACATACATGCGGCCCGACGTCGCGCCGTTCTTGGCTGAGTGCGGAGCGCCAACGACGAGATCGGCGAAGTTGTCCCCGTTCACATCGCGCGTCATGTCTATCGAGCGGCCGAAAGAGTCCTTGCTTTCCCCTGCAGTAATCACTGCGGCAGCCGAACCGAAGTTCGCGCCGCCGAGATAGAGATAGACTTTTCCGGCAGGCTTGGTACCTGTGCCTTGACCGCCTTCGGCGGCAATAGCCAGATCGGGAGTGCCGTCGCCATTGAAGTCGCCCGTTGACATCGAAGAGCCAAACAGCTCGCCATCGTCCTGACCGCGTATCGTCAGCACAGGCTGAGATGCGAGCAGGCCATCATAGAATTGCACGACTCCGCGCGAGATGGGTCCCGCGTTTTCACCCGTGTAGGATACAGCATAGAGCTTGTTGCCGCCCGTCCAGGCGTAGGAGCCTTCGACCGCCGCGCCGAAGTAGGCGCGCGCGTCCGGGCCGTCCATGACACGCAGCAGGTATTTCGCCGGGGTGTTGCGCGATTCCAACTGCGCGAGCGACAACGCATAGACCGCGAGCACCGCGACGGACGTGACTAAAACGTAACCGATTCTCTTCATGGCCTGTTCTCAGGTTGAAATGGAGAGTTATTGGAGTGAGTCGAGGAGTGCGTTCACACTCCTCGACTCATTCTCAAACCGTAATTTGCTTACCGAATGCGCACGAGGTCAATGCGGCGGTTCTGGTAGCGGCCCTGCTCGTTGGCGTTGCTGGCCACGGGCTTGGTCGAACCGTATCCCTTGGCCACGAGGCGGCTGGGATCAACACCGCGCGAGATCAGGTAGTTGCGCACTGCATCGGCACGGGCCTGCGACAACGGATTGTTGATCGCGTCCGAACCGGTGTTATCAGTGTGGCCTTGAACTTCGAGCAATTGGATTTCCGGATGCTCATTGATCAACTTCGAGGCACCGTCCAACACGCGCGCGAATTCGTCGGTGATTTCCGCCGAACCCGTGGCGAAGTTGATACCCGGGAAGCTGACGACGCCGCCGGTTTCCATCCACACGGACTCCATCGAATCCTTCTGCTCGGGCTTGAGCAATTCAAGCGAGAGCTTCAGTGACGGATTGCCTTCGAAGATGTAGCGGTGGATAAATTCCTTCGGGCCATCATTCTTCTGGCACATGGCTTCTTCGCGGCGGGCGCGCTTCAGCGTACCCATCGCGCTCGTGAGTTCGTTGCACTCACGGAAGTAGAAGTTCAGCGAGATGCGGTGGTTCTCATTCAAGAAGGCCTGCGGTTCCTCGACATAGGCATACTGAATGCCGAAGCTCTTGAAACCGAATCCGAAGCCGGCGGTCATGCCGGAGTTGGATTGATCGTTCTCGACGAGATCGTTGACACCGGCCGCGAGATAGAAGCTGACATTGTCGCTGACTTCGAAGTCATACGCGCCGCCGACATCCAACGTGGCCTTTTCGTCTTCGACCTTGTTGACGTCGCTCGTGAGGGTCACACCCTTCCACGGATTGACGCCGACACCGAGACGGGCTTCAAACGGCACGTTGTCGTCGCCGTATTCACCGGCGGCGTCACGCACCATGAAACCGAACTGCAGTTCGTCGTACGCGCGGAAGAGCAAACCTGCATCCACACCCCAGCCGTCATTGTCGGCGAGGTCTTCCTGCAGGTACTTGGCGCTCAAACCGAGCGACAGGCCTTTGCCGAGCCCGCGGGCGTAGCTCAACTGGAAGGCGTTTTCGCCCACGTCGAAGCTACCGGTCTTGTCGCCAAGATCGTCGTACTGACCGATTCCGGTGATGCCCGCGTTGAGCCAAGACAGGCCAAAGGTACCAATCTTCTCCGCGCACAGCGATGCACCGATGTAATTGTAGTTGCGATCGGCTTCCATGCCGCCGGTGTACATGAGCGCCACTTCAAATTTGTGGAGCCAGTGTAGCGCAGCGGGATTCCAGTAGGCCGCGGTCGCGTCCTTGGCAACGGCAGTTTGGGCGGTACCCATGGCCATTGCCCGCGCACCCACACCCATCCGCAGGAACGGTGCGGCGTAGTTTTGCGCGTTGGCGGCCGAGACACCGAACAGCATCAGCATGCACAGGCCCAGCGCCGTATTGCGAATTCGGGATGACATATCCCTTCCTCCTGTCCTATCGGCTATTCTAAAGTATTTCATCTTCCGGAATTGAAAAACTCAGGGGTGGGGAAGGTTACCCTTCCCCACCCACTGTGTCTGGTTTAGTTGCTCGCCTTCTTGTAGGCAACCTTCACGATGTTGTTGATGGTCTTGCCATCGCCGGACACGGTCACGTTGGCAAGGTACACACCGTTGGCGACTTCTTCGCCACTGTCGTTGGTACCGGCCCAAGTGATTGCCGTGTTGTTGTCGGCGAGGACGCCATCATACACCTTCGCGACGAAGCGGCCCGAGAAGTCGTAGATCATGATGCTGACGTGCGCACCGTTACCTGAACCCGGCTCGATCGGCAGGACGAAGGTCGTGTGACCGTCTTCCTTCGTGAACGGATTCGGATAGTTGTAGGTCTCGCCGCCAACCGTGATCTCGCGGTGACCGACACGCTGTGCCCACTCACCGGTGGCACGGTTGCCAGCCAGGTCAGCGACTTCAGAGTGCAACATATAGTCACCAGCTTCGAGGCTTGCGTAGGCCAAGGTGGCGTAGCCAGTCAGGCCGTTTCCGGCGATGCTGACGTTCGATTCACCTTCAGCCGCCACACCGTCCTTGGTCAGCCAGATGCGAACACTGGCCGGATCCAAGCCAACTGTACCGACTTCGGCGAAGTCCACGCGGAACGTGACCGGCTCGCCGAGCGGGATCGGATTCTCATCGTTCGACTTCGGCGAGTAATCCGTGAAGATCGGCGCACCGGTGTCCACGGTATAGACTTGCGAAATCGGGGTCATCGGCAGGCCACCCACCAATTCGCCGTTCAGCGAAGCGCGGATGCTCACCAGACTGGTCAGGTCGAAGTTCGCGCAGTACACAGCCGTGTCACCATGGAAGGAGACCGGTGCATCCACCACGATCGGTGCCCAGACCAACTGATCATCCACCAGCATTGCGCCTTCGAGTGTCATGGTTACCGTGCTGCGGTCAAGCTGCTCGCAATCCGCGAGGGCTTCGAAGCAGTGCGGCATCGCCGACACGTGATACGGCGGGAAGAAGGCCATATTTTCGGTGCACGCATCGCTGACCACCCAGAAGGACCAGACTTCGCTGCTGGTATTGCAGACGTAATCGCAGACCGTGAGGATGACGCTATACGGACCGTCTTCAAGGTTACCCGACCAGGTGATGATACCACCGTTGATCACCGCATCCGGCGTCAACTCGGTACGCTGACCGGTCGTGTGGTTATGCAGGTACATTTCGATGCATTCCGGATCCACACCGCTGTTGCCGTCGAGGCTTGAGAAGCCACGCGACAGCGCATCGCGCCAGTTTCCAAGGTCAAGCTTGGTCGTGCTGGTCACGGTGGCAGCCTTGCCGCCCTTGTCGTTCTTGCCGCCGCCGATGAAGCCCGTAGCCGGAGCCACGTTCTTGTCTTGCAGCATCAGATCGCCACCCGGCAGGGTCACGGCGCTGTAGTTGTCGTCATCGAAGAAGTGAGCGCTGATCGTCACCGGCAGGTCGCCATCCACCGCGCTGCTATCCAGCGGGCTGATAACCTGAATGACCGGACCAGTCTCATCCACCACCCAAGTCTGGACAACTTCGCGCCACGTGCCGTACTGGTCACCGGCGTGCAGGACGATGCGGATGTCGTTCGGGGTACCATGACCACCGAACTCACCGAAGGTCGCCGAGCCATTCACCGTGAAGGTCTGGTTCGTGTTGCTGTTGTCATAGGCCGGGTTGATGTCCAGCGTGACGTTGGCAGTCAGATCAACTTCAGTGATCTGGCCATCGTTGTCATAGAGACCGACGAAGCGCGCGGTGATGTCACCGTTGCGGACATTGGCGCCGTCATTTTCCTGGACGGTGGCCGTGAAGTCCAACGGATAATCCGGGTTCCAGAAGCCGTTGTACTGGCAGCTGCCGTCTTCAACCGTACCGAACTCAACGATCGGGCCGGTGCTCAGGACGCGGAATGTCCAAGTCCAAGTAGCCAGGTTGCCCACGCAGTCTTCAGCGTACGCGTTCACAGTCCAGACGCCGGCGATCGGATCCACAAGGACGATCTTGGCGCTGGAGGTGGTACGTTCGATGAAGTCTCCTTCATCTTCGTAGCGGAGGACTTCGCCACGCGGCGGCACAACAACGAACCACACGCGGTCGGTAATGATACCCGAACCGTTGTCGTCCAGCGTTTCGCGGCCTTCGCGGGAAATCGTCTCGCCATTCTTGGAAGCAACGTTGTTCTTACCCGTTACGCTCGACGTGGTGGCCATGCCCTTGGTCAGGGTCACGTTGCCATCGCCGATATTGAACAGGGCGCCGTTGCAATCGTCATTGTAATGTACTTCAACCACCACGTTGCCTTCGTTCTGGACACTGTCACCAGTGGCCGGGAAGTGCGCGGTTTCAACCGGTTCGCAACCGTCGGCCGTATAGGTACGGGCGCTCAGGTTGTAGCCGTTGTTTTCCTCACCAGCAACGAAGAAGATGTTGCGGGTTTCGACAACCACCGCAAGACCGGTCTGACCATCCGGGAACGAACCGTCAAGCATCACGGAGACTTCAACGGTGTCTTCACCCGCCGGATCAATCGTCGTCGGGCCACTGACCGGCGTGCTGTCGGGCAGGGTGACGATTGAGTAGGTGATACCGTTCGGGGCGATCGGGGCACTGGCCACGGTCGTCACGACGAAGTTGAACTCTTCCGGATTCTGACTGTCGTACTCAGGATTGAACCACGTACCGCAGGCGCCTTCGTTGAAGTCAACGGCCGGGCCGCTGCAACGCACATAGTATGTCCAGCTGTAGTTCTGCTGGTCGCTCGTACCGATGTTACCGGCTTCGTCAGCGGCCCAGACGGTGACACGGTGCTCGCCCGGCGTGTAGAACAGGTCGGCGGCTTCGCCGGAGTTCGGACCACCAATGCTGAACACGAAGTCATTCTGGCCGGGCTGTACGATAGCGAAGTTCAGGCCTTCGACTGTGGAGTCGGCGGCGGTATATTCGATATCGTCAATGCGGATGCGGACGGTGCCGAGATTGATACCCGCGGCGCCGAAGCAGCAGCGTGCCCAGTCACTGACAGAAGCTTGGATCGTCAGACGCTCGCCACAGTTGAACGTGTCGGCCACGAAGTTGATCGGGTCTTCGTCATAACGCGGCTCCCAGCCCCAATCCTGGGTCCAGTAGAAGTCGCCGTCGTTATTTTCGCAGTCCACTCCGTCTTCGTTGGCAACACCGTCACCGTCATCGTCATACGCGGCGCCGACAGGCGACACGGCGGTAACAACCGGCGGCTTGATGTCCACGGTGTAGCGGTAATCTTGCGTTTCGATATTGGCGTCGCAGACCTTGTTGTAGGTGTGCCAATGGGCGCACAGGGTCAGCGGGCATTCGATACCGTAGTAGCTACCCGATTCTTCATCGTAGTAGTCGTCGTAGAGGCTGCTGATCAGTCCGTCCCACTGCACGGTGACTTCGGCACGGTAACCGATCAGGTGGCCGTCTTCTTCAATCGGCGTGAAGCGCATGGCTTCAGCCGTGATTTCATGCGTGTAGTCGTAGTTACCGCAGTTGGCCAGGTCGAGGTACACACCGATGGTGTCAATGCCGGATTCGCGGTCAACCAGGTTCGCCCACAGCGTGACATCCACGGAACCAATATAGGTCGGCTCGGTGTAGGCCGTCGGCGGCGTGTTGTCCACATAGAACGGCGTGACATTGGTCGGGCGGTCATCCACGTAGAACTGAATCGTGTGGATACCTTGCGACAGGCAACCGAAGAACGGCGGGCAGGTGTAGTACGTTTCGTTCATCTGAACGGTGTACATACCACTGATATTGTCGTAGTGCGTCGTGAACAGGGCGTCGAAGTCACAGTAGTCGTAGCCTTCGACTTCTTCCATGTCAGCGACTTCGCCGTCATTGACGATACGGATACCATCGAGCCAGACGTCAACGCGGTCCGGGGTCGGCGGATATTCGCCTTCGCCGAGAACCACCCACCACAGCGGGTTGCAATCAACCACGGGCAGACCATTGTACTGCGGGAGGTTTTCTTCCCACTGCGAACAGTCTCCACCGTTGCCGAGGCGCACCATTTCGTCGATCGGGCGGATCGTGGTGATAAACACCGCGAAGCGTGCACGATCCGGGCAAATGGAGGTTACGTCAGAGATGTCCCAATCCGGCGTCCACTGGAAGTCCACGATTCCGTTTTCGAGGTCGCGGTCGTTGTAGGTGATACCCCACTCTTGCCACATACCTTCGTATTGACCGGATTCATCGGACGCATCCCAGTTCCAGTAGGCGACGACGACTTGCCATTCTTCCGCATTTTCCGGAAGCAGGCTGTTGTCGAAGCGCATACGGAAGGACGAGGCCGGGTGTACGATGTCGAGGTCATCGAGGTCATCCGATTGGATTTCTTCGACGGCCGAGATCAAAGTGTAGTAGTACTGATACGCCGGGACCAGGCTGTTCGACTGCGACGGCAGGTACGGCTGGAACCAGACAGAACCGGCCCAACCCGTGCCCCAGGCAGGAATCGTGACTTCGAGCTGGCCGTCTTCACTGGTAAGCGTGCCGTTCGAACCACCCTGGTAATTTGCTTCATGGATGTCCATGAAGTAGGTCGTAATGTGGACGAAGCTCAAGTCGCCTTGGGCAACCGTGTTCGATGTGAAGACCGTGACGCGGCCGTCTTCGTCCTCCAAGTTACACGGCGTCGTATTCGACGGCATTTCGCCGGCATAGTAGGTAGAACCAGCTTCAGGCTCGATGCAGACGACACCCGCTTCGATCAAGCAGTTTTCGGTGTAGTCTTCGAGCGTGGTGAGGACCCACGGCTGCTGTTCACCGTTGCTCGGGACACGGACCCAATCCGGCGCGAAGATTTGAGTTTCTTCAGTGACGGTGACATCCTGACGGCGCCAGATCGGTGCGTTCGGATCCACGTTACCGGATTCATCCCAAGCCACGGCACGGAACCAGGCGTTCGCCGGGTACTCGTTGAACTCAAGCGTGACCTGCCACAGGTGCCAAGCCAACCACTCGTTGCACTGGTCAACACGTGTATTCACTGCGTCTTGCAACGGCAGCCACGTTTGACCTTGGTTGGTGGACACTTGGAACTGAACTTGATCCGTCCAGTTCGGGTCGCAGTCGTCGGTGACAGCATACAGGTAGTCGTCGCAACCGAATTCGTTATCATCATCGTAACCGACGATGGTAGCGCGCTGGTACTGCGAGTCTTCAATGTACACTTCGATGGTGTGCTCGCTGCAGTTGCCGGCTTCGTCCCAGGCGATCGCGTTCAACGTGTACGTTGAATTCGGCGTCAAGGCAGTCGTCGCCACTTGCGCGGACCAAAGCGGTCCTTGCTCGTCGCAAGAGATCAGGTCAGGCGCGGTGTCTTCTTCACCATAGAAGCAGACGCGAGCGATATTGCTGTTGCCACCCTGACCGAAGACATCTTCGGCGGTGACCACCATGTTAATAATCTCGCCCCACGGGATCACCGTCTGGTTCGGCGTAAGGTCGCCGTTGACATTGGTGAACTGAACCGTCGGCGGGCAGTTGTCAACGCGGACCGTATCAGCGAACATGACGTAAGCCAAGTTCGACTGCGGAATCGCGTTATCGCTCAGGACGGCGCGCATGCTGATCGTGCCGCAGGCGTCCCATTCGCTTGTGAAGTAGTCGTACACATCCCACGAATAGACCCAGTTACCGGTGACGCCGTTATCCTGATAGGCATAACCAACGTTGTACCAGAACTCCGGATCGTTCGGCGACTCTGCCCACTTCCACTCGAACCACACCGTGTCGAGACCGGCATCAGTGAGTTGGTTGTTGAAGTGCACCCAGATGTCTTCCGGACCGTTGTTCGATCCGTCATCCAGTGAGCAGTAGCCACCCAGCAAGCCATGCGATGCCGGCAGACGGCCGTTCAGCGAATAGGCGAGGCTGTGGTCAATGATGATGTTACGGCAATCCGTGGCCAGCGTGACGAGGTCGCCACCGAGGTCAGCCGAACCGATCGCACAGATCTGGCCCGGGCCTTCCGGCAGGGTGGTGACATCCCAGTACGAACCCGAGCCGACACAGTTGGTCCAATCGGTCTGACCGACGTAACCTTGGACGGTGCGGATTTCGTGTGTGTCGCCCTGGGCGGTCACGTAGATGAAGCGCACGTGGTCAAGCTGCGGCTCAGACTCTGCGTAGAGGCAGATTTCCGTACCGTTGACATGCGGCGTGCCTTCGACATCGTAGTAGTCGTTAATCGCGTAGATCGAGATGTTAGCTTCTTCATCAATCACCGGAGCGGTCCAGTCAATGATGTAGTTGCCTTGATCGTCGAATTGATCGGTCTGTTCGCAGTAGTCCACTGCAACGGCCGCGAAGTCATACGTCCAACCCACCGTCAGATTCGTCGGGACAGTCCAGTTGAAGCTGAACGGCCACGTGCGGTCGCCACCGACTTGCGTCCAAGCGGACGGTTCGCCGTTGGTGTGACGGTAGTAGAAGCGAACCTTGCGCACGGTGAAGTTATCGGACGCTTCGATGTGGAAGGTCACTTCACTGCCGCGTTCGAGTTGCGTCAGCTGCGTATGGCTCGGGTCGTTCGTGCGCCAAACGCTGACAATGTTAGCCACCGGGGCTTCGTTGTCCACGTTGACGGTCAGGACGGCATTCGGGGCACCGTCGGCGCCGATGGACAGGTTACCGTCCATGTTGCCGAAGTTGTCTTCCGCGAACGCGCCGACCATATAGGTACCATTCAACAGTTCGGTATTCCAGTAGCCTTCCGCCAGAACGTATTCGCCGTTCGGGCCTTGGACCAGCTCGATGCCGTGTTCACGCGTCGTGCGTTCGATCACCGTCCACGGGCCGTTGGAACCGACTTCGAGGAAGGCGAACGTTACGGCTTCGACGTCTTCATCATCCACTTCGGCGGACAGTTGGATGTCACCGTGGAGGAAGATGACCGAGGAATCCGGCGTGCAATCCGGCGCCGTCACGAGGTCGTGAGCCGTCGGAGCTTCAGTGTCGCTAATGTAGATGCGCTTGACATAGCCGTTGGCCATCAACCACGCCCACTTCTCTTCGACCGTCGTGCCCTGACCGTAGTTCAGGAACTGCGTCCAGGTCAGTTCGTTGCCGGACTGATCAGTGGTCAGCACCGCGACATCATACCACAGGCCGGGTTGCGGCGCTGGGCAGTCGTTATGCCAGAGGTCAACGTTGTTCACGGAGAACGGTCCGGTCGAGTCGTCACCGATGAAGCACCAGCTCCACATTTCGAGCGGGTGGTCTTCAGCGCGCTTGATGAACCAATGCGCTCCGTAAGCATCGCCGGCTGCTTCGTCGGCGCAGGCACCGACCGTCAGCCACGTGAAGCGTTCGACGCTGTCACCGACTTGCGGTTCGGTCCAGTTAGCACAGGTATTCAGTTGATCAATGTTGACACCGTTGTCCCAGACAAACACTTGGGCCATCGGGGCGGTCACGTCGAAGGAGACGATGTAGGTTTCCATCTCTTCCGAGTTGCCGCATTCATCTTGCGCCCAGCTGCGGACCCAGACGTCGCCAGCCAAACCGGAAACATCCCAGACGACTGACCAGAAGATGTCATGGTCAACACCGTCCCACCACGGGTTCGGCTCTTCACCGTTCCACGCGCAGGGTTGTTCGTCTGTTTCGTCAACACCGATCTCGAACCACGTCGTGCCGTCCGTGCTGTACTCGAAGTACACACGTTCGACGTCGCCGTTGATGCTCGGCCACTCGTCACCAATGGTGGTGAAGGCGTGCAGCCAGATGTCATGGGTTTCGCCCAGCGCGCCGACACTTACGGTGTTCGTCTGCTGGTCAATGATCCACAGACCATCAACGCCTTGCTGGCGGTCGTCGTCGCACCACGGCTGTTCCGTGAGACCGACGGACCAAACCATCGAGGACGGCGGGGTCGTATCGAAGATGTAGATATTGATCGCGTGACCTTCATCGAAGGCACCCATGACGCGTTCGACGGCAAGGTCGCCATTGCCCCAGCGGTCCTGCGTAATCGCGATGACGTGCAGGGAGTCGCCACAGGTGATGTTGGTCAGGTCAAGTTCAGCATAGTGCGGGTTGCACGGGCTCGGAATGTAGCCGCACTGCGTCCACGCGTCAGCCTGGTTCGGGTGCCAGATGTTCTTGCACCAGAGTTCGACGATGTTATTGGTCTGCGTCGAGTCATCCGGATTCAGACCGTCAGTCCATGCGATCGCCAACGTGGCAGGGTTGTCCTCACCAGCGTTGATTTCGATCCAGGTATTCTCTTCGGTCACCGGCTCGCCGTTGACTTCGGTGATGTCGGCAACAGGCTCGGCCTGGTCAACATGCACCCAGAACTCGTCGAGCATTTCGGTCGGCTCGATCTGGCAGATTGCGTCGTGCGCACGGGCCCAGACGCGGTAGTAGCCGCTCGGGTAGAGAAGGTTATCCTCATCGTCCGTGTCTTGCAAAAACCATCCAATGTACCAGCTTGGGTTGTTATGTGAGTCGAACGTCGGACTCCACCAGAAGGTGTCAACCGCGGTTTCACTCACGCCGGCATCCTCGGACTCAACATACAGTACCATGTACCAGATATCTTGTTCATAGGTCGGGATGACACCTGACACCGTGACGATTTGGTTGCCGCCGATTTCAGTAGTACCGTCCAGAATTTGGTCATAGAGTGTGTGATGCTCTTCGTCAACGCAGTCATAACCGGAATAGGTCAACTGCTGAATGTCAGTATGTTCCGGAGCGGCCGGGTAGCAATCAATGCAGACAAGGCTCGTGGTCTGGCCGTCGCAGGTTGTGTTAACCACAACGCTGTCTTCGTTGCCCTGGCAATCCGTGAAGTGCACCGTGAAGGTATAGCAGCCATAGTCTAGGCCGCCTTCGCTCAGACGAGCTCCCCAGTAGTTGCACAAATCACCGCCGAAGTCAAAGTACCATTCGTCGTCATCGGCACGTGTCATCTCACCGAAGTTGTACGGGAAGGTGTTGTCTTCACGGACACCAGTCAACCACACTTCAGCTTCATTGAACTCACCGGACAACACATCGGCGTCGAAGAGCATGTTGATCATCGCGGATCCCGGCGTGATGTCGAGCCAGCAGCGGTCGCCGCAAGCGGTCGCCACTTCAGCCGTGGTTACGGCAGTGCCGGCACCGGTCGGCGGCAAGGCGTCAATGTACAGGACAACCGCGTCGGAGGTATCGTTACCGTTGTAGTCTTCAACGATAGCGCGGATCCAGAAGATCTCCTGATCACCGACATCTTCCGGCTGCGGCTGGAACCACACGCACTGCGTGGTGTCGCCGTCGAGCCCGTGGTTGATCGGGTCGTAGATCGTCTCGATGTTGCGCCAGTTCGAGGCCACGCCTTCGCTCACTTCAGCATACTGGAAGGTGATCGAGGCCAAACCGGTATCAATGTCCGTCGGGGCAAAGACAGCCTGGATGCAATAAGGATCGTCAGCCGTCTGCATGTAGTAGGAGGAATCCACCGTGCAGGACGAAGCTACTTCTTCGCCTTCGCTCGTGATCTGGTAGATCGCGATACGGGCAGCCGGCTGAATATCATTCAGGCGGATGGTGACGTAGCAAACGTCGTTGTCACAGGCGAGGTCAGTGTTGTTCACCGTATCGATCGCAATCGCACGGAGCTGGTACCAACCTTCCGGATCGTTGCCGGTTTCTTCAAAGTAGGACAGGAGGTCCCACGTCGCACGGAGGGTATCACCAACGTGGCGCACCGTGTCGTTGCTGGCTTCGTCGGCCTGGATGTTGGTCCACGCACCGATCGGGTTCAGCGTACGGTACTGGAAGACGGCCAAGATAGACGGGTCGAAACCAGCGTAGTCTTGGTTCACGGCCACGATTTCAAGGTCGCGGTCATCCGGCACCACGATCACGTCATTTCCGTTCACCCCGGGCACGACACCTTCGACGAGTTGCACGCAGGCGCGCGGCTCGCTGACGTCCACCCAGAGGGTCTCGGCATTGGAGACATAGGTATTACCACAGTGGTCGGTGACAACCGAGCGGCTGTAGAACAACGTGTTCTCTTCGCCGCGTCCGTCGCCGGCCTGGACGTCATAGGTTTCGTCCACCAAGCCGTCGCCGTCATTGTCAATATTGTCCGTCAGCGGGTTGATTGCATTCCAGATTCCCGGCCAAGCTTCCGTCCAGCCCATGTCATCGTTGGAGTACACGGTATAGACGTTCATCCAGCTCGAGTCCGCGAACGGATTCGAGGTCATGGACACTTGGTAGATCACCGCGCAGATGTCTTCGACGACGAGGTTGTAGTTGCCGTCAACCGGTTGGATGTCGGTAACAAAGCTCGCAAAGTCGGTGTCATCACAACGGCCGCCATTCAGCCAATAGAAGTCGTACTCGATGTCATGCGTCGCCACAGGTTCGTCGTTATCTACGAAGAAGATGTGCAGCGAGTCACCCGGAGCCGGGTTTTCGATCACATGGTAGGCGACTTCATCGTGCCAGCCGACCACAGTACGGAACTCGTGGTGGCCGTCGCCGACGGTGATGCTGTTGAAGTTGATGGCGTACTCGCAAAGGCAGATGGTGGAGTATGCGGATTCTTCTCCACTGTACTCACCAATCTGATCGCTGGAGCAGCGGTCGTAGGCTTCAGGTTCTTGATCTTCCCAGTCGATATTACGCGGATCGTCAATCCAACGATCAGTGCCGTTTGGCTCCCAAATGTTGTTGTCGTTTGCGTCAATAACGAAGGAGTAATTGAAGCAGTTTTCATCACCCTGTTCAAGGTACACGTCGGTCGTCCAGAAGCCTGCTCCGCCGTCAGTCATCGGGAAGAACTCGTCGAGTTCCCACACGTACACTGCGACATCCGGGAACAGATCACGTTCGGCGTACCAAGCGTAAATCTGGTCAGCGTTCTGGTTGCTGCGGTCGTAGTACCAACCCGCCATGCCCGGAACTTCGTTCTCATCGAGTTCAAAGCGGACATAGCCTTCACCCGGCGTGACGTCGTAGCTGCGGCCGCTGATGACGTCTTGCACCGGCACCCAGGCGTTACCGTCCCAGCGCTGGAACCACACGGTGTCAATTTCACCGGAGAAGTAGTTCGGGTCAGACACGTCGTTGGCCGACAGTGGCACAGTGTTGTGCGCACCACAGACATCGCCGTAGTTCGGGTAGCAGAAGACGACTTGCGGCTCGTTCACATTCACGATGCGAACGACGAGGTCAATCTTCGTGTAGTCGTCTTCATTGGTTTCGACGATACGGTCGCAGTCGGTGTCACCTTCGTTCAGCGTGTCAACCAAGTACGGCGCGTACGGAGTTATCCAGTTGACGACGACGGCGAAGTTGTAAACGCCCGGATCGTAACTGTTGTCAAAGTAGAGACCCAGCTCGTAATCCTGACCGTTGTCCGGCGGGTACTGGTCCCAAGCCTTGAAGTCACTGAAGTAGTCGAAGTCCACCAGCGGGCTTTCGTCGCACAGCGACTGCAGCTCACCCAAGTCATCCAACTGCCAGAGTTCAAGATTGAACACCTGGACGCTATCGCCACGGCAGTTGCGGATGGCGTCTTCGTCAACGCGGAAGAGAACCAACGCTTCAGGATCCTGCGATCCAGGATGCGTTGTGCGGTTGTAAAGGACTTCGATCGTATCAGTCAGAGCATCCTGCCATGCCACGGGTTCTTCGACGCGCACGCGGTTGTCCGGCTCATTCACGTCATTCGTGACGTAGCTGACTTCGGTAATCGGCGTGTTCGGCGGGCAGAAGGTGTAGATGAAGCAGGTGTTGTTGCTATATGCGTATTCTTGGTTACCGGTCAGATCTTCGACATAGGCGGCAAAGTCCCAACGCGAGAACTCAAGACCGTCGGCGGCATCAGCCGAATCCAACCAGGCGCGGGCGCCCGGCCAAACGACATAGACGCTGTCCCAAGTGCTTTCCAGAACGACGGCGCTATCGGCATTA
>Ga0268298_10000107_pt1 | contig 102198 bp, 86 predicted proteins | sample WWTPWeurt_MetaG_FD_194462 | JGI IMG/M metagenome (GOLD analysis project Ga0268298, IMG submission 194462) | Activated sludge microbial communities from WWTP in Nijmegen, Gelderland, Netherland - WWTP Weurt | ecosystem: Engineered > WWTP > Aerobic digester > Activated sludge | place...
GCTGCTCGACGCGGGCGTCGATGGCGCGCTCACGGCGAACAAGATGGAAGCGTTGCGCAGGATCGGCGTGCCGTACACGGACGCGGACGTCGCAGGCGCCGCCGAGGCCGTGGCGGGCAAGTCCGAAATGGACGCGCTGATCGCCTACCTGCAAGGCCTCGGCACGAACCTGCAGACAGGTACCTGAGGCATGGATATCGGCACCCTCCGCGGCCTGGTGACGCTCACGCTGCTGGTCGCGTTCGTGGCGCTGGTGATCTCTGCCTGGAGCAAACGACGCAAGACGGAATACGACGAGCTGGCGCGCATGCCGCTCGAGGACGATCCGTCGTCTGAAGATCAAGGGAGCAAGACCCCATGAGTACTGGTTGGAGCCTCTGGATCGTCGTCCTGACGATCGTCAACATCCTGGCCTGCGTCTGGCTGCTGCGCTGGACGGCGAAGCCGCGCTCGGCCGGCGAGAAGATCGGCGGCGGTGCCGATACGGGGCACGTCTGGGACAAGGATCTCCGCGAGTACAACAACCCGCTGCCGAAGTGGTGGCTGTGGCTGTTTTACGTCACGGTGGTGTTCGGCCTGCTGTACCTCGCCCTCTACCCCGGCCTCGGCAACTTCGGCGGCACCAGGGGCTGGACCCAGGCGAAGCAGTACGCCGAGGAAAAGGCGGCCGTCGAAGCCCGGGCGCGGGAACTGCTCGCCCCGCTCGCCGCGCTGCCCGTGGCCGAGCTCGCGGGCAACGAGCAGGCCATGTCGACCGCACACAACCTGTTCCAGCACAACTGCGCGCCGTGTCATGGATCGGACGGCGGCGGTGCCCGGGGTTTCCCCAACCTCGCCAATGCCGACTGGCAGTGGGGCGGCGATCCTGACGCCGTCGTCGCCACGATCGGCAGCGGCCGAGTCGCGGCGATGCCGGCCTGGGGGCCGGTGCTCGGCGATCAGGGCGTCGACGAGGTCGTCGCCTACGTGCAGAAGCTGGGCGGCCAGCCCGCCGACGCGGCGCTTGCCGCAGCCGGCGAGGCACGCTACCAGCAGGTCTGCGCCGCCTGCCACGGCCTCGACGGCAAGGGCATGGCCGCCGTCGGCGCGCCGAACCTGACCGACGACGTGTGGCTCTACGGCGGCGACGCGGAGGCGATCAGGCAGACGATCGTCAATGGCCGCACAGGCCAGATGCCCGGATGGCAGGACAAGCTCGGCGAGCAGCGCGTAAAGCTGCTGGCGGCTTACGTCACGCGCCTGGGGCAGCAGGGATCGCCCTGACATGCGCGACGCCGGAGGCGAGTACGCTGGCAGGATGCGGTGGCCGCGTCTCGGTCAGGACGTGGCCATCGTCGCCTGGTCGTCGTTTCTCGTCGCGAGCGTCGCGGCGATGGTGTGCTTCGCCTTCCTCGACCCGCTGCTCGTCGGCAACGACGACTACCCGCCGCCCGCGTTCTCGAGCCGCATGACAGGCTACGCGGTCGGTTTCTTCTTTTTCTGGCTGGTCGCCGCGCTGTCCAGCCTGCTGACCCTCTATCTTGTCAGGACGGCGCGTTCCGACCACTCAGACCGGGGGGCTGAGGAAGGGACACGGGGTCCCGAATGACCGAAGCCCACGAGCACGTCGAAGGCGGGCTGTATGCCGCCCGCCAGAAGATCTATCCGCGCGAGATCGCGGGCCGTTACCAGAGCCTGCGCGTGTACGCCGTCTGGGCGCTGCTCGGCCTGTATTACCTGCTCCCCTGGGTGCGCTGGGAGGGCCGCCAGGCGGTGCTGTTCGACCTGCCCGCGCGCAAGTTTCACGTGTTCGCGCTGACGCTGTGGCCGCAGGACTTCTACTTCCTGACCTGGCTGCTGGTCATCGCGGCGCTGTCGCTGTTCTTCTTCACGGCGCTCGCCGGACGCCTGTTCTGCGGCTATGCGTGCCCCCAGACGGTGTGGACCGAGGTATTCCTCTGGATGGAACGCTGGGTCGAGGGCAGCCGCTCGCAGCAGATGAAGCTCGCGAAATCGCCCTGGACGAAGCCGAAGCTGCTGCGCCGGGGCGCGAAGCAGTTCCTCTGGATCGCCTTCGCGCTGTGGACCGGGTTCACGTTCGTCGGCTATTTCACGCCGATCACCGAGCTGGCCGGCAAGATCGCGGGCTTGTCCACGGGGCCCTGGGAGACGTTCTGGGTGCTGTTCTACGGCGGCGCCACGTACGTCAACGCGGGCTTCATGCGCGAGCAGGTCTGCAAGTACATGTGCCCGTACGCGCGCTTCCAGAGCGCGATGTTCGATCGCGACACGCTGATCATCACTTACGACGAGCGCCGCGGCGAGCCGCGTGGCGCGCGCAGGAAGGGTGCCGATCACAGGGGCCAGGGGCTCGGCGACTGCGTCGACTGCACACTGTGCGTGCAGGTCTGCCCGACCGGCATCGACATCCGCAAGGGCCTGCAGTACGAATGCATCGCCTGCGCCGCCTGCATCGACGCCTGCGACGAGGTCATGGGCAAGGTCGGTTATCCGAAGGGCCTGATCCGCTACGACACACAAAACGGCCTCGACGGGCGACCGAGGCACGTCGCGCGCCCGCGCACCCTCGGCTACGCTGCACTGCTCGCGCTGCTGGCCGCGGGCTTCGGTTATGCGATCACGCATCGCAACGTCGTCGGCGTCGACGTATTGCGCGACCGCAACGCGCTCTACCGCGAGCGCGGCGCGGGGCTCATCGAGAACGTCTACAACGTCAAGATCCTCAACAAGGACGCGGCTCCGCACGAGTTCGTGATCACGGCGAGCGGCATCGCCGGCATCGAGATCGACTACGGCACGGCGATGGTCGCCGTCGGCCCCGGCGAGGTGAAGAGCGTCCCGGTGCGCATCCGCGTGCCGCGCGCGGAACTCCACGGCGGCGCCGACATCGAAGTGTCGATCCGCACCGCCGACGCGAGTGCGCTCGAGGCGTCCGGCAAGGCGCGGTTCCTCGCGCCCACCCACTGACAGGCTTCGCCCCGCATGAGCAGCAACGACCCGTCACGTCCCTGGTACCGCCACGTCTGGCCGTGGCTGCTGATCGTGCCGCCCGCGGCCGCCGTCTTCGGCGGGGCCGTCACCCTGTACCTCGCGGTGACGCGGCCCGACGCGCTGGTCCGTGAGGACTGCCACCGCGAAGGCAGCATCACGGTCTGCGGCGAGGCAGCCCCGCGCGCTCCATGACCGCGCTCACGGGCTCGGCCTGCTTTCATTGCGGCGAGCCGATCCCGGCCGGCGTGCGCATCCACGCGCGCATCGCTGCCCGCGAGCAACCCGTCTGCTGCCACGGCTGCAAAGCCGTGGCGGAGTTCATCACGGGTGCGGGGCTCGATGACTATTACCGGTATCGGAACCAGGCCGGAGCCCGCGCCGACGAAACGCCGCGGCCCGACCGCTGGGCCGCCTATGACCGCCCCGAGCTCGTCGAGCGACTGACGCGGGCCGAAGCGGACGGCGCACGCTCGATCACGGTCCTGCTCGAGGGCCTGCGCTGCCCGGCCTGCAGCTGGCTCGCGGACAAGGCATTGCGTCTGCAGGCGGGGGTGCTCGACGTGAGCGTCAACCCCGCGACCGCGCGTGCGCGCATGGTGTGGGATCCGGCGCGCGCCCGGCTCGGCGACCTGCTGCGCATGCTCGAGCACGTCGGCCTGCGCCCGCATCCGCTGGCCGGCGAACCGGCCGGGCAGGTCGCGCTCGCCGAGCGCCGCGCGGCGCTCAAGCGCCTCGCGGTCGCGGGCTTCGGCATGATGCAGGTCATGATGTTCGCACTGCCGATGTACGTCGGTGGCATGGAACACGGCATGCAGGAGTTCTTCCGGCTCGTCAGCATGCTGATCTCGGTGCCGGTCGCGCTGTATTCGGGCTGGCCGTTCTACGTCGGCGCCTGGCATGCGATCCGCGGCCGCACCGTGAGCATGGACGTGCCGGTCTCGCTCGGCATCCTCGGCGCGTTCGTCGCGAGCGTCTGGAACGCGATGACGGGGCGCGGCGAGGTCTTTTTCGACTCCGTCACCATGTTCGTCTTCTTCCTCACGGTCGGCCGCTACGTCGAGATGGTCGCACGGCACCGGGCGGGCAGCGTGGCCGACGCGCTGGCGCGGCTCGCGCCGGTGACGGCGCGGCGCCTGCGCGACGGGCGCAGCGAGGACGTGCAGACGATCGAGCTGCAGCCGGGCGACGGACTGCTCGTGCGCACGGGCGAGGTGTTCGCAGCCGACGGCGTCGTCGTCGACGAGGTCGAGGGCCGCGTCGACGAGTCCATGCTGACCGGCGAGTCCACGCCCATCGCCAAGGGCCGGGGCAGTGCCGTGCACGCGGGCACGCAGAACCTCGGCGCGCCGCTGCGGGTGCGCGTGGCGGCCGTCGCGGGCGACACGGTGCTCGCCGGCATCGTCGCGCTGCTCGAGCGCGCGCAGGCCGAGCGGCCGCGGCTCGCGAAGGCGGCGGACCGCGCGGCAGCCTGGTTCCTCAGCCGCATCCTGGTCGGGGCCGTGCTGGTGTTCGCCGCCTGGTGGGTCGTCGATCCGGCGAAGGCCTTTCCGGCCGCACTCGCGGTGCTCGTGGTGACCTGCCCCTGCGCGCTGTCACTCGCCACGCCGGCCGTGCTCGCGGCGGCCACGGCCGATCTCGCGCGCCGCGGCGTGCTGGTCACGCGTACCGACGCATTCGAGCCGCTCGCCAGGGCGACGCAGGTGCTCTGGGACAAGACCGGCACGCTGACACGCGGGCTGGTGCGCGTCGAGCAGGTCGAGCCGCTGCGCGATGAGGCCGCCGACGACTGCTTCGCGCTCGCGGTCGCGCTCGAGCAGTTCTCCGAGCATCCGATCGCGAAGGCCTTCGTCGCCGGCGGCCTGACGGTGGCGCCGGCCCGCGACGTCGCCGTGTGCACCGGGGAGGGTCTCGAAGGCCGCGTCGAAGGCCGGCGGCTGCGTATCGGCACGCACGAATTCGCCGGCGGCCTCGCGCCGGCCGTACCGACCGCGCCGCCCGCCGCTGCAGCCGGGTCTGCTGTCGCCGGCAGTTGGGTGTATCTCGGCGACGAGCACGGCCTGCTGGCCGGGTTCCGGCTCACCGACCCGGTGCGTGCCGAGGCGGCGGCGACTGTCGCCTCACTCGCGGCGCTGGGGCTGTCGTCGACGATCGTCAGCGGCGATGCCGCACCCGCCGTGGCAACCGTTGCCGCGCGCACCGCCATCGGCGAGTTCGCCGCGCGGTTGTCGCCCCAGGGCAAGGTCGCCAGGCTGCAGGCGCTGCAGCGCCAGGGGTCGGTCGTCATCGCGGTCGGCGACGGTATCAACGACGCCCCGTTGCTGCGCGGTGCCGACGTGGCCGTCGCCATGGGGCGCGGCTCGGCGCTGGCGCAGACGAGCGCCGACCTGATCCTCGTGCGCGACTCGCTCGACCCGTTGCCAGGGGTGGTCGCGCTGGCGCGCCGTGCCCAGACCATCGTCCGCCAGAACCTGGCCTGGTCGATCGCCTACAACCTCGCGGCGCTGCCGCTCGCCGCGCTCGGGCTCGTGCCGGCCTGGATCGCCGCGCTGGGCATGTCGCTGAGTTCGGTGCTCGTGGTGCTCAACGCCGCGCGCGTCGCGCAGCGGCGCGACCGCGCGCCACGCGCGCATTGGGCCGACGCCGCGCCCGCGAGGGTGGGCTGATGGAAATCCTGTTCCTGATGGTGCCGCTCGGCATGGTGCTCGTCGGCGCAGGCCTCTGGGCGTTCTTCTGGGCCGTGGGCAGCGGGCAGTTCGACGACCTCGACAGCCCGGGCTGGTCGGTGCTCGGCGACGACGCCAAACCCGAGGACGAGGATTCACGTTCGCCATGACGCCGCTCGACGCTGCCCATCCCGGACTCGGCGCCGCGTTCCTCGCCGGACTCGCGGGCAGCGGTCACTGCCTCGCCATGTGCGGCGGCATCGCCGGCGCGCTGGCGGTTCGCGGCCGGGCCGGCGGCGACGCCCGCAACGCGCGCCCTGGGCGGCGCCTGGCTCACGCGCTGGCCTACAACGTCGCGCGCATGGCCAGTTACGCGCTGGCCGGCGCACTCGTCGGGCTGCTCGGGCACGCGTTGCTGCGCGCGGTCGACGTGGCGCCGCTGTCGGTGGCGCTGCGCGTGGCGGCGGGGCTCGTGATGGCGGCCGCGGCCGGACGACTGCTGTTCGGCTGGCGGCTGCTCGACCCGCTGGAAGCGGCCGGCGCCGGACTCTGGCGCCGCATCATGCCGTGGGCTTCGCCGCAGGGCGCGAGCCGCGGCGGACTCGGCGGCGCGATCATGCTCGGCCTCGCCTGGGGCTGGCTGCCCTGCGGGCTCACCTATTCCATGCTGCTGCTCGCCACGACGACCGCGAGTGCGGCCACCGGGGCGCTGGTCATGACGGCGTTCGGTCTCGGCACGCTGCCGGCCATGGTATCGGCATCCGTGGCATTCGATCGCGCGGCGCGCCTGCTCGCCGCGCGCGCGACGCTACGCACGGTGGCGGGGTCACTGTTACTGGCGTTCGGCGTCTGGACGGCCGGCAACGCGGCGTGGCACGCACTGGCCCACAGCGCCCACACTCGTGACGCAGGCGCCGCCGACACAACCCCGCAGGCGGTGGCGGACCGGCCGCCGCCGGCGCATCGTCACGCCGACTGACCCGGGCGCGGGGCCGCGCCGCCGCCGCCGCCCTTCCGGCTGGTGGCAACGACGCGACCGCCCGCGACGCCGCTCCCCTGCGGCGCCCCCCGCACTACTGGATCGTGATTGCGAGTGGGCGCGGCCTGGCCACCGCCGTCCGCGGCAACGTCACGATCAGCACCCCTTCCTTGACCTCGGCCCGGATGGCCTTTTCGTCGACGTCTTCGGGCAGCGCGAAGCTGCGCTCGAATGTGCCATAGAGGCGTTCGGTGCGATGCACCTTTTCGCCCTTCACCTCTTTCTCGAGCTTGCGCTCGCCCTTGATGGTGAGCACGCCGCCGTCGAACAGGACCTTGACGTCTTCCTTGCGGACATCGGGCAGGTCGATCCGGACGAGATACTCCTTCTCGCGCTCGACCACATCGGCGGGCGGAAGGAACTCGTAGTCGCCCTCGAGCGACCGGCCGGCGATCGGCATGCGGCCGAAGAACGGGCTGAAGCCCTTCAACAGGTCGTCCATTTCACGGAACGGTTCCCAGCGCGTCAGTCTCATGGCGCCCTCCTCGGGGTCTCCCCCTGCATAGAGCCATGGGGCCGGTCTCTCCTTCCGGCCTCGGGACGTATTATCGCGCCGCGCGCCGCCCGCCGCGACTCGCAGCGATGCCTAACGCCGCTTCCGGTAATACCTAAGGACGCGCCGGGCCTGTCCACGATGCGTGGCTGGCCTCGCGAGCGTGCCTCAGGGAGGCGCGAGCGCCGACGCCTCCACCGCCTTGCGGGCGGCGATGTCGGCCCGGAGCTGCGCGTGGAACCTGGCGTCAATGGGGTATTTCCACATCACCAGCATCGCCACGATGCCGCCGGCCAGCGGCACCAGGCACATGATCGCCAGCATGGCCTCCAGCGTCTGCGCGCTTTGCGGCTGGTTGGCCACGAAGCCCACGCGCGTCAGCCACTGCCCCAGCAGCAACGCATTGATGCCCATCGCGATCTTCAGTGCGAACGCCGCAAAGCCGAAGATCTTGGCCTCGCTGCGGACCCCGCGCTTCAGCTCGTTGTACTCGACCGTATCGGGCAACATGCTCCAGAACATGATCGGGCCTGCGCTCGCGCCGATCGCGGCCACCACCAGGATCACTGCGAGCAGGCGGGTGTCGTGCGGGTTCAGGACATAGAAGGCCAGCAATGCCACGAGATTGATGGCCTGGCCAATCAGGAACGCGTTGCGCTTCGAGGTCTTGCGCGCCAGCCAGTTCCAGGGCGGGGCGCAGGGCAGCAGCACCAGGGCCGGGAGTGGCAGGATCCAGACCATCGCCGCAGGCTGCTGCAGGTCGTAGGTGATCCAGTACAGGGTGATCTTGTAGAACATCCCGCTGATGCCGCCGAGAATGAACACGGCGAACAGCAACTGCAGCGGCCCGTTGTGTCGCAGCGTCATCCAGAAATCGGCGACGTCACGCACGACGCCGGCGACGATGCCGCCTCTTGCCTCGGTGCTGGCCCCCCCGCCATCCTCAGGCCCTTCCTGGACCTCGTGGGTCGAGAAGAAGGTGAGTACGAGGATGATCGTCGCGCCACAGCCCAGGCTCACGGCCGCCCAGAAGTAGGCGCGTTGCGGCTGGTCGAACAGCGCCACGAACTTCGGCACCGTGAACGCCACGATCAACGCGCCGGTGGCGGCGAATACCACGCGCAGGGCGGCGAGCACCCCGCGCTCGTTCGAGTCGTGCGTCAGCCGCGCCGACAGGGCTCCGAAGGGAATGCCGACGCTCGCGAGCAGGGTGCGCAGCAGGATGTGGGTCGCGATCGCGTAGCCGATGAGCCACGCACCCGCGAGCGGCGGCGTCCAGTACATCAGCGCGAACGCCAGCCCGACGGGCACGCTGCCGAACAGGATCCATGGTCTGAAACGACCCCACCGCGTACGGGTCCGGTCGGCGACCGCGCCGATGACGGGGTCGATGGCGGCATCCCAGAAGGACGCGACGGCATAGGCGACCCCCGCCCAGTAGGGCGTGATGCCCATGACGTCCGTGTAGAAGAAATAGCCGAAGATGGTGATTCCCTGCCAGTAGAAGTTGATGCCGAGATCACCAACGGCCCAGCCGATGCGCCGGGGCCACGAGAGGCGTTCAGGAGTCGCGGCGGTGATCATTCGGGCTGCCTGCGTGCGGGGATGGTTTGCAATGCATGCAGCGACGCGTCGACCTGGCGCCGCGTGGGTGCGGCCGCTTGCGCGCCCTTGCCGCTCACCGAGAGCGCCGCGGCATGGTTGGCGAACGTGGCCGCATCGAGCAGCGACCGGCCTTCCAGCAGGCCGACCGCGAGGGCTCCGTTGAAGACGTCGCCGGCACCGGTCGTGTCCACCACCTGCGTCGGCACCGCCGGCAGCCGTGTCACGGCGCCGTCGACACACACCAGACATCCGCGCTCGCCGAGCTTGACGACGAGCGCACCACGCAGGCGCGAACGGACCGACGCGACGGCGTCGCACAGCTGCGCCTCCGTCAGTCCCGCAGGCGCATCCACGCCGGCGAGCCTGGCGAGCTCGCTCTCGTTCGGCGTGAGGATGTCGGTGGCGTCGAACAGCCCGGCCGGGACGGGCATCGCGGGTGCCGGGTCGACGATGGTCCTCACACCGGCGGCCCGGGCATCGCGCGCGGCGGCGAGAGTGATCTCCAGGGGGATCTCGAACTGGAGCAGCAGGATCCGGCTGCGGCCAATACCGTCGCGGTCACCCAGCCACTTGCCCGCGTCGTACTCGGCGTTGGCACCGGGGAGGATCATGATGGCGTTGTCGCCGCACTGCTCGCCGACATGGATGACGGCGACGCCGGTGTGGGCGCGACCTACGTGCAGCCGCGTGGTATCGCAACCGGCCGCGCCGAGCGTGGCGGCGAGCGCCCGTCCGTGTGCATCGTCGCCGATGCAGCCGTACATGGCGACCTGCGCACCCAGTCGTGCCGCGGCATAGGCCTGGTTGGCGCCCTTGCCTCCGGGCAGGCTCAGGAATCCGAGGCCAGTGATCGTCTCCCCGGGGCGCGGCAGGCGTGGCCCCCGCGCGATCAGGTCCATGTTCAGGCTGCCGACGACGGCGATGTCAGCCATGGGTTGCCCCCTCTGCGACAGCCCCATGCCGCGGGTCGGTCGGATTGCCGAAGCCGGTCGGCCGGCCCGGCCGCAGCGGAGCTCCGCCCGCTGCCGGCCGGTGCGAATGACCCGTGGATGGGGCCATCGCCGTCGACGTCGAATTTGATCTCGAGCGTCCCGGGCACGCGCAGCGTGGGGCTAGAACCTCGCCTCCAGCGTGACGCCCACGGTGCGGAAGCCTTCGATACCCGGAAACTGCGAGTATCCGCCCGAATCGAAGGGCGTCTCGAAGACAGCCGTCGAGAAATACTCATCGAACAGGTTGCGTGCGTACACCGAGACGCTCCAGCGATCGTCGTTCGAGCTGACACCGACCGAGGCGCCCAGAGTGCCGTAGCTGTCCAGCCACGTGTTCGGGTCGGCGTTCACCGTGTAATGAACGTCGTCGCGCCAGGCCCAGTTTGCCGTCGCGAAGCCGGTCAGTCGTGGCGTCAGCGGACGCCTGTATTCCCCGTACAGTGAGAATGCCCATTCCGGCACGCCGGCGAGTTGCTCTCCCTTCGCGTCGAACTGCCTGCTCGCGGTATTGCAGCCCTGCGCAGCCGTCTGGCCGGGATAGCACGGGACCAGATATTCGCTGTCGATGTAGGCATCGATGTACGCCGCACCACCTCCGACGGTGAGGCCTTCCACGGGCTGCGCACGGAAGTCGAACTCCACACCCTGGGTGACCACCTTGCCAGCAGACGTCACCCGGAAGATGTTGGGGGTCACCGTCGTATCGTAGACCTGCGCCTGGAAGTCATCGAAGTCGGACCGGAACAGCGCGACGTCGGTCAGCAGCAGCCCGTTGTGCCAGCTCTTCTTCAGGCCCAGTTCATACGCCGTCGGAATCTCCGGCGGAACGAACGCCGTGGTTGGTGTCACCGAGGTGTCCGTCAGGACGGCAACGCCCTTGAACCCGCGTGCGACGCTGAAGTAGAGGTTGGTGGATGGCACGGGGAAATACTGTGCACCGATCCGCCAGGACGTATTGTCGACGTCGTCTGACGCCGTGAAGGCCAGCGGCGGCTTCCACGTGATCTCGTTGGGCGCGCGCCCCCCCTGCAGGTCGTAGTCCAGATCGTACTTCTCTCGGGTATAGCGGGCTCCGGCAAACAGGCGCAGCTGCTCGGTCAGGTTGAAGTTCGCCTGCCCGAAGACCGCAAAGCTGCCGGTCTCGATGTCGCGCGTCTGGTGGTTGACGAGGATCATGCCTGCAGGCAACGGAACCCCGAGCGTTCCGCCCTGGCTCGAGGTCCCGACGAGGTCGAGGTCATACCAGTAGAGGCCCGCGACCCAGTTGAACCGGTCTTCCGCAGGCGAGGCGAGGCGCAGTTCCTGCGAGAACTGCGCGACGTCGTTCCCGCCGGAATTGACGTCGAAGATCGGCAGCACCGACAGGTCGGCATCGTTGCCGTCATCTTCATCCCACTTGCGGTACCCGGTGATCGAGGTCAGGGTGTGGCCGCGCACGGTCCAGTCGACCTGGGCCGAGAGGCCCTTGGAAATCGTGTGACTGTAGATCTCGCCCGAGAGCTTCACGCCGCGGTTCTCCGGTCCGGCCTGGACCTCGGGCCGCTGCAGCAGTCCGATGAAGCCGCCTGGTGTCACCGAGCGCGTGGTCCAGATGCAGCAGGGCACGTCGCGATCGGAATAGTCGGCCCGCACGATGAACTCGAGATCTTCGTTCGCGGCGAAGCGCAGGCTGACGCGGCCACCCCATTCGTCCCGGCCATTGTAGTCGCGTCCCTGTGCGTAATCGTGGACGATGCCGTCGCGCTCGTTTCCGTAGCCCACGACACGCAGCGCTGCACGGTCGCCGAGCGGAGCGTTGCCGATGGCCTGGTAGCGCTGTTCGCCGTGCTCTCCCGCCGAGAGGCGCAGTCGCAGCGACAGGTCGTCGAGCTGGGGCTGCCGCGTCGTGATGTTGATCAGGCCTGCCGAGGCGTTCTTGCCGAACAGCATGCCCTGCGGCCCGCGCAGCACCTCGATCTGCTCGACGTCCGCCAGGTCGGCAATGCCCTGGCCCGGCCGGCCGAGCACGACACCATCGATGACGGTGCCGACGCTCTGTTCGACGCCGTCGCCAAAGGTCGACGTCCCCACGCCGCGGACAGCGAAGCCGAGCCCGCGCGAGGTGTTCGAGGGAATGAACTGCAGCGAGGGCACCAGCACCGCGAGGTCGACCGGGTTGTTGAACTCGAGCGCCTCGAGCGCGCTGCCGGACATCACCGACACCGCAATGGGCACGTCCTGAAGCCGCTCCGGACGCCGCTGGGCCGTGACGATGATCTCCTCCAGCCGGTCGGCAGGTGCCGCTGCAGCGGTATCGGCAGGCTGGGCCTGCACCAGAATTGGCAGCGTTGTCATTGCGGCCGAAACGCTCGCGCAGGCAAACATGAAAAGTCGCATGCCCCCCCCCCTTTACGATGACTGCAAGAGATTGTTTGCGGCGATACTGGGATACTGGTCAAGGATAGTCAATGCCTTGCGCCCTGAATCCGGGCCCATGGGTTTGTGCGTCGCGTCAATCGATCCAGCGCCCGATGGCGAAGCTCATCGGTCTCGCACGGCGTCCGCCAGCCTGCCGATGTTGCCGGGTTCCCCGCGCTACAGACGCAGCCGTTCGAACTGGCTCTGCGGAACCTCCATCGCCACGAGCACCGCGCGCAGCTTCGCGGCCAGGGTCGCTTCGAGGTCCGTTCCGGCCAGGTTCGTTTCCTCTCCAGGATCGGCGCCGAGGTCGTAGACGCGATTGCCGCCGAAGCGGGCGCGCGCCCAGAACGGTACGGGATCGCCGTCCGCATAGGGCTGGTGGATCACCGGCACGCACGAGCCCGGCATGCGATCGAGGAACGCGCGCTCGTCCGGGAGCGGCATGGCCACGTCTCGCTCCAGGATCGGGGTCGGCATGGTGGACCAGCGGTTCGACAGCATCGACAGCGGGGCGTTCGCGGCACCGGGTGCACGCACGTACTTGTGCTGCGGCGTGACGAGGCACACTTCGCGACCCCAGACGCCCGTGAGCACGTGGTCGCGGACCTCCGACGCCTGCCCGCACAACACCGGCAGCAGCGACACGCCGTGCGTACGCTGCCGCACCTCGACCCCGAAGACCTCGGCGATGGTCGCGAAGAGATCGACGCTGGTGGACAGCGCCGACCGCGCCCCGGGGGCCACGTCGGGATGGCGCATCAGCAGCGGGATGTGGCCGAGCGGGTTGAACACCGGCACGCCCGGCTTGCCCCAGATGTCCTTCTCGCCCAGATAGTGGCCGTGATCGGCGCAGACGATGAACAGTGTGTCGTCCCACAGCCCGTTGCGATCCATCGCCGCCAGGATCCGGCCGAACCAGTGGTCGATCATCGACAGCTTGGCGCCGTAGTTGGCCCGCAGGTGCCTCGCCTCGCGTTCGCTCAGGACGCCCTGCGCAAGCGCGCCCTGCATGTAGGGCGGCCAGATGAGGCGCGGCCCCTCCCAGTCCGGGTCGTACCTGCCGGCCCAGGGCTCCGGCGTATCGAAGGGCTCGTGCGGATCGAATTCATCGACGAACAGCAGAAAGCGGTCCAGTCCGCCCGCATGGGTGTCCAGCCAGTCCGCGGCCGCCTGCATCGTGCGCGGCCCCGGGAAATCCGCCTCGCCGCGGAAATACCCGCGGGAGTTGTCGTACGGCATGTGGCCGCGTCCGAACGACGGCGCGCCGACCCAGCTCGGGTCGGGCCGCAGCTTCCAGGCATCGCTCTCATGCCCGCGCTCGTACGACCATGCCCCGAAGTCGATGTGGTAGTTCTCGCCGCCGGCCTCGAACAGGTGCGGGTGGTCGGAGATCAGCTGCGTCGCCACGCCCGCCTTGCGCAACGCATGGGTGATGGCGTCTTCCCAGATCTCGACGCTGCCCCAGCAGCGCCACAGGAAGTCGAGCGCACCGCAGAGGATGTCGTGCCGGGCCGGGATGCACGGCAGGGAGCCGGTGTAGTGGCGCTCGAATCGCACCGCCGCGTGCGCAAAGCGATCGAAGTTGGGCGTTTCAAACTCGCGCCCGCCATAGGCGCCGAGCATGTGCCGGTTCAGGCTGTCGAACAGCACGACCACGGCATTGCGGGGCATCTTCATGTGTCGATCGCTCCCAATCCCGCGGGGCACCGGGCGTCCAGCATGACACGCCCCCGCGCAATGTACGCGACGGTGCGAGACCCCCTCAAGCCGGGAAGGCGCCTCTTCAAGGCATGGGGCGACAATGCTGCCGATCGTTCCGACCCTGCTCTCCGCGAGCGGCATCGACCCGGCACGCCGCGGCGCCGCGCCGGGTTGGCTCCCGTGCTGCCCTAGTGCGGCGACGCGTCATCACTTAGGATTCGCGCCTCTGGTACGACAGCCGCAGGACATCTTGCTCGACGACCGCATGCCCGCTCCCGGCGAGGACGGCCCGCAGCGCTCCAGCCAGGCGGATCTCGATCTGCGGTCGCTGCTCGACGCAGCGGTCGACGCCGTCGTCGTCATCGACCACCGCGGCGTCATCGAGCAGTTCAGCCGTTCCGCAGAGCGTATCTTCGGCTACCGCGCCGACGAGGTGACCGGCCGCAACGTCAACGTGCTGATGCCGGAGCCCTTCCACTCCGAGCACGACGGTTACCTGGAGCGGTACCACCGCACACGGGAACCCCGCATCATCGGCGTCGGGCGCGAAGTGGTCGCTCGGCGCAAGGACGGCTCGGTGTTCCCGTGCGAGCTCGCGGTCGGCCAGGTGGCCGGCGCCGTCCCGCCGCGCTTCGTCGGCTTCATCCATGACATCACGCTGCGCAAGCAGGCGGACGAGCGCCTGCGCCGCAGCGAGACGGAGCTGCGTCTCGCGCAGGAACTCGCCAACCTCGGCAACTACGTGCTGCATCTCGATCACAGTGAGCCCGACTACTACTCGCCGCAGCTGCACCGGATCCTCGGCATCACAGCGATGGACGACCACGTCCCGCTGACAACGCTGCTGCGGCTCTGGGCGCACCCCGGCGACCGCGAGAAGCTCGACGATGCGTTCGCGGCGCTGCAGTCGAAGCACGGCGCCTTCGACGCGGAGTACCGCATCGTTCGCAGCGACGGCGCGACGCGCAACCTGCACCACATCGCACAGGTCACGCGCGACGCCCAGGGCCGCCCGCGCAAGCACATCGGCACTGTCCACGACGTGACGGATCGGCGCCAGACCGAAGACGAGGCGCGCCAGTTGCAGGAGCGTCTCACGCACTTCAGCCGCCTGTCGACGATGGGCGAGATGGCCGCGGGCCTCGCGCACGAGATCAACCAGCCTCTGTCGGCGATCACGATGTACGCCAAGGCGTGCCAGCGGTTCATGACGTCGCCGACCCGCGACGATGCCGACGTGCTCGAATCACTCGAGCAGATCAGCGCGCAAGCGCTGCGCGCGGGCGAGGTGATCCGCCGTCTGCGTCAGTTCGTCAAGAACCGTGAGGTCAGGCGCGAGCCGGTCGACTGCGGACGACTGCTCGACGACCTGCGCACGCTCGCCGAAACCGATGCGCGTCTGCACAACGTGCGCCTGCGCATCGAAAACGCAGACGACCTGCCGACGGTCTACGCCGATCCGATCCAGTTGCAGCAGGTCGTGCTGAACCTCGTCCGCAACGCGATCGACGCCATGGCCGACGCGCCGGAGACGCGTCGCGACGTCGTACTGAGTGCGCAGCTCGCCGCCGAGGGCGAGATCGAGATCATCGTGGCCGATCACGGCAGCGGGCTCGCGCCCGAGGCGGCAAAGCACCTGTTCAACCCGTTCTTCACGACCAAGTCCAGCGGGACCGGACTCGGGCTCGCCATCAGTCACTCCATCGTGCGCGCCCACGGTGGCCGCCTGTGGCACACTCCAAACGAAGGCATGGGCGCGCGCTTTCATTTCACGCTGCCGGTCTCGCCGGCACCCAAAGGGGAGACTACCGAGTGATCAAAGAGATCAGGCCCACGGTATTCGTCGTCGACGACGACGCAGCGGTCCGCGATTCCCTGCGCATGCTGTTCAAGTCGATCGGGCTGCCCGTGGAGGTATTCGAGTCGGGCCAGGAGTTCCTCGACGCCGAGCGCGACGACCGGCCGGGGTGCCTCGTACTCGACATCCGCATGCCCGGCATGAGCGGTCTCGAACTGCAGGTCAAGCTCAACGAGCGCCACTCGATCCTGCCGATCATCTTCATTACCGGGCACGGCGACGTGCCGATGGCGGTCGAGGCGATGCAGGCCGGCGCGGTCGACTTCATCCAGAAGCCGTTCCGCGACCAGGACCTGCTCGACCGCATCAACCAGGCGCTCGAAAAAGACGCGGGCAGCCGGCGCATGCTGGCCGAGCGCAACATGATCCGGAAGCGGCTCGAGTCGCTTACGCCGCGCGAGCGCGAAGTCCTCGACCTGGTCGTGGCCGGCAAGGCCAACAAGGTCATCGCTGGCGACCTGAACCTGAGCCAGCGCACGGTCGAGATCCATCGCGCCCGGGTGATGGAGAAGATGGAGGCCCACTCGCTCGCGCACCTCGTCCGCATGGTGCTGGAAGTCGCACGCACCGAGGAGTAATGCCGTCCAGGAACGGTCTCATGGCCTTGCGTCGCTTCGACTGCGAATGGCTTTCGTTTAGGTATAAGTCCCCATGGAGGGTGGGTCGCCGCCCGTTAACACTGCGCCGCATGCGACCCCATCGCGCAGCGCGGCTCACCGCATTCGATCCTCGCCGCGGCCCACCCTGACCTGGCCGGCCGTTTGGTCGCGTTCTTCCCTATGACAGCCGCAACCCCTGCAATGCTGGAGGCTCCGCACTCCGTCGGAGTCATCGATTCCGATCCCGTCGGACGCGACGGAATCCGCGACCTGTTGCGGCCGGTCGGCGTGGCGGTCGTTCCCTACGAGAGCGCCGAAGCCTATCTGCTCGCGGGAGCGGGACATCAGCACGCCTGTCTGATCGTCGATCTGCTGCTGCCCGGCATGAGCGGGCTCGAACTGCTGCGCCGCCTGCGCCGGCTCGGCAACAACGTGCCGATCATCCTGCTCGCCGACGAGTCGGACGTCCCTACGGCGGTCGCCGCGATGCGCGAAGGCGCGACGGACTTCATCGAAAGGCCCTGCGTCAACGTCGCGGTGTTGAAGCAGGTGCGCAATTTGCTGCAGCAGGGGACGGCGCCGGGCTAGTCGACGTCGGCCACGAACTGGCGCAGCCGCGCGAGCAGGCGACGCCGGTCATCGGCCAGCTCCAGGATCAGCGCGGCGCCGGCGAGGTTGACGCCCAGGTCCTCAACCAGCCGCGTGATCGCGCGCAGTCGCGGCACAGTCTCCGCTGCGAACGCCCAGCCCGCCGGATCGACGCCGCCGCGCGGCTCGATCGCGCCGATCTCCACCAGCTCGACGACCCACTGCCGCTCCACGTGCAGCCGCGAGCAGAGTTCGTCGAGCTGCAACGCCATCGTCTCGTCGAGCACGCGCGCCTCCACGATGCGTCCGGCGTCGTCGCGTCGCGGGCTGCCATCGTTGCGGTTGCGCGTCATGGCCGGGCCTCCCGTGGCTGTCGCGTCACGATGACACCGCCGAGGCGAGCGCCAGCTCCGCGCGCGGGTCGAACGGCAGCTCGCGCTTCATGCGCTCGAAGAACTCGCGCGACCGCGGGCTGTCGGGCGGCAGCACGACCTCGAGCACGACGTACTGGTCGCCCGGCGTCTGGCCGGGCAGGCCGCGACCACGCAGGCGCAGACGCTGGCCCGACCGCGCGCCCGTCGGCAGCTTCATCTCCACGGCACCGCCGAGCGTCGGCACCGACACCGTTTCGCCGAGGGCGGCTTCCCAGGGTGCGACCGGCAGCGTCACGGTGATGTCCCGCCCGTCGACCCGGTAGAGCGGATGCGGGCGGAAATTCACTTCGAGATACAGGTCGCCGGCCGGCCCACCGCCGAAGCCGGGGCTGCCCTGTCCAGCGAGCCGGATCTGCTGTCCAGCGACGACCCCGGCCGGGATCGACACGCGCAAGGTTCGCGGCCGGGTCGTGACGTGCCCTTCGGGCGTGATTTCGGGCGTCCGCAGCTCGATGGTGCGCGTCCCGCCACGGTAGGCGTCCTCCACCGCGATCTCGACTCGTGCGACGTGGTCCTGGCCCGCCGCCCCGTGACTACGGCCGCCACGGCCGCCGCCGGTCTCGAATCCGTGCGTGCGCGCACCGAACCCGCCTTCGCGGCTGAACGGACTGCGCGCGCCGAACAGCTCCGAAAAGAAGTCGCTGAAGTCGGCCGTGCCGGCCTGGCCCCCGGAACCGCCCCGACCGCGCCCGGCCGAGAACTCGAAGCCCTTGCCCCAGTCGGGCGGCGGCCGGAACTCCTGCCCCTGGCGCCAGTTCTCTCCGAGCTGGTCATAGGCGGCGCGCTTCTCGGGGTCCTTGAGGACCTCGTAGGCTTCCTGCAGCTCCTTGAAGCGCTCCTCCGCGTCCTTTTCCTTGCTGACGTCGGGGTGGAACTTGCGGGCCAGCTTGCGGTAGGCACGCTTGATCTCGTCCTGCGTGGCGCCACGCGGGACCCCCATGACTACGTAGTAATCCTTGAACCGCATGGCCGGCCACCCTCCGTGCCCGTGATCTTGAGGCACCCGACCGCCGATGCAAGGCCTCGTGCCCCCTTGGGGCCAGACGCCATTGTCAACCATTCCTTGACTGGGGTCAGACCCCACCAGCGCACTTGCCTTCGCTGTCGCGGACCCCATCTCTGGAGACTCATCCACCGGCAGGACAGAACCATGGCCGCAGCGAACGACGCCCGCCCCCACGCCCAGGTCGTCTGCCAGCGCTGTGACGGGATCGTGCGCATCCCGGCCGCGCGTCTCGACGACGACCCAGGCTGCCCGCGTTGCCATGCACCCCTGTTCGAAGGCCATCCCATCGAACTGACGGGCGCCAATTTCGACCGCCACGTCGGCAGGACCAGCCTGCCGGTGATCATCGACTTCTGGGCGCCCTGGTGCGCACCCTGCCGCTCGATGGCGCCGGTGTTCGCGGGTGCGGCCGCCGCAACGGAGCCGGCCGCCCGATTCGCGAAGCTCAACACCGAAGCGGCGCCGCAGGTCGCGACGCGACACGGCATCCGCAGCATTCCCACGCTGCTGGTGTTCCGCGACGGGCGCGAGGTGGCACGGCAGGCAGGCGCCATGGACCCGGCGACGCTGCGCCGGTGGCTCGCCGCCGCACTGGAACGCTAGGGGACGTTGCCACCGCGCCGGCGGGCCGCCGCAGGCGCATCGATCGACCTCCGGGGTTCCGCACAGGCGGGTCTGGTATGGTGCGCGGCCTCGGCCAGCGCCGGCCGCGGAGAGACTCGTTCATGCCTGCCATTGCCGTGCACGGGGGCGCCGGAGACATCCCGCCATCGGAACTGACGCCCGAACGCGACGCGCAGTACCGCGCCGGCCTCGAGCGTGCGTTGCGGGCCGGGCAGCGACATCTCGACACCGGTGGCTCGGCGGTCGACGCCGTCGTCGCGGCGGTCGAGGTGCTCGAGGACGATCCGCTCTTCAACGCCGGCCGGGGTGCCGTGATCGCGGCCAACGGCATCTGCGAACTCGACGCCTCGCTGATGGACGGCCACGACCTGCGGGCCGGCGCGGTGACCGGACTGCGTCACGTGCGCAGCCCGATCCGCCTCGCCCGGCTGGTGATGGACGAATCACCGCACGTCATGCTCGCCGGGCCCGGGGCCGAGGAGTTCGCGCTCGAGCACGGCCTCGAGCCCGTGCCGAACCGTCATTTCGTGACGGAGCGACGGCAACGACAGCTCGACGAAGCGCTGCACGGCGGCTCCGCGCGCACGGCCGACCAGATCGTCGGCACGGTCGGCGCCGTCGCGCTCGACACCCACGGCAACCTCGCGGCCGCGACCTCGACCGGCGGCATGACGGCAAAGCGCTGGGGCCGCGTCGGCGACTCGCCCATCATCGGCGCAGGCACCTACGCCGCGAACGACTGCTGCGCCGTCTCGGCGACCGGCCACGGCGAGTTCTTCATCCGCGCCGTGGTCGCGCACGAGATCGCGTCGCTCGTGCGGCACGCCGGCCAGGATGTGGCCGCGGCGGCGGAGACGGTGGTCTGCCGGCAGCTGGTCAGGATGGGCGGTGAAGGCGGCGTCATCGCCGTGGGTCGCGACGGCCGCATCGCCATGCCCTACAACTCGAAGGGCATGCTGCGCGGCTGCATCGACGTGCACGGACGGCTCACGACCGCCATCCTCGCGACCTGAGAGGCCGCGGGCCGGCACGCGCCGCGACCGCGAGCCGGCCGTCGTCTATGCGGCGAAGAACCGTGCGAGATACTCGTCGAACGACAATTCGTCCGTCGCCTCGATGCGCGCCTGCCGTTCGAGCGACTCCGCGGCCTCGGCCGCGAACTCGTCCTGGCGCGAGCGGTTCGGCGAGAACAGGGCCTTGAAGTAGGCCTGGTGCAGCTTCGACATGCGCAGCGCGAAATGGAAGAACGATTCCTCGCTGCGCCGCATCTCCTCGAGCGTGCGCGCCGCGGGCGTGCGCGAAACGTCGTGGATCTTCTCCTCCTGCACCTCGAGTGCCGTGCAGTAAGGCCGCTGCGTGTCGCCCTCGTCGAGCAGTTCGCACACACCGCGCATCGAGTCGATGATCTCCAGCGACCAGTCGCGCAAGGACACGTCGCGACCGTCGCGCCGGAGATTGAGGCCGGGCCGACGGCCTTCGCGGGCGACGACGGCGTGGTTGCCGTCGAGCTCGGCCTGCTCGGACGTCCCGATCGGCCGGCTCTCGCGCAGCACGCAGAACGCCGCGAACGCCTCGAGGAAGCGCAGTTTGTTCTGGTTGACGCCGACCGGATCGTACGAGCTGCAGTCGAGCGAGCGCATTTCCACGTACTGCACGCCGCCGCGCAGCAGCGCCTTGGTCGGACGCTCGCCGCTCAGCGTCACGCGCTTCGGGCGGATGAAGCTGTAGTACTCGTTCTCGATCTGCAGCACGTTCGCGTTGAGCTGCCGCCACTCGCCGTCGACCTTGACGCCGATGCGCTCGTACTCGGGGCTCGGCGTGCTGATCGCCGCCGTCAGGTCGCGCACGTAGTGCTCGAGGCTGTTCACCGAAATGCTCAGGCCCGCCTGGCTCTTGTTGCGGTAGCCGAGGTCGCTCATGCGCAGCGAGGTCGCGTAGGGCGCGTAGAGGCTGGCGGGCTCGAGCGGCTCCAGATAGTCGACCTTGCGACCCTGCAGGAACGACGGGCACAGCGCCGGCGAGTTGCCGAACAGGTACAGCACGATCCAGCCATGCCGCCGGTAGTTGCGCAGCAGCGCGAAGTACGCGTCCGAGCGAAACGCCTGATCGACGGCCCGCGACTGCGCCACCTCGGCCAGTACCGGCCAGAAGTGGTCCGGGAACGAATAGTTGAAGTGCAGGCCCGAGATCGCCTGCATCACGCGGCCGTAGCGGTGGCCGAGGCCGTGCCGGTACACCGTCTTCATGCGTCCGACGTTCGACGTGCCGTACTGCGCGATCGGGATGCTGTCGTCGCCGCGGATCGCGCAGGGCATGCTCGTTGCCCAGAGCAGTTCGTCGTCGGCCAGGTTGAGGTAGACGAACTGGTGCAGGTCGACGAGGTACTGCACCAGCTCCCAGGTGTGCGCGAACGGCGGCGTGACGAGTTCGATCAGCGCTTCGGAGTAGTCTGTCGTGATGTGCTCGTTGGCGAGCGCGGACCCCAGTGCACGCGGATGTGACGTCATCGCGATCCGGCCGGCGGGTGTGACCCGCAGCGACTCGCGCTCGACGCCTTTCAGGCCGCCCTGCAGCAAGCCCGGGGCGCGGGCATTGAAGAGGCCGGCGAGGCGGCGTTCGAAGGCACGGTCCAGCGGCATGTCACGTCACCGTCGCGGCGGCAGGTTGCGCCCGCCGGGATCACCTGATCGTTGTGGGTTGGCAAGGTTACCAGACTCGGTCCGCCTGCCTGCGCGACAGGCCCCGACGGACGCCCCGCCGTGACCGCACCACGCCCGGGCCACAGCCGTCGCCGCAGGGCACCGCCGGCTTTCGGTTATGCTGCCATCATGAAACGGCTTCCCGCCCCGGCCCGCGCGCTGGCGCCGCTCGCGCTGCTGGCGGTGCTCTGCACATCGCCCGCGACGGCGGAGGATTCGATGCGCTGCGGCAGCCGGCTGGTCACGCGCGGCGACGGCAAGGACAAAGTGCGCACGCTCTGTGGCGAACCGACCGACGTGGCACTGCGCGGCGTCGTCCGCCGCGCCCCCGTCTACGAATACGGCTACGGCTACAACCGCTACCAGTACTACGGGCCGGGCTGGCTCGACCTGCCGGTCGAGATCTGGACCTACAATTTCGGCCCGAACAAGCTGCTGCGCAAGCTGCGTTTCGTCGGCGACGAGCTCGAAGAAGTCGAAACCGACGGCTACGGCTACTGAGTCGCCGGGAGTCACCACATCCCGACGGCGCGGGTCGCGCTGAACCGCGAATGGCCGCAGGCGGCATCAGCCGCGTCGTCGCGCGATCCAGCGCCGGACCTTCGCCTCGAGCGTGGGCAGCGGCAGCGCACCGGCGCCTGCAACCTGCTCGTGGAACTCGCGCAGGTCGAAGCCCGCGCCGAGCCGCCGTTGCGCCTCGCGTCTCAGCTCGAGGATCCGCAGCTCGCCGACCTTGCCGGCGAGTGCCTCCCCGGGTCGTGCGATGCAGCGGTCCACCTCGGCGGCAATGGCGGCTTCGCCGAGCGCGCTGTTGGCACGCAGGTACTCGATGGCGCGATCGCGGCGCCACCCCCTGGCGTGGATGCCGGTGTCGACGACGAGCTGCGCGGCGCGCCACAGTTGCATCGACCCGGCGCCAAACTGCGCATAAGCGTCGGCTTGGAGACCGAGCGATGGCCCGAGCGATCCGGCATAGAGCGCCCAGCCCTCGTCGAACGCGTGGACACGGCCGAAGCGACGGAAGCTCGGCAGGTACGGCGTCTCCTGCGCGAGGGCCGTCAGATAGTGACGACCGGGCAGCGCTTCGTGCAGAAACAGCGGCGCCACGAGATAGCTGAGTCGCAGGGCCGGGTCCTGCGCGTTCACGTACAACACGGCGGGCCGGGCGCCGTCCGCAGCTGGCGCCTCATACTCGGCAAGGGGCGCAGCGGCGGCGCGGTGCGACTCGACGGCGCGGATCACGAACCGCGCCCTGGGCCGGCGCGCGAACGACGCCGGCAGGTTCGGCTCGACGCGCGCACGCAACGTCTCGTAGTCTTCGAGCAGCGCCTCAGGACTGCTCGCGCGAAACTTCGGGTCGACACGCATCGCATCGAGCAGCGCCTGCAGGTCGCCGGCGATGCCGAGCGCCGGCTGCAGCTGCGCGAGGTCCGCTCGCAGCCGCGCGACTTCGCGCAAGCCGAGTTCGTGCACCTGGTCGGGCGTCAGGTCCAGCGTCGTGTGACGGCGCACGAGCCAGGCGTACCAGTAGCCGCCGCCGGGCAGGTTCGACCACGCGATCGTGTCGCGCGCCTGCGGCAGGTACTCACTGGCGAGGTAGTCGTGCAGCCGGCGATACGCCGGGATCACCCTGGTGCGCAGCTTCTCATCGTACGCGGTGATCAACCGGCGGCGGTCCGCAACCGTCGGCGCCGGCGGGAATTCGAGCAGTGGTCGCCAGAACACCGATTGCCGAGGGTCCTCGATGCGAGCGAACTCCTCCAGTTGCGGCAGCACACGCTCGACGACCGCCTTCGGCAGCACGACGCCCTTGGCCGGGCCGGCGCGCAGGTTGTTGATCGCGAGGTCGACCCAGACCGCGAAGCCATCCATGCGCGTGAGGAAATGGTCATAGTCCTGCGTCGTGCGGAACGGGTGTGCGCCGCGTCCCGAAGCCAGTCGGGCGAACACGTTGCCCCACTGTACGACCGCGTCGATGGCGAGCAGCTCGCTCGGGTAGCGGAAGCCGTAGACCGCGAGTTCGCGCTCGCGTTTGAAGGCTTCATAGGTGACGAGGTCCTCGCCGCGCAGCCGCTGCGGATTCACCGCAGCGAGACGCTCGAGCGCCTCCTGTTCGATGCCGAGCGAGTCGGCCATCCAGCTCGCGCTCGCGTAGTCACCGAAGCGGTCGTCGAACCGGTGATCGCCGAGTTCCGTGGCGAGAACCGGATTCAGCGCGAGGTAGTCGTTGAAGTACGTCTCGACGACGCGGTAGAGCCCGGCCGCGTCGGCATTCGCCGCCTGCAGCGGCGCCACGATGGCGGACGGCCGCTCCTCCGCGCGCGGCGGTGGCGTCTCCGCGAAATCGCAGCCCACGAGCGCGAGACACCCCGCCAGTCCGTATGCCGCTCCGGAGAGGTGGCGCGACATGACAGTGGTCTGCGTCGGGCGGCCTGGAGCGGCGATCAGCGACGCGCCGCGATCCAGCGCCCGATCTTCGCGTCGAGCACGTCGAGCGGCACCGCGCCGTCGCAGAGCACCTCGCGGTGGAAGTCGCGCACGTCGAACCGTTCGCCGAGCGCGATCTCGGCCCCGTGACGCAGGCCCTGGATCCGCAGGTCGCCGACCTTGTAGCCCAGCGCCTGGCCGGGCCAGGCGATGTAACGCTCCACCTCCGACACCACGTCGGACTCGGCCATTGTCGAGTTGTCGAGCATGAAGCGGATCGCCTGCTCGCGGCTCCAGCCTTTGGCATGCAGGCCGGTGTCGACCACGAGCCGCATGGCGCGCAGCATTTCGTCATTGAGCCGGCCGAACCACTGGTACGGGTCCGTGAAGAGCCCGAGTTCCTTGCCGAGCGATTCGGCGTAGAGCGCCCAGCCTTCGACAAAGGCCGTGTAGTCGCCGCCGAACCGGCGGAAGCGCGGCACGTCCTCGAGCTCCTGCTGGATCGAGATCTGGAAGTGATGCCCCGGCGCCGCTTCGTGCAGCGACAGCGTCTCCATGCCGAATTTCGGCTGCGCCTTCAGGTTGTAGGTGTTGACGTAGAAGATGCCCGGCCGCGAGCCGTCCGCCGACGGCTGCTGGTAGTACGCTCCCGCGGCCGAGGCGGCGCGGAACGCCTCGACTTCGCGCACTTCGTAGTCGGCCTTCGGGAACACCGAGAACAGCCGGGGCAGCGCCGCGTCGATGCGCCGCTTCAGCTCGCGATAGCCCTGCAGCAGGTCGGCCCCCTTCGTGAAATAGAAACGCGGGTCCGACTCGAGGAGATCGAAGAACGCCGGCAAGTCGCCCGCGAAGCCGACCTGGCGCCGCACCGCGTCCATCTCGCCGCGGATGCGCGCCACCTCGGACAGGCCGAGCGCGTGGATCTCGTCCGGCGTCATCGTCGTCGTCGTGTGCTCCTGCACGTAGAACTGATACCAGGCCGCGCCGTCAGGCAGCGCGGTCCAGGCGACGCTCGCGCGCGTCTGTGGCAGGTATTCGTCGCGCACGAAGTCGCGCAGGCGCCGGTATGCCGGCAGCAGTTCCGTCTCGAGCATCCGCGTGTACTCGCCGGTCAGCCGCTCGCGGTCCATGGCCGTGAACGCCGCGGGGAAATCCTTCACGGGCGCGTAATACTGGCTGTCCTGCGCACGCGGCACGATCATGGCGTCGAGCTGCGGCAGCACCTTCTCCATCACGGCGCGCGGCTGCACGACACCGCGCTGCGCACCCGCGCGCATGTTCACGATGGCCTGGTCCATCCACGTGACGAGTCCGTCGAGACGGCGCAGCCACTGGTCGTAGTCCTCGACCGTCCGGAACGGCTGCGCGTTGGTGCCGGAACCGAGCGCGGGCATGATCGTGAGCAGGCTGCCCGCCTGATTGAGCGGCAGCAGTTCGCCGGGGAAACGCCCGGCGCGCGCCTCGCGCTCGCGCTCGCCGAGAAAGATCTCGTAGGAGATCCGGTCCGCGGGTGCGAGCCCTGCCGGGTCGATGGCGCGGATCGCGGCGAGGTAACGCTGATTCGACGCACGCGCGGCCGCGACGTACTCCGGACCGATCGAATTCGGCAGCTGGTCGTCGTAGCGGTCGTCGCCGATGTAGGTCGCGAGCAGCGGGTTCATCCGCAGCATGTCTTCGAACCAGGCATCGAACAGCGCATCGAGCGACTGGCTGGTCGCGGCCGCGCCCACCTCCGCAGCCGCCTCGGCACCGGGCACCGCCGGGCCCGGGAGGACGGACGGCTCCGCCGCGGCGGGCGCTTGCGCAGTGGCGCAGCCGCCGAGCGCGAGCGCCAGCGCGGTGCCGGCGAGACATGGGGCGATGCGGGACATGGCGACGTTCCTGCGGGAGAGCGAGCGGCGATTATAGGTTCGCTTGCGCCGGCGCGGGGTGAGCCGGCTGTCAGCGTGGCCCGGCACGAATGCCCGCGCATCGGTCGCCCTGCTATCCTTGGCCCCTTCCCCACCCGGCATCCTGTCCGATGCGGCGCGGAGCGCGACATGAGTCACCTGCAGTTGAGGGCCGCGGACGGCCATACGTTTTCCACCTACCTGGCCAAACCCACGACAGCCGCGACACGCGGTGGCATCGTGGTCGTGCAGGAGATCTTCGGCGTCACCGGGCACATCGAGCGTGTCGCGGATCAGTTCGCCGCCCAGGGTTACCTCGCCATCGCGCCGGCACTGTTCGACCGCCAGCAGCGCGGCGTCAACCTGCACTATGACGAGGCGGGCTCGAAGGCCGGCTGCGAATTTGCCATGCGGGCCGACACCGCCGGGCTGATGGCCGATCTCGCGGCGTCGATCGACGCCGTCGCGCACACAGGCGCCGTCGGCATGGTCGGCTATTGCTGGGGCGGCCGCGTCGTGTACATGGCCGGCAGCCGCACCCACGCGGCAGCGGGTGTCGTCTACTACGGCGCCGGCATCACACAGGTGCTCGAGCCGGTGCCGCGCTGCCCGATGCAGTTCCACTTCGGGCGCCAGGATGCGCACATTCCGCTCGCCGACGTCGAGCGCATCCGCACGGCCTTTCCGCAGGGCGAGTATCACCTCCATGACGCGGGCCACGGCTTCAACTGCCCCGCCCGCTCGAGTTTCGACGCGGCCGCGGCGCATTCCGCGCTGGAGCGGACGCTGGAGTTCTTCGGCAAGTACGTCGGCTGATTGCGGCAGCGCCGGCGCGGCCGGCCGGAAGACCATCATCGCGGACTGCCGCGGGCGCGGCGTCACGAGGGGGAGATTGCGACACATGGCGTTGAACCTGAAGGACGGCGCATTGCTGCGCCAGCAGTGCTACGTCGACGGGCGCTGGATCGACGCAGCCGGCGGTGGAACGATCGCAGTCACGAATCCGGCCAGTGGAGACGTGCTCGGCACCGTACCGGACCTCGGCGCGACCGAGACCCGCGCCGCGATCGCGGCCGCGAGCGCCGCATTTCCCGCCTGGGCCGCGCGCACGGCCAAGGATCGCGCGAGCCTGCTCCGCAAGTGGTACGAACTCCTGCTGATGCACACGGACGACCTCGCCGTGCTGATGACCGCCGAGCAGGGCAAGCCGCTCGCCGAAGCGAAGGGCGAAGTCGTCTACGCGGCCTCGTTCATCGAGTGGTTCGCCGAGGAAGGCAGGCGCGTCTACGGCGACGTGATCCCGGGGCACCAGCCCGACAAGCGCATCTTCGTGCTGCGCCAGCCGGTGGGCGTCGTCGCCGCGATCACGCCCTGGAATTTCCCGGCTGCGATGATCACGCGCAAGGCCGGTCCGGCGCTCGCTGCCGGCTGCACGTTCGTCTGCAAGCCCGCGACGCAGACGCCGTACTCGGCGCTGGCGATGGCCGATCTGGCGCATCGCGCCGGCATCCCGCCGGGCGTGTTCAACGTGGTCACGGGCTCGGCAGCGGCGATCGGCGGCGAGATGACCTCGAACCCGCTCGTGCGCAAGCTCACCTTCACGGGCTCGACCGAAATCGGCCGGAAGCTGATGTCGCAGTGCTCGGGCACGCTCAAGAAGTTGTCGCTCGAACTCGGCGGCAATGCGCCGTTCATCGTCTTCGACGACGCCGACCTCGATCTCGCCGTGCAGGGCGCGATCGCGAGCAAGTACCGCAACACCGGGCAGACCTGCGTCTGCGCCAATCGCCTGCTGGTGCAGGAAGGCGTCTACGACGCCTTCGTCGCGAAGCTCGTCGACGCGGTGCGCGCGTTGCGCGTGGGCGACGGCCTGCAGGGGCCCACGGAGCAGGGGCCGCTGATCGACGACGCGGCCGTCGCGAAGGTGGAGGAGCACGTCGCCGACGCGCTGGCGAAAGGCGGCAAGGTCGTGCTCGGTGGCAGGCGTCATGCGCTCGGCGGGACGTTCTTCGAGCCGACGATCATCACGCAGGTCCGGCCCGACATGCGCGTCGCGCGCGAGGAGACCTTCGGCCCCGTCGCGCCGGTGTTCCCCTTCAAGGACGAGCAGGACGCCGTGCACATGGCCAACGACACCGAGTTCGGCCTCGCGTCGTATTTCTACACCAGGGACCTGGCGCGCGCGCTGCGCGTCGCGGAGCAGCTCGAGTACGGCATCGTCGGCCTGAACACCGGCCTGATCTCGACGGAAGTCGCGCCTTTCGGCGGCATCAAGCAGTCGGGCACCGGTCGCGAAGGCTCGAAGTACGGCATCCTCGACTACACCGAGCTCAAGTACCTCTGCATCGGCGGCATCCAGTAGACCCGCACCGTTCCGCCACGGCATGACGGATCTGATCGGCACGCCCGACTATGCCCACGGCACGCCCGACCGTGTCGGCGTGCTGCTGGTCAATCTCGGCACGCCGGACGATCCCTCACCCGGCGCCGTGCGCAGGTACCTCGCGGAATTCCTCCGGGATCCGCGCATCATCGAAATGCCCCGCGCGCTCTGGTGGCTGGTCCTGCACGGCGTCATCCTGCGCACGCGGCCGAAGCGCAGCGCGCACGCGTACCGCAGGATCTGGACGCCCGCGGGATCACCACTGCTGCTCGAATCGCGCGCGCTCGGCGACGGCCTCGCGCAGCGATTGCGGCAGCGCTGCGGCGAGCACGTCGTCACCGAACTCGCGATGACCTACGGCCAGCCGTCGATCGCCGCGGCGCTGACGCGTCTGCGGCAGCAGAACGTGCGGCACCTGCTGGTCGTGCCGCTGTATCCGCAGTATTCCTCGACGACGACCGGCAGCGTCTTCGACCTCGTCACGCGCGAGCTGCGTCGCTGGCGCTGGCTGCCGGAGCTGCGCTTCGTCAACCAGTACTGGCAGAACGCGTCGTATCTCGACGCCGTCACCGCCAGCGTCACGCGGCACTGGCGCGACCATGGCCGCAAGCACCTGCTGTTCTCGTTCCATTCGATCCCGAAGCGTTACGCGCTCGCCGGCGACCCTTATCACTGCTTCTGCCAGGCGACCGCACGGTCCGTCGCGCAGCGTCTCGGGCTCGCGACGGGCGAATGGTCGATCGGCTTCCAGTCGCGGTTCGGGCGCGAAGAGTGGCTGCAGCCGTACGCCGACCATCTGCTGCGGGACTACGCGGACCGCGGACCGCGGCAAGTGACGGTCGTCTGCCCCGGATTCGCGACGGACTGCCTCGAGACACTGGAAGAGATGGGCATGCAGAACCGTGACGCATTCCTGGCCGCGGGCGGCACCGCCTACGATTGCGTGCCCTGCCTGAACTCGAACGAGGCCCACGTCGACGTGCTCGAGGACGTGGTCCTGCAGCACGCCGCGGGCTGGCCACTGCAGCCACCGGCGGACCCGGCCGCGGACTCGCGTCGCCGCGCGCTGGCACTCGGCGCGACGCGCTGACGCGGCGATGCTCGACACCTTTCTCGAACTCGGCGTGCCGGCGACCGACGTCGCGGCGTCGCTGGCGTTCTACGAATCGCTCGGCTTCGTGCAGGCTTCGGTTGGCGACGCCTGGCCGCACGCCTACGCCGTCGTCACCGACGGCCGCATCAGCATCGGCCTGCACGGTTCGGGTCTCGAGGAGCCCGCGCTCACGTTCGTGGCACCGGACATGCGCTCGCGACTCGACGGCTTCGATGCGCTCGGTCTCGAACCCGAGCACGTGCGCCTCGACGACGTGTCGCTGAACGAGATCCGTTTCCGCGACCCCGAGGGGCAGCTCGTGCGGCTGGTCGAGGCACGCACGTACTCGCCGCCGGCGCTCGAGCCGGGGCACGAGAGCGTGTTCGGCTACTTCGAGGAGTATGCGCTCGGCAGTCGCGACCCCGCGGCCAGCGGACGTTTCTGGGAGGGCCTAGGGTTCGTGGCCTTCGCCGACGATGCGACGCGGGCCGTGTTGTGCTGCCGGCGCGACCTGAACCTCGCGTTCCGCGCGCTGGACATCGATCCGCCGACACTCTGCTTCGTCTCGGACGACCTCGCCCGACGCGTCGTGACGCTGCGCGACCAGGGGCTGTCATTCGCCACGCACGCGCCGAGCGGACTGGATGCGACGGCCACGGCGCTGCTGCGCGGCCCGGACCGGGTCCAGGTGCTGCTCCTGCAGCGCATGACGTAGAATGCGGCGATCTGCAGCCGAGGGAAAACCGCGACATGCCACTGCGTAACACCGCTGAAGCGTACGGCAGCCTGGCCAGGTTCCTGCACTGGGCCATCGTCATCCTGATCGTCGCGCTGTGGCTCCTCCACGAAGGCGCCGAGAATGCCGGCGAAGACACGCCGCAACGCGCCGCGCTCATGGGCTGGCACATCTCGCTCGGCATGACCGTGCTGCTGCTCGCGATCGCGCGCATCGGCTGGCGGATCGCGAACGGCCGTCACCCCGCGCCGCTCGGCGACGTCGTCTGGCAGCACAAGGCGGCGGCCGCGGGTCACGGCCTGCTGTACCTGCTGATCCTCGCGCAACCAGTCAGCGGCTGGCTGGTCGTCTCGACCGCCGGTCGCCCCGTCAGTTTCTTCGGCCTGTTCGACTTCCCGTCGCTCGCGGCGAAGAACCACGACCTGCACGAAGCGATGGAGGGCCTGCACGAATGGCTGTTCAACGCGCTGGTCGTTGTCGCCGTCGTGCACGTCGCGGCAGCGCTGTATCACCACCTGCGGCTCAAGGACGACACGCTGCGTCGCATGTCGCCGTTCCCGGGTTCCCGGAGCTGACCGCCCGCCGCGCCGCTCCGGCCCGGGTGGCGATCGCCGTGTCCGCGGCGCGGGCGACCACCGTCATGCGGCTCGTCTGCACGGCCGCGGGCCTGCTGGCGGTCGAGGCCTGCCAGCGCGCACCGGACACGGTCACGACCCCCGTCACGGCCTCTGTCGCGACACCGGCTCCGGCGGCCGCGCCGAGCCAGGCGAACGCGACGGGGGAAGCGCTCGAAGGACGACTCGACATCGTCGCGTGGCCGGGCTACGTCGAGCGCGGTGCGACCGACCCGAACTACGACTGGGTCACCATCTTCGAGCAGGACACCGGTTGCAAGGTCCACGTCAGGACCGCGGGCTCGTCCGACGCGATGGTCCAGCTCGTGGCACAGGGCGGCTACGACCTCGTCACCGCCTCGGGTGACGCGTCGCTGCGCCTGATCCGCGCCGGCACGGTGCAGCCCGTCGATCTCGGGCGCGTCCCGAGCTTTGCCAACGTCGACGAGCGCCTGCGCAACGCGCCGTGGCACTTCGTCGACGGCCGGCATTACGGCACGCCGTGGCAATGGCTGCCGAACGTGCTCCTGTACGACACGCGCGCATTCCCGACGGCGCCGGATTCCTGGGCCGTGGTGTTCGAGGAACGCAAGCTGGCCGACGGCCGGAGCAACCAGGGCCGCATCCAGGCCTACGACGGGGCGATATACGTTGCGGACGCGGCGTTGTACCTCATGACGAAGCAGCCCGAGCTCGGTATCACGGACCCGTACGAGCTCGACGAGACACAATACGCCGCCGTGCTGGCGCTGCTGCGCGAGCAACGCACGCTGGTGCAGCGCTACTGGCACGACCCGCACGTCGCCGTGCAGGACTTCACGCAGGGTGGCGTGGTCGCGTCGGGTTCGTGGCCCTTCCAGGTCGACACGCTGACGGCGAACCGACAGCCCGTCGCCAGCGTCGTGCCACGCGAAGGCGCCACGGGCCGCGCCGACACGACCATGCTCGTGAAGAACGCCAGGCATCCCAACTGCGCGTACAAGTGGCTGGAGTGGTCGCTCAACGCCCGCGTGCAGGGCGACGTCGCGGCATGGTTCGGGTCGGTGCCAGCCGTGCCGGCCGCGTGCACCGACAACGCGCTGCTCGGCGAAGCGGGCTGCGCACGCAACGGCTTCGCCGACTTCGACCGGATCCGTTTCTGGCGCACGCCCGAAGCGTCGTGCGCGCAGGGCGCCTGCGTGCCTTACGACCGGTGGGCGACGGACTACGCCGCGATCATGAGCGGGCGCTGACGATCGACGCACGGCGCGCGAACCGCCGGGCGACCGGTCGCGGACGGATGCTCAAACCGCGCCCGCGTGCCTGGCGTGCAGACGACGCGCCTGCTCGAGCAGGCGCCGTCCGAAGCCCTGCGCATCGCAGAACGCGTCGATGCCCGACAGGTCGGGCGGCCGACAGCGCAGGTCGGCGATCCGCGCGACGGGCAAGGGCACGTCGCACGCGATCGCAGTGAGCCGGCGCGACAGCAGCGCGGTCTCGCGGTGCTCGCGCAGGTTGTCGGCGACGAAGCCGGCGCCGCGGAAGCGGAGCTCCCGGACCGCGTCGAGGTTCTCGAAGACGCCCGGCAGCGTGTCGAAGTGCTTGAGCAGCTTCTGCGCTGTCTTGCGTCCGACACCGGGCACGCCGGGTATGTTGTCGACCGCGTCACCCATCAGCGCGAGGAAGTCGGCCATGCGCTCCGGAACGACGCCGAAGCGTTCCTCGATCTCGTCGTAGGCGTAGCGGCGGTCGGCAATCGCGTCCCAGTACACATCGACCGGCGACAACAACTGCGTGAGGTCCTTGTCGCGACTCACGATGGTTACGGGCAGCCCGGCGGCGCGTGCGCGCGTCGCGAGCGTGCCGATGATGTCGTCGGCTTCGTAGCGCGGGCTGCCGAACTGCGCCAGCCCGAGCGCCGCGCAGACTTCGCGACACAGCGCAAACTGGCGTTTCAGCTCGACGGGTGCCGGTTCGCGATTGGCCTTGTAGGCAGGGTAGATATCGTTGCGATAGCCCTGCGCCAGGCTCTCGTCGAAGGCGACTGCGATGTATCGCGGTGATTCGCGCTCGAGCAGATCCACGAGGAAGCGCGCAAAGCCGAACACGGCGTTGACGGGGTTGCCATCGCGATCGACCACGTCGACCGGCACCGCGAACCAGGCACGGAAGATGAAGACGCTGGCGTCGACGAGGTAGAGCATGCCGGTCAGGTTTCCCGGTCGGGTCGGCGTCCCGCGAACGCGTCGATGCCCTCGAACGACACGGCGACCAGCGCACGCTCGTCGTCGCGCGGGCTCGCCTGTGCGGACCGCCCGAAGAGACGGCGCGCCGTGCCGGGGGCATTGCCGCGCAGGGCATACACTGCCGCCCGGGCCGGACCGTCCTCGATTGCCGTGGTCATGGCCGCGCAGAATAAGAGATGTGGTGGTCGGCTGGTGCGGCCTGCGGCGCGCGGAACTCGTGGTCCTGGCAGACAATGCGCCCGCCATCGCGCTCTACCGGCGTTTCGGTTCCGCCGTCGAAGGTCGCTGCCGGCAATTCCTGCGACACGACGGCGTCGACCACGACGCGTTGCTCATGGCGCGCCTGGTGGCGGACCCGCCCCGATCGTAGGGGCGACCGGCCGGCCCGGCTATAATGTCGCGGCGCGGCCGGCCGGGACACGACACTTCCCGCCCAAGCTCCTGATTCACGTGGGATTTTGCACCCCGCCGAACCGACGGGAACGGCCCGCATCGCCCAACCGACTGGACTGTCATGCCCGCTTCGAATCTCAAGACTCCGCCCCTGCGCCTGTTGCGCGCCTTCTGCCTGGCGGCGCGCCATTCGAGCTTCAAGGGTGCGGCCGACCGGCTGTCGCTGACGCCGTCGGCCGTCAGCCACCAGGTCAAGGAGCTCGAGGAGGAACTGGGCGTCACGCTGTTCGAACGCCGGACGCGGGCAGTCGTGCTGACGCCGGTCGGCCGCCAGTTGCTCGAGGATCTCGAGCCGGCCCTCGAAGCCGTGGCCGCCGCCATCGCCCGCACGGCCCACGGCGGATCGGTGCGACGCCAGCTCTCGGTCATCATGCCGCCATTCTTCGCGAGCGAGCTGTTCGCGCCCCGCCTGCCGCAGTTCCACGAAGAGCATCCGAACATCGACCTGCAGGTCAACACCAGCGACCCGCGACCCGGGCAGCACTCCAGCTACAGCGACCTGTCGGTGATCCTCGCGCCGCAGCCCCCGGAAGACGACGAGTTGCAGGTCGAGCGGCTGCTGCCGCTGCGGCTCGTCGTGGTGGCGTCGCCCAAAGTCGCCGCGGCGATGGCGGGCAAACGCGGGGCACGGGCGTTCGACGGCCAGACGCTGATCGTGCACCGCAGTTTTCGCACGGACCTCTGGAACAGCTGGCTGGCCGGCATGAAGCTCGACCGGCGCCGGCTCAAGAGCATCGTCGAGTTCGACAACATGACGGCCGTCGCCCGCGCGACGGAACGCGGCGGCGGCGTCGCACTGATGCCCGCGCTGATCTGCGAACCGTGGTTCGAGAAGGGCGTGCTCGCACGCGTGGAGGGCTTCGACCAACTCGCGGACGAGGCCTACTATCTGGTCGCGCGTCGCAGCGACATCGAGCGCAGCGAGGTCCGGGCCTTCACCGATTGGCTGATTGAGCAGTTCCGCGTCGCGGAATGAGGCACGCGGGCTGGACTGCGCCCGGATTGAATGATGAACGCTCATTCATCGTGTGATGAACAATCGTTTGTCGCATTGCAGCATGAGCCCTACTCTTTCCCCTGTCCCGCGGGCACATGAAGCGGCCCGAAGCGCACTCCCCCTGCGGCTTCGGTCCCTTCCCCGCTGGAACTTGCCGGGTGGCTGGGACGCACTCCCCCTGCGGCTCCACACCGTCCCGGCAAGTTTTTATTCCGGAAAAGGCGCCCCACGGCGCCTTTTTCATTTCTGCGGGCGTGTCAGCCGTGTCCGCGAGTCATTGCTGCCTGCGACTCAGCCGCTCGTGCAGCGGGCTCGAACGCGGAAAATGGGCGAGCAGGTATTCCATCTGGTCGGCCAGCACGCGCCGACCCTTCAGATAGATGTACTCGGCGTAGCTAGGCGTGAACGGCACGGCGATGAGCTGCATCTTCGCCTGCTCCGGCGTGCGCCAGGCCTTGAGGTTGTTGCAGCGCCGGCAGGCGGTGACGACGTTGTTCCAGTTGTCCTGGCCGCCGCGCGAAAGCGGCGTCACGTGCTCACGCGAGAGCTGGCTGGTCGGGAAGCGCTGGCCGCAGTACAGACAAAGGTGCGCGTCGCGCCGGAACAGGGTCTCGTTGTTGAGCGGCGGCACGTAGCCGTGGTGCCGATTGCCGGGGTTGTGGCTGTGCCCGATCGTGGCGACGATCGAGCTGACCTGGACCACGGTGCGCTGGCCCGTGCGCGCGCTGACACCGCCGCGCAGCGCAAACAACGTCTGGCCGAAGGCGTAGGCCACCTGACCCATGAAATGCAGCCGGACCGCGTCCCTGTAGTCGATCCACTCCAGGGGCATGCCGGAGACATCGGTGCGCAGCACTTCCTGCGAGAGCGCATGCATGCGGTGAAGATACGGTACCTCTGTGCAATAATCCATGGTCGACTTCTGGCTGCGCCCATGAATATCCCTTGCCGGGCAGCGAGTTAGCCCGAGCGGGGGCAGGGAGCATTGCTCGGCCGATGCCATGGATCAATGCACCCACGGCGTACCCTCACCCCGGACTCCTGTCCGTCGCCGCGGTGCGTCGCGGCCGGCGGGGCTGCCGTTGAACTGACGAGGTCATCATGTCGCTCACGATCGGAGTACCGCGCGAGACCTTCCCCGGCGAACGGCGCGTCGCCACCGTACCTGAGGTCGTCGAGAAGCTGGTCAAGCTGGGCTTTGCCGTCTGCGTGGAATCGGGCGCAGGCGCTGCGGCCGATTTCGGCGACGAGGCCTACGCAGCCGCGGGCGCACAGGTCGTCGCGGGTGCCGCGGAGCTCTACGGTGCCGCCGACGTCGTGTTCAAGGTCCGGGCGCCGACGCCGGACGAAGTGACGCGGCTGCGGCCGGGCAGCACGCTCGTGAGCTTCCTCTGGCCCGCGCAGAATCCCGAACTCATGCAGGCGCTGGCCGCGCGCCAGCTGACCGTGCTTGCGATCGACTCGCTGCCCCGGCAGCTCTCGCGTGCCCAGAAGATGGATGCGCTGACCTCCATGGCCAGCATCAGCGGCTACCGCGCGGTGATCGAGGCCGCCAACGCCTTCGGCCGCTTCTTCAACGGTCAGGTGACGGCCGCAGGCAAGGTTCCGCCAGCCAAGGTGTTCATCGCCGGTGCCGGCGTGGCGGGTCTGGCCGCGACCGGCACGGCCGCCAACCTCGGCGCCATCGTGCGCGCCAACGACACGCGCGCCGAGGTCGCCGACCAGGTCACCTCGCTCGGCGGCGAATTCGTCAAGGTCGACTACGAGGAAGAAGGCTCGGGCGGCGGCGGTTACGCCAGGGTCATGAGCGAGGGCTTCCAGCAGGCCCAGCGCGAGATGTACGCGAAGCAGGCCCAGGACGCGGACATCATCATCACGACGGCGCTGATCCCGGGCAAGCCCGCGCCGAAGCTCATCACCACCGACATGGTGCGGAGCATGAAGCCCGGCAGCGTCATCGTCGACATGGCGGCGGAGCAGGGCGGGAACTGCGAACTCACGGTGCCCGGCGAGGCCGTCGTGCGTCATGGCGTCACGATCATCGGTTACACCGACCTCGCGAGCAGGCTCGCCCGGCAGGCGTCGACGCTGTACTCGACCAACCTGCTGCGCCTGACCGAGGAGCTCTGCAAGACCAGAGACGGCGTCATCGAGGTCGACATGGAGGACGACGCCATCCGCGGCCTCACGGTCGTCAAGGAGGGCGTGATCAGCTGGCCGCCACCGCCGCCGAAGCTGCCGGCCGCGCCACCGCCGGCCGCCGGGTCCGTCGCAGCGGCTGCGGCCGCACCGGCCGCGAAGAAGTCGTCACACGGGCACGGCGGCGGCGAGCCCGCGTCGGCCCGCAGCGTCGCCGTGCTGTTCGGTGTCGGGGCGCTGCTGTTCTGGCTCGTCGGCGCATTCGCGCCGGCCTCGTTCCTGGCGCACTTCACCGTGTTCGTGCTGGCGTGCTTCGTGGGCTACATGGTGATCTGGAACGTCACACCGTCACTGCACACGCCGCTCATGAGCGTCACGAATGCGATCTCGAGCATCATTGCGGTCGGCGCGCTGATCCAGGTCGCGCCGCCGCTGGTCGCGGGGACGGCACAACGGCCCGACGGCCTGATCCTCGGCCTCGCCGTGGTCGGGCTCACGCTCACGGCGATCAACATGTTCGGCGGCTTCGCCGTCACACGTCGCATGCTCGCGATGTTCCGGAAATAAGAGAGCCGCCGGCATGACTTCCAACCTCGCAACGATGGCGTACATCGCCGCCACCATCCTGTTCATCCTGAGCCTCGGCGGCCTGTCGAACCCGGAGACGGCGCGACGCGGCAACCTCTACGGCGTCGTCGGCATGACCATTGCCGTGCTCGCGACGGTGTTCGGCCCGCGCGTCACGACGGCCGGCCTGCCGTGGATCGTCGGCGCACTCGCGATCGGCGGGGCCATCGGCCTCTACGCCGCGAAGCGAGTGCAGATGACCCAGATGCCGGAACTCGTCGCGCTGATGCACAGCCTCGTCGGCCTCGCGGCATGTCTCGTCGGCTTCGCCAGCTACGTCGACACGTCCATCGTGTTCGAGGGCGCCGAGAAGGCGATCCACGAGGTCGAGATCTATCTCGGCATCCTGATCGGCGCCGTGACGTTCTCGGGCTCGGTCATCGCCTTCGGCAAGCTCAACGGCCGCATCGACGGCAAACCCGTGCTGCTGCCCGGCCGTCACTGGCTCAACCTCACCGGCCTGCTGGTCGTGATCTGGTTCGGCACGCGGTTCCTGCACGCGCCCGACATCGCGGCCGGCATGCTGCCGCTCGTGGTCATGACGGTCATCGCGCTGCTGTTCGGCGTGCACATGGTCATGGCGATCGGCGGCGCCGACATGCCGGTCGTCGTCTCGATGCTGAACAGCTACTCGGGCTGGGCCGCGGCGGCTACCGGCTTCATGCTGTCGAACGACCTGCTGATCGTCACCGGCGCACTGGTCGGCTCATCCGGCGCGATCCTGTCGTACATCATGTGCCGCGCGATGAACCGCAGCTTCCTCAGCGTGATCGCGGGCGGCTTTGGCACGGGCGGTGGCGCCCCCGCTGCCGCCGCAGGCGGGGCGCAGCCGGCCGGCGAAGTGACCGCCATCAGCGCCGACGAAACCGCCGACCTGCTGCGCGACGCGAACAATGTGATCATCGTCCCGGGCTACGGCATGGCCGTCGCGCAGGCGCAGCACACGGTCTACGAGATCACCCGGCTCCTGCGCGGCAAGGGCGTGAACGTGCGTTTCGGCATCCATCCGGTGGCGGGCCGCATGCCCGGTCACATGAACGTGCTGCTCGCCGAGGCCAAGGTGCCGTACGACATCGTGCTCGAGATGGACGAGATCAACGATGACTTTCCGCAGACCGACGTTGCGATGGTCATCGGCGCCAACGACATCGTGAACCCGGCCGCCGAAGACGACCCGACGAGCCCGATCGCCGGCATGCCCGTGCTGCAGGTCTGGAAGGCGAAGACCTCGATCGTCATGAAGCGTTCGATGGCCTCCGGTTACGCGGGCGTCGACAATCCGCTGTTCTACAAGGACAACAACCGGATGCTGTTCGGCGACGCGAAGAAGATGCTCGACGAGGTGCTCGGCGCGCTGAAGTAAGGTGCCGGGAAGCAAGGTGGGGGTGTTACGGCCCTGCGGAAACTGACCAGACCCAGACCGAAACACCTTGCAGTCGTCAGCGGACCACCTGGGCGGTTTCCGAATCCCGTAACACCGGCACCTTGTCAGGATGCGAATCACCGTCACACCGGGCCCTGGTGATCGGGGCGATGTCGGCGAGGCGGAATTCCGCGGGCTGCAATTGCCGGGTCGCGCGCAATTCGACAAGCACGGCGTGGCGCGCAAGCCGCGCCCGTGCCGCGTCGCGGCACGGATTCCACCGGCGGGGATTGGGCAGGATGCCGGCGAGCAGTGCGGCCTCCGCCCAGTCGAGCTGGTCCGCCGCCTTGCCGAAATAGCGGCGTGACGCCGCCTCGACGCCGACGATGCCGTCGCCCCACTCGGCCACGTTCAGGTAGACGGTCAGGATCTCGTCCTTGGTCAGTGCGCGCTCGAGGCGCCGCGCCAGGATGGCCTCACGAATCTTGCGTCGCAGCCGCTTGTCCGGGCTCAGGAACAGGTTCTTGACCACCTGTTGCGTGATGGTACTGGCGCCGCGCTCGTAACGACCCGCGCGCAGGTTGATCACGAGCGCCCGGCCGATTTCCGCGTAATCGAGGCCCGAGTGAAAGTAGAAGCCCGGGTCCTCCCAGGCGACGACCGCTACACGGACGCGCGGGGAGATGGCCCACAGCGGCAGCCACGTTCCGTGGCCGAGAGGCTGCCAGTGCTCGAAGAGCTGGCCGCGCAGAGCGTCCGCGGCCGGAAGGCGGCTCGCCTCCCAGGCCAGCCAGCCGGCCAGCAGCGGTGCCGCGGCCGCCGCCGCCATCACCCCCCGCCATCCGCGCCGCACCCTGCGGCCGCCTGCGCCGTCAGTGGCTGCCGCCGTAATGCGGACGCGGCGGAGGCGGCTTCTCGTGCCACTCCGCGCGGAACCGTGCATAAGCGCTGCGCCCGTGCATCAGGTACTCGATCGCGCCCGGTCCGAGCTTGAGGATGAGCCCGAAACCCAGCAGCCCCGGCGTGGGAATGCTCTTCGTGACATAACGCGCGTCGACCGAAGCCATGTAGTCGCGGCCGCGGATCGGGCCGGACGGCGAGGGGCAGTCCGTCGGCTCGATCAGGAATACCGACATGCCCGCGGCATCGGTCGTCGTGCGCAGGCCGCCCGCCGTGCCGGTCAGCAGGCTGCCGTTGCGCAGCATCTCCGAGTGCATGTGCAGCAGCGGCGACAGTTCCGGACGGAAGTCCCACGTCAACTCGACGTCCTTCAGCCCGCCGTTGGGCGGCATCTGCTTGCCGGCGAGCCAGCCGCACTTCAGGACCGAGTCCGGCACGCCCTGCGAGTCGAACGTGACCGTCGCCTGGATGCCGGCCACGTGGCCTTCGCCGCCGTGCCGCAGGTGAATCGTGTACGGCTGGGGCTCGAGCTTGATGTTCATGCCATACAACACGAGCAGGTCGCCGATGGCGCCGGCGACGCCAGTCGCATTGCCGATGAATCCGATCGCCTTGCCCGCCGCGCCCGGCAGTTCCTGCCCGATCTCGCCGAGGATGTCCGTGCCGCGGCCCCAGTAGCCCTGCTCGTCGTCGCCCTTGATCATGTCGCAGGGCGAGCCCGCGTGCGCCGTCGACACCAGCGACGGCAGCCAGTCGAGGCTGACTTTCCGTCCCTTGCCCGGCGGGCGCGTGAAGAAGTCGAGCATGATGAGGGCCGACTGCAGCGGATCGACGCGGACGCGCGGATCGGTGAAACGAGCCGTTTCGTCGAGGGAATACGGCACGCCTTGCTGCCGGGCGAGGCCGTCCGTGAGCAGCACGATGAAACTCATCGGGTCGTCGGGCTTCTGCACGGCCTTGCGGTAGCGGCGCTCGAGTGCCTGCGAAAGGGCCGTCACTGCCGGCCCGGGTTCCTCGAGCGACAGCAACCCCGCACCGAGCATCGCGCCGTGGTCGGCATAGCTCATGTCGTTGTTCTGGTGGAACGCGTGAGCGAGCATCCGCCACTGGAAATCGTAAAGGAACAGATCCGTCGGCTTGCGTTCTGCGCCGGCCAGCAACTGGCGCCCCTCGTGCGTATAGATGCCGAGGTGGATCCGCTCGAACGCCGTCCGCATGAGGTCGGCCACCTCCTGCTCGCTTTTCGCGCCCGCGATCTGGCCCGCGAGCACGTAGGCCGGATGGCTGGCGAGCGGATGGCTGAGGTACGGATTGACCCCGGGCGCCGCGGCCGGTGGCGGGGTAGGCTGCACGATGCGCACCTCGTGGCCCTGCCGCTCGGCCTTGCGCACGCATTCCTGGTCGCCCGCCGTGCATTCGACGACGACTGGCTGCATCGCCTCGGAGGCCTTCTGCCTGATCGCGCCCTCGGCGGCGCGCTTGAGGTCGTCGAACAGGCTGCCGGCGAGCGCCATCGGCCCGGACAGCACCGCGAACGCCGCGACGATCCGCAGCGTCGCCCGGACGGCACGACGAGAGGCCACAGATGCATTGCCGCGCATGTCTCTCCCCCCCCTGGATTCTCTTGACCGGAGCCGGACCGCCGGTCGCGCGTCGGGCGGCTGTTTTGACTCCCTTTTTGCGCATCGCGTCGCCGCTGCACAAGAAAGATGCGGTGACGGATTCCCCCCCCGATTCGCGACACAGCGCGTGCCACATCTGTGAGCCGCATCGCAGTCGGGACCTGTCGCGCCTCTAGATCGGCCCACGCCGGCCGACATCGCTGACAGACCAGAGGGACTGACAAGGGGGGCTGGGCCCCCATGAGGAGACCGCGTCGTCGGCACTACGCTGGATCGTGCCGGAACCGTCCCACCGACATGCGCAGACCGACCTCGCGCCTTGCCGTCATGCACGACGGCTGCACGCTGCTCGAGACCATGATCGCGGTGTTCGTCACCGCCATGTTGCTCGCGGAGGCGGCGCTCGCGGGCATGCGCGCCCCGCTGACGGCCCCGCAGAGCCGCGACGACACCGTGCGCGCGCGCGACGGTACCTTCGTCGGCCTCGCCGCGGACTACTGACGTGGCCGGGCGGCTCGCGGTCAATCTGCGCACCCGCATCGCACGCGATGCATTCACGACCTTCCTGATCGCGGCGGCATTGCCCCTGCTGGTCGCCGGGCTGGTCGTCGAGCCGCTGGCCCACTCGCGACTGACGCGCCAGGCGCAGTTGCGACTGCAGGGCGCCGCCGAGGCCTACGGGCTCGCCGTGTTCAGCCGCCTCGAACTGGCGGAGCGCTCGCTGACCCTCGCGCCGGCGGCTGCGGGCCGGCCTGCCGTGACCGACCCGATCGACGCGTTCATCACCGTCGTCACCGAACGTACGGGCGGTGCGACGAACCCGCGCGACGACGCGCTGGCCGCGCCCGTGCTCGAGGAAGCCCGTCGCCGACTCGCCGCCTCGTCGACGCCGCTGATCGTCATGGAAGTCGTCGGCCGCCCCGCCGGCGACATCCTGCTGGCGGCGAGGCGGCCGAACGGGGTGGCCTACGGCGTGCTGCGGCCGGACTACCTGTGGGGCGACCCCGAGCACTTCCCCGCCGGACTCGGCTTCTGCGTGCGCTTCGCCTCCGGCCACCAGGTCTGCCACTCCCGCCCGACCGACGAACTCGACGCGCAACCGACGCTGCGAGGCCACCGGGACCTGTTCCTGCGCGCGGCCTTCGGCGCAGACAACTGGCGCATCGAAGCGCGTCAGGCACGGTCGGAAGCCCTCGCCTCGCTGCACGTCCTGCGTCTCGGCTGGCTGATCGCCTTCGTCACCTGCTTCGCGCTCGGCGTCCTGCTCAGCCTCATGCGCATCCGGCGCCGGCACGCGCCGCTCGAACAGCTCATGGCGGCGACGGAACGCATCGAGCATGGCGTGCTCGACCAGCCCGCCGCGATCGCGAGCGGCGACGAGTACGCGATCGTCGGCGGGGCACTCGACCGCGCCGCGCTCGCCCTGCGCGACCAGCTCAGATTGCAGGGCATCCGGGCGCGGCTCGACCGCGCCATCGTGCGTGCGGAGCCGCTGGAATCGACGTTCGCGGACCTGCTGCCGGAAATCGGCGGACTGATCGGCCGCGAGGGAGCGCTCGCGATCCTGATCCAGCCCGATGGACGCAGCGCCCGGCTGTTCCTCAGCACGGGTGACGCGATGTCCATCGGTGGCGAAGTCGTGATCGAGGCGGTCGAGCCGCTGCGGCGCGCGGTCGCGGCCGGCGTACTCGAGTCGACGTCGCACGCGGACTCGCGCCTGCTGCAACCGGTGTGGCGCGCGGGGTACCGCCGCGCCGCGCTGTGGCCAATCCAGTCCGAGGAAGGGCTCGCGGGCGCCCTTGGCGTGACGTGCACGGGCTGTCTCACGGCGACGAGCCAGGAGGCCGGGCGTCGTCTCGCGGACCACCTGGCGATCGCCGTCTCCGACATGCGGCGGCGCGAGGAACTCGTGCACCGCGCTCACCACGACGACCTGACCGGGCTGCCGAACCGCACGCTGCTGCTCGAGCGACTGCAGTTCGAATGCCGGCGCGCCGCGCTGGCCGGAACGCGGCTCGCGGCACTGTTCGTCGACCTCGATCGCTTCAAGCTGCTCAACGACTCGCTCGGCCACGGCGCCGGCGACGCGATGCTGCGCGCGCTCGCCGGGCGTCTCGTCGATCTCCTGCCGCACGATGGCACCGTGGCGCGGCTCGGCGGCGACGAGTTCATGCTGGTGATCGAGATCCGCTCGGCCGACGACGCGGCGCGATTCGCGACGCGCGTGATGAGCGCGATCAGCGCGCCCGTGACCGTCCTCGGCAGCAGCTTCATCTGTTCCGCGTCGATCGGCATTGCCGTGTTTCCCGACGACGGCGACGATGCCGCGACGCTCATGCGCAACGCGGACACCGCGATGTATCGCGGCAAGGCGCGCGCACGCGGTTCGGTCGTGTTCTTCGAGGACAGCATGAACGCCGCACTGCAGCGTCGCGTGTATCTCGAACGCGAGCTGCGCGCCGCGCTGCGCGGGCGACAGATCTGGCCGGCATTCCAGCCCAAGACGGAACTGCGCAGCGGTCGTCTCTGCGGCGCCGAGGCGCTCGCACGCTGGACGCACCCCGAGCAGGGCCCGATCTCGCCGGGCGAGTTCGTGCCCGTCGCCGAGGAGGCGGGGCTGATGCCGGAACTCGGCTGGCTGATGCTCGAATCGTGTTGCGAGCAGATCGCGCGCTGGCGCGACGCGGGCATCGACGTCGTGCCGGTGGCCGTCAACGTGTCGATGGTGCAGCTCACGGACAACGGCTTCGCGAGCCGGGTGCTCGACACGCTGGCGCGCTTCGACCTGCCACCGCACTGCCTCGGCATCGAAGTGACGGAGAGCATGCTGATCCAGCAGCTCGACGTCGTGCTGCTGCAGCTCGAGCGACTGCGGGATGCCGGCATCGAGATCGGCATCGACGACTTCGGCACCGGCTACTCGTCGCTGGCGGCGTTGCGCCGCCTGCCCGCCGACGTGCTGAAGATCGACCAGTCGTTCGTGCGCGACATGGCCGCGAGCGCCGACGGCCTCGTGCTGGTGGAGACGATCATGGCGATGGCGCGCGCGCTCGGCCACACGGTCGTGGCGGAGGGCGTCGAGACGCCGGAACAGCTCGCGATCCTCGACGAGATGGGCTGTCATCAGGCGCAGGGCTGGCTGATCGCCCCACCCCTGCCGGCGGCGGAGTTCGCCGAACTGCTCGTGCCCGCCCGTGAGTTGCGGAGCGCGGCGATCGCCGCGGCGTGAGACCCGGAGGAGACCAGGAGGAGACCAGGAGGTGCCGGTGTGACGGTTCCGGCAACTCCCCGGCACACCGGGTTACCGGAGCCGTAGCACCGGCACCCCGGCCGGATCGAGCCATTCGAGCAGGCCGAGACCGAACGCGGCGGCTCCGAACAGCACGAGCAACAGCCCGCCAAGCAGCGCGGGCGCATGCAGCAGGCCGACGGCGAGCCGGTCGCGCCACGAACGCGTCGCCCGGCGGAATCCGATCGCGAAGCCGAGCCCGTAACAGATCAAGCCTGCCCCGAGCGGCAGCAGCGCGCGATGCGGGCGCGCGAGCAGCGCGTCCCGCAGGGCATCGGTGCTCATGCCCGCCAGGTACGCCAGCGCGACGACCAGCACACTGGCGCCGAGGATGGCCCAGGCGAGGCCATAGGGCACGGCGGCCAGACCCTCGTAGATGAAATAGCGATGCGTGCGCGGCGTCATCGTGCCACCACGAATGAACAGCAGCCGCCTCTCACGGAGCGCGAATGCGCCGATCGCGATCGCGTTCAGTCCGAGGCCGGCGACGCCGGTGGCCGCCAGACGCGACAGGCCGAGCGCAAAGCCGCCAGTCAGTGCCGCAAACGACAGTGCCGGCGCGACGAAGCACTGCGCCATGACACGACGCTCGACGCGTGCGTATTCGTCGTCAGTGGCTGGAATGCGTCCGCCGGTGAACGGCAGCGGCGGATCGGGAATGCCGGCAGTCGCATCGCCCCGATGCGACTCGACCGCCGATGTCGGCGCATCATCGCGCATGATCCTGGTGTCCCGGTATGTCTCGGTGCCGGTGTTGCGGTATCGGCAACCCGGTGTGCCGGAGCGGTTGCCGAAACCGCAACACCGGCACCTTACGCCCGATCGTCGCGGTCGTCGCGCCGGTCCTCGTGACGTCGGCGCATGCGCTCGCGCTCCTCCGGCGTCGCGTCCCGCCACTTCTGCTTCATGCGCTCCCGCTCTTCCGGCGACATCTCGCGCCAGCGCTCGCGCAGTTCGTCGCGCCGCTCGGGTGGCAGGTCGCGGTACTTGTGGTAACCCTCGCGCAGGCGCTGCTGGTCCTCCGGTGGCAGCTCGCGAAACCGTTCGTAACGCTCGCGGGCGCGCTGACGGTCCTCGGGCGGCAGGTTGCGCCAGTGCTGCATGCGTTCGCGGGCGCGCGAGCGCTGTTCCGGCGACAGCTCGCCCCATCGCTCGGCGCCGCGCGCCATCGCCTCGCGTCGCGCGGGCGGCAGCGCATCCCACTGGCGGCGGTATGGCTCGAGCACGCGCTGCTGCTCGGGCGACAGGTCCGACCACGCGGGCCCCGCCGCGGCGGCCGCGTCGCGATCGCCGTCGGCCCGCACGACCGGCGCGCCCAACACGAACGCCACGAGCAGGGCGTGGACGAGTGCTTTCCTGACTCGAACGACGTTCATCGGTGCTCCACGGCGGCCGTCATCCCTGGCCATTGCTGCTGTCGGCGGCCGCGACCCATTCGTAGAACTCGAGATCCTCGTCAGCCGTCGCGATCTCGAACTCCTCACCCGCCGCGAGCATCTCGAGCGACTCGCGCCCTGCCGTTGCCGGATCGGCGGCGACGACGCCGGGCTCCGGAGCCGTACCGCCCGGCAAGCGCAGCAGCAATGCAGCCGCCAGCACGCTGGCGGCCAACGTGCCCGCGATCCAGCCCCGGCGTGCGCCGCGCGAGCGCGTGGTGCCTGTGGCCACCGCGACGGCGCGCTGCCGGGCCGCCTGCAGCCGCGCCAGCGTCGGCGCGTCGAGTGCGTCGGCGCCGGCCTCGAAAACCGCGCGCGCGCGGCGCTCGAATGACTCGAACCCGTGGTCTTCGGTCATCATGTCCACACCTCGGCGAGTTCCACGCGCAGCGCCTGCAGCGCGCGGAAATAATGCGTCTTCACGCTGCCTTCGGAACAGCCCATCGCCGCCGCGGTCGCGGCGACGTCGAGGCCCTCGAGACAGCGCAGCGAAAAGGCCTCGAGCTGACGGGTCGGCAGGCGGCGCAGGGCGCCTTCGAGGTGCTCGATCGCTTCGCTCGCGACGAGCCGCTCACCGGGCCCGGGCGCGTGATCGGCCACCTGCTCGAGCGGATCGGGCGCACCGTCGTCGTCGACGTGCGCAGCACCTCCCGGCAACAGTCCGAAAAACCGGCGTCGCACGCCGGTGCGGCGCTGCTGGTCGTGGATCGCGTTGTAGAGGATCCGGTAGAACAGCGGGCGCCACTCCCCGGCCGGTCGCGACGCGTAGTGCTCGGCGAGCCTGAGCATCGCGACCTGCACGGCGTCGTGCGCGTCATCGGCGTCGCGCAGCGCGAGCCGTGCGATCCGGAAGGCGCGGCGCTCAACGTCCGCGAGAAAGCGGTCCAATTCGCGGGCGTGCGCGGCGTCCAGGCGGTTCTCCTCGCGCGCGGCGGCCGAAACGGGCCCCGGACCGCGAACGGTGTCGTCGAGACTAGCAAAACCCGTCATCCGGTAGACTGCCGCCCCCCGCGGATCCATGATCGATGCGACAAGAACGCGTGCGCGGTCAGTGGGTTGACGCGTCCCGATGGCAGCCGGAGATGTTCACGTCCACCCACGCCGATCGCAGCACGCTTGTCAAGCCCCGGCGCAGCGGCGGGCCGCGTTCGGCAGGCGCGGACCTTGCGGCTCCAAGCCTTTGAATCTAAAGGCAAATGGACTCCGCGGCGATTTTGTGGTCAGTTCCCAAAACCTCTCGGCGGATTCGGCACTTGGGCCACATTCACGCAAGTCATCCACAAAGTTGTCCACAGGCGCTGTGGACAACACATCCGGTTCGCCGGTCGTGACGGAACCGCTGCTCGGCGTCGCGCTCGACGCCCCGTTACGGCGGCTGTTCGATTACCGCTCGCCGCCCACCGTGGCTCCGCCCGGCCTGCGGCCGGGCCAGCGCGTCTGGGTGCCGTTCGGGCGCCGCAAGGTGGTCGGCGTGGTGGTCGAGCTGCGCGAGGGATCCGACGTTCCCGAGGGCCGGCTCAAGAGCGCCATTGCCGTCATCGACGACACGCCGATTCTCGATGCGACGCTGCTCGACCTGCTGCGCTGGGCGGCGGAGTACTACCGGCATCCGCCCGGCGAGGTGATCGCCGCGGCGTTGCCCGTCGCCCTGCGCCAGGGCGCCGAGGCCGAGGCAACGCTGGAGCGCTGGGTGCTGAGCGCCGCGGCGCGGACGGGTGACGTCCCGCCGCTCGGCTCGCGAGCCAACCGCCTGCGTGAAATGGCGGACTGGCTCGGTGCGCACGAGCCCGCGGGCGCCGCCGAACTCGCCGCAGTGTCGCCGCGCTGGCGCGACCACCTGCGGGAACTCGAAAGACGCGGCTGGGTGACGCGCGTGCGTGGCGCGGCCGACGCCGTCGAGCCGGCCGGTGCCAGTGAGCCGTTGCCCGGGCCATCGCTCACACCCGAGCAGGCAACGGCCGTGGACGCGATCGCCGCGGCTCACGGCCGCTTCGCGCCGTTCATGCTGCACGGCGTGACCGGCAGCGGCAAGACCGAGGTCTACCTGCGCGCCATTGCGGACGTCGTCGCGCGCGGCGACCAGGTGCTGGTGCTCGTGCCGGAAATCTCGCTGACGCCGCAACTCGTGGCGCGCTTCGCGGCGCGCTTCCCCGGTCCGCTCGCGGTGCTGCATTCGGGCCTCACCGACACGGAGCGCCTGCAGGCCTGGCGCGCGGCGCGTGCCGGGACGGCGCCGATCGTCATCGGCACGCGTTCCGCCGTGTTCGCGCCGCTCGCGCGACCCGGACTGCTGGTCGTCGACGAGGAGCACGACGCTTCGTACAAGCAGCAGGAAGGCTTCCGCTACTCGGCGCGCGACCTCGCACTCGTCCGGGCGCAGCGGCATGGCATCCCGATCGTGCTCGGCTCGGCGACACCCTCGCTCGAGAGCCTGGAACGCGTGCGTGCCGGACGGACGCGGCTGCTCGAGTTGCCGAACCGCACGGCGGGCGCGAAGCCACCGACCCTGCATCTCGTCGACCTGCGCGCGCACGCCTCGACGCAGGGCATGGCGACGCCGACGATCCTCGCCGTGCAGCGCCACCTCGCGGCGGGCGGCCAGGTGCTCGTCTACCTGAACCGGCGCGGTTACGCGCCGACGCTGTTCTGCCCCGGCTGCGGCTGGGTGGCGCCCTGCCCGCGCTGCGACGCCCGCTTCACCGTGCACCAGCGCGAACGGTCGCTCGAATGTCATCACTGCGGCACGCACCGCCCGATTCCGGCGACGTGCCCGGTCTGCGGCGAGCCGGTGAAGCCCGTCGGGCAGGGGACGGAGCGCGTCGAGGAGACGCTCGCGGCGATCTTTCCGGACGTGCCGCTCGCCCGCATCGATCGCGATGCGATGCGCCGGCGCGGCGCGCTCGAGGAGACGCTGCAGCGCGTGCACGACGGCACCGTCCGGCTGCTCGTCGGCACGCAGATGCTGACCAAGGGACATCACTTTCCCGAGGTGAGTCTCGTCGTCGTGCTGAACGCGGATCAGGGGCTGTTCGGCACCGACTTCCGTGCGTCGGAGCGCCTCGCGCAGACCATCGTGCAGGTGGCGGGCCGGGCCGGCCGCGCCGGGCGGCCGGGCGAGGTGCTGATTCAGACGGAATACCCGGGTCATCCGCTGCTGCAGCAGCTCGTGTCGGGCGGCTACGACGCCTTCGCGACCGCCGCACTCGTCGAGCGCGAGCAGGCGCGGTGGCCGCCGTTCGCGCGTGTCGCCCTGCTGCGCGCGGAAGCGGCGGGCCGGGCGACGCCCACGGCGTTCCTGGAGCAGGCACGGTCGCTGGCGGAACGTTGTCGCGGCTCCGATCCAGTCGACGTACTGGGCCCTGCAGCGGCGCCCATGGAACGGCGCGCCGGGCATTTCCGCGCGCAGTTGCTGCTGCACGCCGCGTCGCACTCGCCACTGCAGCGCGTGCTCGCGCGCTGGGTACCACTGCTCGAAGAAGCCCCCATCGCACGGAAAGTGCGATGGGCGCTGGACGTCGACCCGCTCGAGCTGTTCTAGACCTGTCCCTGCAGTCCGGCCAGGCTGGTGCGCAGCCGGCGCAGGCCGTATTTCTTCCGGCTGAGCACGGTGTCCCGGCAGGCGCCGGTGGCCGTGACCATCGCCTCGATGCTCTGCTCCGCCATCCACAGCCGGATCACCACCCGCTGGGGCTCCGGCAGTCGATCGATCGCCTGTCGGACCGCGCCCGTTACGTGCGCGCAGTGACACAAATTCGCCGGGTCGGCTGCGCCGTCTGCCGGATCCGATTCCACCAGAGACGCGATCGTCAGCGCATCGTGCACAACCGTCCGCGCGGAACCGTGTTTGCGGACGCATTCGTCCAGAAACAGGTTTCGCGCTGCCGCGAACAGGTAGCTGCGCATCGCGGCATCGTCGTCCGGCAGGAAGCGGCCGGCACGTGCGGCCTCCAGCATCTTGAGCCACAGCTGCTGCGCAAGGTCTTCGGCGACCTCGGTGCGACGCGTCAGGCTGCGCAGGAAGCCACGCAGCATGTCTCCGTAGCGTGCGGCAAGCACGGCAAAGCGCACTTCGATCTCGGAGTCGGCATCCAGGGCAGGGCCGGGCGCAATGCCGGTCGACGCCCGTATCAGACCCAGTCTCGTGGTGTGCTCCGGTTCACGCCTGGCCGTGACGGCGGCATCGTCGCGCATTGGCTTCCCGTCCCCTTCGATGTGACGGGCCATTGGACGACGCAAGTCTGCGAGGAGACCTGAGGGCGACCTGAATTCGGGCTCAAGGATCTCTCAACAGGGCGGCAGGCCCGTCGTGCGGGTTCGTCGCGCGGCACTGGGCGACCCGCTGGTCGGACCCTTGCGGCTGCGTATACTCCAGCCGGGGGGCGATCGGGACCAGATGACAGGCCGGCCAAAGGACGCACGAGCGGGCGACGCCACGTCGTTCAAGGTCGGGGACTGGCTCGCCGTTCCGACACGGGACCTGCTCATTCGGGGTCCTGACCAGGTCAAGATCGAACCCCGGTCCATGGAGGTGCTGCGGCGCCTGGCTCGACTGCCGGGCGCGGTCGTGTCGCAGGCGGAACTCGAGGCCGACGTCTGGCCCGGCGTCATCGTCACTTCGCAGTCGGTGTACCAGGCGATCGCGCAGCTCAGGCGTCTGCTGGGAGACGATCCGCGCGCCCCTCGCTATATCGAAACCGTACCGCGTCGCGGCTACCGGCTGGTAGCACCGGTCTCGCTGGTGGCACCGGTCTCGACCGTCGAACCGGCACCCCAGGTCGAGGCGGAGGCTCCGGTCATGACTCCGGCCATTGCTCCGGCGACGGCTCCAGCCATGGCACCACCCGGCGCGGCGCCGGCTCGCCGCGGCAGCGCGCGCGCGTGGCGATACCGGGTCGCCTTCGCGGTGCTGGCTGTCGCCCTGATACTCGTCGCGGGCTGGCACTACTGGCCGCGCTGGCAAGCGCAGCGCAGCCCGTCGATCGCGGTACTGGCATTCCAGGACCTGAGCCGCGATCGGAACCAGGCCTACCTGGTCAACACGCTGATCGAGGAACTGACCAGCGGCCTCGGCCAGGTCGACGGACTGCGGGTGGCGGCGAGGGACTCCGCCCGGATCGCCTCCGGCGGCGACGACAGCGTCGCAGCCATCGGCCAGCGGCTCGGTGTCCGCCACGTCCTGCACGGCAGCGTGCAGCGCATCGGCGATCGCGTCCGGGTGACGGCGGTGCTCGTCGACACGGGCACGGGCTTCGAAACCTGGTCGCAGACCTTCGAGCGCCCTGCCGCCGCCATCGCGCAACTGCCCGGCGACATCGCCGGTGCGGCGGCCGGCGCGATGGGGTTGGCGCTCATCGGCGACCCCGGCGTGCGCGGCAGCCGCGTCGGCACCCGCAGCCCCACGGCCTACGACTACTACATGCTCGGGCAACAGAGCTACGCCGTACGCACGGCCTTCTCGCTCGACGAGGCCGAGCGTTACTTCCAGCAGGCCATCGAGGCGGACCCCGCGTTCGCGGCCGCCTATGCCGCGCTCGCCGATGTCCACGTGGCGGAGTTCTACTTCGCCAACCGCCAGCTGTCAGAGACCCTCGATCTGGTGTTGCCGCTCGTGAAGCAGTCGCTCGAAATCGATCCGGCGTTCGGCTTTGCGCACGCCCTGCTGGGCTGGGCGGAACTGGAGCGGGGCGATTTCAGTCAGGCACGTGCCACGCTGGGCAAAGCGGTCGCCATGTCGCCGAACAACGCCAAGGCACGCATGTGGCTCGGCAGCGCTCTGCTGGCCGATGCCAGGCCGCGCGAGGCCCTCGCCGAACTGGACCTCGCGGCCGGCCTCGACCCGTTGAATGCCATGGTGCACGTGCGCCGTGCGCTCGTGCTCGATGCGCTCGGTCGCCATGACGCCGCCATGGAAGCGGCGAACCGCGCCCGGACCCTGGCGCCCAGGCACCCGAACCCGTGCTGGACGCTGGCACTGATCGCGATGTCGCGCGGCGACCTGCGGCAGGCGATTGCGGAGTACGAGGCGGCGCTCGCGCTGGATCCGGCGCGTTCGGACCTGCGCGTGCAGCTTGCGACCCTGCTGCTGGACGCCGGCCGTGTGGACGACGCGCAGCGACAGCTCGCGGAGGCGGCGCGCCTGGCCCAGAGCAGCCACGCGTTCCTGACTGCCCAGGGTTACCTGGCGCTGCTCGCGGGCGACCGCAGCAGACTCGCCTCCATCGCGGAATCGCTGGCATCCATTGATCCGCGCAATCGCTTCTACCTGCTGGACGCCGCCAACCAGATGGCGCTCGCGGGCAGGTACGAGAAGGCCATCGGGCTGTTCGATCGCGCGCGTGACGCAAATCCGGACACCGTCCTCGACGACCTCTGGATGATCCGCTGGGGGCTCGAGACCGGGCCGTCGTGCCTGACGCTGGCGTACGGCGCGACGGGCCGGCTCGGTGAACGCGCCGACCTCGTCGCGCGCACCCGGCGCTTCCTTTCCGATGCGCAGCGACGCGGCGTGCGGTACTGGGGCATCCCCTATCAGCGGGCAGCCCTGGCGGCGCTGGAGGGCGATGCGCCCGACGCCCTGGCCCTGCTGGACGAAGCCGCAGCGGCGGGCTGGCGTCGAATCTGGTGGGCACGTACCGACCCGGCGTTGGCGAGCCTGCACGGACTGCCGCAGTTCGAGCAGCGGCTCGAGCGCCTTCGCATGCAGATCCAGGCAGCCCCCGCCGGCGCCCGCGACTGATCGCGGGCGCTGGCGGGGCGCGTCAACCGGTCACGATGGGCGGGATGGCCCGTGCGGGTGCCATCCCCTGCGTGATCAGCTCGATGGCTGCGATTGCAAAGGTCGGGTGTTCGATGCAGACGATGCCGTCGGCGAAGTTCGTGGTCGCAATCCGGTGATATTCGAGCTGCGCGGCGATCATCGTGCCGTAGTACAGCGCGGCCAATATGAATGCGAGGATCACTGCAGCGCAGGCCACGACCACCTCTGGCAGCGCCGCGACAGCCGTGAGGACGATCGGTGACGCGGTGATGCCCACGCTCGCGGCGATTGCCAGGAACTCCGGACTCAGCGCGGCCAGGACGGACAAGGCCGCGGCCCACGAACCAAGCAGTTCCATGCCGCTGTTGCTGAGCGCCATGTTCGTGGCGCACTGCGCAGTGACACAGACCTTGATGCCGTAGGGCAGCACGATGTTGCCGCCGCCGAAGTCGAGCGGCGTGGTGAGTTGCAGCAGGCCCCACCTGCCCTGCAGCAGGCACTTGCCAAAGACGCCAAAGAACCCGGTGAACTCCTTGAGAAGATCGATTGCCGCGGCGATGTCCTTGTCGGTGAAAGGCCGTCTCGGCTGATCGACCGTGATCTTGCCGACCAGGCCCGGGACGTCCCAGGGGCTCGGCCACGTGCCGACGGCGGCCCTGACACAGATGACGATGGTCCGGGTGACCTCCTCGACGACAGTCCGCAGCACCTCGACCACGCCCACGACGACGTCGACGAAGCCCTTGGCCACACAAATGCCCGCCGCACAGACCCCGGCAGCCGGGCCGAGAGCACTGCAGCCCGCGCTCCGAACCTCCCGGTCGTAGCACTCCTGATACTGCTGCTCCGCCGATTTCCACACGTTCACCGCCTCGGTGACGGTCCGCGTCACGGTCTCCGTGACCGTCGTGGTCGTGCAGCTGAGCATCGACCTCGCCCCGAGTGCGCCGGCGCCGGCGGCCAGCATCCTGCCGAACCTGGGCTCAAGCCGGCCCTTGTACTGAAGCGCAACCACCGGCAACGTGGTGTGCAGCGCGGATCTCAACAGCATGATGCCACGAGCCTTGTTGGCGTCCTTGGCGATGGCACCGATCAGCACCTTGACCGTATCGGCCGTCCATGCCGTCAAGGCACCGGCCTTGCCGAATCGCACACCGGCACTGGTCAGCAGGATCATGCTGTCGTCGGTGCCGATCCGCACGCTCGGCGATCGAACGGCGAGGTTCAGCGCGGCGAGCCCGCCGGCGGCCATCACGAATGCCGGCAGGAGGACGCCTTGCGTGTTCGTGACCCGCACCTCGCCGAAGGGCCCGACGAGCCCGTCGGCGGTCTTGTTTTTCGTGAACGAGAGCGACGGCGGAACCTGCGGTGCCGCTTCGACCGCACCCAGCCAGGGCATGGTCAGGATCGCACCTGCGAACGCACTGCGCAGCAGATCGCGTCGCGTGAAGTCGATATCGGACATCGGGGTTGCGGCTGATTCGCTCATGTCGATGCTCCCCTCGGTGGATCTGATTGGCCATCGGGCGACGGCTGTACCGATGAACGACGAACGAACGGCAGCCAATGGTTCATGACCCTGGCGTAACGGTCAGAAATGACGGAAGCGGATCGTCACTTCCCGCGGCGTGACCTGTCCGCTCGCCAGCTCTTCTGCCGACACGCCATCGAGCGCGAAGCTCGTGCCGTCCTCGACCGACACTTTGCGGATGTCGCGCGTCGGGATGGCCCGCACCGCCTGGCTCGGAAGCGTGGCGCAGGCCGGCAGCGCGAGTCCGGAATCGGCAGGAATCGTGTCGGGCACCCGCACGATGTCCCGCGTTGCGCTCACGAGGGCCGCCGAGGAGCACGGTTGCATCACCAGACGCAGTTGCTCGTCGCCGGTCATCGCCGTGAACTCATAGGGGCCGAGCCGGATCAGCTGGCCGGCGGCGAGTTCCTGCGTGTCGATCAGCCGCTGTTGTCCCGCCGGATTGATGTTGTAAATCTCCATGCGGCCCGGCAGGCTGGGGCGGAAGAACACGACGAAACGCTCGCCGGTGCGGAAATCCGGGGACGCGGGATCGACCAATGTCGTCGCACCCCCGGGGCCCAGCCGATGCACCTCGAAGGCGAGCCCGGCAGCGATGCCTTCATTCGGGACCATGGGTGCGGCCGGCAGTGCCGCCGGCAGCACCGCCTGCAGTGCCGCCGGACCGGCCCCGGGCAGTGGCGCTGCGGCCGCGACGGGCAGCGCGGCATCCGGCGCGAGCTTGCCTGCGGGCTCCGTGGACGGCCCGAGCTTCTTGCCGAACCAGTCGACCAGGCGACCCGTGATGACCTGCGCGATGCCGCCCAGCAATTCGCCCCCGTAGGCCTGCACGACCGTGGACAGCGTGGCGGCGAATGCCTTTTTCATCGACGGCGCGGCGTTCGCCCGCGGCGATTGCCACTGCGGCGGAATGCCCGCAGGCGCCATGACGGGTGACATGTAGGGGTCGGGCTGCATGTAGGGATCGGGCGGCATGATCTGGCCGGGCTGCAGGACCGGATTGGGTTGCAAAACAGGATCGGGTTGCAGGACCGGGCTGGGCTGCTGGACCGGATCGGGCGACAGGAAGGGGTCGAATGGCGGGACCGGGTCGGGTTGCGGAACCGGATCTGGTTGCAGGACCGGGGCGGATTGCGTGAACGGATCCGCCTGGCTGCCTGGATCCACCGGCGGCAGTTCCTGTCCGACCGCAGGACCCACGAGGCCGACGATGCCTGCCAGCACGAAAAAGATCGACGCGCGCTTCCCCGGCCTGCGGCGTGTGCTCAGTCTCATCGGCTCCGACTCCCAGGGCGTGGGCGGTCACGCGGGCCCGACCGTACTTCCCCAAAACGAGTCGCCTGCGGAATCTGGCTTACGGATGCCGCTGCGCCAGGCGGCCGCCGTGAATCGTCTATGCACTCGTCTGGCGCATTGCACCGGAGGTTGCCGTGACTTTGATCGACGCGAGCCGGGAGCCGGCCCGGCGCGGATGGCGCGTGGGGCTGGGCGGGCTGTGCGCACTCGCCTGTGGTGCGGGCGGCGTGGCGAATCCTGGTCCCCTGCCGCAGGCGGCAGCGCCCGTGTCGCAGGCCGCGCAGGCCGACCAGTGGCTGATCGTCGACTGCCTGCTGCCCGGTCAGGTCCGCACGCTCGGGCAACGCACGGTCTACGTCAGCGCGCGTCGCCCCGCCCGTATCCCGGCCCGCGATTGCCGGATTCGCGGCGGTGAGTACGTCGCCCATGACCGCGCCGACCTGCGCAGTGCTCTCGCGGCCTGGCTGCCGGCCGCCGAACAGGGCGACGTCGAAGCACGGGAGATCGTCGGCGAGATCTACGAGCGCGGGCTCGGCGTCGCGCCCGACTTCGTGGCTGCGGCCCGATGGTACCGACTGGCGGCGGAGGCAGGCAGCCGGCGGGCACAGGTCAATCTCGGCCACCTGTACGAACGGGGTCTGGGGGTTGCTGCAGATCCGCGCGCGGCGCTCGAGTGGTACGCGCGTGCGGCCGGCAGCGGCGCGCCGGTCGAGATCGACGTCGACACACCCGCGATCCCTGCCGGTCCGCCGCCGGACGTCATCGAGCGTGCTCGGCTCGAGGCCCGCGTGCGCGAACTGGAGACTTCGCTCGAGGGGCTGCGGACCGAACTCGCCGCGGCCCGCCAGGCCGCCGCCGCGTCGCAGGCCCGGACCGCCGCCGAGCAGGCCGCGGCAGACGAACGCGCCGCTCGCCTGGTGGAGCGCGAACGCGAACTCCTCGCGCAGCGTGCGGAAGCCGAGCGGCTCGGCCGCCAGCTCGCCGACGCGGCGGCTCTCGCCGCGCGTCGGGAGGCGGAAATCGAGCGACTCGAGGCTCCGGTACGCGAGGGCCTGCTCGCCGGCCCCGAACTCGCCCTCATCGAGCCGCAGGTCGTCGCGACCCGGGACATCGTGCCCGTGGCCAGGTTGCCAGCGGGCCAGCGACAGGTCGTGGGGCGCGTCACCGCCCCCGCCGGACTCGTCGCACTCACGGTGAACGACCATCCGGTCGCGGCCAACGAGCTGGGCGTGTTCGTGGCCTCGCTCGCCGTGGCCGACGACCCCGCGCCCGTGCGCATCGTTGCAGTGGACCGCCAGGGCAAGCGCGGGGAGTTGCGGTTCGACGTGCGTTCGGCCGCTGGCGCAGGTCCGCGCACCCCAGGGGACGCCGCGACCGTCAATCGCAGGCTCCCGGCAGGTGTCGACTTCGGTTCGTACCACGCCCTGCTGATCGGCAACGACGACTACCGCTCCCTGCCGGACCTCGCCTCGCCGGTCAACGACGTCACCGATCTCGCGCGAACCCTCCGGCAGCGCTATGGCTTCGAGGTCACGGTCCTGACCAACGCCGACCGCTACCAGATCCTCTCGGCACTCAACACGCTGCGCGAGTCGCTCACCAGTCGCGACAACCTGCTGATCTACTACGCCGGGCACGGCGAGCTCGACGAGGTCAACCAGCGTGGCCACTGGCTGCCGGTCGATGCCGAGCACGACAGCACGGCCAACTGGATCCCGACCACGGCGATCACGGACATCCTGAACATCATGCAAGCCAGGCAAGTGCTGCTGGTGGCGGATTCCTGCTACGCGGGCGCGCTCACGCGCTCGGCCATGGGCCGGCTCGACACCGGCATGACGGATGCGGAGCGCCTGCACTGGTACCGGACGATGGCCAGCAGGCGCTCGCGCACGGCCCTGACTTCAGGGGGCCTCGCGCCGGTCATGGATGCCGGCGGCGGACGGCATTCGGTATTCGCGAAGGCACTGCTCGAGGTCCTCGATGCAAATGTCGAGGCGCTCGACGGACAGCGGCTGCACCGCGAGGTCGCGGCGCGCGTCGCCTACGCAGCCGCGAACCTGCGCTTCGATCAGGTGCCCGAGTACGCGCCGATCCGTTACGCCGGTCACGAGGCGGGGGAATTCTTCCTGGTGCCGCGCCCCTGAGCGCGGTCAGCGATCCGTTCACGCCCGCTGACACGAGCGGGCCATGTCAGAACTCCACGCGCAGACCGAGCGCCGCCCGCTCGCGCTCATACTCGTCGTGCCCCAGCAGCACGGAATAGTCCGCGAAGCAGGTCCAGCCGCCGGGCAGGATCGCCGACAGGCTGAACCCCGCGACGACGGAGTCCTCGTCCTGCCCGCCGCCGGCCTGGACGTACTCCGTGCCCGAGGCGTCGAGCACGTAGCGGCTCACGACGGTCGGCGCATCGTCGTCGAACTCGCGCTGGTACTCGAGCCGGAGCTGCGGCACGAACACCCCGGAGCGGGCGCTGAAGGCGTGGCTTGCGCGCAGGCCCGCGTGCCCGAGGAGCGAGTCCCGTTCCGCGCCGTCGAAGCGCATGTTGAGCCCCGAGCCGCCGGGATCACGCTCGGTGTAGGCGTCCACCTCCGAATGCGTCGCCGTCAGTCCCAGGTACGGTCCGAAGCCGAGCGCATTGCGGTGGAGGTCGAATCCCGCGTTGACGCTCGCCCAACCCACGGTGCGCATCGCATCGCCGACGACCCGCGCGTCGACCTGCGGCCGGGTGCGAGTCGCCTCCTGGAAGACCGCGTTGCGGCGATAGGTCCCGTCGTGCCGCTCGTAGCCGGCACTGGCCTCGACGAAGCCACCGGCGCCGAGCCCGAACGAGCCGAACAGGGTCAGGTACGTGGCGTCCGACTCGACCGAGCCCGCATGACTTGCCGGCACGAAGTTGAACCCTGCCGCCTCGGCATCGAAGTCGTAGCGGGTCTGCTCGATGCCGGCGAGTGCGCCGACCACGGCGCGCTCGGACAGCCGATAGTCCAGGCCGATCTCGAGGCCGCCGCTGTCGCCCTCGTAGCCGCGTCCCGAGCCTGCGTTCGAGCCGACATCGCGCTCGAACCACAGGCCATGCACGTTGAACAGCAGGCTGAACGGCCCCGCCACGAGCGTCGCATCGGCCTGCGGATCAGCCTGCTCACCCTCGCGCAGGCGGTCGCCACGCTCGCGCGCGGCCTTGCTGCGGGCCTGCGCGAGGCCGGCGGCGGTCGAGGTCTGGCTCAGGTTCTGGCTCGGATTCAGCGAGGACTCGCTGTCCCCGGACAGGTCGCCGAGGCCGCCCGGTGTCTCGGCGCAACGTGTTGCGAGCGCCCCGCTCGGGGCACCGCAGGCCTCGAGGAAGAACGCCTGGAATGCGGCATCGGCCGCACGCACGTCGGCGGCGGCCAACACGGTCCCGGCCACCGCAATGCGGCAGGCAATCGGTGCAAGTCGCATGACGGCAGTCCTCGTGGCAAGGGTCCCTTCGCTACAACGATCCACGCACGACAACTGGTGCACGCGACCGGCCACGCCTCGAACCAGATTGCACCCGCCAGTCGTCCCTTGCACATGAGCTCTGGTGCGGGCATGCGGAAATCGAGGATGCTGCCGCTGCTGCTTGCCGTCCTCGGTGCAACTCCGAGCCTCGCCCAGCAGTTCGAAGCGCGTCCGGGCCTGCAGGCGCTCGCGACGAACGCCACCGGTGTCTTCGAAATCGGCGCCGTGGGCCTCGGGCAGATCGAGACCGTGCTGCGCGCGCTCGTGCACAACGGACAGATTCTCCAGGTGCACAGTCGACACGGGGGCCAGTGGCTCGCCAAGCGCAGCGGATCCGTAGGCGGCAAAGCCATCACTCCCACGAGGCTCGACGCGTTGGCACAAATCGCCGGTGGTCTCGACGTGGACGTACGCTGCGCCTCACCCGACGTGCGTGCCTCGTTCGCCCGCGCAGCCGACATCGTGCTGCTGGCCGATCCAGCAGACTGCCGGGCGCGAGCCAACTCTGCGTCGACCGAAAGTGGGCAGTCCGGGTCGATCGTGGCCGGCACCACACGCATCGCCTGCCACGCGGGTGGCTGTCGCGTGCTGCATGGCAGTGGGACGCCACCGGCCGGGTTCCAGGTCAGGATCAACCCGGGGCCCGCGACGTGGGGCTTCGAGGGCTATGGCATCGTCGCGGTCTGGACGATCCCCGACGACTGAGGGATGCGCGCCTGACACTCGCTCCGCTCCACGAGTCTCTGCTGCTCACCCCTGCGGCGACTCCGACGGGCGCCCGGCGGCGACCCGCTCGGGCTGTCCTGAGTGGTCTCGCTTCGCTCTGCGGAATTCCCTAGACTGGCTGGTCTCGCCGACCATTCTCCCGACGGCAACGCATTGAAAGACCTGATAGAAACCCTGGTGCGGGACGCCCTCGCCGCCCTGCCGGACGAATTGCGTCCGTCGACTGCGGCCGCCGTGACGACGACGGTCGAGCGAACCCGCGACCCCGCGCACGGCGATTTTGCCTGCAACGTCGCGTTGCAGCTCGCCAGGGCGGCGAAGCGCAAGCCGCGCGATCTCGCGCAGGCCATCGTCGACGCCTTGCCGTCGAGCGACCGCGTGGCGCGCGTCGACGTCGCGGGGCCCGGATTCATCAACTTCTTCCTCGCGCCCGCGGCCTGCCACGCCGAACTGCTGAAGGTCGTCGACGAGGGCCGCGGCTACGGCCGCTCGTCGCTCGGCGACGGCCGGCGCGTGCTGGTCGAATTCGTTTCGGCGAACCCGACGGGGCCGCTGCACGTGGGCCACGGCCGTCACGCGGCCTTCGGTGCGTCGCTGTCGAACATCCTCGACGCGGCCGGCTACGTCGTGCACCGCGAGTACTACATCAACGACGCCGGCCGGCAGATGGACATCCTCGCCGCGAGCGTCTGGCTGCGCTATCTCGAAAGCTTCGGCGAGCAGTTCCCGTTCCCGAGCAACGGCTATCGCGGCGACTACGTGCGGCCGATCGCCGACAAGCTCGTCGAGCGCGCCGGCCGCAGCCTGTGGCGTCCCGCCGCCGAGGTGTTCACGAACCTGCCGCCCGACGCGCCCCTCGGCGATCAGGATGAATACATCGACGCGGTGATCGGGCGGGCGAAGCAACTGCTCGGTCCCGACGGCTTCCGCCAGGCCTTCGACCTCGCGCTCGGCGACATCCTCGCGGATATCCGTGACGACCTCGAGGAGTTCGGCGTCCGCTACGACCGGTGGTTCAGCGAGCGCAGTCTGGCCGAGGAAGGCGCCATCGACCACGCGCTCGACCTGCTGCGTGCGAACGGCGTCGTCTACGAGAAGGACGGTGCCGAGTGGTTCCGCGCGACCGGCTTCGGCGACGAGAAGGACCGCGTCGTCGTGCGCGAAAACGGCGCCAGGACCTACTTCGCATCCGACATCGCCTACCACCTGAACAAGTGCGAGCGCGGCTTCGAGCAGCTCGTCGACGTGCTGGGTTCGGACCACCACGGCTACATCGCGCGCGTGCGGGCGGGACTGGTCGCGATGGGCCGGCGCGGCGACTGCCTCGACGTGCGCCTGATGCAGTTCGTGACGCTCTATCGCGGCGGCGAGAAGGTGCAGATGTCCACGCGTTCCGGCGAGTTCATCACGCTGCGCGAGCTGCGCCGCGAGGTCGGCAACGACGCCGCGCGCTTTTTCTACGTCATGCGCAGCAACGAGCAGCACCTCGACTTCGACATGCAGCTGGCGGTCTCGCGCTCGAACGACAACCCGGTCTATTACATCCAGTACGCGCACGCGCGCGTCTGCAGCGTGCTGCGCCAGATGCGCGAGAAGGGCTTCGAGCACGACGAGACGCGCGGCCGCGCGAGTCTGGCGCGACTCGTCGAGCCGCACGAGCAGGCCGTGCTCGCGGCGCTGAGCCGTTACCCCGAGGTCGTCGAGGCGGCCGCCCAGCAGCGCGCACCGCACATGCTCGTGCACTACCTGCGCGAGCTCGCGACGGAGTTCCACGCCTACTACAACGCGCACCAGTTCCTCGTCGCCGACGCGGCGCTGCGCGACGCACGCCTCGTGCTGATACGCGGCGTGCGTCAGGTGATCTGCAACGGCCTTGCCCTGCTCGGCGTTTCGGCGCCGGAGGCCATGTAGCGTGGCGACGCCCGGCAGCGGCGGCCGCACGCTGAGCCGCGACTTCAAGGGCGTGCGCAGACACACGCACGTGAGGGTCGGTCAGGCATTCAGCGGCTGGGTCGGGCTCGGCGTCGGCCTCGCGGTGGGTCTCGCGGTCGCGCTCGGCGTGCACCTGCATTACCGCGGTCGGCTCGATGGCGGCGCCGAGCCGGTGCCGTCCCCGGCGCAAGCGCCCGCCTCCGAGGTCGCGACGGACGAGGCGATTCCGGACGCGCCCGAAGCCAGTCCGGAAGGCCCCGATTTCACATTCTACGACGACCTGCCGCGACAGGAAGTCGAGGTACCCGACGCACCGGCCCGCGGCAGCTCGCCCGCGCGGACTCCGCTGCCGACCGGAGGCGCGCTGCTGCAGGCGGGATCATTCAAGCAGGCGACCGAGGCCGAGAAGATGGTGGCACAGCTCGCGCTGCACGGCGTCGACGCGAAGATCCAGCGCGCGTCCGTCGACGACGAGACATGGTATCGCGTGCGCATCGGACCGATCGCGACCGTCGAGGAACTGCACATGGTGCAGTCGAAGCTGCGCGAGGCGGAGATCACGGCGACACCGGTGACGTCGACGGAGGAAGTGCCGCTGCCTTAGACCCCGGCGGGACCGGCAGCCCGCGCGGCATCCACCGTCGCCTCGATCGTCCGCCGGTCGAGCTGACGCAGCGTGATCGCCTCGGCGACGTGCCGGGCCGCGACGCGCTCCTCGCCTGCGAGATCCGCGATCGTGCGCGCGACGCGCAGCACGCGGTGATACGCGCGCGCCGAGAAGCCGAGCTGGCGCATGGCGCGTCCGAGCAGTTCGAGCGCCGCGGGCTCGGCGGCGCAGGCCGCGTGGATCTCCTGCACGGCGAGCCGCGCGTTCGACTTGCCCTGGCGCGCGAGCTGAGCCGCCCGAGCCTTCGCGACACGCGCGGCAACGGTCGCTGACGACTCGGGCCGGGCATCGCCCGCAATCTCATCGAGCGCCACGCGCCCCACCTCGACGTGCAGGTCGATGCGGTCGAGCAGCGGACCCGAAATGCGGCTGCGGTAGGACGCGATCTTCTCGGCCGGGCAACGGCAACGCCCGCGCGAATCGCCGTGGTGCCCGCAGGGGCACGGGTTCATCGCTGCCACGAGCTGGAACCGTGCGGGGAATTCCGCCTGACGCGCCGCGCGCGAGACGACGATGTGCCCGCTTTCGAGCGGTTCGCGCAGCACCTCGAGCACCTGTCGGTCGAACTCTGGCAACTCGTCGAGGAACAGCACGCCATTGTGCGCGAGCGAGATCTCGCCGGGCCGCGGCCGCCCGCCACCGCCGACCAGCGCGACTGCGGATGCGGTGTGATGCGGCGCGCGAAACGGCCGCCGCCGCCAGTCGTCCAGGCGCAGGCCGTGAATCGACAGCGAGCGGATCGACGCGGTTTCGATGGCTTCGTCCTCGTCGAGCGGCGGCAGCAGCCCCGGCAGGCGCTGCGCGAGCATGCTCTTGCCGGTGCCGGGTGGACCGATCAGCAGCAGGCTGTGCTGCCCGGCCGCGGCGATTTCCAGCGCGCGGCGGCCGCCGGCCTGACCGCGGACGTCGGCAAGATCCGACAGCGCCGGCGCCAGCGGCGCGCCGTCGACCTCGCCTCTCACGCGCTCGAGTGATTGCTGCCCCGCCGCATGCCGGCACACCTCGCGCAGGTGCGCGGCGGCGTACACGCGTGCGTCGCGCGCCAGTGCCGCCTCTCCGGCATTTGCGACCGGCACGATCAGGCCATGCCCCACCCGCGTCGCCTGCAGGGCGCTCGGCAGGATGCCGCGCGTGGGGCGGACGTCGCCGCCGAGCGAAAGCTCGCCGTAGAGCTCGAGGCCGGCGCAGGCTTCGGCGGGCAGCTGGCCCACCGCGACGAGGATGCCCACGGCGATGGCGAGGTCGAACCGCCCACCCTCCTTCGGCAGGTCGGCTGGCGCAAGGCTGACGGTGACCCGACCGGCCGGGAACTCGAACCCGCCGTTGACCAGCGCCGCACGGACGCGATCCTTGCTCTCCTTGACGGCCGTTTCGAGCAGGCCGACGACGGAGAAGGCCGGCAGGCCGCTGGAGACGTCGACGTCGACCCGGACGAGCGGCGCCTCGAGGCCTTGCGGCGTCCGGCTGAGCAACGAGGCCAGGGTCATGGCAAGAGCGCTTCCTGCGGGCGACGAACCTGTCACGATGTATTGCGCATCGCCGCGGGCGCGCTCAAGCTGCGAATCACACGCATTCGCTTAGAATGTCCACATGAAGCTGCACCAGTTGCGCTACCTGGCGGCCGTGGCCCAGACGGGGCTCAACATCACGGCGGCTGCCGAAAAGCTGCACACCTCCCAGCCGGGCGTGAGCAAGCAGATCAAGCTGCTCGAGGACGAGCTGGGCTTCCAGATCTTCGTGCGCGACGGACGCAACCTGACGCGCGTGACGCCGGCGGGCCAGCAGGTGATCGACCGCGCGATCCGGATCCTGCGCGAGGTGCAGAACATCAAGCGGCTTTCGGACGACCTCAAGGACGAGCAACGCGGCACGCTGTCGATCGCGACGACGCACACCCAGGCCCGCTACGTGCTGCCTGAGGTGATCAGGCAGTTCCGCGAGAAGTACCCGGAAGTGCGGCTGCACCTGCACCAGGGCACCTCCGAGCAGATCGCGGAACTGGCCGCGCTCGACCGCATCGACTTCGCCATCGCGACGGGCTCGCAGTCGCTGTTCGACGGGTTTTCGCTGCTGCCCTGCTACCGCTGGCACCGCCACGTGGTCGTGCCGCGCAACCACCCGCTCGCCCGGGCGAAAAAGGTCACGCTCAAGCAGCTCGCGGCGCATCCGATCGTGACCTATGTGTTCAGCTTCACCGGCCCCTCGTCGCTGCACGGCATTTTCGCGAAGGAGGGTCTGGTCCCGAACGTCGTGCTCACCGCGCGCGATGCCGACGTCATCAAGACCTACGTGCGGCTCGGCCTCGGCGTCGGCATCGTCGCGAGCATGGCCATCGAGGCGCAGGGCGACGCCGACCTCGTGCACCTCGACACGTCCGACCTCTTCCCTGCGCACACCACCTGGATCGGGTTCCGACGCGGCGGCCTGCTGCGCAAGTACCAGATCGACTTCATCCAGCTCTTCGCGCCGCACCTCACGCGGCGGCTGGTCGAGCGCGCCGCGAGCGCGTCGAACCAGGCCGACGTCGAGCAGCTCACCGCCGATCTCGACCTGCCGCTGCGCTGATTCGATACCCGGTCGTTCGGTACCGGGCGACCATGCCGACGGCGAGCGGTTGCGCTGGACTACGCAGCTCTGCGACGCCTGCGGCCGCTGCGGCCTGTTGGGCGAGCACACAGCGCCGGTGGCGCCGCGTCCTTCGCCGATCCTGCCGCCTCGCCGCGCAAGGCCTCTGCGTACGACGTCGGCGCGAACTGGTACCTTAGCGAGAATTTCGCGTGGGTGCTGAACCGCGCACGGACCCGTTTCGACGGTGGCGCGCCAACCGGCGAGCGCCGCAGGCTCCTGTTGTCTGACCGGAGACGTTGCATGAGAGATCTGTTCGGGAATTCCCTGCTCGCGGGGCTGTTGCTGGCGTCCTGCCTGGTGGCCGCACCGTTGGCGCGTGCCGCAGAAACGACGCTGCTGAACGTGTCCTACGATCCCACGCGTGAGCTGTACGACGACTACAACAAGGCGTTCGCGCAGTACTGGAAGCAGAAGACGGGCAAAGAGGTCACGATCCGGCAGTCGCACGGCGGCTCGGGCAAGCAGGCGCGCACGGTCATCGACGGCCTGCCCGCCGACGTGGTGACGCTCGCGCTCGCCTACGACATCGACGCGCTCGCGACGCAGGGCAAGCTGCTGCCGTCGAACTGGCAGTCGCGCCTGCCGCACAACAGTTCGCCGTACACGTCGACGATCGTCTTCCTGGTGCGCAAGGGCAACCCGAAGAGGATCAAGGACTGGGGCGACCTCGCACGGCCCGGCATCTCCGTGATCACGCCGAACCCGAAGACTTCGGGCGGCGCGCGCTGGAACTACCTCGCCGCGTGGGCCTGGGCGCTGAAGCAGCCGGGCGGCAGCGCAACCACCGCACAGGAGTACGTCGGCAAGGTGTTCCGGAACGTGCCCGTGCTCGACACGGGCGCTCGCGGCTCGCTGACGACGTTCGCCCAGCGCGGCATCGGCGACGTGCTGATCTCGTGGGAGAACGAGGCGCTGTTCGCGAGCCGGCAACTCGGCAAGGACAAGTTCGTGATCGTCGTGCCGTCGATCAGCATCCTCGCCGAGCCGCCCGTGGCGGTCGTCGACAAGGTTGCCATCCGCCGAGGGACGTCCGACATGGCCCGCGCCTACCTCGAATACCTGTACTCGAAGCCGGCACAGGAGATCGTCGCCAAGCACTACTACCGGCCGCGCGATGCAGAGGTCGCGGCAAAATACGCCAGCGTGTTCCCGCCCATGACGCTGGTCACGATCGCCGACTTCGGCGGCTGGGCCAAGGCGCAGTCGACGCACTTCGCCGACGGTGGCGTCTTCGACAAGATCTACGCCCGCTGATGGGGCTGATGGGGTCAGACCCCAGTCAAGCCATGTTTCACAATTCCCGGCGACTGGTAACCTGCATCTCAAGTTTTTCTTGACTGGGGTCTGACCCCGCATGGTTGCTGGCCGCCGCCTCGGTTCGCCCCGACCCCACGACCGCCTCGCCGGGCTGCGAGGGCTCGGTGACGTGTTCCGCTACACGCGTCACGCGCTCGACCTCGTCTGGTCGACGAGCCGCCCGCTCACCGTCGCACTCGCCCTGCTGACGCTCGTCGCCGGCGTGCTGCCGGCCGCGGTGGCCTATGTCGGCGCGCAAATCGTCGACGCCGTCGTCGACGCCATCGCGGCACACCGCGCGGGTGGCGTCGAAGACCTCGCACGCGTGCTCGGCTACGTCGCGCTCGAGGGCGTGCTGGTCGCCGCGGTCGCCGCCGCGCAGCGCGGCCTGTCGACCTGCCAGTCGCTGCTGCGTGCGCAGCTCGGCCAGCGCGTCAACGAAATGATCCTCGAAAAGGCGCTGACACTCGACCTGAGCCACTTCGAGGATTCCGAGTTCTACGACAAGCTCACGCGGGCCCGCCGCGAGGCGTCGAGCCGCCCGCTCGCGCTCGTGATGAGCAGCTTCGGCCTCGTGCAGAACGCCGTGGCGCTGCTCAGCTTCGGGACGCTGCTCACGCAGTTCTCGCCGTGGGCCGTCGCCGTGCTGCTGCTCGCCGGTCTGCCGTCGTTCGTCGCCGAGGCCAAGTTCTCCGGCGACGCGTTCCGGCTGTTCCGCTGGCGCTCGCCCGAAACGCGCATGCAGCTCTACCTCGAAACGGTCATCGCGCGCGAAGACCACGCCAAGGAAGTGAAGCTGTTCGAACTCGGCCCGCGGCTGCTGGACCGCTATCGCGCGATCTTCCGCAAGGTCTTCCGCGAGGACCGCGCGCTGACGATCCGTCGCGACACCTGGGGTTTTTTTCTCGGCCTCGTCAGCACCGGCGCTTTCTACGCCGCCTACGCGTGGGTGGCCGTGAGCGCGGTCCGCGGCAGCATCACGCTGGGCGAGATGACGATGTACGTGATGCTGTTCCGGCAGGGGCAGTCCGCCGTGTCGGCGAGCCTCTCGGCCATCGGCGGCATGTACGAGGACAACCTGTACCTGTCGACGCTGTACGAATATCTCGACACACCCGTCGACCCGGGTCGAGGCACGCAGACCAGCGGCCCGCGACCCGGTGATGGCGTGCGCTTCGAGTCGGTCTCGTTCACGTACCCCGGCGCGAGCGAGCCGGCGGTGCGCGACGTGAGCTTTCACCTGAAGCCCGGCGAAAGTCTCGCGCTGGTCGGCGAGAACGGCTCGGGCAAGACGACGCTGATCAAGCTGTTGACGCGGCTGTACCGCCCTGGCTCGGGTCGCATCCTGCTCGACGGCCTCGACCTCGCCGACTGGGATCCGGCCACGCTGCGCCACCGCATCGGCGTGATCTTCCAGGACTTCGCGCGTTACCAGCTCCAGGTCGGCGAGAACATCGGTGCGGGCGACGTGCGCCACTTCGACGACGAAGTCCGCTGGCGCAAGGCGGCCGACCTCGGCATGTCGGCACCTTTCATCGAGGAGCTGCCGTCAGGCTATGCGACGCAGCTCGGCAAATGGTTCAAGGAGGGTCGCGAACTGTCCGGTGGCCAGTGGCAGAAGATCGCGCTGTCGCGCGCATTCATGCGCGAGGACGCCGACATCCTCGTGCTCGACGAGCCCACCGCCGCGATGGACGCGCGCGCCGAGGCGCAGGTGTTCGAGCAGTTCCAGGCACTCGCGCGCGATCGCATGGTGATCCTGATCTCGCATCGGTTCTCGACCGTGCGCATGGCCGACCAGATCCTGGTGATCGACGGCGGCCGCGTACTCGAACGCGGCAGCCACGAGGAACTGATGCGGCTCGGTGGCCAGTATGCGGCGCTGTTCGGGCTGCAGGCGCGGGGATATCGGTGACGGGTGCATCGGTGTCCCCTCGCTGCCCGGCCAGAGCCCCTCACACAGGCCACTGTTCTCGCAGCGTCCGAACCACCGTCGACACTCACACCGCCAGCCGATACCCCGCCCCCGCTTCGGTCTTGAGCAACGCAGGCACCGCCGGATCGACCTCGAGCTTCTGCCGCAGCCGGTGCACGAGCTGCTTGAGCAACTGACGGTCGCCGCTGCCCCTGTGTCCCCACACGTGCACGAGCAATCGCTCGGTGCTGACGACGTGCCCCGCGTTCGCGGTCAGGATCTGCAGCAGCCGCGTCTCGAGCTTGGTCAGCCTGACGGGCTCACCACCGTCGACGCGCACCACGTGCGATTCGAGATCGATCTGCAGCGGCCCCGCGGCCAGCGAGCCCCCGCCCTCCATCCCCGCCCGCCGCAGCAGCGCGCGGACCCGCGCAAGCAGCGTACGCGGACTGAACGGCTTGGTCAGGTAGTCGTCGGCGCCGAGGTCCAGCGCCCGCACCAGGTCTTCCTCCTCGCCACGCGCCGTCAGCATCATGATCGGCACGCGCGACTCGCGCCGGATGTCGCGGCAGACGTCGAAGCCGCTGCCGTCGGGCAGGTTGATGTCGAGGATCGCGAGATCCGGCGCCTCGGCAGCGAAGGCCCGCAGCGCCGAGCGCACGTCGGCCGCCTTGACCACCACGAACCCGGCTTGCGTCAGCGCGAAGCCCACGATCGCGAGCAGGTCCGCGTCGTCGTCGACCGCGAGAATCTTCATGGCGCGGGCGACGACGCTGGCGGCGGGGGCGCCGACGGCACCGGGGCCGCCGAAAAGGGCACCGGCGGCACGGGCAGCGCGACGACGAAGCGCGTGAATCCGGCGTCGGTCCGCGTCGCGCCGACGTGCCCGCCGTGGCGCTCGACGATCGACTTCACGATCCACAGCCCCAGTCCGAGACCGCGCGGCTCGGGCTCCTGATCGGCGGCCCGATGGAAGCGCTCGAAGATCGAGCCGCGCTCGTCGTCGGCGACACCGGGCCCCGTGTCGTCGACGGTGGCGATCACCTGATCGCCTTCGCGGCGCGCCGCGACGCGCACGGTGCTGCCTTCGGGCCCGAACTTGTTCGCGTTGGCGAGCAGATTGACGAAGACCTGCGCGAGCCGCGGCCCGTCGCCGACCAGCGCCGGCAGATCTTCCGGAACCTCGATCTCGAGCATCTGGCCGCGCTGCGTGAACAGACTGCCGACCAGCTCGCGCGCATCCTCGACGATGTCGGCGAGATGTACGTCCTGCTGGCGGATCGCGAGCTGGCCCGATTCGATGCGCACGCTCTCGAGCAGGTTGTCGATCAGCCGCGTGAGCCGCAGCGAGCCGCGGCGCAGCGAGACGACCAGCTCCTCGAGCTGCCCGGGCGGCAGTGCGTGCAGGTTCTCCTGCAGCAGCTCGATCGAGGCGAGCTGCGCGGCGAGCGGCGTGCGGAACTCGTGTGAGATGTTGGCAAGGATCGAGTCGCGCGCGCGTCGCGCCGCCTCGAGGTCGGTCTCGTCGCGCATGACCTGCACCTGCAGGCCGTCGACCGGACCCGCGCTGGTCAGCACGACCGTGCGCGTCGCGCCGTCCGCGCGCTGCAGGAGTTCGATGGCATGCGCCTCGCCGCGGTCGCGCGCCGCCATGATGGGGCAGGCCGTCTCGCAGGGCCGCACGCCGTTCGCACCCGGGCACGGCTTCAGTACGTCACCGCAGAACCGGCCCTGCACCTCGGCGGCGCTCACGCCGAGCATCTTCTCGGCCTGCGGATTCATGTAGCGGACGTTGCGGCCCACGTCGACGGCATAGACGCCTTCGACGACACCACGCAGCATCGCCTGCGCATCGGCTTCGCGCCGGCGCAACGTCACGGTCAGCTCGACCAGGTTGCGCCGCATGTCCTCGAGCGTCTTGGCGAGCGCCACGACCTCGGGCCCGCCACTGCCGACGGCGATCGACGTCGAGAAGTCGCCGCGCCCGAGACGCGTGGCCGAATCGGTGAGCGCTTCGAGCGGCTGCACGATGCGACGCGCCAGCAGCAGTGCGGCCGCGACCGCGCCAAGCGCGAGCAGCGCGGCGATCCAGGTGAAGCGGTGCACGAGACCCGAAACCACCGCGTCGCTGCGGATTGCCGGCAGCCGCGCCTCGATCAGTGTGATGCCTTCGCCGGTCGACGCGAACACGGGCGTGCTCGAGGCGAAGACGTTCGCTGGCCTGATGCGCTGCGCCACACTTTCGGCGCGTGACAGCGCCGCGGAATGCAGCTCCTTGTAGTCGGGCTCGACATCTTCGAGCCAGTTTGACAGACGCACCAGGCGCACCTGCAAGCCGACCTGGTCGGACAGCAGCCGCGCGAGGTCCGCGTCGAAATAGCGCAGCGCCACGATGCGCGTGTCGACGTAGTTGGGCACCGCCGTCACCGCACCCATCAAGCCGTCGGCCTGCCAGGCGGGGGCCAGCAGGAAGCGCTCGCCCTGGTCGACCGTGGCACCCAGGACATCGATCCAGACGACATCGGCGCGCGTGCTGCCGAGCACGCTCGGACCGACGACAACGGCACAGGCATCGAGATTCAGCGCCTTGCAGGCCCGCTTGAGGAACAGCTCGAGCTGCTCGCGGTGGCCCGCGCGGATAAGCCGCTGCAGCGTCTGGCGATCCGCGAGCAGCCGCGTGGCCGTGAGCGTGTCCTCGCCGATCCGGCGGACTTCCTCGCGCGCCGCGACACCGGCCAGCTCGACGTTGGCGAGCGAATGCTCCTCGGCCTGCTTGCGCAACAGACCGATGGCCGTCAGCGCGAGCAGCAGGATGGCGGCGAGCACGAGCCCGCCGAGCGTCAGCACCAGCGTGCGCTCGAGCGTCGCCGGCCCCGTCGCGATGCGACGCAAACCCGCCCACGCCTGCCGCCACATTGCCCGGTAGTCGTCCATCACCGTTCAGCCCGTGCGCCGGTCGGCGCGCCACTCGACGAAGGTCTTGATCACCAGCGTCACGATCGCAAGCATGGCGAGCACGGACGCCACCGCGAAAGCTGCCACGAAAGCGTACTCGTTGTAGAGGATCTCGACCTGCAGCGGCATGGTGGTGGTCAGGCCGCGGATGTGGCCCGACACGACCGAGACCGCGCCGAATTCGCCCATGGCGCGGGCGTTGCAGAGGATCACGCCGTACAGCAGGCCCCAGCGGATCTTCGGCAGCGTGACGCGCAGGAACGTCATCCACGGCCCCGCGCCGAGCGTGATCGCGGCCTCCTCCTCCTCGCTGCCCTGCTGCTGCATGAGCGGAATCAGCTCCCGCGCGACGTAGGGAAAGGTCACAAATGCCGTGGCGAGGATGATGCCGGGCACGGCGAAGATGACCTGGATGTCGCGCTCCTGCAGCCACGGGCCCCACCAGCCGTGGGAGCCGAACAGCATGACGAAGATCAGACCGGCGATGACGGGCGAGATCGCGAACGGCATGTCGATCAGCGTGATCAACAGGCTCTTGCCGCGGAACTCGAACTTGGCGATGGCCCAGGCCGCGGCAATGCCGAACAGCGTGTTCAGCGGCACCACGATGGCCGCCGTAAGCAGCGTCAGCTCGATCGACGCGAGCGTGTCGGGATTGTCGAACGACTCCAGGTAGACGCGCCAGCCCTCGGCCAGGGCCTGCGCCACGACGGCACCGAGCGGCGCGAGCAGCAGCAGCGCGAGGAACGAGATCGCGACGAGGATCAACGCCACGCGGCCGGCGCGTACGCTGGCCAGCACGGTCCTGCGCTCCTCGAACCTGGGCGCGGCGCCGGCCATCTCAGGCTTTCCTCGTCTGCGCGCGCGGCTTCCGGCGCCGGTCGGCCGGGCCGGAGGTCCCGGCGGCGCCGGTCTGTCGGCGACGCGCCCACGCCTGCGCGACGTTGATCGTGAACAGCATCACGAACGACACGAGCAGCATCGTGAAGCCGAGCGCCGCCGCACCGTCGTAGTCGAACTGTTCGAGCTTGATGACGATCAGCAGTGGCGTGATCTCGGTCTTGAGCGGCAGGTTGCCGGAGATGAACACGACCGAGCCGTACTCGCCGACGCCGCGGGCGAATGCCATCGTGAAGCCGGTGACCAGCGCAGGCATCACCGCCGGCAGGATGATGCGGCGAAAGACGTGGAACGGCCCCGCGCCGAGCGTCTCGGCGGCTTCCTCCAGGTCACGCTGCGCCTCGATCAGCGCGGGCTGCACCGAACGCACGACGAATGGCAGGCCGATCAGCGTCAGCGCCACGACGACACCGAGCCACGTGTAGGCGATCTGCACACCGAGATGTTCCTGCAACCTCGCGCCGAGCCACCCGGTCGGAGAAAACACGGTGGCGAGCGCGATGCCCGACACGGCCGTCGGCAGCGCGAACGGCAGGTCGATCAGCGCGTCGACGAACCGCCGGCCCGGAAAGTCATAGCGCACCAGCGACCAGGCGACGATGAAGCCGAAGAACGCATTGACGACGGCCGCGAGAAACGCGGCGCCGAAGCTCAGCCGGTACGACGCCAGCGCCCGTTCGTCCAGGACGGTGGCGACGAAGTCGGCCCAGCTCAGCGAAGTCGTGCGGAAGACGAGTGCCGCCAGCGGCAGCAGCACGAGCGCGCTGAGGAAGAAGGTCGTGAAGCCCAGCGTGAGGCCGAATCCGGGGAGTATGCTCGGCTGCCGGAACCAGGACGAGACCATGCGTCAGGCCTCCGCGCCGGGCTCGGGGCTGGCGGCGTTGACGATCAGCACGGGCCGCGCCGGCGTCCCCTCGAGCACGGACGCCAGCCAGTCCCAGCGAATTGCCTCGGGGTCGGAGGTGCCGAGCACCAGCATGCCGTCGGCGTACGACGCGAGTTCGCGGCCGAGCTCCTCGGTCGTCTCGCCGGGGCGCAGCTCGGTGCGCATGTCCAGGCCGTGCTCGTTGAGCACAGTCGAACGCGCATCGAGCAGGTCACGCATGAGCACCGCACGTTCCGCCTCGATCGACGCGGCCGGGTGAATGACGAGGTAGACGGCCTCGGCGGCGACGTGACGCAGCAGGCTCGCCGCGACGGCGAGCGTGCCGCGACGCGCACCCTCGTCGAGCGCATGGATCACGACGTTGTTCGGCAGCGGTGCGTCGGTCGGTACGCACAGCAGTTGCGCCGCGCCATTGCGCAACTGCCACAGCGCCTCGGTGGCACAGCCCTGGCCCGTGGACACGACCGGCATACCCGGCGGGGCGCGTTCCCCGCGCCCGATCTGCAGGCCGACGCGCGTCTGCATGCGCGAACCGAGCGTCGCGAGCAGCGACGATGCGGCGAGCTGCCGCGCCGCCTCCGGCGACGGCGCCACGGCCGTATAGCTCGAGATCGGCGTTGGCAGCACGTGAATACGCCGCGCGCCGACGGCCACGCGCAGGCCGAGCGCGACCGGGAAGACGCGCTGTTCGGGCAGCGTCCGCGACACCTCGAGCAGCGAACCCGCTTCCTGCCCACCGTCGCGGCCCGGCGCGACCGGCACGGGTCCGTCGCTCGGCATACGCACACGCAGCCGTTCGACGGCACCGCCGAAGAGCATTTCCTCCACGACGCCGTGCCCGACGAAATTCGAGCGGACCTGCGGCTCGCCGGCCGCGAGCTCGACCTCCTCCGGACGCAGCACCGCGACCACCTCGCGCGGCGAGCCGTTGCCACTCCGATGGAAGCGCACACCGCGCGGCGTCCGGTAGCCGAGCAGCAGGTTCGCCGCGCCGAGAAACGTCGACACGAAGCGCGTGGCGGGCCGCGTGTAGAGGTCGTCCGGGCGGCCGCATTCGAGCAGGCGGCCCTGGTTCATCACGCCGATGCGGTCGGCGAGTGCAAACGCCTCTTCCTGATCGTGCGTGACGAGGATCGTCGTGATCTGCAGCTCGCGCTGGATCTGGCGGATCGTCCGTCGCAGCTCCTCGCGGATCTTCGCATCGAGCGCGCCGAACGGCTCGTCCATCAGCAGCACCTCGGGGCGGTGCGCAAGTGCCCGTGCGACGGCGACACGCTGCTGCTGGCCGCCCGACAGCTGGGCGGGCAGGCGGTCGTCCATGCCGTCGAGGGCCACGAGCCGGAGCAGTTCCTTGCGGCGGGCGCGACGCTCGACCGCCCCCACCTTGCGCACGCGCAGGGCGAACTCGATGTTGTCGCCGATGCTCATGTGCCGGAACAGCGCGTAGTGCTGGAACACGAACCCGACTTCGCGCTGGCGCGCCGTCAGGTGCGTCACGTCCTTGCCGTGCAGCGACACGCGGCCGTGGTCGATCTCCGTCAGACCCGCGATGGCCCGCAGCAGCGTGCTCTTGCCGCTGCCGCTGGGACCGAGCAGCACCACGAATTCGCCCTGTCTGACCTGCAGCGACACGTCGTTGACGACGGGTACGCCCTGGTAGCGCTTGGTGACCTGGTCGAGCGTGATGGACATGCGCGGGCGAGCTTTCCGGGAGGTTTTCCTGGGATGTTATGGACCCGACGGTAACAGGGTCAGTCGCCGGCCGGTTACAAACTGGTCACGGGATCGGAAACCGCGACCCGTGCATCGGCGTCGCCGACGTCCGGATCGAGGCATGATGCTCCTTGCAGACCAGATGCACCTCGTGGCCCAATCCGATCGGCAGGCAATCCACGGCCGAGGGGGCGCCGGGCTCGCGGCTTGCCAGCCCGACCGCGCTCTCGCCACCATCGGCGCACCGCTGAACGACAACGACGATCGGGACCGGCATGGCACTTCCGAATTACGAAAAGCTCGGCGTCTTCTATCTCGGCCGCGAATACGACGCCGCCACGCAGCAGCTCGGCGCCGAACTGCTCTACGACTCGCGCGACCTGACCACGCACGCCGTCTGCATCGGCATGACCGGCAGCGGCAAGACGGGCCTGTGCATCTCCCTGCTCGAAGAGGCGGCCATCGACGGCATTCCCGCGATCGCCATCGACCCGAAGGGCGATATCGCGAATCTCGCGCTCACGTTCCCGCAACTGCGCGCGGAGGACTTCCAGCCATGGGTCGATGCGGGCGAGGCCTCGCGCAAGGGCCAGAGCGTCGACGAGTTCGCCGCCGCCACGGCCGCGAGCTGGCGCAAGGGCCTCGAAGAATGGGGCGAGGACGGTGGGCGCATCCAGCGCCTGCGCGACGCCGCCACCGTTACCATCTACACGCCCGGCTCGGGCGCAGGCCGGCCGCTGTCGATCCTGCGCTCGTTCGCGGCGCCCGACTCGGTGGTCGCAAAGGACGCGACGGCGCTCAAGGAACGCGTCGGCACGGCGGCCGCCGGCCTGCTGGGCCTGCTCGGCATCGACGCGGATCCGATCCGGAGCCGCGAGTTCATCCTGCTGTCGGCGCTGCTCGACGCCGCGTGGCGCAAGGGCGAGAACCTCGACCTCGCCGCGCTGATCCGCTCGGTGCAGAAGCCGCCGTTCGACAAGGTCGGCGTGTTCGACGTCGAGAGCTTCTTCCCGGTGAAGGAGCGCACCGAGTTCGCGCTGCGCATCAACGGCCTGCTCGCCTCGCCCGGATTCGAGGCCTGGCTCGAGGGCGACGCCCTCGACATCCAGTCGCTGCTCTACGACGCGAACGGCCGGCCGCGCATCGCCATCGTCTCGATCGCGCACCTGAACGACGCCGAGCGCATGTTCGTCGTGACGCTGCTCGCCAACGAGCTGGTCGCCTGGATGCGCAGGCAGTCGGGCACCACGAGCCTGCGCGCGCTGTTCTACATGGACGAGGTGTTCGGGTACTTCCCGCCCGGCGCAATGCCGCCGTCCAAGACGCCGCTGCTCACGCTGATGAAGCAGGCGCGCGCCTTCGGTCTCGGCGTCGTGCTGGCGACGCAGAACCCCGTCGACCTCGACTACAAGGGCCTCGGCAATGCAGGCACGTGGTTCATCGGCCGGTTGCAGACCGAGCGCGACAAGCTGCGCGTCATCGAGGGCCTGCTCGGCAGCGACGCCTCGGGCGGCATGAACCGGGCGCAGCTCGAGACGGCGATGTCGACGCTGCCACAGCGCACGTTCCTGATGCGCAACGTCCACGACGACGCACCGGTGCTGCTGCGCACGCGCTGGGCGCTGTCCTACCTGCGCGGGCCGCTCACCACGGCGGAGATCTCGCGCGTACAGGTCGACGTCGACGGCGACGGCGGACCTGCGCCGCAGGCCACTTCGGCTTCATCGGCTTCGTCCGCCGCTTCCACCGGATCCACCGATGGCCGCGCGGCAGCAGGCGTGGCGAGCGCCCGTGCACCAGCGGCCGGAGCACGACCGGTGCTGCCGGCCGGCGTCACGGAGCAGTTCCTGGCGGCGAGGGGCAAGCGCGTCGAATACGAGCCGCGCATCGGTGCACGCGTGCGGACGCACTTCGTCGATGCGAAGGCGGGGCTTGACACCTGGGTCGAGGCGTATCACCTCGCACCGCTGGACGAGCGTGGGCCACGCTGGGAGGAAGCCGAGGTCTGTGACGTCGGTGCGCTCGCCCTGGAGGACGAACCGGCCGCGGGCGCGTCGTTTGCGGACGTGCCGGGCCAGGCGCTGACGGCGAAGGTGCAGCAGCAGTTCGCAAAGTCGCTGGCCGATCACGTCTACCGCACCGGCACGATGACTGTGTACCGCTGCCCTGCGCTGAAGGCGACCGCCGCGCCGGGCGCCTCCGAGGGCGAATTCCGCGCCCAGCTCGCGCTGGGCCTGCGCGAAAAGCGGGACGCGGCCGTCGATGCGCTGCGCCGCAAGTACGCCGCCCGGCTCGACACTTTGGCCGGCCGCCAGCGCCGCGCGGAACAGAAGCTGCAAAAGGAGAAGGACCAGGCCAGCAGCGAAACGATGTCGTCCGCTCTGGCCGTCGGCGGCAGCCTGCTCGGCGCCCTGTTCGGCGGCGGTCGCCGGTCGAGCGCCTTCGGCAAGGCCGCGTCGGCCGCGCGCAGTGTCGGGCGCATCGGTCGTGAGCGGTCGGACGTCGCCAACGCGGAGGCCGATCTGGCGGCACTGCGCGATCAGCACGCCGACCTGGAACACGAGCTCGAGGCCGAGATCGCGGCACTCGAGTCCGGCTTCGACCCGACCAGGGTCGTCGTCGAGTCGGTGGCCGTCCGGACGCGCAAGCCCGACATCGACGTCGCCGACCTCGCGCTGGTCTGGCAGCCCGCTTGACGTAGAATCGCCGCGACCCGCGTCACGCCGCACCAACGGAGACAGCGATGGACGACCTGATCCGCAAGCTCACGAAGGACCTGGGCGTCAGTCGCGACCAGGCGCGCGGCGGCCTCGTCGCACTGCTGCGCGCCGGACAGCAGAACCTGAGTCGACAGGACTTCGAACAGTTCGTGGCCGACGTCCCGGGGGCTGACAAGCTGCTCAGGAAGGCGGCACCACCGAGTGCCTTGAGCTCGCTGGCTGGCGGGCTCGGCTCGCTGCTGGGTGGCCGTTCGGGTGCGGGGCGCTGGGCCGGCCTCGCCGCGTCGTTCGCCGAACTGGGCGTCGACATCGACACTGCGAAGAAGTTCGGGCCCATCGTCATCGACCACGTCAGGGAACACGGCGGCGAGAATCTCGTCGACAAGATCCGGGTGGCCCTGCGGATCTGACCCGCGCCACGATGGTGCTCGTGATCCAGGCATCCTTGCTGCACCGCGCGGCATTTGCCGTACTCGCGCTCATCCTGCTGGGCCTGACCGGCTGCGCCGAGCCGACCAGCCGCGAGCTGCAGCCTGGCAGCTATCGCGCGGTCATCGACGTCGGCGACGGCCGGCAGGTGCCGTTCGGCCTCGACGTCGCGCGGGAGGAGTCGGGGTTCGTGCTCTACCTCGTCAACAGTGACGAGCGCGTGCGCGTCACCGAAGTCGATGCCCAGGTGGGCAGGGTGTCGGCGCGGTTCCCGGGCTACGAAAGCGGCTTCACAGCCCGCATCGAGGGCGGGGTGCTCGCGGGAACGCTGACGCTCGTCCACGAGGCCGGTCGCCGACGCGAGTGGCCGTTTGTGGCCCGGCTGGGCGAGACCTGGCGATTCCACGCCGAGCCGCTCACCGACAACGCCGACGTGTCCGGGCGCTGGGAGCTGACGTTCACCGACGCGTCCGGCCGCACCTCGCGCGCCGTGGCCGACTTCGAGCAGCGCTTCGGGCAGGTGACCGGGACGGTGATCGGCCCGGCCGAGGACCAGCGATTCCTGGCCGGCGAGGTGCGCGACGAGGAACTGCGCCTGTCGCGGTTCGACGGCAACGCGGTGCTGCTCTACACAGCCAACCTCGACGCGCAGGGCCGGCTCGTCGGCGAGTTCTGGTCCGATCGCGGCGGCCTGCAGCGGTTCGTCGCGATTAGGAGGAGGGGTCAGACCCTGGTTAAGGATTTGTTGACGATGATCGTCAACAAATCCTTAACCAGGGTCTGACCCCTCCTCCTAATCGCGGAAGTTGGTGTATTGCAGCGGCAGGTCGTAGCCGCCCTTCCTTACGAGCGCGATCGCGGCCTGCAGGTCGTCGCGGTTCTTGCCGGTGACGCGCACCTGCCGGTCCTGCAGCGCCGCCTGCACTTTGAGCTTCGCGTCCTTGATCTGGCGCTGGATCTTCTTGCCGAGTTCGGTTTCGATCCCTTCCCGCAGCGTCACCACTTGCTTCGCCGTCTGCCCGGTCACCACGGGTTCGTCCACCTTCAGGCAGGCGACGTCGATACCACGCTTCGACAGCTTGAGGCGCAGGATCTCCAGCATCTGCTTGAGTTGAAAATCCGCCGGCGCCATCATGGTAATGATGCCGTCTTTCAAATCGTATTTGGCATTGGTGCCCTTGAAGTCGAAGCGCTGGCTCACTTCGCGCGCGGCCTGGTCGACGGCGTTGCTGGCCTCGTGGGCGTCCACTTCCGAGACGATGTCGAACGAGGGCATGGGGGTTCCGGGCGGGGTGGTCTGAGAACACGCAGCCTACCGCGTGAGCCGGCCGAGTTGCACCGAAGGCCGTCCGGTGGGGATCGCAACATCAAGCAAATAACGAATACGAATGATTCGTATTGACGAACGCAGCCGGGCAGAGCATATTCGCGCGCACTTTGACGCTCCGCTCCAGGTGGTCCCGCATGTCCCTCGCTGCTCCGACCCCTCGTCACCGTTCGCTGGCCCTGGGTTTGGCCGTGGTCGCAACTCTCGCCACCGCCGTCGCCGCAGAGGCATCCGCACCCGAGGGCATCCTCGAACCGGCGATCACCGTCATCGGTGAACGCATCCGCCTCGACTTGATCCCGGGCTCGGCCACGGTGCTCGACGCCGGGCTGCTCGAGGAAGCCCACGTCTTCACCGTCAACGAGGCGATGCGCAAGGTGCCCGGCGTGTTCGCGCGCGATGAGGAAGGATTCGGACTGCGGCCCAACCTCGGCATCCGCGGCCTCAACCCGACGCGCTCGAGCAAGCTGCTGCTGCTCGAGGATGGCATCCCGATCGCCTACGCGCCCTATGGCGACAACGCCACCTACTACCACCCGCCGGTCGAGCGCTTCGAACGCATCGAGGTCCTCAAGGGTTCGGCCCAGATCGCGTACGGACCGCAGACCGTCGGCGGCGTCGTCAACTACATCACGCCCACGGTGCCGCAGGAAACCGCGGGCCGACTCGTCGCCACGTTCGGCAACGAGGGCTACCGCGAACTGCACGGCCAGATTGGCGACCGCTACGGCGACACGGGCTTCGTCGCGCACGGCACCTGGAAGGAGGCCGACGGCGCGCGCGAGAACATGCATTTCGAGGTGGCCGACCTCAACCTCAAGGCCGTGCACGAGTTCAGCGACCGTCAGGCCGTCACGCTGCGCGGCAACTGGTACGACGAGTCGTCGCAGGTGACCTACTCGGGCCTGACGCTGGCGGAGTGGCAGGACGACTCGCGGCAGAACCCGTTCAAGTACGACCACATGTACGCGAGCCGCTGGGGCACCTCGCTCACGCACCGCTTCGAATTCGACGCCGCCGTCACCTTCACGACCAACCTCTATTACACACGCTTCGAGCGCGACTGGTGGCGCCAGTCGAGCAACTCGGCGCAGCGCCCCAACGACGCGAGCGACCCGGCCTGCGGCGGCATGGCCAATCTGTACACGGCCTGCGGCAACGAAGGGCGGCTGCGCCAGTACTGGACGGCGGGGCTCGAGCCGCGCGTGACGGTAATGCACGGTCTCTTCGGCGTCGACAACGTGCTCGAGGCCGGGGCGCGCTTCCACTACGAGGACCAGCACCGGGTGCAGGCGAACGGCGACACGCCGCAGGCACGCCGGCCCGGCACGAGCGTCAACGCCGGCATCCGCGAAGACAGCGACCGCCACGTCGAGGCGCTGTCGGCCTTCGTGCAGAACCGGTTCGAGTCCGGCCGCTGGACCGCGACGCCCGGCGTGCGGTTCGAGAGCGTCGATTACGAGCGCATCAACAACCTGACGGGACAGGCCGGCGAGACGGGCATCGACCAGTGGATCCCGGGCCTGGGCGTCACGTTCGAGGCGCTGCCGGGCACGGTGCTGTTCGCCGGCGTGCATCGTGGCTTCGCGCCGCCGGGCGTCGCGGACATCGTCACGGCGAGCGGCGGCAGCGTCGACCTCGACGCAGAGCTTTCGTGGAACTACGAACTCGGCGTCCGCGGCACGCCGACCGCCAGCGTCTCCTGGGAGGCGACCGTGTTCCGACTCGATTTCGAGAACCAGATCGTCCCGGCGAGCGTCGCGGGCGGCACGGGCGCCGCGCTCACGAGCGCCGGCGAGACGCTGCAGCAGGGCCTCGAGGTCGCGGCACAGGCCGACAGCGCAGGTCTCGTCGACTGGCCGGTCGAAGTGTTTGCGCGCGGGGCGTACACCTGGCTCGCCGACGCGCAGTACGAAGGCGAGCGCTACAGCAGCGTACCGGGCTTCTCGACGGTGAGTGTGACCGGCAACCGGCTGCCGTACGCGCCGGAGCACCTGCTCTCGCTCACGGTCGGCGCACGTCTCGCGTCCGGTCTCGAGCTGTCGCTCGAAAGTGTCTACACCAGCTCGGCCTACACCGACGACCTGAACACGGTCGCGGTGAACCCGACGGGCCAGCGCGGCAAGCTGCCCGGTTACACCGTCTGGAACCTCGCGGCGAACTATCGGCTTGCGGCCTGTGATTGCACGCTGTTCGCGGCCGCGAAGAACCTCACCGACCAGCTCTATGTCGCCGACATGAGCCGCGGATTGATCCCGGGCATGCCACGTCTGTTGCAGGCGGGGCTGGAGTGGAGATTCTGAGTCGCGGACCGAGACGACAGCCGTCGAGCCGGATACGGCGCCGGTGGCCCTGGAGTGGTCACCGGCCGCTGCCGATCACGCGTAAGCCTTGCTCATCGCCCGCAGCCGGCGCGCCTGCAGCTGCATGCCCTGCTCGATCTGCTGCAGCCGCAGCCGGAAGTTCGTCTCCTCCCAGCGCTGCAACAGGCGCTGTTTGCGGTCGGCGACCCACTCCTCGCGAACCTTCGACCACTCCTCGGCCGCCTTCCTGAACGCCGCGTATTCCGCGGCGACTCGTGTCTTCACGCGCTCGAGGTGCTCGTCGGCCTTGCCACCGCCGCGGCTGCGGCGCCGTTCGAGCGCCTGCTCGACGCGCTTGAACTGCATGGCGAGCTGCGCGCGCTGGATCTGTACGTTCGGCACGCGCTTCAGATTGCTTGCGAGACCCACGAGCGAGAGTCCGGCGATCGTCCACTTGGTCGGGTCGAACTGCCACCATTTCACGCCGTTGCGGTAGTCGTTCTGGAAGATGTGGTGATAGTTGTGATAACCCTCGCCGTACGTCAGGAACGCGAGTGCGGGGTTGTCGCGCGCCGTGTTCTCGTCGGTGTAGGGCTGCGAGCCCCACAGGTGCGCCAGCGAGTTGATGAACCACGTGCAGTGGTGGTTGACGACGAGCCGCAGCAGCCCCGCGAGCAGGAACACGCCGACGACTTCGCCGGCCATCCAGCCGAGCAGCAGCGGGAAGGCGACGTTCATGAAAATCGTCAGCGGCAGGTAGTATCGGTGCTGGAACATCACCAGCGGATCGCGCTGGAGGTCCCTGGCGTTGCTGAAGTCGTTCCGGCCGCTCGGGTAGTCGCGCAGGATCCAGCCCATGTGCGAGAACCAGAAGCCGCGCTTCGCGCTGTACGGGTCGCGGTCCCAGTCGTCGACGAAGCGGTGATGGGTGCGGTGCTGCGAGCCCCAGACCAGGATGCTGTTCTGCAGCGACATGGCGCCGAACAGCATCAGCAATACGCGCACCACCCAGTGGGCGTTGTAGGCACGGTGGGCCCACAGCCGATGGTAGCCGGCCGTGATGGAAATGCCGCCGGCCCACAGGCACGCGAGCGCCATCAGCCACGCCGTCGGGCTGTAGCCGTGGGCCATGCCGTACCAGGGCACCAGCGTCAGCGCCGCCAGTGGCGTGATGGTGAACAGGAGGGTGGTCAACCAGTTGATGGGCGCGTGCTCGGGAGCCTGCGCGGCGGCGTCATTGGGCATCGGGAGTTCCGGGGACAACTTAGCGGACAGATACCCGGGCTAGTCTAGCGTGTGGGTTGACAAGCCGCATGTTGGGTTGCAGCAAGCCGCCGCGGACGGGCGTAGCTGACGTTGCTCAGGCAGCCAGAGCGACATTTGCTTTCAAATGGCCCGCTGCGTCATCGTTGGCTCCCTCGCGCCAGCGGCGCACCTGCCGCCGGCCTTACGGAGTCATGCCATGCGTCGACCGATCGCCTCGACCGCGCTCGCCCTGCTGATGCTCGCCGCCGCCCCGGCCACGTTCGCACAGATCGCCGCCACCCGGGCACCGGTGCAGCAGCCGGCGCTCAAACAGCAGTCCTCGCCGGGCATGCGTTCGGCGCAGGGTGACTGCGTCCGGGAAGTGAACCGCCGCGGCTTTACGGTGTTGGAGACGGACAATTTCCGCCAGATGCAGGACGGCTGGTCGATCGACCTGCGCGTGCGCGACTCGCGTGGCCGCGTCCAGCAGGGCTCCTGCTTCGTCGAGACGCGCACGGGCGACGTCGACCTCTATGGCTTTGGCTGGGGCTGGGACGACGACGGCGACGACCGCCTCGAGTTCAACTGCTCGTCCGTCGAGAGCAGGTACCGCGAATGCCAGTTGCCGGTCAACGGCCGTGCGCGACTCGTCAAGAAGCGCTCCGACGCACCCTGCATCGAGGGCCGCACCTGGGGCCAGCGTGGCGATCGGGTCTGGGTCAAGGACGGCTGTCGGGCCCGGTTCGAGGTGTCCCGTTACGGTGGCGGTGGCGGTGGCGGTGGCGGCAAGACCATCGACTGCTCCTCCGACGGCCACTACCGCGAATGCCCGATCGGGTCGGGTCGCTACGGCCGCCTCGTGCGCGAGTACAGCAGCGGTCGCTGCCGCGAGAACCGCACCTGGGGCAATCGCAAGGGCGTCATCTGGGTCACCGACGGCTGTCGCGCGCGGTTCGAGGTGAGCAAGGGCAGCGGCGGTTTCGGGGAAAGCGACGGCACGGCGCTGATGACCGCCGACGACGCGAAGCGGGCCTGCGTCCGGGAAGCGGAGCGTGCGGCGAGCACGGTCATCAAGGTGGGCGACCACCAGCTCTCGGGCGACACCTACCGCATGAATCTGCGAGTCCGACCCCGGACGGGCGGCGAGCGGGTGGTCGGCTGCCAGGTGCAGCGGTCGACGGGCCAGGCCAGGATCAACTGGTAGACGCGACGCCGCACAGTTCCAGCAGCTTTGGCCACGCCGCCTTGCACGCGGCGTCGGCCACCCGCGACAGGCCCTCGCCCAGTTCGAAGCACTCCGCCCGCAGGCCGAGCAGCCACGCCGGCGGTGGCGCGCGACCGGTGAGGCGCAGATACGTTTCCAGCAGCTGGCCCGGCGACAACGCGTGGCTCGTGTGGACGAAGCAGCCGTCCGGCGCCAGGGGTCGCACGACGGCGGCGTCCTCCGCGTCGACGCAGGCGTCGACGAAGATCACGCGCTCGCGGCCCTCGAGGTCGAGCGCGTGCTCGATCTGGAGCTGGAAGTCGACGAGCACCTCGACGCCCGGCGGGTTGTGTGCCGCGAGCCAGTCGGCGAGCAGCGGCCCGGCCGCGTCGTCGCCCCGGCTCGGATTGCCCACGGCGAGCACCAGCACCGGCGCGGCGGGCGACCTGCGCGTTGCCACCAGCGTGTTCATCCGCGCCGCAGCTCCGACACGACCGTACCGTCCGGATCGACGAGTTGCACCGCGAGCGGCATCTTGCCGACCGCGTGCGTCGCGCAGGACAGGCACGGATCGAAAGCGCGCACGGCGACTTCGATGTGGTTCAGCAGGCCCTCGGTGATCTCGCGGCCGTCGAGGTACCGGCGCGCCACCTCGCGAATGGCGAGGTTCATGGCCTGGTTGTTGTGCGTCGTGGAGACGATGAGGTTGGCGCGCACGACCTGGTCGTTCTCGTCGACGCGGTAGTGGTGGATCAGCGTGCCGCGCGGTGCCTCGATGACGCCCACGCCGCGGGCCTCGCGCGAGCCGGTGGACGTCAGCTCGTGCCCGAGCAGGTCGTCGTCGTGCAGCAGGTCCTTGATCGCCTCGGCGGCGTGCAGCATCTCGATCATGCGCGCCCAGTGGAAGCCGAGCGTGGACGCGGCGGCACGGCCGTCATCGAAGGCGAGGAACTCGCGTCGCTCGCGGTCGGCGAGCGGCGTCGGGATGAAGTCGCAGCGCGTCACGCGCGTCAGCGGGCCGACGCGATACCAGCCGGCCTCCGGCCCCATCGCCTTGAAGTACGGGAATTTCATGTACGACCACGCCTTGACGTCCTCGGCGATGCGGTCCCAGTAGCGGTTGCAGTCCGCGTGGTCGAAGATCGTCGCGTTCGACGCATCGCGCGCGCGCAGGCCGCCGTCGTACAGGTCGAGCGCGCCGTCCGCCCGGACGAGACACAGCGTGTGCGCGCGGAAGGTTGCGAACGACCGGTACATCTCCAGGTTCTGCTCGAACAGGCGTTGCACGAGCCGCACCGCATCGCGGCTCCAGGCGATGATCTGGTACGCGTCGCGCAGCAGCTCGTCGCGCTCCTCACGCGTCAGGCTGCGGTTCACGCCGCCGGGAATCGACCCCGTGCCGTGGATGCGCTTGCCAGCCGTGTGACGAATGACCTCCTGGCCATAGCGACGCAGCAGCACGCCCTGCCGGGCGACGTCCGGGTATTCCGCGGCGATGCCGACGATATTGCGGCGGGCGACGTCGGAATCGAAGCCGAACAGCAGGTCCGGCGACGACAGGTGGAAGAAATGCAGCGCGTGCGATTGCAGGATCTGCCCGTAGTGCATCAGCCGGCGGATCTTTTCGGCGGTCGGCGTGAGCGTGGCTCCCACGACCTGGTCGAGTGCCTTGCACGCGGCGAGGTGATGGCTCACCGGGCAGATGCCGCAGAGCCGCTGCACCATCACCGGCACTTCCCAGTAGGGCCGGCCCTGGATGAACTTCTCGAAGGCGCGGAACTCGACGATGTGCAGCCGCGCCTGCTCGACGTGGCCCTGCTCGTCGAGCAGCAGCGTGACCTTGCCGTGGCCCTCGACGCGCGAGAGCGGCTCGATCACGACGCGGCGCAGGCGCTCTGGGTGAGCAGCGGTTTCGAGGGAAGCGCTCATGTCAGTCATACCGGATCAGCCCCGGACCGAGCTTCGGCGTGCGGCCGTCGATCAGGTCGGTCAGGAATTTCCAGATGGCGTCGCCCGAGGGCGGGCAGCCCGGGATGAAGTAGTCCACCTTCACGACCTCGTGCAGCGGGTGGACCTTGTCGAGCGGCAGCGGCAGCTCGGGGTCGTTCGGGATCAGGCCACGCGCGACGCTCGGTTCCGTCACATACACCTCCTGCAGGCACTGCCCGAGGTCGAGGTGGTTGCGCTGCGCCGGCAGTCCGCCGTTGACGGCGCACGCGCCGATGGCGATCAGGACCCTGCAGTTGGCGCGGAACTCGCGCAGCACGTGGACGTTCTCGGCGTTGCAGATGCCGCCTTCGACGAGGCCGATGTCACAAGGTCCGCAGTGCTTGATGTCGGTGAGCGGAGAACGGTCGAGCTCGATGCGCTCGAGCAGCGCGAACAGCCGCTCGTCGATGTCCAGGAAGGACATGTGGCAGCCGAAGCAGCCGGCCAGCGACGTGGTCGCGACACGCAGCTTGCGACGGGCGATTTCGCTCATCGACCCGGCTCCGGCGGCCGCGGCGCGTCCTGCTTCGCCTGGTCGCTGATCGGGCGGTGGTCGTAACGGCGACTGCCGATCGGCACGACGAACCCTGCGCGCTTGCGCAGGATGACGCCGACCGGGCAGACGCTCATCGCCTTGTCCGTGACGGCGGCGTCGGTGTCCGCCAGCCGCCCGGACTCGGCGTTGACGATCAGGTGCTTGCCGAGGCCGCGACCGCCGAGCGCAAAGATGTGCTTGCGGTCGACGTCACGCGAGGCGCGCACGCACAGCTCGCAGAGGATGCAGCGGTTGAAGTCCAGCCAGATATCGCGGTGCGAGGCATCGACCGGGCGCTCCGGGAACAGGTGCCGGAACCCCGCGGTCATCACGCCGAGGTCGTAACCGAGCGCCTGCAGCATGCAGTTGCCGCTGCGCTCGCACGACGGGCAGAAATGGTTGCCCTCGGCGAACAGCATCTGCACCAGCGTGCGGCGCAGGTCGTTCAGCTCCTCGGTGTCGCTTTCGACCTCGGTCGCAACCTCGGCCGGCGTCGTGCACGACGCGACGGTGCGGCCGTTGACCTTGGCCGTGCAGAGCTTGCAACTGCCGTGCGAGGTGAACTCGGGGTGATAGCAGAGGTGCGGGATGTACCGTCCCGCCGCCAGGGCGGCCTGCAGCACGGACTGGCCCGGCTGGAACGGCACTTCCTCGCCGTCGAGCAGGAAGGTCGGCAGGCTGGTCACGGCAGCGTCTCCAGATGCGCGCCGTCGTCGTCGCGGCCCGTCATCTGCCGCGCGCGACCGAGCGCGCCGTCGAGGTCGAAGGCCGGCACGAAGTCGAGCGAGCGCAGCTTGCGCTCGAACGACGGCCGGAAGCGCTTCAGCGTGTCGAGAATCGGATTGCAGGCCGTGTGCCCGAGACCGCAGTGAGCCGACATCAGCAGCACCTCGTTGAGCCGGTCGACCTCGGCCAGGTCGTGCCGCGTGCCGTACCCGCTCGCGATCTTGTCCATCGACGCGACCAGCATGGACGTGCCGACGCGGCACGGCGTGCAGAAACCGCAGCTCTCGTGCGCGAAGAAGTGCGCGTACCGGCGCGCGACGTCGAACATGTCGCGCGTCCGGTCGAACACCGTGAAGGCGCCGGCCGTCGGCAGGTCCTCGAATGCGATTCGACGGTCGAACTCGGTCGCATCGATGCAGACGCCCGACGGGCCGCTGACCTGTACCGCCTGCGTGTCGACGGCACCGCAGTCCTCGAGCACCTGCCGCACGGGCACACCGAAGGGATATTCGTAGAGACCCGGTCGCGCGACGTCACCAGCCACCGACAGGATCTTGGTGCCCGATGACTTGAGCGTGCCGATGCCACGGTACCACTCGCCGCCGTTCACCGCGATCAGCGCCGTGGCGCAGAGCGTCTCGACATTGTTGACGACCGTCGGCTGCTGCCGGTAGCCGTGGGTGACCGGGTATGGCGGGCGGTTGCGCGGCACGCCGCGTTTTCCCTCGAGCGACTCGATCAGTGCCGATTCCTCGCCGCAGACATAGGAGCCCGCGCCGACGTGAATGGCCACGTCGAAGTCGAACCCGGCCTGCCCGCAGATGCCTGCGCCGAGCAGCCGTTCGGCCCGCCGGCGCTCGAGCGTCGCCTGCAGCGCTTCGAGCAGGTAGCGGTATTCACCGCGCAGGTACAGGAAGCCGTGGTTCGCGCCGATCGCGTACGCCGCGACTGTCATGCCGTCGAACAACAGGTCGGCGTGACGGGTAAGCAGCACGCGGTCCTTGAACGTGCCAGGCTCGCCCTCGTCGGCGTTGCAGACGACGTAGCGCGCGGTGCCGGTCGCGTGCCGACAGGCCTCCCATTTGATGCCGGTCGTGAAGCCCGCGCCGCCGCGGCCGCGCAGGTTCGACCGCTTGATCTCCTCGAGCGTCGCCACGGGCCCCAGCGCCGCGCCGACGAACGCCTCGCGCCAGGACCGCTCGTTCGCCGCCGCTTCGGACCAGCCGCGCTGGCCACGCTGCAGCGCCGCGCGGATCGCATCGCCCGCGGTGAACGGCGTGCCGAGCAGCACGTCGGCACGCTGCACGTTGTCGTCGACGACGAACAACTCTTCGGGCCAGACGCCCAGCGGGGTTCGCGACAGGATCAGGTCGGCGACATGGTCGACGCGCCCTGGGGTGAGCCGCGCAATGGCGCGGCCGTTGACCAGCAGCGCCGGCCCCTGGTCGCACATGCCCGTGCAGGACGTGCGTCTGACCAGGACGAGACCGTCCTCGGAGCGCTTGCCGGGCTCCACCCACAGCTTGCGGCAGAACTGCTCGAGCAGCGCCTCGCTGCCCTGCATGCGATCGGTCACGTTGTCCGAGAACAGCACGCGGTAATCGCCGCCCGGCTCCGTGTCGATGAACGCATAGAAGCTCGCGACACCGCTCGCGCGCGAGTATGGGATGCGCAGCAGACGTGCGACGAGCGCGATCGCTGCCGGCGGAACCCAGCCGCAATCCTCCTGCACCTCGCGCAGCACCTGCAGCAGGCTCAGCGGATCGTGTCGCCAGCGGGCGACGCTGCGCCGGACGCTGTGTTCGTATTCCTGCGTGGCCTCGTTCACTTCGGTTGCCGCTCGCGACGACCAGTCGCCACGCCGCGGCACGGCTCCTCCACGAGACGCAGTGTGCGCTGGCGACGCGGCAGATCCCATGCGCGTCGTCCCACTCGCCATCAGGGTTGTCCCGTATCGCGGACCGCGCAGCCTTGTATCCTGACGCGACTTCACAGACCGCACGGGGGGCCCATGAATCCACGTCAGGAAACCGGCAACGGCGGGTTGCGCGCGATCTTCCTCGATTACGACACCGTGAGCGCCCACGGCGACCTCGACCCGTCCGCGCTGCTGCACGCGATGCCCGCGCTGGAACTGCGCGGGCACACGACGCAGTCCGACGTGGGCCGGATCGTCGCCGATGCGCAGATCGTGCTGGTCAACAAGCTGCGCCTGACACGCAAGATCCTCGAGGGCGCGCCGGCGCTGCGTCTCGTGCTGCTCGCGGCGACGGGCACCAACAACGTCGACCTCGACGCGGCGCGCGAACGCGGCATCGGCGTCTGCAACCTGCGCGGCTATTGCACGGCGTCGGTCACCCAGCACGTCCTCGGCGTGATGCTGCTGCTGACGCACAGGCTGCGCGAATACGACGCGCTCGTGCGTGCCGGCGCCTGGCAGCGCGGCGCGCAGTTCTGCCTGCTCGATCACCCGATCCGCGAGCTGACGGGACGCAAGCTCGGCATCGTCGGCCACGGCGTGCTCGGCAGGGCCGTCGCCCGCGCGGCCACCCTTGCGTTTGGCATGGAGGTGCTGGTCGCGCAGCGCCCGGGTGGCAAGCCTGTCGCGGGTCGCATCGACATCGACGCACTGTTGCCGCAGGTCGACGTACTGAGCCTGCACTGCCCGCTCACACCGCAGACGCAGGGGCTGCTCGGCGCGGAGCGCCTCGCGCGCATGAAATCCGACGCGCTGCTGGTCAACACGGCGCGGGGCGCGCTCGTCGACTCGCAGGCGCTCGCGGATGCGCTGCGTGGGGGTCGGCTCGGCGGTGCCGCGATCGACGTGCTGCCCCAGGAACCGCCGCGGAGCGGCAATGCCCTGCTCGCGCCCGACATCCCGAATCTGATCGTCACGCCACACATCGCGTGGGCCGCGCGCGACGCGCGTCAGCGCTGCCTGGACGAAATGGCGGCGAACGTCGGGGACTTCCTGCGCGGCGGGCATCGCGGCCGCGTCGTCTAGAAACCGGGGACTTCACCCGTCTCCCGGCGAGAGCGCGTGAATGTCGCCTATCTGTCGAGCCGCTGTGCGGCCCAGCGGACCACGGGCCTGACCCGCGGCGAGACCAGCCGGATCGCCTCGTCGAAACCGACCCAGCGGAACTCGCTGTGCTCGGCGCGGCCGATCAGGGGATTGAACGGCAGCGTGACTTCGGTCCGCTGCGTCTCGGCGAGGTAGTAGCACGCGACCTTGCCGCCGCTGTAGGGACCGGTCTGGATCGATTCCTCACCCCACGCGAAGCACAGGTCGTCGATCGTCGACTCCTCCTTGACCTCGCGCACGGCTGCCGCGAGTGGCAGCTCGCCTTCCTCGACCATGCCCTTGGGGAAATCCCAGTGGTTGAAGGCACGCAACAGCAGGTAGCACCACCCGCCCGGTTCGCGCCGGACGACCACGACGCCGGCAGATAAACGCGTGGCACGGGTGGGCATGGATGCAGTATAGCGAACGATTCATTCGCTGGATTGAATTGCACGCGCCGATAGGCGAGAGCTATTATCTCCGCATGAACCTGCGCGACCTCCGCTACCTCGTCGCGCTCGCCGACGAGCGGCATTTCGGCAAGGCGGCCGAGCGTTGCTTCGTCAGCCAGCCGACGCTGTCGGCGCAGGTGCGCAAACTCGAGGAGTACCTCGGCGTGCCGCTGGTCGAGCGGCAGCCGAAGCGCGTCGCGCTGACGCCGACCGGCGCGAAGATCGTGCAGCGCGCGCGCGTCCTGCTGCAGGAAGCCGACGCGATCGTCGATCTCGCCCGCAGCGACCGCGACCCGCTGGCCGGCCCGCTCAAGCTCGCGCTGATCCCGACCGTGGGGCCGTACCTGTTGCCTCACGTCGCCGGTCGGCTGCGCAAGGAACTGCCGCACCTGAAACTGATGCTGTACGAGTACCAGACCGGACCCCTGCTCGAGAAGCTGCACGCCGGCGATCTCGACGTCGGCATTCTCGCGCTGCCGGTCGATCTCGACGGCCTCGAGTCCGCCGCGCTGTACGACGAACCGTTCACGCTCGCCGTGCCGGCCTCGCACCCGCTGGCCGACCAGGACCGCGTCAAGATCGAGGACCTGCGCGGCGAGACGCTGTTGCTGCTCGAGGACGGCCATTGCCTGCGCGACCAGGCCCTCGATGTATGCGAACGCGTGCGCGTCAACGAGGCACAGGACTATCGCGCAACCAGCCTGGAGACGCTGCGCCAGATGGTCGCGGCCGGTCACGGCATCACGCTGCTGCCGGAGCTCGCCGCCGAGACGCCGGTCGGCACCGCCCGCGGTCTGCGCATCAAACCGTTCGCGCGGCCGACGCCCGCGCGCAACGTCGGCGCCGTCTGGCGCAAGTCGACCACGCGCGCGCCGGCCATCCAGGCCATCGTGCAGGTTGTCCGCCACGCGATGAGTCAGGAGACACGCAAATGAACCGGCGCACCGCTCTTTCGTACACACTCGCCCTGCTCGCATGCAGCGTGATGGAGGTACACGCGGACGATGGCCCGGCCGTGACCGCGCGCGACGCCTGGGCGCGCGCCACGCCACCCGGCTCGGCCGTGGCCGCCGTCTACCTGACGCTCGTCGGCGGCGCGCAGGATGACGAACTCGTCGCCGCCACGACCAGCGTCGCCGCGATGACCATGATTCACTCCATGACCGAGTCGGACGGCGTCTCCCGCATGCGCGAAACCAGCAGTGTCGCGATCCCGGCCGGCGGCAAGGTCGCGCTCGCGCCGCGCGGTACGCACATCATGCTCATGAAGCTCGGCCGTCCACTCGCGGCCGGCGACCATTTCGATGTCGAGCTGACGTTCGCCCATGCCGGTCGGCGCGTGGTCTCCGTCACCGTGCTCGCGCCGGATCAGGCGCCGCCGGCGACGGCGGACGGGCATCCGCACCAGCACTAGCCGCCAGCGGGACGGGACGTGGCCGCACCGACCGGGGACCTGCCCGTCCATCGTCTGCACGACGAGGAGATCGAGCGGCTGCTCGCCACGGGCGAGCGCCGCCCCGAGCTGGTCGCGCTGTTCGGCGAGCAGGGTCATCGCGAGCTGAGTGCCCTGGCCCGGCGTGCCGCCGCGAGGCGCGCGCCGCCCGATGGGCGCGTCTACGTACTGCCGGGCCTCATGGGCTCGCGGATCGGCTCGCGCGGCGTGCTGCTCGACGACGTGCTCTGGCTCGACCTGATCGAGATTGCGGCAGGCCACCTCACGCGGCTGGCGCTGCCTGCGGGCGCGCAGCTCGTGGCGCTCGGCGCGATGCTGCTCAATTTGCTCAAGCTCAAGCTGTCACTGCGGCTCGCGGGCTTCGACGCGCGGCTGCATCCCTACGACTGGCGCAGGAGCATCGGCGAACTCGCGACCGCGCTCAACGCCCGCATCGCGACGGAAGCGCCGTCAGGCGAGGTGCGGCTGGTGGGCCACAGCATGGGCGGCGTCGTCGCGCGCGTCGCGCTCGGCCGGCAGGACGCGCCGCGCATCGCGCGGGTCGTGCAGCTCGGCGCGCCAAACCACGGCTCGTTCGCGCCCGTGCTGGCCCTGCGTGCGGTGTATCCCACGGTGCGCAAGCTCGCGGCGCTCGACCGCCGGCACAGTGCCGAAGACCTCGCGCGGATCGTCTTCCGCTCGCTGCCGGCGCTGCACGAACTGCTGCCCGACCCGCGGCTGGCGGGTGGGCCGAACCTGTTCGAGGCGCGCGGATGGCCGCCGGATGCGCTGCGGCCCGACGCGACGATGCTCGCGGCCGCCGCCGCGCAGCAGGCCGGATGGCCGGAGTACGACGATCGCTGCCTGCACATCGCGGGCGTGCGACAGGACACCGTCGTCGGCGCGCAGCGGGCGCGCGCCGAATTCGAGTACGCCATCGGCCCCTGGGGCGATGGCACGGTGCCGCTGGACCTCGCCGTGCGCCCCGGCGAGCACGCATGGTACGTCGGCGAAAAGCACGGTGGGCTGCCGAACAACGGCCGCGTCATCGCCGCCGTCATCGACCTGCTGCGCAAGGGCGACACGCGGCGGCTGGCCCGCACGGCGACCCGGGCCCGCGGTGCGGTCAGCCGGCCGCTGAGCGAGGCGACCCTGCGCCGTGTCGCTCCGCACAAGGTGCGCTGGCAGCACCTCTCGGCAGACGCGCGACGGCGCTTGCTCGAGCCGGTCGTGTCGCCGGAATTCCACGGTGCCGTGCCGCCCACCGTGCTCGAACGGGCCTTCGGGTCCGCAGCACGCGTGCCGCCCGACTCCGGCGCCGCGGCGCGGCGCGTCGTCGAGCTGCGGCTCGTGCACGGCAGCATTGTCGACGCCAACACGCGCGCCATCGTGCTCGGCGTGTTCCGCAACGTCGACCCCACGGGCCCGGCCGCGGCGGTCGATGCCGCGCTCGGCGGGGCGATCGGCGAGTTCACGCGGCGCCGCATGTTCGCGGGCCAGCTCGGCCAGGTATTCGTGCTGCCCGCGACGCGCAGCGCGCTGCTGGCGGAACTCGTGCTGTTCGCCGGCCTCGGCGACTTCGACGATTTCGGCGCCGAAGCCACGGCCTTCGTCGCCGAAAACGTCGTGCGCAGCTTCGCGCGCACCCACGTCGAAGACTTCGCTACCGTGCTGCTCGGAGCCGGTTCGGGCGTGCCCGTGGCGATGGCCGTCGAGAACCAGCTGCGCGGCATTCTCGACGGCCTGCGTCACGCCGACCCCGGCCGCGTGATCCGTCGCATCACCGTCTGCGAGGTCGATCGGCGCAAGTATCGGGCGCTCGTGCGGGCGGTGCGCCAGTTCGCGGTCGAGCTGGCAGGCGACGACCTGCAGGTCGTCGTCGACGAGGCCGCGCCGGCCAGGCCCGCGGAACGCCCGGCCACCGGCCGCGGTGTGCCGGCCGTGTCGCCGCGGACGAACGACCCCGCCTACCTGCTCGTCGGGCTGGAGACCCACGGTCGCGCCGGGTACGCGTGCCGCACGGCACTGCTCACCGCCGGTGCCAAGGCAGCCGTGCTCGCCGGCACGACCACGTTCAGGCGTGCCGAACTGCTGCGCCAGCTCGCACCGCTCGAGCGGGGCACGGCGACGGCGCGCGATCTCGCCGGCATCGGCACCGGGCTCGCCCGCACGCTGCTCGCACCGACGGTGCGTGCAGGGCTTGCGACCATGCTCACCCGCCCGCTGGTCGTCGTGCATGAACGCGAGGCGTCGCGCGTGCCGTGGGAAGTGCTGCGGATCGACGACACGCACCCGGCACTCGGCGCCGGCATGGGTCGCCGCTGCCAGAGCGACGCGCTGACGGTCGCGCGATGGCGCGAGCAGGGCGCAGACAGCGGGCCCTTGCGGCTGCTGCTGATCGTCGACCCGACCGAGGACCTGCCGGGCGCGGCGGCCGAAGGTGCGGTGCTGCAGGACCTGTTGCGCGAGCGAGGCGTCACGCTCGACGTGCTGCAGGGACGCGACGCAACGCGCGCCCGGATCGTCGCCGCACTGTCCGCCGGTCGCCACGACGTCCTGCACTTCGCCGGGCACGCGTTCTTCGACGCGGACGATCCAGGCACAAGCGGACTGGTCTGCGCGCGACGCGAGGTACTGCGCGGAGCGGAACTCGATTCGCTCCCGAGCCTGCCGGCGCTGGTGTTTTGCAACGCGTGCGAGGCGGCGCGGGTGCGCAAGCGGCGCGGTGCTTCGGAAGCGGCGCGGTCCGCGAACCTGCGGCGGTCGACGACCGGCGTCGCGGAGGCGTTCCTCACGGGCGGCGTCGCCAACTTCCTCGGCACGCACTGGCCGGTCGGCGATGAGGCGGCGCTGTCCTTCTCAAGCCGCTTTTACGAAGCACTGCTGCGCGGCGAGTCGCTGGGCGAGGCCGTGCTCGATGCGCGCCGGCACGTCGCATCGATCCCTTCGCTCGACTGGGCCGATTACGTGCACTACGGCAGCCTCGAGTTCCGCCTGATCGCACCGTAGAGCCACTGCCGGTTCCGCCGGAAAGCCCGTGTCGGTCGACCAATCACCGCATTTCTTTAGGGTCCGGTGCATCCATTCTGGTTCCTTGTTGCCGAAATTCGACATAAGTCACGCTTCGACGGGGTGCAGATCGTGAGAATCCGTTCCGCGACCCTGCGGGGTCGTCGACCACCGCAAGCAACAAGAGGACGATTCATGAATTCCAGGATTCTGCTGCCCGCCGTCACGGGCGTTCTGCTGGCGTTCGCCGGCACGGCTGGCGCCGTGACGAAGACCGCCAACTTCACCGTCAGCGCCACCGTGGCGAAGAACTGCGTCATCAGCGCGAATCCGCTGAATCTCGGCACGTTCGACGGCACGAACGACCTGACGCAGACCACGACCATCGCTGTGCGCTGCACCAACGGCACGGGCTACACCGTCAATCTGAGCAAAGGCGCCTCGGCGGTGTACACGGCGCGCACGCTGAGCGCCGGCGGTGGCAACACGCTGAGCTACAACCTGTACACGGACGCGACGTACGGCACCATCTGGGGCGACGGCACGGCCGGTACGGGCCAGAAGACGGGCACGGGCACGGGGTTTGCGTCCGCGACGACGCTGACCGTCGCTGGCCGGCTGCTCGCGGCCGACAACACCGGCAACGTCGACGCCGGCACGTACACGGACACGATCGTCGCCTCGATCGTCTACTGAGACGATGACAGAGTCACGACTCGTGCGCCGAGTGCTCATGTGCGTCCTCGCGTCGGTGGCGGCCCTCGGGCTGTCACCGGCGCGGGCCGTGGCGGGCACGTTCTCGATCACGCCCGTCCGGGTCGACCTGTCGGTGAAGGCCGGCACGGGTGTGGTCACGCTGCGCAACCAGGAAGACCAGCCGGTCGTGGTGCAGGCGCAAGCGCACTCGTGGCAGCAGGTGGACGGTGTCGACCAGCTCGCGCCGACGCGCGACGTGCTCGTGACGCCGGCCGTGTTCACGGTGCCGCCGAAAGGCGCGCAGGTGGTGCGCGTCGCGCTGCGCCGCGAGGCAGACGCCGCCACCGAACTCTCGTACCGGCTGGTGCTGACCGAGGTGCCGCCGCAGGCCGCACCCGGCTTCACCGGCCTCAACTTCGCGCTGCAGATGAGCCTGCCCGTCTTCGTGGCGGCGCGCGCGAAGACGACGCCAGACCTGCAGTGGCAGGCGCGGCTGCACGACGACGGCCTGCTCGTCGTCACCGCGCACAACATGGGGTCGGAGCATGCGCGCGTGCTCGACCTCGAGATCGCGCCACTGGGCGGCAACGACACCGCCATCCGTCCGACTGGCGCCGCCTACGTGCTGCCGGGCCAGTCCCGGAGCTGGAACGTGACGCGCGACGAGCGCAAAGACAACAACGATGACCATGACGCCGCATGGCGCAGGCTGCGCGTGAAGGGAACCGCCGAGAACGGTGACTTTGCCGCGGAGCTGACGGTCACCCCCGAGTGACCCATGCGCGGTCCGCTGTCGCTCGCGATCGGCTTGGCACTCACCGGCAGTCCGGCATTCGCCGCCGCATCGGTGGCGCCCGCCGCGCCCGAGTCGGTCGTCGAATTCACGGTCAACGGACAGGAGCAGGCGACGACACTGGTGGTGCGGCGCGACGCAGATGGCACGCTGCTGCTGCGGGCCGACGACCTCGCGACGCTGCGCCTGCGGCCGCCCGCCGGCGGTGGCGTGCCGATCGACGGCGTGCTGTACTACCGGCTCGACGCGTCGCTCGGTGCCGAGGTACGCTTCGACCCGGCCACGCAACACGCTGACCTGGCGCTGCCCGCCGCGGCCTTCGAGGCAACCCACGCCGCGGCGACGGGTGCGGACACGCTGCCGCGGACGACGATCTCGACCGGCGGCTTCCTCAATTACGACCTGTACGGCGAAACGACCACGTCGTCCGACTCGTTCGGCGGCATCGCCGAAGCAGGCGTGTTCGGCCGTCACGGCGTCGGTACGGGCACGGTGCTGAGCACCGATGCCGCCGGTGAGCGCTCCATCGTCCGGCTCGATACGACGTGGACACGCGACATGCCGGATCACCTCGCGACGCTGCGGGTCGGCGACGCGATCAGCGCGGCCGGCGCCTGGGGCCGTTCGGTGCGTTTCGGCGGCATCCAGTTCGGCACGAACTTCTCGACCCAGCCCACGCTGGTCACGACGCCGATGCTGAGCGCACGGGGCACGGCCGTGGTGCCGTCGACCGTCGACGTGTTCGTCAACGGCAATCGCGTCACGAGCGAGGACGTGCCACCGGGCCCGTTCACGATCGACCATGTGCCAGCGATTTCCGGGGCGGGGCAGATGCAGGTCGTCGTCACCGACGCGCTCGGCCGTCAGCAGGTCATCGCGCAGCCCTACTACTCCGGTCCGTCGCTGCTGCGCATGGGCCTGAACGAATACTCGTTCGAACTCGGCGCGCTGCGTGACGACTATGGCTACGGCAACGGCGACTACGGTGACCCGATGGCCGCCGCGACGTTCCGCCGCGGTTTCAGCGACCGCTTCACAGGTGAAGCCCACGCCGAGGTGCAGGTGGGCGGCGGTGCGGCGCTCGGCGTCGACGGCGCCTGGGAGATCGGCGACCTGGGCATCGTGACCGCCACGGCGGCCGCGGGCGGCGAGGACGCCGTCGGCTGGCTCGCCGGAGTGGGTGTCGAGCACAATGGTGGCGGCTTCAGCCTGTTCGCGCGTTCGCAGTTCGCGTCGCGGTCGTTCGCGCAGTTCGGCACCACCGAGCTCGAGCAGGCGCCGCGCCAGAGGTCCTTCGTCGGTCTGGGTTTCGACTTCGCCCGTTACGGCAACCTGCAGCTCGCCTACGGCCTGCAGACCGACTGGTCCGGACCGCGTCAGGAGACGATCGGCGTGACCCATGCGCTCACGCTCGGGCCGGCCGGCTACCTGAGCCTCGTGCTGAGTCAGGGCGTCGGCACCGGCGGCTCGACCGAGGTGTTCCTGAACTGGACGCTATCGCTCGGCGGCCGCCGCTCGGTCGGGTTGTCGGTGCGTCACTCCACCGCGACCGAAGACGACGACCTCGTCGCCGTCGCCTCGGTGCAGCAGAGCCTGCCGGCGGGCAGCGGAGTCGCCTACCAGGCCATGATCACCTCCGACGACGAGGCGATGCTCGGCATCGGTGGCCAGGGCACGGCCGGCACCGTCGGCCTGCAATACGCGCGGCGCGGCGGCATCGATGGCTGGCGCGCAGAGGCCTCCGGCGGTCTCGCCATCACCGGCGCGGGCGTCATGCCGGCGCGCCGTCTCGACCGCAGCTTCGCCGTGGTCAAGGTCGCGGACTACGAAGGCCTGACCGTCTACGTCGAGAACCAGCCGGTCGGCCGCACCGACGCGGCGGGACGCGTGCTGCTCGACGGCCTGCGGGCCTACGAGCGCAACGAGATCCGCATCGACCCGCAGGAACTGCCAATGGACGCGTCACTCGCACTGCCGTCGCTCGAGGTGACGCCTGCGTACCGCAGCGGCGCCGTCGTGGCGTTCCCGGTCACCCGGACCCGAGCCGTGACGCTGCGTCTGGTGCGCGCCGACGGCACGCCGGTGCCCGCTGGCGCAACGGTCTCGACGCGCACGGGCTCGGCCCCGGTAGGCTACGATGGCCTCGTCTATCTCGAGGAAGTCGCCGTGTCGCGCGCCCAGGCGAGTTGGGCCGGCGGGCAGTGCAGCTTCGATCTGTATCGACCCGACGGCCCCGACCCGATCCCGGACCTCGGAACGATCGCCTGCCGCAATGCTGCACCGTGAATCCACCGCGCGCCCGGCGCGCCTGCGCTCGAAGTGGACCTTGGCCCTGGCCGTCGTGGCGGCCGGGTTCCTCCCGGCATCGGCCTGGGCCACCATCGGCTGCGACGTCTCGAGCAATGGCGTCGGGTTCGGCGACTACGACCCGCTCGCGACCGCGGCGGACGACTCGACGGCGAACGTGGCCGTGACCTGCACGCGCGTGATCCTGCAGGATCCGTTCCGCGTCGACTACACGCTCTCGCTGAGCCGCGGCACCAGCGGCAGCTACGCACCGCGCCGGATGAGTTCGGGCGCCAACCGGCTCAACTACAACCTGTACCGCGACGCGGCGCGCGCGCAGGTCTGGGGAGACGGCACGGCCTCCACCGGCGTCGTGGCCGGCACGGCCAGCTTCAACTGGTTCCAGACGTCGCAGACCAACACGCACACGGCCTATGGCCGCATGCCGGCATTGCAGGACGCCGCGCCGGGAAGCTACGCCGACACCATCGTGGTCACGATCTCGTTCTGACCGGCGGTCGGCTCAGAGCGGACCGGCGGATACGGCCACCGGCACGGGATAGCGGCCTGGCGCGAGACTCGGGTCGACGTGCAGCCGGTAGCGCAGCGCCAGTTCCGCGTGGCGCGACTCCGTCCCGCCCCGCCAGACCTCGCCGCCGTCCGGCCCGAGCGGCAGCGGTGCACCGAGGCCGTGGACTTCGATGCGCCTGGCGAGCCCGTCGCGGACGGAGAACCGCAGCAGGTAACCGCGCGGCAGGTTCGAGGTGACGCCATAACGCGCCTCGACGTCCTTGAAGCCACGTGCGACGTCGGCTGCGTCCAGCGTGAAGGAAGACGGCGCCTGGCTCGAGTCGAGCCGCACGACCGGGGCGACCTGGGCCGCGACCAGGAGATTCGCCTGGCGCTTGGCGGAACCGGCATCGACCGGCAGCCCGGTGTGGTCGGCGCCCGCGTTCGATCCGCCCATCGGCAGGGCGACCAGACAGGCAAATGGCAGCCACCTGCGCATGCGCGATTCCCTGCAAGGAATGTGAACCGGGCCGCACTTCGACGATACCGCCGCGCCGGCGAGCCGCGCCATGGCCCGTACGGGCCGCCAGCGGCGTGGCCGCGCACGGCATAATGTCAAGTTGCAGCGCGGCACAGAACCGCTAAAGTCCCCTTTTCCACCGCCATTCGAGATCCCAGTGAGCGTTCCTCCGACCGATACGTCGAACCCCGAGTACTTCCATCGGGTGGTCGACTGCCAGTGGGCTTGTCCTGCCCACACCGACGTCCCCGAATACATCCGCCTGATCGCGCTGGGGCAGTTCTCCGACGCGTACATGGTCAACCGGGAATCGAACGTCTTCCCGGGCATCCTCGGCCGCGTCTGCGACCGCCCCTGCGAGCCCGCCTGCCGGCGCGGCCGTGTGGAAGAAAAGCCCGTGGCCATCTGCCGCCTCAAGCGCGTGGCGGCAGACCACAAGGACGATGTGAAGACCCGACTGCCCATCGTTCCAGCCCAGAAGAACGGGAAACGCGTGGCCTGTATCGGCGCGGGCCCCGCCAGCTTGACGGTCGCCAACGATCTTTTGCCGCTCGGCTACGAAGTCGTCGTTTTCGAGCAGTGGGACAAGCCGGGCGGCCTCATGCGGACGAACATCCCGGCATTCCGGCTGCCGGAGGCCGTGCTCGCCGAGGAAATCGGCTATATCGAAGGCATGGGCGCCGAGATCCGCTACGGCTCGCGCATCGACAGCCTGAAGCACCTGCTCGCGACCGGCGGGTTCGACGCGGTGTTCGTGGGCTCGGGGGCGCCGAAGGGCAAGGAGCTGAAGCTGCCCGGCCGCAAGGAAGGCGACGCCCGCATCCACATCGGCATCCAGTGGCTCGAGTCGGTCGCGTTCAGGCACGTCGACAGCATCGGCGACCGCGTCCTGATCATCGGCGTCGGCAACACGGCGATGGACTGCTGCCGTTCGGCGCTGCGTCTCGGCGCGAAGGACGTCAAAGTCATGGCGCGCAAACCGCGCCAGTTCTTCAAGGCCTCGGAGTGGGAGCTCGAGGACGCCGAGAGCGAGAACGTCGAAATCGTCGTCAATCACGCGCCGAAGGCGTTCGTGATCGAGGGCGGCAAGCTCGCTGGCATGCTGTTCGACAAGATGCAATACGAACTCGACGCCAGGGGCCGCATCACGGCCGAACGCGTCGCGGGCGAGGCGTTCTTCCCGGCCGACGACGTGATCCTCGCGATCGGCCAGGAAAACGCCTTCCCGTGGATCGAGGACGACCTCGGCATCCAGTTCGACAAGTGGCACGTGCCGGTCGTCGACGCGAAGACGCATCAGTCGACGCGCCCCGACGTGTTCTTCGGCGGCGACGCCGCATTCGGCCCGAAGAACATCATCTGGGCCGTCGAGCACGGCCACCAGGCCGCCATCTCGATCCACAACTTCTGCATGGATCAGCCGGTCACGAACCGTCTGCCGCCGACGATGAACCTGTCATCGCGCAAGATGGGCCTGCACGAGTGGTCGTACAAGAACGACTACAACCCGGTCGAACGCCGGCTCGTGCCGCACGTGAGCCTGGCCGAGCGCTTCAAGAAGATCAGCATCGAGGTCGAGCTCGGCTTCGACGCGGAACAGACCGCGGCCGAGGTGCAGCGCTGCCTCAACTGCGACGTGCAGACAGTGTTCGACGCGAAGGCGTGCATCGAGTGCGACGCCTGCATCGACATCTGCCCGACCGACTGCCTCACCATCACCGCGAACGTCCCGGAAGCCGAGCTCGTGGCGCGCCTGAAGGCGCCGCGCCGCAACCCGGACGAACCGCTCTACGTGTCCGGGCCGCTCAAACACACGGCCCGGGTGATGGTCAAGGACGAGGACCTCTGCGTCCACTGCGGACTCTGCGCCGAGCGCTGCCCGACGGCAGCCTGGGACATGCAGAAGTCGAAGATCCACCTGCCCCACGCACGCGACCACCAATGGCCAAGCCCGCAACGACTCAAGACCGCGTAAACGACTTCGTCATCAAGCTCGCCAACGTGAACGGCACGGGCTCGGCCAGTGCCAACACGCTGCTGATGAAGTCCATCTTCCGGATGGGCGTGCCCGTGATGGGGAAGAACTACTTCCCGTCCAACATCCAGGGCCTGCCCACCTGGTACGAGATCCGCGTCACCCAGGACGGCTACGTCGCGCGCTCGGGCCGCGTCGACCTGATGGTCGCCATGAACGCCGAGACCTACCAGAAGGACATCCGCGAGGTGAGCCCCGGCGGTTTCCTCGTCTACGACTCAACCTGGCCGCGCCCGGCGCTGCTGACGCGCGACGACGTCACCATCCTCGGCGCGCCGCTCGCCAGGCTCTGCAACGAGAACTTCATCGGCGTGCGCAACCGCATCCTGATGAAGAACATCATGTATGCGGGG